>Ga0137412_10000789_pt1 | contig 23499 bp, 27 predicted proteins | sample CZODoug2_1_16fun_FD_122160 | JGI IMG/M metagenome (GOLD analysis project Ga0137412, IMG submission 122160) | Vadose zone soil fungal communities from Angelo Coast Range Reserve, California, USA - CZODoug2_1_16fungal (Hybrid Assembly) | ecosystem: Environmental > Terrestrial > Soil > Vadose zone... | reverse complement strand
TGGGCGGTCGGCAACGCTACATACCGCCCGGAGGCGTACCGCCTGGCGGTCAGACTCGCCGAGCTGAGCTTCGCCCGCGGCCTGGCCGGCGAGTCGCAACGGCGATACGAGCAGGCGGCCGACCTCGCCGCCGATGACCGCACCGCCGCCACCGCGCTGCACTACGCGGCAGGGGCGGCGGAGTCCCGGCAGGACGGTAACGAGGCGCTCCGATTGCACCGCACGGCCGCCGATGCCGCGTTGCGCGCCGGTGACCGGGCCGCCGCCGCCATCGACCTGGCCCGGTCGGCGGAGTTGATCGTTCGGGGTCCAGGACTGATGGCCAGCGTGCCCTCGGCCGACGAGCAGGCCGCGCTGTTGGCCGAAGCACAGACGCTGGCGGCGGGTGACCCGGCCGCGGAGGCGCGGGCGCTGACCGCCGAGGCATTCAGCGGCGACCCGACCGATCCGGCCACCACCGCGCTCACCCGACGCGCGATCACGCTTGCCCGTCAGGTCGGCGACCCGCTGACCGAAAGTGCCGCGCTCGATCAACTCACCGCCATTCAGCTCTCGCTCGGCGACATCCATGGCGCCGCGGCCAGCGCGCTGCAGCGCATCCCACTGCTGGCCCCGCTACCGGTGAGTGTCCTGGCCGGTTTGGAGCGCGCGGACAGTTTGTACATGGCCACGGAATGCGCGATCGCCATCGGTGACCTGGTTTCGGCCAGACAGCAGGCCGAAAGGGTGCGCGATCTGCCGTTCCACCGCGAGGAGGGCCACCTGGCGACCGCACGGCTGATCGTGGTCACCACCTTGGCCGGCGACTGGGACGAGGCGGTCATCCTGGCCGACCGGTTCCGCGAAGGCTGGGAGCGCGCCGGTCGACCCCGGGTCGGCAACTTGAGCCGCGGTGCGTACGCGGCCGCGACCGTGCATGGGTTGCGCGGGGATGCCGACACCCGGGCAGAGTGGCTGGAAATCGTTGACGGCCTGGAAACGCCCGGACGCCCGGCATCAATGATCCACTTCGATGAGTTCTTCGACGCCATGCTGCTGCTGCACCAAGGGCGGTTTGACGCTGCGTTGGGGCGAATGGGCCCGACCCCGGAGGAATTCCGAGACTGGTACGACGGCCTCTGGAGACCTTGGTATGCCGCGCTCTGGGCCGAGGCGGCCGTCCTCAGCGGTCACCAGGACGCGCCGGACCGGATTCGGCGGGCCCGGGTCATGACCGCCGACAACCCCATCGCCGCGGCGATCGTCGACCGCGCCGCCGCGTTGGGTGACAGCAACGGGCTGACCGCCGCCGCTGCTGCGCTGGCTGCCGCCGGCTGTCGCTACCAATGGGCCCGAACGCTGGTGATGATCGGCGGGTCGGAAGGCGCCCGCGGCGAGTCCGCGCTGGCCGCCATGGGCGCAACCCCGATGGTGTGGTCGGCCAGGCCGGATTGATCCACGTGGCGCGGGCGGGACGGGTGAGCGAGACTGCCTCGATGGTTTCCGAATACGCCCAGAGCGACCAATTCCGCGGTGCTCGCATCCACCTGTGCAACCTCGATGGCCTCGAGATCCGCGATTGCGAGGTGACCGGTCTGAAGATCGTCGACTGCTACGGCAGCGACGTCCACCTCGGTGGCTACTTCGAGCGCCTCGTCGTCAACGACGTCGACGTGACCGCCTATGTCGAGGCCGAGCTCGACCGCCGGCACCCCGCGCGGGTGCTGGCGCGCAATGCGGCTTCTCCCGAGGACTACCGGGCTGCTTGGGTTGCCATTGAGACGCAGTGGGAGGCGACGCTCGACCGCGCGAGGCTGCTGCCCGAGGTCAAGCTGCACGAGCAGGTCAACGGCGAGTGGTCGTTCGTTGAGACCCAACGGCACCTGCTGCTCGGCGGCGATGCCTGGCTTGGTAATGCCGTGCTCGAGGAGGATGCGCCGTACCACCCGTTGGGCTTTCCTTACGGCGGGATGCCACCCGACGCGGCGGCGAAGCTCGGGCTTACCCTCGAAGCCGCCCCGACGCTCGACGAGGTACTCGCGCCGCGGCTCGCCCGCATGGCCGCGATGCGGCGTGTCGTCGACGGGCTCACCACGGCCGAGCTCGACCGGGTGTGCGGTCGCAAGCCGGCAGACCCGTATCCCGACCAGGAGTACGTCGTGCGCCGCTGCCTCAAGGTAGTGCTGAAGGAAGAAGCCGAGCACCACCGTTACGCGGTGCGCGACCTCGGGGTGCTCGAGGCAAGTGTGTCTGAACCGCAGTAGTCGCCGAGCGGTTCCCTCGCCAAGTGGCGACGCGGGAGCACCCGCTTGCGTCCGTGCTGGGCGGCGTCCGAAGCGCAGCCCCCACCTATGGTCAATCGGTCGGGTGCGGGTTCGCCGGGCGTAGGGCGAGATAGCTGAGTGCGGCGCCCAGGAGCGCGGTCACGCCGAGCACGATCGCCACGACGTGCAGTGCTGATGTCAGGGCCTGGCTAACCGGCACGAGGTCCGCCCGCCGGATGTCGCCTTGTACGGCGTGGCCGGCGGTGGCCGTGGTTGATCTGCTCGCCCCGGCGGGAAGGTGCGCCGCTGTCCACGTCGTCAGGACGGCCGCCGCGCCGGCGATCGCGACGGCTTCACCCGCGAGGCGCATGGTGTTGAAGATGCCGGCGGCGGCGCCGGCGTTCTCAAGGGGGACCGTGCTGATGGCGGCGTTGTCCATGACCCCGAAGGCCAGCCCGACCCCGACGCCGGTCAGTAGCAGCGGACCGGCCAACTGGAGCCAGCCGGTCCCTGCGTGCAGGGTGAGCAGTCCGAAAGCGCCCGCGGCGTTGCAGAGCGAGGCAGCGGCAAGGACTGTCCGAAGGGACGTTCGCGCGGCGATCATGCTGCCCACGATCGGCATGAGCAGCACCGGAACGGTCATCGGCAACAACAGCAGGCCCGACTCGAGCACGGACCGCCCGGTCACGCCCTGGAGATAGGGCGGCAGATAAGCCAGGAACACGACGAACCCGAGCGTCACGGCGAAGGGCTGGCACACGATCGCAACGAAGTCGGGCCGTTTGAACAGTCGAATGTCGAACATTGCCCGCTCGATATCGCGGGACTCCACGACAACGAAGCCGGTAAGTAGCCCTACCGCGGCGACGAGCACGGTCACCGTGAACGGGCTTGTCCAGCCGGCGGTTGTCGCCTCCACGAACATCAGCGACACGCACGCCAGGCCGCCGGTGAAAGTGAATAGCCCCGCAATGTCGACCGGCAGCGTTGCCGGATTGCGCGATTCCCGTACCCGGGTTGCGCAGATCCAGGCCATCGCCGCGACCGCGGAGGTCGCCAGAAACGGGCTGCGCCAGCCGAACGCGGTCACCAACGCTCCCGCGGCCAGCGGTCCGAGTGCCAACCCGGCACCGAAGGCGGTCCCGAGCACGCTGAATGCCAGCCGCCTACGCCGTCCCTCGCTGCCGTGCGCCAGGACGGCAGCTCCGCTGGCCAATACCGCGGCGGCTCCGGCACCTTGGACGGCTCGCTCGATGTCAATGAGCAGGATTGAGGTAGTCAACGCGACGAGCAGCCCGGCCACGGCGAATGTCGCGATCCCGGCCAGCAGCACCCGGCGGCGACCGAACCGATCAGCCAGGCTGCCGCTGGCCAGGGCCATCGAGGCGAACGTCAGGTTGAATGCGTTCTGAATCCACTGCGTGCCGCCGATTGAGGAGCCCAGATGCGCCGACATGCTCGGTAGTGCGATAGCCGTGCCGGTGACCGAGAACGGCAGCGTCAGGCTCGCCGCGGCCACGGCTGCCAGGGTGAGGCCGAAGAGTCGCGTCGAGGACGCAGGCTCGGTGCGGGTCGGTGAATCCGTCGTGGCCGCGGCCATGTAGGAGCTCCAGTCGAGGTGGGAGGACGAACGGCTCGGTCCCACTCTCTCGGCGCGGCCGACGCCGGACCATCGGCGTGGCGCTCCCAGGACATGACAGGGCCACCCACGGTCGGCATGTGCAGTCGATAATGGTGGCGTGGCTGTTCATCCGTTTGCCGTCTACTTGCGGACGCTCCGCGCCGCCCGATCACCGCACGAGGTCGGACTCGTCGCGTCTGGCGTCCGACGGGTGCCGGGGCTGCGCCGCGACGAGCTCGCCGGGCTCGCCGGGGTGAGCACCGACTACTACACCCGCCTCGAACAGGGCCGAGTGGGACGGCCCTCCGACGGCGTCCTCGACGCGATCAGCAGAGCACTGAAGCTCACGCCGGCCGAACGCAGCCACCTCGCCGATCTCGCCAACAAGCCACGACAGAGCCGCGCGGCCGCGCTGTCGTCCCGCTTACGACCCGAGCTCACCCATCTGGTCGCCGCCATTACCGGCTGCCCCGCCATGATCATGAACGGGCACACCGATGTACTGGCCTGGAATCCCCTAGCTGCGGCAGTAATCGCCGACTTCCCCGCACTTCCCATCGCGCAACGGAACATGGCCATCCTGCTGTTCCTGCACCCGCACGCCGCGGATAGGCACCCGGATTGGGAACGTGCTGCCCGCGACACTGTCGGTATTCTCCGAATGACCTCCGGCCGAGACAATTTCGACTCCCGCCTGCGCAAACTGGTCGATGACCTCGCCACCAGGAGCGAGCCATTCCGCGCCTTGTGGGCCACCCACCACGTGCACGAGAAGACCCACGGAACCAAGCTTTTCCGACACCCTGATACCGGCATCATCGAACTCAACTACGAAACACTGCACATTCCGGGCCCTGAGAAACTCATGCTGGTCACCTACACCGCCGAACCGGATTCGAGCTCAGCCGACGCGCTCGCAATGCTCGGCAGTCTGATCGCGACAGCGGAGCATGCGCCACGGCCCGCGGAACGTCACGACGAACATTGACCGCTGCCGGCAAATGGTGGCGACACCTCAACGTGACGACCTCGTATTGGCCGGATGCGCGCCCGTGGTAGGAGAACACGCCCGGGTCCGGTGCGGTGAGTATCCATTGTTCGGACAGTGGCGTTGCTCGCCACTTCCACTCTTCAAGGCGGGCTGCGCTCGATAGGTCCGCTCGACCTGTGACCCACCGCAACGCAAGCCACGGATCAACATCGACAAATTCCGCGGCATGATGTTGAAACAACCGGGCCAGAATGCGCTCGCAGAGATCTTGCGGCGGTTGTACCGTTACCCCCAGCCCGGCGGCGATGTCGTAACCGTGGATCAAGCCTTCCACGCAACCGCCGGCCGCGAAGCCAGCAGGGTCAGCGATTCCGTACGGATGAAAGACCCGGACGTCATCCTGGGACGCCCGCACCACCGCGGCAAGAATGCGCCCTGACGCTTCAAGGAAGTCGAGCACGCCGTCTGGCGGTGCGTCCGGCTGTTGTGCACGCGCCGCCCAACGCACGTATCGTGTGCGCGCCCTGATCGCAACCTGTGAAGCGTAGTGGGTGAATACCTGTCCAACATGCTCGGTGGTCTGCCAGCAATTCCATTCCAGCGAACCCGCGGGGACCGTCCAATCGCGACTGACCTCGACCCGCAGCGTCCCGACGACACAATCAATGGTGAGATCAAGGTCGGCGGCAGCAAGGGTTGCGGTGTAAATGATCGACCTCCATGGGTGGGCACTACGACCAACGCAATAGTGATTGAAGTTCGGGTAGATATATAGGCTTATGTTTTACCGTGGAGTCTGGCATTCTGAACGGAGAGCCCTCCACGAGCATGTCCATGCGCCGCGGGCGCCGTCGGCCTATTCGGGCCCCACCCTTACGTGGCAGGTAATCGACAGCGTGCGTACCCCTTGAAAGTGTTGCGGCAGATGACAATGCCAACAAAGGGGAGTGGTCGCAGTGAGCGACATGCAGAAGGTGATCGAGCGGTATATCGAGCTGTGGAACGAGCGCGACCTGGCCAGCCGCCGGTCGATTCTCAACGACATCTGGGTCGAGGGCGGCAGCTACACCGATCCGCAGGGAGCGGCCGACGGGCTGCCGGCGATCGAGTCGATGATCGCCGCCGCGCAGCAGCAGTTTCCCGGGTTCGTATTCCGCCTTGGTGACGTGTTCGACGCCCATCACAACGTTGTGCGCTTCACCTGGGAGCTGCTGCCCGCGGGCGGCCCCGAGTCGGTCGTCGTCGGTTTCGACGTGGCGGTCGCGGCCGCGGACGGCCGGCTGGACAAGGTGTACGGATTCCTCGACAAGGTGCCGACGCCCTGATCTGGCCCCATAAGAACGAGCGGCGGTGGCCCTGTGGCCACCGCCGCCGACGCGGCAGGCTGGTGCGATGGCGCGACGAGCAGGCGATTCCACCCGGGTACGCCGCCAACCCGACCGGGCGCACTACGACCGCGGCACGATCGACGCGGTGCTGGATGCGGTGCTGCTGGCGCATGTTGCGTTCGTCGAGGACGGGCAGCCGATCGCAATCCCGATGCTGCAGGCGCGGGTCGGTGACCGGGTCCTCATCCATGGCTCGACCGCCAGCCGGGCAATGCGGTTGCTTGGCGCCGGCGCACCAGCGTGCGTGACCGTCACCGCGCTCGACGGTCTCGTGCTGGCCCGCTCGGCATTCGAACATTCCGCCAATTACCGCTCGGTGCTGCTGCTCGGCCGATTCCGGGAAATCACCGGGGAAATGGAACGACGGAATGCATTCGAAGCGCTTACCAACAAGCTGGTGGCGGGCCGCTGGGATGAGGTGCGCCGACCCAGTCCCAAGGAAATGAAGGCATCGACCATTCTCGCGATGAGTATCGAAAACGCGTCAGCAAAAGTGCGTACCGGCCCGCCGAGCGACGACGCCGGGCCGGACGCCGAGTTCGACACGTGGGCCGGCGAGCTGCCCATCGTCAGCGGCTTCGGTGCTCCGATAGCCGCTCCCGGCCTGAAATCAGGGATCCCGTTGTCGCGGAGCATCCGACTGTTGTACGAACCCAAGGAGCGCACATGACCAACGATGGCCGGCACGATTTCGACTTCCTTTTTGGCCGCTGGCGTGTCCACAACCGCATGCTCAAGGCGGCGCCAGCTGGCGAGTGGTCCGAGTTCGAGATGAGCGGCGATGCGCGCCCCCTGCTCGGCGGCATCGGCAATATGGACGAGGTCGTGGGAACGCTGCCGAGCGGCAAGCATTTCGAGGGAATGTCGCTGCGGCTGTTCGAACCTGAGGACAATGTCTGGCGGATCTGGTGGGCCTCGACCACCGTGCCCGGACGGCTCGATCCGCCGGTGGTGGGTCGGTTTGTGGACGGACGCGGTGAGTTCGTCGGCGACGACGTGATCGGCGGGAAGCCGGCCAAGGTCCGCTTCGAATGGAGCGGAACCAGTACCGAGTCACCCCGCTGGCAACAGGAATTCTCCTTTGATGACGGGAAAACCTGGGATCCACCCAACTGGATCATGACGTTCACCCGCGCCACCTAACCAAGATTACGGTGTGGCTTGGGCCCCGACATGTGCTGGCAGCAGGGCCAGGAGCTGTTGCGTGTGGCCGGGCAGCTCCACGTCGGCCAGCCCAGTGATCAGATCCCGCAGCGGCACGGGCTGATTGACCAGGACGGTGCCCTTGGACAGGAGCAGAGCGGGCACCAGGGTGTCGAGTTCGACCTCGCTCAGCACCGGCCCGCCGAGCGCGCAGAGGGCGTCCCCCTGCAGGCGAATGCGCTCCCGAAGCCCCGCGTTGCCGCCCGCGAGCGAGGCAATGCGGTCAAGCGTCCAGGTGTCCTGCGCTATGCGATTGTCGTAGGTCGTGTTTGCGCCGGAAGCGACCGAGGAGGCGGCGGCGATCGTGACGGCATTGATAATGGCGACGTGCGCGAGAATCTGGTCGGCGTCCCACTCACCGGCCGGCGGGACGGGGCTCGTATCGCCGGCGGCGGCCACTGTCGTAGCAGCGTCCAGCAGCGCGCGATAGGCATCCCGAAGCGGCGTGGTATCCAACATGTCGGCTTCTTTCTGTCGTCGTGCGTGTCGGTGCGGGACGGCCATCCGTACGAAATCCCGCCGCGCATCTTCAGGTTGGCGAGATACCCGTCGGTCACGGTGGTGCGGTTCGCCAGAATCGTGACAACCGACGGGTCTCTTGGCAACTCGGGCAAGCGCCCAGTGGCGGGTGGTTTCGGGACGGAGTGCCGGTCGCCGCTCGCCGATCGTGGCTGCCCGCTACGCTCCTGCCCAAGGACGGCCGCGGGGTGATCTGCTGAGAGGTGCAGGATGAGCTTGATCTCGGTCGGAGCCATCGGAGTCCAGCGCGACCTCACCGGGTCGGCCGAACGCATCGGCGCGCCGCGAGCGCAAGTGGCGCCGGGTGCGGGCGGCGCACCGGTTGCCAGCTTCGGGCAGCTGTTGGTCGCCCAGATTCCCAGCGAGGCATTGCTGGCATACACGACACTGCTCGCCGTATTCTCTGGTGCCGGCGGCGGATATAAGACCGGTCGCTGGATCCTCTATGGAGTGTCGCTGCCAATATGCGCGATTGTGGTAATCGGTTCTTACTGGGCCAAGCGCGATTACGAATTCTCCGGCAATGCGCCGGAGTCCACATCAGCCGCTCAGCGTGCTCGGGCGCTTTTGGCCCATCTGCCGTGGTTCCCGGCATCGACCGCGGTGCTGGCAATGGCGGTCTACGGGCTGACGGTGCCCGGCTCGGCACTGCAGGCGTCGACCTCGGGCAGCGGGTTCGCGATCCTCTCCGCCTGCCTGGCGGTAGGCGGCGGCGTGATGATGTCGATCCTGGCGCCGTTCCTGGGTCAGGGCAATAGTGCCCAGCCGGTGACAACCTAGGTTTGTCCCGGACCGGATTGAGCCGGAGCAGGCGCGTTCATTCGCGTGTGGCCCTCCAGACCTCTTCACTGGGCCACTTCCGCGACCATTCCGGCGCGGCGTAGTCGAATTCACTGGCGGCATTCTCCGGCGCCCGCACCTCGATCAATTCGTCGATCCGAAAGCCGCAATCCCGCAACAGCGCGATCATCGGGCCGGTCGGCAGCGGGAAGGTGACCGCACCGTCGGAGTCCTCGATGCGGCGGAGTCCGAACTGCGGCATCACCAATGCGGTGCCGGCAGCAGTGTCGTCGGCGGGCATACACAACGTCAACAGCGTCGAGCTGCGCATGAAGATGAGCTGTCCGCCGGGCCGCAGCAACCGGGCCGCCTCCGGGATCCACCGGTAGGGATCGCACCAGGCCGCCGCACCGTGCTCGCTAATTGCGATGTCGAAGGTGGCGTCGGGATACGGAACGTCTTCGGCATTTCCGTGTACGAGCGGGAAATGCAGGTCAAACTCGTCCTGTAATGCCCGCGCGGTGGCCAGTTGCTCGGCCGAATTATCGATGCCGACCGGACGGGCGCCGCGCCGGGCCGCCCAGGCGTCGATATACGCGGTGCCGCAACCGAGGTCAATCAGATCCTTGCCGGCGAGGTCGTCCGGCAAGACCGGCAGCTCGGTCTGCGGGATCGCCCAGATTCCCCAGTGTGGCTCGGCGCTCCATTGCTGGTGACCCCGCTGGCCGAACCATCGGCTGTGGCGCGTGTCCCACAGCTCGCGGTTGCGCCGCACGTGCTCGGGCAGTTGATCGGCGACCATGCTCCCCAGGAGATACGCGAATGCGGTGGCTGGTCAATCGAATTTCATCGCGATTTAACTGGCCCGCCGTAGCTCACATCCGCGGAATGTCGCGGCCGGTCGGCCGGTACTCGAGCAGAAGTACGCGGCCATCCAGGATCTGGTGGTCGACGAGTTCGAGGTCGATCGGCGCCACGTCCGCAAAGCCCGCCTCGAGGCCGGATGTCCCTACCAGTAACGGGAACGTCATGAGTCGCAGTCGGTCGACGAGGCCGGCATCGCAGAGTTGTCGGACAACGGAAAGGCTCCCCATGGTGCGCAACGGCACCGTGCTTTCGCCTTTCAGCCGGCTGACCTCGGTGATGAGATCGTCACGGCAGATGCGGGTGTTCGGCCATGCTGCTGTCGCCAACGTCGTGGAGAACACGACCTTGTTGAGCTCGGTCATCCGGTGCGAGGACTCATCACGCGCTTCTTCGGGCAAACTCGCCAGTGCCTCGTAGGTGCGGCGGCCCAGGATCACCAGCTGCGGTCGGGCCAGCTCGGCGGCGATCCATTTCTCCAGATCGGGGCCGAAGTATCCGAAGTAGCCGGGCGATGTCGCCCCGCGGGCCCATCCGTCGACCGACAGAAACAGGTCGACGATTAGTGGTTGTGTCCCTGTTGTCATGACTGCCGCTCAGTGGCCGGCGTACTGAGCCACGTCGGTTGCCAATTGCTGATCTCGTGGAAGCGACGCAGCTCCGCGAAGCCGGCAAGCGTACCCATCCAGCCGGCGTACGGCGGCCTGCCTTTGAATCCACTGTGGACGAACGTGAGCTTTGTGCGGCCGCCCGAGTCGGCCAGCTCCCAGGTCTGCACGCCGAAATCCCCGCCCCAGTCAAGGGACAACCGGGTGTCATGCACCAGATCGACGATCTTCGCGCCGCCGTGCTCGACCATCGACCACGAGCCGCCGACCCGAGGCTCGATGTCCATCGGTACGCCGAACCACTGGGTGACCTGTTCGGCGTCGATCATGGACTCATATACCGTCGACCGCTCGGCGCCGATGGTCAGCTCGGCCCGCAACGTGTCCGAGGTGAAGTCGCACATCGGGGTGAGCTCCCGACCCTCGACGTGGTCGATGAGGTTCGCCAGGGACAGACACCAGAACGTCTGCAACACACCGCGGATCGTGGTGCCGGCCAGCGCCTCCCGCATGTCGAAGTGCGTCTGCGAGAGGGTGATCAGCGTGGTGTGGTCGTTCTCGGCGCCGAGCCGGATCTCGGTGGTGGTCTCCACGCCGTCGAGCAGCCAGCCAAACCGCAGCGTGTCCACATCGACATGCAGCAGCCGCTGATGCGGGGCGTCCCCTTCGGGCGTATAGCGGCCCCAGAACACCCAGCGCTCCGGCAGCTCGACCTCGGCATATTCGGCAAGCCAGCTTCGCAGTGCGCCGGCGTCGGTTAATGCCTGGTGCACCGCGGCCATCGGTGCGTCGACGCGGGCACGCAGGAGCATCGGTTTGGTCATTGGTCACTCCCAGATGATCGGGCGGCCGGGTAGCAGGCGAGCGCGAGCTTGAACGCGTCCCCTTCCGCGCCGCCGTAGCGGCTGAACAGGTCCTGCAGCACCGACCGCAGATCGTCGAGGAACTCCTCGCGACGCTCCGGCGGCACGCGTACCTCGCCGGAGACACCGATCGAGGGCAGCTCCAGAGCGGTTCGATCGAGCCGGCCGATATCGGACTGGACCTCCTCAACGAGGTCGAGGAGGTAGCCCAGGCCCAGCTCGTCCTGTGCTCGATGCAGGCCGAGTCGACCGACCAGACCCGGCGACATCCAGTACGAACGGGCGCTCGCCTGGTAGATGCCTTCCTGGATCCCACGCACCTTGCGCTCGGACACCTGGGTGACCAGACCCGCGTCCACTAGGCGTTTGACGTGGTAGTAGACGCGCTGCGGGCTCTGCCCGAGACGCGCACCGACCTCCGTGCACGTGCGCTGCTCGGCCAGGTGCCGAAGTACTTCCACGCGCTGCGGCTTGAGCAGGGTCTCCGCCTGCTCAAGCCGCTCCAGGTACAGGACGTCTCTCATGACGAAACTCAATATTTATGTAAAATTCAAATTTGTCAATGGGACCTGGCCGCTTGCGCCCAGGTACGTGCTGCTCTAAGGCTGCAGATCGACCGCTGCCCTGAACGACCCGTCCATGGAGAACGGTGTGGACTTGTGTTCGTGGACAATGCGCCAGGAGCCGTCGGTTTTCCGCAGCCCGGCGCTCATCCGGAACCACATCGCGAACTGTTCCGGTGCGCCGTTCGGTGTCGCGGACAGCCGACTGAGGCCGTGGCAGAACGCGACATCGCCGCTGACGGTCACCGACAGATCCAGGGTCTCGTAATAGATTGGCCCGTCGAACCTGGCAAACCAGCTCTGCAGCGCATCCGCGTCCAGCGCCTCTGGCCCGGAGTGCCGCAACGGCGGCGCCAGGTCGAATTTCACGACCTCCGGTGCGTACTGGGACAGCACACGTTCGGCATCCTTCGATTGCATTGCGGCCGCCTGCTCGGCGAACAGCTCGTGGATCCGCAGGTCGTCTTGGTTCTGGGTCGTGGTCATGCTGTGCTCCTCGTGGCTGCGACGCCCAGGTGGCGTCTCTCATGAGGGGTGTAGAAGCCGTCGGCAGGTTTTCGACATCGTGAGTGGGAGAATCTTGGGAATCTCCCTGACGCGGTGGAGGCACGGTGCGCTACCTGATCCTGATTTACGACAATCCGGCGTCCCGGGACGTGTGGGCGGGACTCCCTGATGCCAAGCGGATCGAGGCGTTGCAGGGGTATGTCGACCTCAACAAGGAGCTCGACGTCTCGGGGGAGTCGGTCGTGCACCACGCGCTGGATGACCCGGAGCTCACCAAGCGGGTCTCTGTCCACAATGGGCAGATATCGACCACCGACGGACCCTACGCCGAGGTGAAGGAGCATTTGGCCGGCTTCTACCTGGTGGAATGCGACACAATCGACCGGGCGGTCGAGCTCGCCACCCGGATCCCGGAGGCCGCGCACGGGATGGTGGAGGTGCGCCCGATCCGGGATCTCAGCGCGTTCGGTATCTAATGATCGAGGACACGCTGCGCGGGCTGGCCCCGCAGGTGCTCGGCATCCTGGTCCGGCGATATGGCGAATTCGTCATTTGCGAGGACGCGGTGCAGGAGGCGCTGCTCGCCGCCGCCGTGCAGTGGCAGGTCGAGGGCGTGCCGGACAATCCGAAGGCCTGGCTGGTGACGGTCGCTGCCCGCCGCCGCCTCGAGTTGTGGCGCAGCGATTCCGCCCGCCGGCGCCGCGAGGAACTGGCCGCCGCGTTGGCGCCCCCGGAGCCTGGCCCGGCCGCGGCGCAGGATGACACGCTGACGTTGCTGATGCTGTGCTGCCATCCGGCGCTGACCCAGACCTCGCAGGTCGCGCTGACGTTGCGCGCGGTCGGCGGGCTGAGCACCGCCGAGATCGCCAGCGCACTCCTGGTGCCGGAAGCGACCGTGGGACAGCGGATCAGCCGGGCGAAACAGCGGATCAAGGCCAGTGGCGCCGAGTTCCGGATGCCGCCAGCTGCCGAGCAATCGCAGCGGCTCGCCGCGGTCATGCAGGTGCTCTACTTGATCTTCAACGAGGGGTATACGAGCAGCTCCGGACCCGGCCTGCACCGCGTGGAGCTCACCGCGGAGGCTATCCGGCTGGTCCGGCAGCTGCGCGAGCGGCTGCCTGGGGACGGCGAGATCGCCGGGCTGCTCGCCCTGATGCTGCTGACCGACGCGCGACGCCCGGCCCGGTGCCGCCCCGACGGGACCCTCGTTCCGCTGCTCGAGCAGGATCGGCTGCTCTGGGATTCCGCGGCTATCACCGAGGGCGCCGCGCTGATCGCCGAGACACTGGCTCGGGCGCCAATCGGCCCGTACCAGCTGCAGGCCGCGATTGCCGCCGTGCACGACGGAGCGGTCAGCGCCGAAGACACTGACTGGAAGGAGATCCTCGGCCTGTACGAGCTGCTCAACGTCCATGCGCCGGGGCCGATGGTCACGCTCAACCGCATAGTCGCGGTGGCCATGGTGCACGGCCCGGCCCTGGGCCTTCGCGAATTGGCGACGGCCGAGACGGATCCGGCGCTGGCCGAGAATCACCGGGTCGACGCGGTGCGCGCCCATCTCCACGACATGGCCGGCGACCACGCCGCGGCCGCGGTCAGCTATCGACTTGCGGCCAGCCGGACGCGGAGCGAGCCGGAGCGACGCTATCTCGAATCCCGCGCAACAGCTGCCGAAGTGGGCTGATCGTTAACCGGTCAGGAGCCGACTACCGAGGGCATGGAATTCAGCTGGCGTCACGCCGTGGGTGCTGAGATAGGCGCGCGAGCCGCTCCAACGATTGTCGATGTGGTCCAGGGTGCGTTGCATGGTGTCCGGCTCGCGGCTCGGATCGTCGGCGGTGCGGTTGTAGTCGCCCATAAGCCGTATGCGCTTCCGCCACGGCTGTGTCCTATCCGTACGCATCGCCGGCCCGCAAGCCAGCCGAAAGATTCCCGTGTCGCCTCTCACGTTGGTCGAGCGAGGTACGCCGTCTTGGCGTCCGGCGAGAAACCTGAGGCCCGGTAAAACGCGTGCGTGGCCGGGTTACGTGACCCCGTCATCAGCATCGCCTTGTAGCACCCGGCATGTCGGCGCTATATTCATCGCCTGGCCACTGCCCCGTCCATTCGTAGAGTGGCGCAGTTGTGGCGTATTCCCGCAGATAGGTGATCTTTTCCCCTTCAAGCTTGGCGATGGTCACACCGTCGAACGCTCTCGCATCGCCCTTCCAGGTGCATGCGAACCGCCACTCGGTTACCAGCACACCACCGATCGCTGCGGTCGAGGTGATGTCCCAGCCATCCACGGTGCCGCCGGCGCCGAACCAGGCAAGCATCCACTGCCGGACCCGATCCCTACCGCGATACACAGGACCGTAGCTCTCAATAATCACGCAGTCATCGGTCAGCGTGTCCAACACGCCCGCAACATCATGGCGGCGCCACCCATCAATATAGTCGTGTAGTTGATTCACCGGCTTCTCCGTCCAAGTGGACCGCGGACCGTGATTATCTCATCAACTCCCTCGACCGATCCGCCAGGACGACGCCATACCTCGCCCACGCCGAACCCAAGATCCTGCGGGTCTATCTGACCTATCCCGATTTCGTGCCGGCTGCTTGTTTGCGCCACAGCGCCATGGCCAGGCAAGCCTCCACGATCCCTCACGAAGAACGTTGATGCTTGGCGCAGGGTCTCGTTCGCTTCATAATTCTTCGTGACTTTGTTATCGTTTCGAGATAGAGTCGAAAGCGTGTTCGACATCGCTGATCCGACCATCGCCGACGGCTGGGAGCCGTCGGCGGCGGAGTTGGCCGCCATGCGGGCGTTGGAGGACGAGCCGGACATCAATGCCGGGATTGCCGATGTGGCAGCCGATTCTTCTTATGATCTGCCGCCCGGAGCGTATGCAGCCTTGGTCTTTGAGCAGACCGATCCTGAGTCGTTGAGTTCATATGATTTGCTGGATGCGGCGATGAGCCTGGGCCGTATCGCATCGTGGGCACAGGCACACCAAGCCCGCATGTTGGCCGCATTTGCCTATCGCCGCCCGCCAACGGGCCTACATGATGAAGGTTTCCAACAAAGCGATAACATTAGCCGGTTCGCGGTGGACGAGATTTCCTGCGCGCTTTCCTTAACCAAGCGCGGCGCGGAAAATCGGCTCGGCCTGGCATTGCAGCTGACCGAGTCACTGCCCGGGACGTTGGCCGCGTGGGAGCGCGGCGATCTCGATTGGCCACGGGTCCAGGTGATCGCCGACCGCACCGCCGTGCTCGACAATGAGGCGGCGGGTCGGGTCGAGGAGTCGGTGTTGCCGCGGGCGGATCACCGGACCGCCGGGCAATTGCGCCGGTTGGTGGATCGGGCAGTCATCGCAGCCGACCCGGAAGCAGCGAACAACCGGCATAACAAGGAGCGACTAGCTCGGGATGTGACCGTGCGACCCGCCGATGACGGTATGAGCGTCCTCTCCGCGTATCTCTGCGCCGAAGAGGCCGCGGCCGCAAAACGAGTCCTGGACCAGTTGACCAAGAATCCCGCCGCCGATGATCCGCGCAGCGCCGGACAACGCCGCGCCGATGTGTTCATGCAGCTCATCACCGGCCGATCCCTGACTGGCGGCGAGGTCACGGTATCGACGCCGATGGAGCAACTCGCCGCCGGCGGAAAGCCGCTCATTCACCTCATCGTCGGGGCCGACACGCTTACCGGCAGGTCTGACGCGCCCGCGGAATTACTTGGGCACGGGCCCATATCGTCGGAGTTGGCTCGTCGCCTTGCCGCCGACGGCACGTGGCAGCGCATTGTGGCCGACCCGATCACCGGTGACATTATCGACGTCGGGCGTCAACGCTATCGCCCGCCGGCCGCATTGGGAGATTACGTCCGCGCTCGCGATCAGGTATGTACATTCCCGACCTGCCGACAACCGGCCACCGACTGCGATCTCGACCATACGATCCCGTTCGGCAGACACGGCCCGACAGTCGAAAACAATCTGACCGCGAAATGTCGCCGACATCATTTACTGAAACATCACGCCGGCTGGCGCACCGTCCAACACGACGATGGCTCCGTGACATGGATATCGCCGGCCGGACACAAATACCTCAACTGGCCGGAAAACTATGCCGACCACGTTCCCGATCCGCCCGCGAAGGAGCCCACGCCGGCGCCGACACCCACTCGGCAGCTACCCGACGAACCGCCGTTCTAGGGTGTTTGTGCACTCGTCAGGGCTGAGCGTGGTGCTGCCGGGTCGATCGGCGACAATGGGGCGATGGCGACCGAGTATCACCACACCGACACGTTCCGCGGGGCGAGCTTCACCGAGGCCGACCTCAGCGGTGCGCGGTTCCACGACTGCGATCTGACCAAGGTCAAGATCGCCGACTCGCGGCTCGTCGACGTCAAATTGTCCGGCGACGTCGATAACCTTCTCGTCAACGATGTCGACGTGACCGCGTTCGTGACGGCCGAGTTGGATCGGCGACACCCGGAACGGGTGCAGCTGCGCGCGATCCAGACGGCCGATGACTACCGCGCGATGTGGGACACGGTCGAACGGTTCTGGGCGGATACCGTCGCTCGCGCCGAGCGGCTGCCCGAATCGGCGCGCCACAAGCGAATCGACGACGAGTGGTCCTTCGTCGAGACATTGCGGCACCTCATATTCGCCACCGATGCTTGGGCGAGTCGGACGATCCTGGACAAGCCGACACCCTTCCACCGGCTCGGCCTCACCCAGACCTCCTATCCGCCCGCGGACGCCGCCGCGATCGGCATCGATCTCGACGCCCGTCCGTCGCTGGCGGAGGTACTGGAGGCACGCGCGGACCGGATGGCCGTGGTACGAGGCATCGTCGACGGCCTTACCGATGCCGAGCTCGAGCGGACCTGTCCCCGCGCCCCTGCGCCGGGCTATCCGCTGGAGTCGCGCTCGGTCCGCCGCTGCCTGCGCGTGGTGATGACCGAGGAGTGCGAGCACCACCGCTACGCGGTGCGCGATCTGACCGTGCTCGAATCCCGCTAGCGGGCTCTACGCGGCGCAGGTGCCGTAGTTCGCCGGACACTCAGGAGATTGCCGATCATTTCGCCGAGCAGGCGAGCTCGACGAAAGGCGGGTTATAGGGCAGCGGCGACGCCACGTCGTAGCAGTTCTGATAAAGGATCACGCATCGACCGGCGGTTGTACGCATGACGACACCAGTGAATCCGGCCAGGGCGCCTTGATGACCGTAGGCGACAGTGTCGGGCCCGAATGTGTACCGCACCATTCCCAGGCCGCGAGCCCGCTGCGCGTCGATGATCTCGCGGCAGTCGATCATTGCGGCCAAAGCCTTGGGGGAGAGCAGGTTGCCGTCAAACAGCCCGTCCAGAAACGCGGCGACGTCGTGCGGTGTGGACACGATCGCGCCGGCCGTCCAGGATTCCGACGGGGTTGCGGTCGTGCATTCGAGGTAGGACGCAGGGTCCACTTGTACGTACCCGCAGGCGTGCGGACCACGCAGGTGCGGATCTGCGCTCATGAACGAGGTCTGGTCCAGCCGCAGCGGCGCGAAAATCCGTTGCCAGAGTTGGGCGTCGATCCGTTGCCCGGTCGCCTTCTCAATAATCATGCCAAGGAGTACGTACTCGGTGCTCGAGTACCGATACCTGGTGCCGGCCGGCACCCGACCCGGCGCCGCCAGCGCGATGCGTACCAGATCCGTCGGAGCCCAATACCGTGCCAGCACAGCCAGATCGGGCGGGTCGCCGAACAAGTCCGGCAAATAGTTGGGCAATCCCGACCGCATTCGCAGCAGCAACTCAACCGTAATGCGGTCGCCGTCGGAAACCAGGCCCGGCAGCCACACTTCTACCGTGTCGTCGAGCGCCAATACCTGCTCATCGATCAATTGCATAACCACGACCGTGACGTAGATCTTCGTGATGCTGCCGGTGCGAAACCGATCCCGACCGGTTATCAAGCGCGGCCGCGCGATATCGGCGACGCCCGCGGCACCCTCGAAAATGGTCTCACCGTGTTCGGTGACCAGGCCGAACACCCCCGGCCCGTGGGTCGTCACCGTTGCATCCAACGCGCCCTGCAGGGCGCGATTGCTGATCGCCATGGTGTGAAAGTACGCGACCGGTTCGGGTAACGTTGCGTATTCCATGTCAGCCACCGCGCAACCTCCGCCAATCGCCGTTGTTGCTGCGCTGCGGGCCGCGGGTTGCGTCTTCGCCGAGGACGAGGCCCGGCTGCTTGTCTCCGCCGCGCGGACCTCGGATGAGCTCGACAGCCTGGTCGCCAGGCGGGTAGCCGGCCAGCCGCTCGAGGTCATTATCGGCTGGGCCGAGTTCTGTGGTCTGCGGATCGCCGTCGAGGCGGGCGTTTTCGTGCCGCGGCAACGTACCGAATTCCTCGTCCGGCAGGCGGTCGAGCTCGGCCGACCGGGAGCCGTCGTGCTCGACCTGTGCTGCGGCACCGGCGCTCTCGGCGCCGCCGTGGCAGCGCAACTTCACAACGTCGAGCTGCATGCCGCCGACATCGACCCGGTCGCGGTGGGGTGCGCCCGCCGCAATATTGCCGAGGCCGGCGGCCGAGCCTACGTCGGCGATTTGTACGACCCGCTGCCGCCGACACTGCGCGGCCGCATCGACCTACTGCTGGTGAATGCGCCCTACGTGCCCACCGAACACCTTGCGATGATGCCGCCGGAGGCCCGCGATTACGAGCCATCGGTCGCGCTCGACGGCGGCCCCGACGGGCTCGACGTGCAGCGGCGGGTAATCGCCGCGGCGCCCGAATGGCTGGCGCCGGGCGGTGAGCTGTTGATCGAAACCAGCGAGGCGCAGGCACCGCGTACCGTCGACGCGATGTGCGCCAGCGGACTAATTCCCCGTACTGCCAGCTCGGCGGAATTCAATTCCACCGTAGTTATCGGAACGCGCAACGTCCGTCCATAGTGGATCTACAGTGGGTCGATCAGGCATAGCGGACTTATGGACGGGTCTTGGCTAACAGCCCGATGATGTCGGCCGACGTGCCGGTCTCACCGAGACGGGGAAAGATCCGCTCGACGCTGTTGTGATGTGCATCGGGGTCCAGGTCGGCCATCGCGTCGGTGACCAGCGTGACGTGATAGCCGTGTTCGTGCGCGGCCCGGGCGGTCGACTCCACCCCGGCACTGGTGGCGACCCCGCCCAGCACGATCTGCGTGACGCCGCGCCGGCGCAGCTGGACGTCGAGATCGGTGCCGTGGAAGGCGCCCCAGTTTCGCTTGGTCACAACAATGTCCTCGGGATGCCCGGCCAGATCGGCAACGATCGTGTCCCATCCCTCGGCGTAGGGACCGGACCGGCTCGTGACATCGGTGCGGCCGGGCAGCGCGTCCGATCCGTCGGCGGCGAAGCTGACCCGTACCAGCACCACGGGGGAGTGGTGCGCGCGGAAAGCGTCGGCAAGCTCGACGCCGCGCGCCACTACGTCGGCAACGCTGACGGGGACGGCGGGTAGGCCGAGGAGGCCGTTCTGCAGGTCGATCAGTACGAGCGCGGTGCGCTCGTCGAGGCTGGTCAGAGCCACGGGGTGTCCTTTCCGGGTTTGGTTATGCGACAGGGGTTTTCCGCCGCAGTGAACGGTCGAGCACGGTCACTGCGAAAAACAGCACGGCCATCACCATCAAGAACCAGGCCAGATGATGTAGCCCGCCGGTATCCGCGCGGTGTGGGAAGAAGGCGCCGCTGGCGGCCGCGGCGACAATGGCGCCGAGATAGCTGAAGGTCCGCAGCAGCCCCGCGGCCGCGCCGATGCGTTCTGGATCGGCCTGGTAGTAAACGGCGTTCTGCAGGGCGAGGCTGTTGAGGCCCTGGGGGATACCGAGGACAGCCACGATCGCCACCAACAGCCAAATCGCGCTGTCTCCGCTGAGCAACAGCAGCATCGCGCACGCGACAAGCTGACCGATCGCGCCGATCACCAGCTTGCCGCGGATCTCCTTGCGCCGGCCGGTCGTAGTGGAGACGACGATCGCGATCCCGAACAGCGGCAGTAGCGCCAGCCCGGCATGGGACGCGGACAACCCGCGCCCCTCCTCCAACCACTGCGTGTACCCATACAGGAAGGCGTAGGAAACGATGTAGGCGAATAGGCCACGACAATAGGTGAGCAGGAGCGGTACGTTCCCGCCAAATACCCGCAGGTCAAGGAACGGATCCGCCACCCGTAGCTCGCACAGGGTGAAGGTGGCGGCGGCCGCAGCGGTTATCGCGAGCAAATATATGTGGTCAATTTCCGGGCTCATCAGGAACAGCAATAGCGACACGAGCGTCCCGGCGAACAGGCCGACGCCGGCGAAGTCCAGGCGGGCAGGGGCGCCGCGCTCCGGCATCGGGGTCCGAGGGAGTCGCAACCGACCGACGATCAGGCAAGCGGCGGATAGCGGGATATTGATGGCAATGGTGCTCCGCCATCCGCCCAGTCCGATCAGGAGCCCGCCGAGGGTCGGGCCGATGACCGCGATGGTCTGGTTGGCCACCGCGAGCGCGGTCAACACGCCACCCGGGCTGTCCTGCCCGGTGCGCCTGGCCTCGCTGCGGATGAGGTACATCGCGGCCGGATAGCCGGCGCACGTACCGAATCCGAGCAGGACCCGGGCAATGATCAGCACGCCCAGATTCGGGGCCACCACTCCGATGACGCCGGCCACCCCGGCCACACTCGTGCCGGCAAGGAACACGCGGCGGGGTCCGTAAATGTCCACCAGCCGCCCGGCGACGGGTTGGCCGATCGAGGTCGCCAGATATAGCGCGGAAACCAGCCACGCCGTTTGCGACGGCGGTGCTCCGAACGCCCTTCCGATCGGTACCAGCGACACCGCGATGATCGAGGAGTTGATCGGGTTGAGCACCGAACCCAGGATCATCGGGACGATCAGGGTCCGGTCGAACGTGTCCGCCGGCGCAGTCCGCGTCATGGATGGGTGAGCTTGTCCAGCAGCGACATCGCCTCGATCACGGTCTGCCGCTCGGGCTCGGTGAGACGCTCGGCTATCACCCGGGTCAGCCATTCCTCGCCAGCCTGCCGCGTGTCCGCGAGGAACTCGTGCCCGGCGGCGCTCGGCGAGAGTAACTGGCGGCGACCGTCATCGGGATCGGGGTGCCGGGCGATCAGGCCGCGCTCGTCCAGCACCGCGACCGTGGCTGCCATCGACTGTGGGCGAACCCGTTCGGCGACGGCCAGGTCGCTCGTCGATGCCGGCCCGTCCTTGTCCAGCCGGCTGAGCGCCGAGGTCTGGGACGGGGTCAGCTCCCGGGTGTCGTAGTGCTCCCTCAACCGCCGCCGTAACCGGCTGAACACCACCCGCACCTCACGAGCAGTGCGGGTGGCCGAGTCGGCCGCCTTGGTCTTTGCCATGCCAACCACCGTAGAGCCTTCAGTCTGAACTGTCCAGTCCAAGCTGTGCAGTTTGTGCTGAACGAGCAATCGCAGAAGGAGTGTTCGGGTCGGTCACAGTCCCCGCACAGGCCGCGCACAAGAACCTCCCAAGAATGGCCGGCACTGTCGGTGTTACGGGCCAATGTGAGAGGAGCGCCATCATGAACGATTCCGATCGAACGAATCCCCTATGGCACAAGAGAAGTGGGCGGATCGTGGTCGCCGGGCTGACATGCGTGGTAATCGGAGTTTCCGCCGGTTGCTCATCCACGTCATCGGCAGCGACCACGTCTCCCTCGGCAACGGCGACGTCCCCTTCGGCATCCGGTGGCGGGGGATCCAACGCTCGGTCCGGACCGGCCGCGGGTGGCTCCGCCGGCACGGTCGGCAGCGTGACAACGTCGGGCTTCACCCTGACGACTTCGGCGGGTGAGAAGGTGACCGTCAAGGAGGCGTCCTCGACGACGTACCAGAAGGGAACGAGCGCAGCCTCGGCGAGTGCGATTACAAATGGGGAAAACGTCGTCGTACTGGGGACGGTCAATAGCACGACGATTACGGCCACCCAGGTCACCGTCGAGACCGGATCGACCAAGACAGCCTCGGAGGCCGGGGTGGTCCCGTTCCAGCAGGGTGCGCCGAGCGCGTCCAAGACGGTCGGTCAGGTCCCCACGAACTACACCGAGGGGGAGGGGACGATCGTCAGCGGCACGACAGCGAACAAGGCGACCGAAGCAGCGCTGGCCGCGTATCCGGGCGGCGTCGTCGACCGGGTCGTGAAGCTGAGCAACGGCGAGTACGAGGTTCACTACATCGGCGTCAACTGGCCGCATCACGTCTTCGTCAATCAGGACTTCGCGGTCCTCGGCGCAGACTAGGGCCTGCCCAGCCGGCGGCCCGCGATGCTGATGAGGTCGCGGACCGGCCCGGCCGGCGGGGTCCGGTTGCCGATCCAGACCGCCCGCAGCGAACGGACGAGATTCAGCCCGGTCAACGAAACCTGGCGGAGCCGGCGGGCCGCGAGGTCATCGGCGACCACCAATGCACTAAGCACGGCGGGCCCGGCACCGGCGAGGACCGCGGCTCGTACGGCGGCGGTCGTGGCGAGCTGCAAGGCCGGCGGCGTGACCGGGACCTCATCGCGTAGCGCGATCGCGAGTGCGGCCTGCAGCGCTTCGCGAGTCCCCGAGCCGGCCTCGCGAGTGACAAGTGGGGTGCGGGCGAGCTCGCCCGGGCTCACGGCCGCCGCTCGTTTGGCCCACGGGTGGCTGGGCGCGGTGACCAGCACGAGCCGGTCGTGGGCGATGATCCGGCTGCGACAACCTCGCGGCGCCCGCGGCCCCTCCACGAAACCGAGGTCCGCATCCCCGGCCCGCACCAGGTCGGCGACCGTGGTGCTGTTGGCGGCGGTCAGGGTCAGGTCCGCCGCGCTGCCTTTCTGCCGTCGCTCGGAGTTGAACGTCACCAGCCAGCCCGGCAGCAGCTGTTCGGCGACGGTCAGGCTGGCCGCGATCCGTACGTGTACCCGCCGGTCGTGGCGCAATGTGGCCAGACCGGCGTCGAGCTCGCCGGCGGCCTCCAGCAGCCGGCCGGCCCACTCGGCCACCATCGCTCCGGCCGGGGTCATCGACGATCCGCGCGGTGTGCGCACAACCAGGACGACTCCGGTCTGCGTTTCCATCGAGGCAATGCGCGCCGAAACGGCCTGCTGGGTTCGCCCGAGCTCCCGGGCTGCCAGATTCAGGCTGCCGGTACGGGCAACCGCGACGAGCACTTCCAGTGCGGCAAGGTCGGGCATCCGCTGGCTGAGCATCGGTCAGGCATACCAGTCCAGCTTGTATGGATGCAAGGCACGCTTTATTCTCCCGATGGCGTATCGGGCCGACCATCAATATCGTGACGACTACCGAATCTCGGCCCGGCGTTCTTGACCTGCCGACGCCGC
>Ga0137412_10000788_pt1 | contig 23518 bp, 25 predicted proteins | sample CZODoug2_1_16fun_FD_122160 | JGI IMG/M metagenome (GOLD analysis project Ga0137412, IMG submission 122160) | Vadose zone soil fungal communities from Angelo Coast Range Reserve, California, USA - CZODoug2_1_16fungal (Hybrid Assembly) | ecosystem: Environmental > Terrestrial > Soil > Vadose zone... | reverse complement strand
CTAGTTCGGGGACGTCGTCGGCGCCGAGCTTTTCGGCGAAGCCGAGCGGGTCGTCCAGATCGTCGGCGTCGGGCAGCAGGTCGGGGTGGGCCCACACGCCGTCGCGTCCGCTGACCCCGTGCTGCTCGGTCACCGCCCACCACAGCGCGGCCGCCTCGCGCAGCCGGCGCGGGCGCAGCTCGAGGCCGACCAGCGTCGAGAACGTCTGCTCGGCCGGACCACCCGCGGCCCGTCGGCGACGTGACGTCTCGCGCAGCGCGGCCGCGCCGGGCATCCGATCACCGGCCGCCGCGTAGACGACGGCGTCGACCCAACCCTCGATCAGGGCGAGCAGCGTCTCGAGCCGGCGCAGCGCGACCTGCTGTTCGGGGGTCTCCTGCGGCTCGAACAGGCCGCCGGCCAGCGCGTTCTGCAGGCTCTCCGGGTTGGTCGGGTCGATCTCGCCCATCGCCCGCTCCAGCGCGGCCGAGTCGACGGTGATGCCGCGCGCGTAGGCCTCGACGGTGTCGAGCAGCCGCTGCCGCAACCACGGCACGTGGCCGAACAACCGCTGGTGGGCCGCCTCGCGCAGGGCGAGATACAGCCGCACCTCCTCGACGGGACGCTCCAGGCCCTCGCCGAATGCGGCGACGTTCTCGGGCAGTAGCGCCGCCGTGCCGGCCGGCCCGAGCGGCAGGCCGACGTCGGTGGCCGACACGACCTCCTGAGCCAGCCCGCCCAGCCCCTGCCCGACCTGGGCCCCGAACATCAGTCCGCCGACCTGGCTCATCACTCCGGCCATCGGCCCGGCCTGCGCGCGCACCTCCTCCGGCAGCGACGCCGACATTGCGCCGACGACACGCGAGGCGAGAGGGTCGCACAGCGTGGACCACACCGTGAGCGTCTTCTCGATCCACTCGACGCGCGTCCACGACTCGATGGTCGTGACGCCCGAGGGCAGGTCGGTGACGTCGTCGAGCCAGAGGTCGGCCAGCTTGATCGCCTCGGCGACGGCGGCCCGCTCCTCAGGGGTGACGGCGCGGTGCTCGTCGGCCAGCCCCGAGATCGCGACCTGCCGGGCGAGGTCCCAGTTGACCGGACCACCCGACCAGGACAGGAGCTTCTGCAGCTCGGCGAACAGCGGGATCTTGCCGGTCAGGTCGTCGGGATCGCTCGGTTCCCGGTCGCCGGCGCCGAATCCGAATGGCAGGTTGCCGCTCATATGACTCACGGTAGTGCTGACGAATGAGGAGCACGCAGGGTGCCGGGTCGGCGTTGCGCTGGGAGCGAACGGGTCCATGGGGGCGTACCGTCACGAGACGTGGCGCACTACGCGTGGGCACTGTGGCTGGCCGGCCCCGTCGTGGCAACGGCCCTGGCTGCCGTGTGGACGTGGTGGCGGGGACGACCCGCCAAGGTTCCCGGCCCGAAGCGCGCGATGGCTGAGCATGCCGCCTACCTGGAGGCCCTGCGCCAGACCGCGGTCGCCACCGGGGACGCGCCGCAGCACGATGAACGCAAGGCTGCCGCACAGGCACGCCGGTCGCCGTCGGTCCCGAGGCAGGCGCGTTCTACAGTGACGCGGTGACTCGCCGCGCCCGCACCCTTCTCGTCGCGGGTGTCCTCTTCCTGGTGTTGTTCGTGGTGGCCGTCCTGATGCCGGTGCCCTACGTGGTGCTCAGCCCCGGTCCGACGCTGAACACCCTCGGTACCGATGATCAGAACCGCACCATCATCGTCATCAAGGGGCGTCAGGCCAACAAGACGACCGGCAACCTGAACCTCACGACGGTCGATGTCACCACCAAGAAGGTCACCGCCTTCCAGGCGCTCATCGGCTGGCTGCAACACGACCGGGTCGTCGTGCCGCGTAGCGCGATCTACCCGCCCGGCCAGTCCGAGGAGCAGATCAACCAGCAGGACACCCAGCAGTTCGCCAGCTCGCAGAACAACGCCACCGCCGCCGCCTTCTGCGAGCTGAAGTACCAGAAGGGCTTCGGGGTGCTGGACGTCGACGCCAACGCGGGTGCGAAGGACAAGCTGCGCGCGTTCGACCAACTGCTGTCACTGGACGGGACTCCCGTCGACTCGCAACAGAAGCTCACCGCCGTCCTCGCCAACCGCAAGCCGGGCGACACGGTCACGGTCGCGTTCAAGCGTCTCGGCAAGCCGATGACCGCGCCGATCAAGCTGAGCCCACCCGGGCAGGGCCAGACGGGCGCGCGCATCGGCATCACCGTGGGCGAGCAGTGCTTCGCCCCGTTCGAGGTCGATCTGGGTCTTGGCGATCAGATCGGCGGACCGTCGGCCGGCTTGATGTTCGCCCTCGGGATCATGGAGAAGGTCGGCCCGACCGATCTGACCAAGGGCAAGTACATCGCGGGCACCGGCGAGATCCAGTCGGACGGGAAGGTGCTTCCCATCGGCGGTATCCAGCTGAAGATGATCGCCGCCCGCCGGGCCGGCGCGTCGATCTTCCTGGCCCCCAAGGACAACTGCGCGGACGTCCGTGGCGCCACCCCCAAGGGGCTGAACGTCATCCGCGTCGACGCGCTGCACGACGCCGTGCAGGACCTGCTCGACGTCCAGAACGGCAAGCCAGTCCCACACTGTTAGTCATCCGCCGGAGTCGGATCCGCGCTCGCCCCACTCGCTTCGCTTCGGGGGAGGACGCCCGGACGCGCCGCCGTTCGCATGTGAGCGCTCAACGTTGATCCTCAGGTTCGCGCCGTTCCGGGACGCGCCCGCAGGAACCGGGATACGTCTCGGTACGTTGTGCCGAGGGGTTCTGCGCGCCACAGCGGCCCCTATCCGGCACAGCCCGCCCGGCAGCGCAGCCGCGAGCGGGCCGACGATCTAGGAGCTTGCCCGTGGCCATGCGGCCGCCGCTTCCGTCCCTGACTCTGTCGAGGCGCGTCAAGATCAGCCTGGGCGTCGTCGGGACGATCATTGTGTTGCTGATCATCGCTGCGTCGTTGGTTGGCGTCTATATCAACTGGCTCTGGTTCGGCGAGGTCGGATTCCGGGGTGTGTACCGCGGCATCATCACGACCAAACTGATCCTGTTCGTGATCTTCGGTGTGTTGATGGCCGCCATCCTGGGCGGCAACATCGTGATCGCGTACATGCTGCGCCCCCCATTCCGGCCCCTGTCGGCCGAGCAGCAGAACCTCGAGCGCTACCGGGTGATTCTCGAGCAACGCAAGCGACTGATTCTCGCCGGCATCGCGGGGCTCGCCGGCCTGAGCGCCGGGCTCGCCTCGATGGACGACTGGCGTACGTGGATGATGTGGCGCTACGGCGGATCGTTCGGCATCAAGGATCCGCAGTTCCACCGCGACGTCTCGTTCTTCGCGTGGGACTACCCGGCCTACCGGCTCATGCTGGGCTTCGGGTTCACCGCGATCATCTTCTCGATCCTGCTGTCGGCCGCGGTGCACTACCTGTTCGGCGCGATACGGGTCCAGACACCCGGACCGAAGATCACCATGTCGGCCCGCCGGCACCTCACCATCCTGGTCTTCATCTTCATCGTGCTGAAGGCGCTGGCGTACTGGCTCGACCGCTACGGCGTCGTCTTCTCCAATCGGGGCAAGGTCACCGGCGCCTCCTACACCGACGTCAACGCGTCCCTGCCGGCCAAGACGATCCTGTTCTGGATGGCGATCCTCATCGCTGTCGCCGTACTGGCCAGTATGTGGCTCAAGAGCGCGCAGCTGCCGGCCATCGGCTTCGGCGTGCTGCTCGTGCTGAGCATCTTGATCAACGGCATCTACCCGGCCATCGTGCAGCAGTTCTCGGTGAAGCCGAACGCCAGCGACAAGGAAGCGCCTTACATCAAGCGCAATATCACCGCGACGCGCGAGGGATACGACGTCGTCTCTTCCACGGACGGCGGGCTCGTCGACTACCAGGACTATCCGGCCGTCAACAGCCCCAGCACCGCCGCTCTGACGCCGACGAGCGCGACGATCAGCAACATTCGCATCCTCGACCCGAATGTCGTGTCGCCGGCGTTCTTGCAGCAGCAGAAGATCCGCCAGCAGTACGGCTTCGTGCCCAAGCTCGACATGGACCGCTACACCGTCGACGGTGTCACTCACGACTACGTCGTCGGAGTTCGTGAACTCAACTCCTCCGCGTTGGCCGGCAGCCAGACCAACTGGATCAACAAGCACACCGTCTATACGCACGGGTACGGTTTCGTCGCCGCGCAGGCCGGTGAGGACGTGACGACTACCGGCGCCTACACCGAAGGCGATATCCCGCCGAGTGGACCAATTCCGCTCACCACCCCGCAGGTGTACTACGGCGAACTCGGCGTCGACTACTCGATCGTCGGCGCCAAGGGCAAGCGCGAGTACGACGGGGCCGACCAGACCACGTCCTATACCGGCAAGGGCGGCGTCTCGTTGGGCGGCTTCTTCACGAAGTTGGCGTTCGCGGTGAAGTACAAGCAGACGAACTTCCTGCTGAACGACGCGGTCAGCACCAAGGGCGCGAAGATCATTTATGTGCGGGATCCACGCGATCGCGTGCTCAAGGTGGCGCCGTTCCTCAAGGTCGACGGCGATCCCTATCCAGCTGTCGTGGGCGGTCGCATCGTGTGGATCGTCGATGCCTACACGACGATGTCGAACTTCCCGTACTCCGAGCAGCGCTCACTCTCGGATCTGACGCAGGACACTCTGTCGCGACAGAACAAGACCGCGTCACAGCCGAACGACAAGGTCAACTACATCCGGAACTCGGTCAAGGCCACGGTCGACGCCTATGACGGCACGATCCATCTCTACGCCTGGGACGAGCAGGATCCGGTGCTGAAGGCGTGGCGCAAGGCGTTCCCCGGGCTCGTACAGCCGAAGTCCGACATGCCCGCCGACGTGCAGCAGCACGTGCGCTACCCGCAGGATCTGTTCGAGGTGCAGCGCGGCATCCTCGAGCAGTACCACGTCGACGACCCGGTGCAGTTCTACAACGTGCGGGACAAGTGGACAGTGCCGCTCGATCCCGCCGGCGGCGGCGCCAACCAACCGCCGTACTACGTGCTCGCCGATCCACCGACCGGATCGGGTAAGGCGCAGTTCCAGTTAACCTCGCCGATGAAGGTCAACAATTCGCAGAACCTCGCGTCCTACATCAGCGTCGACAGCGATCCCGGGCCGACCTACGGCAAGATGACGGTGCTGAAGTTACCGACGAAGTCGGTGATCCAGGGTCCTGAGCAGATCTCGAACATCTTCAATACCACTGCGGTGATATCGAAGGACATCACTCAGCTCAGCGGCGCCGGGTCGGCGGTCATCCACGGCAACCTGCTGACTGTGCCCATCGCCGACAGCTTCCTGTACGTAGAGCCGCTCTACGTGCAGGGCACCAGCGGGTCCGGGTCGTACCCAACCCTGCAACGGGTGCTGGTGGTGTACGGAGACAAGGTCGGCTACGCCACCAACCTGGCCGACGCACTGGACAATCTGAGTCACGGACCACCAGGTGTGTCGATCAGCACGGGTCAGACGGTGAATCCGACTCCGACTCCATCGCAGTCGGGTACCTCGCCGCCACCGACATCGTCGACGGCGAAACCTCCGTCGAACGCGCCGCCGAACAACGCTCAGGCAGTGCTGACGCAGCTGAACGCCGCGTTCAACACGCTGCAGAACGCCTACAAGTCCGGCGACTTCAAGGCGATCGGCGACGCTCAGGCTGAGGTGCAGCGGCTGACCCAGCAGTACCTCACGCTGCTCAGTAGTTCCCCGACGCCCAAACCGAGCTCCACCCGCTGAGGCCCCGCTGCGGATCTTGATACGCATCGCTCGTCATAGCGCGACCTGCGTATCAAGATCCGCAGCAACGGGGGGCCGATTTGGCGGTGGTCGCGGCCGCTCGCTAGACTGAACGAACCAACGCGGGGTGGAGCAGCTCGGTAGCTCGCTGGGCTCATAACCCAGAGGTCGCAGGTTCAAATCCTGCCCCCGCTACTACCGCAAAGGCCCCCGAACCGGACTGGTTCGGGGGCCTTTCGCATGTGTTGAGCGGCGACCGTGACCAGAATCGTGACCAGACGCCACGAGATCCGCTGCGCGTCCGCCAGCTGCGGCTTGCGACTGGGAGGATGCTCCGCGTGGATGCAACGGGGTGGGCGGCCATAGCGACTGGTGCATCGGCCGTAGTTGTTGGCTATCAGTCGTGGCAGACCAAGCGGGCGGCAGACGCCGCGCGGGCAACGGCCAACGATGCCGAGGAGACACTATCGCTCGCGCGCAACAGTCAGGCGAGCACGGAGCGGTCAGTGCACTATTCGCAACTAGTCGCGCTCGAAGCCGCGCGTCAGCGGCGCGACGCACGCCTGCCGTCGTTGCATATCGATACCTCGACGAACCCCGTGCGTGTCTTCCGAGTCGGCGTCGACGGCCCGGAGCGCGAGCCCCTGAGCGACGCCAGTTTCCGGCTGCCCGATGACAACGACCAGAAGGTCATGGCGATGACCACCGTGACTGTGCGCGTGGGCGAAGGATCGCCGGCAGTGACGTTGGCCTACCACGGTGATCTGGAGCCGTGGGCACGGACGCCGGGCAGCACCGGGGGCGACTCACCCACCGTTGCGGCTGGAGAGTCCAGAAATCTCATGTTCTCCACAACCAGAACGGTCGAGGAATGGGTTGCTATAGCTGACGTGCGAGAGCAGGGCAATCCAGGTCCTGAGAACTCCGCAATGGTCGTCCTCAGCGACCTGTTCGACGACGGCGTGATCGATAGATACGAGCTATGCATGGGCGGCACGCCGCTGCATCGACGTTCCCCCGGAGACAGCCTTGCGGTCTTCGATATGAGCCCGACGAACGCGCTCGGTTGGTTGCCTGTTGCCGTGTCCCTAACGCCGGGCCAGCGGCGATATTTCGTCTCCAAAGTCGCCAACCATGAACTGCCTTCGCCATCTCCATGGTCTTAGCCCTAGCCCTGTCAGGACACGCCATCTGTGTCGAGCGTGCGTTGAATCAAGTCGCCGATGCGCTCGTGCTCGGTGGCGGCAGACTTAGTCGCCCGCCGGAGGCGTCGCGGGCTCCTGAACGGTGTTCGCGCTGCCTACGCCACTCGGAGTACTTGGACCTGTCGCAGGCTCCGTGGTCGGGCTGGCAGTCTCCGAGGAAAGGGTGCGACCTCGCGCGGATTCGGGATGGCCGCCGCCCGTGATCGCCGTAGGTTGATCCCGTTCGATGGACCGGTGCTTCTCGCTCATTTGTTCTCCCTGGTTTCGGATGGGTCACTAATTTCTTCTGCTTGGGCCGGCGGCGAGTCAAGCCACTCGACTAGAACGCTATCGGTAACAGCTACATAAAAGCCGAGGGTGCCTTCAATCTTGTGGAGGAAACGGCCTCTACTGTCGAGAGCCCACTGCGAAGCGACGAAGATGTCCCGTTGCTCTGGGTATCCGCCTGCAAACGCCCGTTCGTCTGCCCAACCGCCGACATATTCTCCGTCGGAGAGCCTTATGCGTACAAAGCATTCTCCTCGCTTGAATGCGATGTAATCCCACGCAGTCGGTGTGATGCTGTAGGTCGTACGAGCGATACGTCTGAGTCGGGCAGTCAGCTTTAACCCGTCTGGGGCACTGCGTAAGACTGCATGCGTATGCACGAGTAAGGCAAGCACTGCGGGAATTACCCCGATGAGCAATAGCGCCCAGAGCGCGACGAGCCGCGGGTGCTCTGTGAACGCGTGGGTATCATTCGTCGACCGAATCGTCGGCCGAACTAGGCGTACGAGCTGAGCGCCGGCCGCCAATATATACATCATGTCGAGTGCAACGCCCCAAAGGAGGGGGAGGCCAACAACATGCGGCAACGAGTCGTGAACGACGGGATGTTGGCCAGGCCGCCGACGCCGGCTGAGTGGGAATTCCTGGTGCATCTGCGGAAGGAGCGCGGCTATGGAAAGGGCGCTCCGATTGTGCCGTGAGCGGTCACGGCGATGACTGCAGTCTGCTCGGACCGCATGCCGTTCTGGAGAGCATCAGGGTCGCGACTCAGATGTGCCGACGTGGTGCGGCTCGCTATATGCCGAGAGCCTTGGCCTTTGCAGCTGCGAACTCGGCGTCGGTCAGCACGCCGGCGGCGTGCAATTCTGCAAGCTTCACGAGGTCGATCATCGGCGCCTGCTGAGTCTGCGCGGCCGGCTGGGGAGCGTGGGCCGCGTTGATGGCCCGCTCCACTTCTGTGCGGAGGTGCTCGAACGCAGGCATTTGGTTCTTCGTGAACACGACACTGTTCTCGTCGTGGGCGGCATCCGTGGTCTGGTGGCCGAATCCTGATCGGCGTTCGTTGCCGCCAGGCACGGTGAATTGGATGAACCCATTCACCATTACACCAGCGGGCTTCCATTGCACCGCCGAGATTGACCTAATCGGTATTCGCTTCTCACCCTTGCCGACGCTCGCCCGCGCGAGGAAACCCTTGCGGGTGATCGCGACAAACGACCCATCGAATGCCACCTGGCCCGTATGCCCCGCTACACACAACGGCTCTGCCCCTACGGCGATCGCTTGTGCGGGCTGCTGCGACTGGTTGTCCAGCGACGGCGCCGCCATCTGATCAGCCCATGTCGTGCCGTTCCAGTAACGAGTATTGCCGTGGCCATCGGGATACCAGCCGGGTGGTGTGGACGTCATGGCGACTCCTAATTGTCGGCCGCTGCAATTCCCGACAGCCTGCCGAGGTGGGACCTGTGGAGCATGGCACCAGCGGACCGGCGAAGCCAGCGCCCGATGATCCGGGGTAGCAACGGGGACGCAGCGGCGCCAACCGACGGTGGGAGTCCTCTCCCCTAGAAGAATGTATGACAGTGTCATACACTGATGCCGTGGCAGAGGTGGATTGGAGTCACCGGGCGGAATACATGAGCGCTCGGCATGGCATCTCGGTCGATGAGGCGAACGAGGCGCTGGCCGATCCGGATGCGCTGGTGTTCGACCCGGACTATGCCAGTCAGTCTGGGCGCAGCGTCCGCACGATCGGCTGGTCGGTGACCTACGGCGGACTGGTCACCGTGATCACGGTGGCGGAGGCCGGCGTGATCTACGGCGTGAACGGATGGCCGTCCAACGCCATCGACACACGGCACTACGAAGGAGATGACCCCGATGAGTGACTTGGACAGGCTGCTCGCCGAAGAAGCTGAGCACGCCGAGAAGCATCGCGACGACCCGAGCCCACCTGGCGCAAAGGGCCGGCGACCCAACCGGGCCAAGTCCGAGATGTTCTCGCTGCGTCTGAACCCTGATGAGATGGCCGCGGTGCAGGATCTGGCTCGCCGAGCTGACGTGCCGGCGTCGGCGCTCGTGCGCGGATGGATCGTGCAACGCGTCGCCGCCGAGCGCGGCGCGTCAAACGACGCCGCGGCCGTGGTCGATCAGTTGGAAGCCGATGTTCGCCGGCTGCGAGAACTGGTTGTGCCGAAGGCCGGTGCCGCCTGATACGCAAGGCGTCGGGTTTAGGCATGCGGGGTTGCTCTGCGCGAGACATTGGGATCTGTCGGGGTCACACGCTTGATATAGCATAAACTGCTATAGTGGTTGCGTGGACGATCGAGGCGAGCTGCTTCGCCAGGTGATGCGAACAACGAGCACCACCCAGTCTGAGCTGTCTCGACTCAGCGGTGTTCACCAGCCCAGCATCAGCCAGTTCCTCTCGGGCAAGATCGACATGAGTGACGAGCAGCTCGATCGTCTGCTCTCCTGCATGGGCTACCGGTTGGAAGTGCTCCGGCGTCCGGTGCGGCCCGAACTGACCAGGTCAGAGCGGCGTTCCTGGCAGCTGCATCGACGGATTTCCGGGCACCTCACCCGATCGACGCTGGACGAGTGGCGTCCGCAGATCCGGCAGAACCTCAAGCGGCTCCGCGGCAGCGTGCAGGGCCAGCCGCATCTTCGCAACGTCGATCGTTGGCGGTCACTCGTCGAGTCCGACGATGTGCCTGGGATGCATCGCGTCCTGACTGGGCTTGACCGGGATTCCATCGAGATGCGCGAGGTCTCGCCACTTGGTGGGCTGCTCTCGACCGAGGAACGCTCCGAAGTTCTGCGCCAGGCAGGCTGATGCGACGCGATCAGTTGGAGCACGCGATCCGCACGGCGTGCCAGGTCATCAAAGCACCTGAAGTGATTGTCGTCGGTTCGCAGTCCATCCTCGGCACATACCGCGAGGACGAACTCCCAGCGGCTGCCACCAGGTCTGTTGAAGTCGACGTCCTGCCTATCGCCGAGACTAACGAGGAAATCGCGCGGCTGGCCGATCTGATCGAAGGTGTGGCGGGGGAACTCTCGCCCTTCGAGCAACTGCACGGCTACAGCATCGACGGAGTCGACCTGGAGACATCCGCCTTGCCTGAAGGGTGGCGCGATCGACTCGTCCGCGTGCAGAACGCAAACACTGCACCGCCATCGGGACAGCTGCAGTTCACCGGCTGGTGCCTGGACAAGGAAGATCTCTGCGTCGCCAAGCTCTGCGCCCTACGTGAGAAGGATCAGAATTTCGTCGCCGCTTTGCTCGACGCCGGCCTCGTAGACAGCGACCTCATCGCCACGCGCCTGTATTCGGTGCCCGACCGCTTCGCGGCGAATGCGGCCCGTGCGGCCGACTGGCTCAGATCTCGCTCCCGCTAGGCAGCATTGTCGTTCACGGAAGCATCAAGTCCGCTGTTGAGTGGCGACTGTGACCAGATTCGTGACCAGTCGGCCTTAGTTGGGCCCACTCTTAGCACGACCGCGATCTGCTTGTCCCGGTCACGCGCACCATTCGTGAGTACCTGAGGAGGCCGGGCGGGGTGGGAACCGTTTCGCTCACCAAGTGCGGTTCACGGGGTCGGTCTCGAGGACAGCAGTCGAAGGTCACGGCCACGCTGGACCGCGGTGGACCGGTCGGTGGCATCAAGTTTGCGGTAGATGCGCCGGATGTGGGTGTTGACGGTGTTGACCGAGACGGACAGCTGCTCGGCGATCTCGGGACGCGTGAGGTTGGTGGGCAGGTAGCGCAGCACGCGCAGCTCGGTGCGGCTGAGTGGTTCGACGCGTTCGCTGATGGTGCCGCGACTCGGTCTGCTTCCGCGGAAGGCGTCGACGATCTCGGCGGCGAACGCCGGATGAGCCGTCCTGGGTGGCTCGGCGGCCGTGAATAACGTCCAGGCTCCGGTCATCGCGAAGGGAAGGATCAGGCGGTCGGGTTCGGCCAGGTCGAGCGCCCGTTCCAGGGCGGCGGCGCCCGCACGGTCGTCGCCGAGATCTCGGCCGGCGAGCGCGTCCAGCAGCGCCGCCTCGATCCGGGCGAATGTGGTCCCGGCCGAACCGGCGAGAACGGGCTCGAGCTCGCGGCGCGCGCCGGCGGGATCGTGCGCGGCCAGGCGGACGGTCGCCGCGGCGTTGCGGAGCTCGCTGGTTCCGGACAGGTCGTCGTCGACTGCAGCGAGCGCGGCTCGAGCCTGGTCCAGGTGTCCGAGACGGGCGTGGGTGGCGATCGTCCAGGCGACAACCCACGACGTCAGCGCATGGCGGCCGGCCATGTGAGCTTGGACCTGCGCGGCGGCTCGAAGTTCGGTCAGCGCTTGGTCGTACTGCCCGCGCGCCGCGGGAGGTAGCGCGGCCAGCAGGTGAATGAGGAGCTGGATGCCCGGCTCGCCCGCGGTCGGGGTGGCGCGTCGGGCGCGATCCAGCCAGCGTTCGCCACGGTCGAGGTCGCCGGTCGAGATGAGCAACCCGGCGAAGGTGGCGTACGCCGGCGCGATCACCGGCTCGGTGCCCCAGCCGTGCTGGGCGGCCAGGGCGATCGCGTCGTGACAGTACTGCCGGGCTTCGACGAACGAGTCGCCGGCAGCGGCGAAGCCCAGGTGCGCGAGGCACGCGACTTGCAGGTACGGGCGGCCAATGTCGCCGGCGAGCGTGGCTCCCTCGGTCAGGTGGCGGCGGCTGTCGGCGAGCCGCAGAGACCAGGCCTCTGTGACGCCGAGGTTGAGCAGCGCGAGCGCGCGCAGGTCGTTGCCGAGCGAGGCGTCGAAGCCCTCCGAGTCCGCCGTCGGTGCCGGCAGCGCGTCCACCTGGGCGAACACCCCGTCGAAGTGTCCGCGCAGCCGGGCCGTCAACAGGTTCAGGGACGCGATGGCGGTGTTGAGTCGGTTCTGCCGGTCGGGCGGGACGGTTGCGGCGTAGGCCCGCGCTGCGTCGAGTTGAGCATCGGCTTGCTCGAGGTGGCGCTGGCCGAGGTCAGCGACGGCGCGGACGAGGGCCAGGCCGGGGGAGTCGGTCCCGGTTCGGGCGGGAAAGCCCCCCAGGAGCGCCGCCACGGTTGCGGCCTTGCCGTCAAGGGTCAGGCTCAGGGCGTGATCGGCGAGCAGGTCGGCCGCCTCGGTCCAGTCGCCGGCGGCTTGCTGGTGGCGGATGGCGTCGGCGATCTCGCCATGGTCGCCGAACCATCGAGCGGCGAGCCGGTGCAACGTCGGGATTTCGGCCGGTGCGCTACGGCGCAGTTCCAGGCGGAGCAGGTCACGGAACAGGTGGTGGTAGCGGAACCAGGTACGGGCCGGATCGAGCGAGACCACGAACGCGTTGGCCTCTTCGAGGTCGAGGAGGGTCCGTTCGGACCCACAGGCGTCGGCGAGCAGGTCGGCCAGCTCGCCGTTGAACCGGTCCAGCAGGCAGGTTCGCAGCAGCAGATGCCGCACGTCGGGTGGCTGCCGATCGAGCATCTCCGCGAGCAGGTACTCAGCGACCGTCCGGTCCGTGCCGGAGAACTGCGCGACGAAGCGTTCCGGGTCCGGGCGTCCGGCCAGGGACAACACGGCGAGCCGCAGCCCGGCCGCCCATCCCTCGGTCCGCTCGTGCAGGGTGGCCACGGCTGGGGCGGGCAGGGTGATCGCATTGGCGGCCAGCAGCGTGCGAGTTTCCTCGGCGGTGAACCGCAGCTGCGCAGGACGGATCTCGGCGAGCTGACCGGCCAGCCGCAGCTGGTGCAGCCGGAACGGAGGCTCTCCGCGCGTCGCGACGATGGCGTGGACGTTCGTCGGCAGGCTGGTGAGCAGCGTGGCAAGTTGCTCGTTCGCCTCGGTGGATGCGAGTTCGTGCAGGTCGTCGATGACGAGGACGACGGGCTCGCCCGGGGCGGCGAGCTCGGAACGAACCCTGGCCACCATGGCCGAGCCGTTGAAGCCAGGCGCGGGCGGCGGGGGTTCGATGCCGCCGCTGGCCGAGCGCACCACACCCAGCAAGGCGAGCCAGAAGAGCTGGGCGTCCTGCTGCTCCGGTCGCACCGTCATGAAGATGATCCGGCGACGCTGGCGCGGTCGATCGGCCCACGCGCGGAGCGCTGACGTCTTCCCACTGCCAGCGGGCGCCGAGACGATCGTCACCGCCTTGGTGACTGCCCGATCCAGCGCGTCGAGCAGGTCACGGCGCTCGACCAGTCCGGTCCGAGGAGTAGGCGCGCCACCTCCGGTAGGCACCTCGCGAGCGTAGCGGCGATTCACCCTCGGAGATCACCTGATTCTGGTGACGACCGCGGAGCAGGACAGCGGCAGCATGGCGGGTATGGCCTCGGACCCCACACCGCCTCAGCCGGTTCATCGATGACCGCGTCGCAGCAGCAAGAGCGCACCCGAGTGGCGATCGTGGCCGGTGCCGGCGGCGACCTCGGCCGCGCGACCGCGCTCCGGCTGGCCGACGCCGGGTTCACGGTCGTCGGAGTCGATCGCAACCAGGACGAGCTCGGCAAGCTGGCCCCAGGCATTCGGACCGAGATCGGCGACGTGACCGATCCGGCCGTCGCCCGCACCGTCGTCGATCGGATCGCCACCGAGGTCGGCGCGCCCGAGGTCCTGGTCAACACGATCGGCGCGTTCCACCTGGGCGACGCGCTCGCCACGACGCCCGAGGACCTGCGGCTCATGCTCGACGTCAACCTGGGAACGGCGCTGTGGCTGACCCAGGCCGTGGTGCCCTACATGTCCGAACGAGGGTCGGGCGCCATCGTGCACGTGGCCGCGCGTCCGGGGCTGGAGCCGCTCGCCGGCATGGCCGCCTACGGGTTGAGCAAGGCGGGTCTGGTCCACCTCGTCCGCCTGCTCGACCTGGAACTGCGTCCGCTCGGCATCCGGGTCAACGCGGTCGCGCCGCAGCAGCTCGCCACGTCCAAGACCCGGCTCTTCCTGACCCCGGAGCAGCTGGAGCACGCGGTGCCGCCGGAACCGGTCGCCGACCTCATCGTCTACCTGGCCGGCGACGCCGCCGAACCCGTCAGCGGTGCCATCGTTCCGACCTACGGCGCTTGATCTCACCCGACTGCAAAGGACAGCTTCATGTCACCCAGCTCCGGCCTGAGCCGACGCTCCATGCTCAAGCGTGGCGCGGCCCTGGCCGTCGCGCCCGCCATTGCCACCCTCGCGGGCGGCGCCATCGCTGAGCCGGCGTTCGCCGACGACACGTTGCCCGACTACGCACCCGTCCCGCCGGCCTCGCTCGGCCCGGCCCGCAACGAGCAGGGCTACTACGTCGGACGGGTGCGGCGCAACCTGTACTGGATCACCGACGCCGATTACATAGCGGCATTCCTCACCACCAAGGACGGGGTGGTGCTGTTCGACGCGCCGCCGACGATCGGGCACAACCTGCAGCGGGCCATCGACGAGATCGCCGCGGCCAACGGGGTGTCCAACAAAGTGACCCACCTCGTGCACTCGCACCACCACAGCGACCACATCGGTGGCTCGTCGTTGTTCGGACGGCACGTGACCCGCATCGGTCACGCCGAGAACAAGCGGCTGCTCGTTCGCGACAACGACCCGCACAAGCCGGTGCCGGACGTCACCTTCGAGAAGCACTACACGCTGCGAGTCGGCGGCGAGCGCGTCGAGTTGGCTTCGCACGGCGCCAACCACACCTCGGACAACATCTACATTCACTTCCCGAACCACGACACGCTGATGGCCGTCGACGTCAACCTGCCCGGTTGGGTGCCCTTCAACAGCTTCAACCTCAACGAGGACGTCCCCGGCTCGGTCGCCGCACCGGCCAAAACCCTGGCCTACCCGTGGAAGCATTACATCGGCGGCCACATGGGCCGGCTGGGAACCCGGCAGGACATGGCCGTCTACCAGCAGTACCTCGACGACATCATCGACGGCGCCAAGCGATCCCTCACCGATGTCGATCCGACGCCGTTCTTCGTCAAGTACGGCAACAACACCTGGTCCGCAGTGAAGCAGTATCAGGCCGCCCAGGTCGCCTACGCGGCCGGACCGGTGATCAAGAAGTACACCGGTGTGCTCGCCGCGGCCGACGTCTACACCGACAGCACCACATTCATCCTGCTGGAGTCGATCCGCCTCGACCTCGGCCTGGACACCCAGATCCACCCGTGAGCTCGGATGGATCCCTTGCGGAGCAGGGCATGATCGCGAACGCACCGCTGGCCGGCGGTGCGTTCGCTCTCGGGTCGTGGCACGTGCACCGAGCCGGGTACGGCGCGATGCAGTTGTCCGGCGACGGCTTGTACGGCCCGTCCGGTGAGATCGACGGAGCGCTGGACGTGCTGCGCGCGGCGGTCGCCGCCGGCGTCGACCACATCGACACCGCGGAGTTCTACGGCACCGGCACGGTCAATCGGCTGATCCGCGAGGCCCTGCACCCCTATCCGCCCGGCTTGGCGATAGTCAGCAAGGTGGCGGCACGCTGGGACGCCGGCGGCTCGCTCGTGCGCGCCGACGATCCGGACGAGCTGCGGCGGGGGATCGAGGACAATCTCGCCACGCTCGGCACCGATCGGTTGGCCGCGGTGAACCTGCGCATGATGGAGCCGTCGGAGAACCCGGGTCCCCGGTTCGACGCCCAGGTCGCGGCGCTGGTCCAGGCTCGCGACGACGGCCTGATCGACGGCGTCGGTCTGAGCAACGTCTCTCGCCACCACCTGCTGCGTGCGCTCGACCACACCGAGGTCGTCTGCGTCCAGAACCTGTTCAACCTGGTCGACCAACGCTCCTACGACGTGCTGACCGAGTGCCAGAGCCGTGGCATCGCGTTCGTCCCGTACTGCCCGCTGGGCCTGCCCGGCACCCAACGCCGGCGTCTGCACGCGGACCCCGTCCTCGTGGCCGTCGCGGCTCGGCTCGGCGCCACACCGGCGCAGGTCGCGCTCGCCTGGCTGCTCGACCTCGCCCCGAACATCCTGCTCATCCCGGGAACCCGCAGCCGCGCTCACCTCGCTGAGAACCTTGCCGCGGCCGCCATCGTCCTCGACGAGCCGGCGCGCGCCGACCTGGCTGGCCGCGAGCAGTCCGGGGCCGTCCCATAGAGGCAGACAGGCCAGCCGCGAGTAGCACGCCGATGCCGGCGTCCTTCCATCTCCCGCACAAGGCCCCTGCGGTGCGAATCGAACGTGACTGACCTCCTTGGCATCACGCTAGGACGGCTGACGGATCTCAGTGACGATCGTGTAGAGCTCGATGATGACGCCGTCTCTGGTGCGAGCGATGTCCATGCCGCTGGCCATCGGAGGTTGGTCGGCGGCGCCGTAGTGGAAGCCGAGGTGCCCGATGTCGTCGAGCTCCGACGCCGGGCCAGCGGGTCGAAAGACCCAGCCCGGGTTTTCAGCCCGCAACTCCTCGGCGCGGAGTTCGAGGTTCTTGCGCCCTCGAACGATCCGATCCGGTTCGTGCCACACCACATCGTCGGCATAGTTCTCGGCGATGACCGCGGCCCGGCGGACGGGGTCGGGCTCGTTGAAGACCTCGAGGAGATTTACTCGCATCAGCTCGGCCGGGGATCTGGTCATGGTGAGTCCATTCGTGTGAGCAACCGTGAAACCTCGGAACAGTAGAGCCGGGACGTGATCGGTGAGCCACGCGGCTAGCCAGCCGTCGTGGGATTCCGGCGAGCCGGGGCAGTTGCGTAAGCCAGTGGTGCTGTGACCACTGCCGCCGGCCGAGTGGCGGGACTTGTCGGATCAGCCGCGGTAGCTGCCGAATTGGAACTCGTCGACGAGCGTGGGATTGGTCGGGGACCAGCCGAGCTCGGTTCGGGCCTTGGCGGCCGTGGTTGCCTGATCGATGATCAGGACCCCGGCGAAGTAGTCGCCGACCCGGGCTCGGATCTCGTCGTCAGATCCGGGGACAGCTCCCGGAGCTCCGACGGCGACCGCGGCGGCCTGGGTGAGGTCGGCGACAGTGGGGTTCTGCCCGTTGCCGAGGACGTAGTAGCCGCGGGCGTTGTCGTCCTCCAGCGCGAGGCGGAAGAAGGCGGCGACGTCGGCGACGTGGACGGTCGACCAGTGTTGCTGTCCGGTACCCGGCATGATCAGGTTGCCGACATCGTCACGGGGCGAGCCCAGAAGTAGTCCGGGCAGGCCGCCCCCGCCGTCGCCGTAGGCCACGCTGGCCGCGATCACGACGCCGCGCAGACCGTCGGCGTCGACGACCCGTCGCTCGATCGGTTCCTTCCACGCGACCAGCGCCGGTGCGTCGAAGGGGGAGTCCTCGGTGATCGACGTGTTGTTGCCGTAGACCCAGACGCCGCTGATGTGCAGGTAGGGCTTGCCGGTGCCCGCGAACGCCTCGATGGCGGCGTCGACGACCGCGGAGTCGAGATTGGCGCTGGTCTCATCGCCGGGGCTGGCGGTGTGGATAGCGCCGTCGGTAGTGGCCAGTACGCGCACCACCGCTGGTGTGTCGTACAGGTCGACCACGGCCGGAGTGGCGCCACGGGTCGCGACGGCCTCGGCTTGGGCGTCGTCGCGCACCAGCGCTGTCACGTCGTGGCCATGCTTGACCAGCTCGGTGAGGATGTGCGATCCGACGAACCCGGTTGAACCGGTAAGTGCGACGTTCATGTCGTTGATCTCCCTCGTTGTCGAAGTCGAAGTATCGCTTGATGATTCAAGTACAGCAGGAGCCACTTGAACTGTCAAGTGAACAACGGGCGCCTGATCTGTCCGGCTAGCTGTTGCCGGAGACGACCACGTGCGAAACGCAAGAACTGAAGCTGGCCCAAGCCACAACTTGAACCTTCGAGTGAGTGCTATCTTGGACGGGTGACCAGTAACGCGCGCCGTACCGCCGAGAAGGCGCAGGTGGAGTGGTTGACCGCTGATCAGCTGGAGTCCTGGCTGTCGGTGGTGCGTCTGCTGATCTGGCTGCCGTGGGCACTCGATCAGCAGTTGCAGCGTGATTCGAATCTCGGCATGGTCGAGTACCAGGTCCTGGCCAAGCTGTCGGAGGGCCCGGAGCGAACGATGCGGATGAGCGCGCTGGGCGCGGTGACCAACATATCGCTGTCGCGGCTGTCCCACCTGGTCAAGCGCCTCGAGGGCCGGGGGTTGGTGCGTCGCGAGCCCGATCCGACCGACGGGCGATTCACGAACGCGATCCTTACCGACAACGGTTTCCGACTACTCGCGGACGCGGCACCCGGACACGTCGCGCGCGTGCGCTCCCTGATCATCGACGTACTGTCCCCGGAGCAGCTACGGCGCCTCGGCCGCGACGCCGATCGCATCGTGGCCCACATCGACACCTCGGCGGCCACCTAGCTCAGCTAGTGCAGCCTAGGGCTGACCGGGCACGTCGGCGAGCCCGGCCCCGAGCGGAGTCCGTGTTCCGTGATTGACGCATCAAGCTCAAGGTCAGGGATGTTGCTGGGTTGCGTTGTCATTAGCCCTCTGCTGCTGGCTGTTCGCACCCATAGTGCCGGCGCGCGCGCAGCCGTTTTGTAGCAAGGACTTGACCATTCAACTAAGAGCTGTTAGCTTTAGCATCGCACTTGAACGATCAAGTCAATCCTCGTTGGACTCGAAGGGACGCACCGGCCGCCGCCTGAACGGCACACGCGTCCCGGCCGTCGATCTCCGTCGCCACGCGGCGATCCAGTTCGCACACCACAAGGTTCACCAGAGAAGAAAAGGGAGTTCTCTCATGAACAAGTCTCGCCGCATCATCGTGGGCATCGCCCTTGCCGCCACGGGTGCCGTGGCCGTCGGCCTCGCCGTATCCGTCCCGGCGGCCAGCGCGCAACCAGCGGCCGCTCAACCAGCGGCGGCCGCGCAGCACCACGGGAGGCCCTTCGGCGAGGCGGCCAACAAGGCGCTGCTCTTGCGGTTCCTCGAAGACGTTCTCAACGAACACAACGGCAACCACGCCGCGAGCTACTTCACCAAGGATGGGCAGTTCCACGCTGGCACGGTCGGCACCGTTACCGGCCGCGACAACGTCGGCGGGCTGTTGACCGGCGTCGTGACCGCGATCCCCGACCTGCACGCGTCGCTTCAGGACATCCGGGCTGACGGTGACGAGGTCCTCGTCCGGCTGGTCGTCACCGGCACGCTGAAGGGACCGCTGCTCGGCTTGCCCGGCAACGGGCGGCCCGTCCGGTGGGACGCGATCGACCTGTACCGGATCGAGCACGGCAAGATCAGTCAGGAGTGGGCGGCGGAGGACTTCACCGCGATTCTGAACGACTCCGGCGTCTACAAGGCACCCTGGATCCCGTAACCGAAGATGCGACCAACCTGCCCTCGTCCGCTCCCGAGCAGTCGGAGCGGACGAGGGCGAGTCTTATGCAGCCGAGCTTCCGAACGTGGATCGCTGACCCGAGAGGACATCACCGATGGCCGTTCACACCGAGATCGCCCCGGCCGAGGCCGCCGATCGTCTCGCCCTTCGCGAGCTGTTCGACGCGTACGCACACTGCGCGGACCGTCGCGACGCAGAAGGACAGAAGGCCCTGTTCACCGTCGACACGCGATTCGCGGTGTACATGGATGGGCCCGATACCGAGCCCAGCTACGTGCTCAGCGGCCGGGAGGCCCTCTCACCGGTCTTCGACGACCTCAATCGCTACGAGGCCACGATGCACTTCAACGGGCAGAGCACAGTCAGCATCGAAGGCGACCGAGCGACCGGCGAGAGTTACACCATCGCCCATCACGTGTTCACCGAAGAGGGGGCTCGCAAGATGATGGTTGCCTGGCTCCGTTATCTCGATGTCTTCGCCAAGATCGACGGCGCCTGGTACTTCGCCGAACGTGAACTGATCCTCGAGTGGAGCGAAACGCGGGCGTTGGGTACCGAGACCGCCTGACGCTATCACGTAGCGTACAGCCCGGCTGTGTGCACCACCGCTGGTGGAGACGCGGCATCGGCGCTGATCGCAAGTACGCCACTCGTGCCTGCCGGGCGAGCAGGTGACTAGTACGGCCGTAACGGCGTCGATCTTGGCTTCCACGTTTCGAGTCCGGTCGTGGCTAGCGGAGGACGAGCCCGCCGTCCACGCAGAGCGCTTGTCCGGTGAGGGCGGCCGCGGCGTCGGAGGCGAGAAACGCCACCGTGTCCGCGGTGTCGGCTGGCGTCAGCCGGCGCTTGAGGGCCTGCTGCTCGACGACGGCGTCGAATTGGGCTTCGGTGTTGACGGTGCGCGAGCCGGGGGTGTCGGTGAGGCCGGGAGCAACCGCAGTCACTGCGATGCCGTCCGGACCCAGCGCTCGCGCCAGGGTACGCATGATCCCGACGAGAGCCCCCTTGCTCCCGATGTAGGGCAGCAGCATCGGTGCCGGCGGGTCCCAGAGGGTGTCCGAGGTGACGAAGATGATCCGCCCGAAGCCGCGCTCGGCCATCCCTGGTGTGAAGGCCTGGGCGAGCCATAGTGGAGCCTCGACGTTGACGGCTTGCACGTGCCGCCAGGTCGTGGCGTCCAGGTCGGCCAGCGTCGCCTGATCGAATGCGCCCGCGGCGTGGACGAGCACATCGCAGCGACCGAACCGCTCGAGCACGTTGATCGCGGCCCGTCTCGTGGACTGCTCGTCGGAAAGATCGACGGCGACGTCAGCGTCACTACCTCGATCGAGGACGACAGCGTGGTGTCCGGTGGCCTGCAGCGCCTGAACGATCGCGGACCCGATCGCACCCCCACCACCGGTGACGACGGCGACGCGCATGGACGCGGCCGGCACGGTGGCCGTCACGGCCTGAGCACCAGCTTCCCGGTTGTGGCGCCACTTTCCAGCAACCGGTGCGCTTCGGCGGCAGCGCTCAGCGGCAACGTATGTGTCGGCGGGGGAGTGACCTGTCCCGCCGAGATCCAGCCGACCAATCGGTGCAGCGCGGCTACCGCCTCGGAGAGGCGATGCTCGAACCATGCACCGAGATTGAAACCGGTGAGGACCTGGCTGGTGGCAGGGTCGTACAGCAACGGGGTGAGTGTCGCCGGGTCGAGCCCCTCGACGCTGCCTGCGACCGAGCCGTACACGACGAGTCGGCCGAACGGCGCGAGGATCCTCAACGTCTCACCTAGCCGGGCGGGACTGCTCATCTCCAAGGCGACGTCGACGCCTCTTCGGTCAGTGAGCTCGAGCACCGTCTCGGTCCACCCGGGGATGGTGTAGTCGACGGCGTGGTGTGCGCCGAACTGAAGCGCGATGTCCCGCTTGGCCGAGGTGCTGGCTCCCGCGATGATCGTGCTCGCGCCGAGGAGCTTGGCGATCTGAATGGCGTAGCTGCCGACACCGCCGGCGGCGGCTGGAACGAACACCGTCTCGCCCGCCGCGAGGTGCGCGACGTCCTCGAGGATCACCGTCGCTGCCAGGCCTGACACCACGACTCCGGATGCGGCGTCCGGCTCGAGCCCGGCCGGGATAGGGATCACGCTTCCCGAGTAGGCGACGGCGAGTTCCGCGTACCCGCCGGACGCGTCCGTCCCGACCGTGCCGAACACCGGTGTTCCGATCTCGAGATTGTCGACGCCCTCGCCGAGCGCGGCGACTCGGCCGGCGACCTCGGCACCAGGAACGAACGGGCTCGGCGTTGCGACGGGATACACGTCGCCCCGGCGACGCATGACGTCCGAAAAGTTGACCGCCGCCGCCTCGACTTGGATGAGTACCTGGCCCGGTCCGGGTACGGGATCGGGCAGGTCAACCAAGCGCAGTACGTCAGGGGCACCCTGCTCGGTCATCTGGATAGCCTTCACGGCACAACTCCTCCGATGCTTTCGGGACGAGCTCGTCGACGACTTTCGATGAGCTCACAGTTACCTGTTCAGAACAGGTAACGAAAGAGATCTGGCGAGCATTCCCAGCTGGCCTTGACAGTATTTCGCATGAGTCGAATACTCGACACGCTGGAAACTCAGATCCGGATCGTACGCACAGCGGTGGCCGGCCGCCAGGTGCGGCAAGCCGGTTTCGCCTGTGCTGTGGGCCAACAAGTCGACGTCCGCACCTCGAGCGGCAGGAGGCAAACGATGACAGACGCACGCGGGTGGGCTGAATCCCTCTTTGAGCTGGTCGATCGGTTCGATGCGGACGCGGTCGCCGCGAGGATGACGGTCGATGGCGTGCTCATCAGCGTCAACGACGATCCCGTCATCGGCCGCGACGGGGTGCGAGGCGCCGTCCGCTGGTTCGACCAGGCCGTCACCGGCATCAGCCACGACGTACTGCGCGCGTGGCGTTTCGACAACACCGTGATCGCCGAACTGCGCGTCACCTACGTCAGGCTCGACGGCGCCAAGGTCGTCCTGCCGTGCACGAACATCTTCGAGCTGACAGGTGACGGACTCATATCCAGGTACCAGATATTCATGGACATGACGCCAGTTTTCGCGTAGCCCGAGGTCGAAGGATGAGTACCGACATGTCAGGCCGCGTCGCGTTGATCACCGGAGGCGCACGAGGGCAAGGCCGGGCCCACGCTCTCGCGTTTGCCCGGGCCGGTGCGGACATCGCCGTCTGTGACGCTGGTCAACAGTATTCGAGCGTGCCCTACCCGATGGCGACCGTGGCGGACCTCGAGGAGACCGCACGCCAGGTCCGGGATGTCGGTCGCCGAGTCTTAGCCGTCAAGGCAGACGTCACGCGGGCCGAGGAACTGGATCACTTCGCGCGCGAGACGCTACGACAGTTCGGGCGCATCGACTATGTCATCGCCAACGCCGGAATCTGGTCGATCGGCGGCCCGACGTGGGCCATCGATGAGACCAGGTTCGACGAGACGATCGCCGTGGATCTCAAGGGCGTCTGGCTGACCTGCAAGTACACGGTGCCGCACATGCTCGAGCGTGGAAGCGGGAGCCTCGTGTTGACGTCATCCCTGGCGGCGACCACGGCGAACGCCAACATCAGCCATTACACCGCCGCGAAGAGCGGAGTGCTCGGCTTGATGAAATGCCTCGCCCTCGAGCTCGCGCCTCACGGCATCCGGGTCAACGCGCTGCTTCCGGGAATGGTGAACACCGACATGATCTTCTTCGAGGAGCAGCTTTCGCTGTTCAGCCCGGACAACCCGACCGAGGAAGGGTATTTCTCGGTGCTCGATCGTTTGATGCCGATGCCGGGGCGCTGGACCGAAGCGCAGGATCAGGCCGAAGCTGCCCGGTGGCTGTGTTCGGATGCTGCTCGGTTCGTTACGGGGATCGCCGTGCCCGTCGACGGCGGTGGCGGACTTCGATGAGGCGCTGGAGGCCGGAGCCGTGACGTCAAGCCTTGACCGATTGACGAATGAGTCGAATAATCGCCAC
>Ga0137412_10000787_pt1 | contig 23523 bp, 25 predicted proteins | sample CZODoug2_1_16fun_FD_122160 | JGI IMG/M metagenome (GOLD analysis project Ga0137412, IMG submission 122160) | Vadose zone soil fungal communities from Angelo Coast Range Reserve, California, USA - CZODoug2_1_16fungal (Hybrid Assembly) | ecosystem: Environmental > Terrestrial > Soil > Vadose zone... | reverse complement strand
GGGTTCAAACAATCGGGGATCGGTCGGGAAGGCGGGATCTTCGGGCTGCAGGAGTACCTGGAACCCAAAGCGATCATCGGCTAACCCGAGGAATGTCCTGACAGCGCGATTGCTTCCAGACGAAATGCCGGCGAGAGAAAAAATGACCGTCCACGTGCCAGACCGTTTCAAAGCCGCGAACGCCTTTTGGATAGGGCTCGCTAAGATCGGACTTACGCCAGCAGCGGTGCTGAGCCAAGCTCGCTTGCCACTGACTGTTTACGACGGCAAGAAGAACCTCGTCACAACGGCGCAGTTCTTCGCACTCTGGCGTGCCGTGGGCGAGGTCTCCGGTGATCCGGCCGCGGGCCTAAAAATCGCCACCCAGATCGACGTTGGCAATCGGCCACCGTCAACTATGGCGGCCTATTATGCCCGTGACTACCGGGATGCCCTCACCCGCCTTGCTCGCTTCAAGCAACTGTGTTCGCCCGAGGAACTGCAAATCAAGGTGAGCAAGGACGAGTGCGTGATCGAGCCTGTGTGGCTCCACGCGCAGGAAGAAACGCCGCCTTTGTTGACAGACGCCGCCTTCGTCTCCTTCGTTGAACTTGGTCGCCGCGGCACAGGGCATTTGGTGACGGCGAAAAGGGTCGAGCTGAAGCGCAGCGCGGAGGCGACCGGCTTCCACGAAGCCTATTTCAAGGGCCCGATCACGTTCGGAGCGCGACGGAATGCGCTCGTCCTGCACGCGACCGATCTCGATCGGCCGTTCCTTACCTACAACGCCGAGTTGCTTGACATGTTGAATCCGCAGCTCGAACGCGCGCTTGAAGAGCGCCGTGCGCAAAGTTCGATCAGTGAGCAGGTGAAATGGATTCTCAAACGCCTGCTCGCGGGAAGCCGGCCGGAGATAGCGGCCGTGGCGCGCGAGCTCGGGTTGAGCGATCGGACCTTGCAGCGTCGAATCATCGATGACGGCGCAACCTTCCGGCAGTTGCTTCTTGAGGTGCGGCAGGAACTGGCGCACGAGTACCTCAACCGCCCGGAGATGGATGTCACGGAAGTGGCATTTCTGCTCGGCTACGAGGATTCGAATTCTTTCTATCGAGCTTTCCGAACGTGGGAGGGGACGACACCCTCCCAGTTGAGGGCAGCGCTCCGACGATCTGAAACTAGGCAATAAGTGCAAGAGGATAGGCAGGAATTTATGAACAAAGTATGGTTAGTCACCGGCAGCGCGAGCGGTTTGGGCCGAAACATTGCGGAGGCCGTACTCGAATCCGGCGATGGACTCGTCGCCACAGCACGCGACACGAAGCGACTTGATGACTTGGTAAAAAAATACGGCGGCCGCGTTCGCGCGGTCCCACTTGACGTGACAGATGAAAGCGCCGCTCAGGCGGCCGTGCAGACGGCGGTTGCCGCATTTGGACGTCTCGACGTTGTCGTGAATAACGCCGGGTACGGCGATATCGCGCCGTTCGAGCAGTTGAGCGCGGAGAGGTTCAAGGCGGTGATGGATACCAACTTCTATGGCGTGGTTAACGTCACCCGCGCGGCCGTACCGCTCATGCGCGAGCAAAGGAGCGGCTGCATCCTCCAGATATCATCGGTCGGCGGCCGCCTGACTCGGCCCGGCAGCACGCCGTACCATGCAGCGAAATGGGCTGTCGGGGGCTTCACGGAATCCCTTGCCCAGGAGCTGTCCCCGTTCGGCGTGAAGGTGTGCGCCCTTGAACCCGGTGGCATGCGGACGAATTGGGGCGCCCGCGCTAATCAGGACACGCCGGAACTGCTCCCGGACTATGAACCCTCCGTCGGGGCCGTTGCCAAGGCCTTGAAATCGTATTGGGGGAAAGAGATCAGTGATCCCGCCAAGGTAGCTCAGGTTGTGCTTCGTCTGGCGTCCAGTGACCATCTTCCGGCGCACCTCTTGATCGGTAGCGACGCAGTTCGCTTCGCCGCCGAAGCCGAGAAAACGCGGGCAGCCGAGGGCGCACGGTGGCGGGACGTGAGCCTTTCGACAGACGTGGCGTCTGCCACGGCATTACCGGCCATGCGCTTTTGAGGGCTGCTGCCTCGCGACGGCGAGTAAACGCAGTGATGATTTCGCCAGCGCGTCGGAGCCGCGGCTGACGGCTTCAGTGACGGCGATCTGGCGCCCTGGGTCGAACATGGCTACCTCGCAACGTCCTATGGAATCACCTTGATCAGCCACGAGGGTTTGTCGCGCGGCTCAGAAGGACTTCCCGACGTGCTCCTTACTTGTGGGCGTGGTTATCGGCTTCAGCAGCCCAGTGCGCAGACGCATCGCGGCCTGACGGCTGACGGCCTCGCTATCCGCGCCGACGGGAGTTCGCGACCCTCAGCGCTCGGCCATTATCTGCCGATCGCGGCCGGAAGTAGGGTGCCTACGAATCAACGACATGCGAGCAGTGTCCCCAATTGCAACAAGGACTTGTTATCACGTGATGTCATTTGATATCACGCTATGTCACGCGCGCACTGTCCCAAAATTGTCCCAGACGCGCTCGCCGAAACCGACCGCTGGCGACCGCAAGCTGTCGGTCACCAGATGGACGCGGCAAATTCGATGTGAAGCTCGATTCCACAGATAACACTGCAACAACCAGAACGGATGGAGTCGGCATCTCAGGGCCTTTCCATGAATCTCCAGCCAGAGCGTCCGCCGCCAGAGGGCGTCAGATCTTCTGTGCCCTACTACTGGATATCCTATTAGGACACGTCACTTGGCCAGGTGCGTGTCAAAGAATTTGGCAATGTCCCCAAAGGCTTGATGCGTCTCGGGCGCGGTGTCGTCGGCGGAATAATTCCCGTGGGACATGGCCTCGAAGACGTTGAGCTCCGCCTCCACCCCCGCGTCCTTCAGCTTGCGGTGCGCCCGCACGGTGTCGCTGAGCAGTAGGTCCCGCGTGCCCGTTGTCAGGATCGCCGGCGGGAAGCCGTGCATGTCGCCATAGATCGGCGAGAGCAGCGGATCCTTCAGATCGTGCCCGTGGGCATAGAGCTGGGCCGCCGGGTCGCACGCCCCGGCGCGCGACACCAGCACGTTGTCGACGAACGCGTTGGTCGCGAAGCTGTCGCCCACCCCGGTCAGGTCGGACATCGGCGTGCCGGGTGCAATCGCCGCCGGCAGCGGCAGGCCCAGCCGCTTGAGCTGCAGCACCATCTCGAGCGTCAGGGCGCCACCGGCCGAGGAGCCGAACACCGCCATCCTGTCGGCCCGATAGGCCTTCAGCGCCTCGCGCCAGACCGCCACCACATCGTCCAGCGCGGCGGGGAAATAGGCGACCGGCGGCATGCGGTAGTCGACCGAGATCACCTTGTAGTGACCGATGCCGGCCATCATCACCGCCTCGCTGGTCGCTGCCAGCCCTCCACCCAACACGTAGCAGCCGCCGTGGATGTGGATCAGGAGGCGGTCGCGGTTCTCGTGCGCCACCCGATCTGGCGTCACGATATAGACCGTCACCCCGGCCATCTCGCTCTGCTCCACTGTCACGTGGAGCCGCTGCTCCTGGCCCGGCACGGCCTGCGCTACGCTGTTGTTGTAGGCCTCCTGTAGGGCGACCCACTCCTCGATCGTCTGGGGCACGACGTCGAAGTCGGGCGGGATCGGCCGGCTGGCGAGCGCCTGCATCTGCGGGCTCACGTTGCGCTGCTCGGTAATTGCATCCGCCACTGCGGCAGCACGTGCTCCGCAACCACCGCGGATGTCGGTTCATACTGGATGATTCCCACCGTTGACCGCTACTTATGGCCAATCTTTGCCGTCTGAGGGCAGGGGGTGGAACGGCCGCTCACGGACCCAAATCGGTAATTAAGCATGGCCGCTCCGGGGGTACCGAATTACCCCTGCGCTTGCGGCGGAACTTTCATGCTTCCCATCACAATGCGAAAAGCGATAAGTATCCACATGCAGGTGTAAGGGTCTAAGGCCACATCTTCGGGTTCGTCGGCGCAATCATGATAGCGAGGCAGCGGCTCACGAGCGGTGCAAGTCCACGCCGAAAGCCGTTGGCGGACGTCGGCACACCCACCAGTCGCGCCAGAAAAAGTATGTAGTGGCGCAGCTCTAACGCGACCAGAATGGTCACGATATCTAGCCCGAGGGCGTCGAGTGCAGGAAGCACGAAGGCTGATTCTGGGAGCGTACAGATGAGCAGGTCTCCGACTACTACCAGAGGGAACAGGACTCGGTAAGCTGGCGCTTGATGAGCGGTGATCAAGTTGCCCGCACGAATGTATGACAGCCATCCACGCTGTAACGAGCCAATTCACGGGCTGCTCCTCGCCAGATCTCTGCCAGGCTTCGGCCGTGGTCTGCCGCCGTTCGCTGGTGGCCGAACGGTGCCGTCTGCGTGCAGGGAACAGAGTCGGTCGGCCGCTAACGCCCCTTCAGCGACGGCGAGCCTGCTCCATAGGAGTCATTCAGAACAGCCGGAGCGGACACTCGGTTCGCGTTCGCGGGCGACCGCCTTTCCGTCCGTTCCATCGCGCAAGCGGCTGCGCGCGTGTGCGGCGCGCGCGACTTTGCGGGATTCGTTCCGACCACATCGGTAACGGACTAATCCGACCGTGTAATATGCGTAGTGATCCAACCTGAGGAGCCTGCGTGGAGACGATAGGCGAAGATCTGCGCCAGATGATACGGACACCACTTTCCCGCTCGCATGTTGAGGCATTGCGGGCGGCGGGGAAGGTAGTGACGTATCCCAAGGGCACGATCATGGTGCAGCAGGGCGAAAGGGCGAACCGCTTCGTGTACGTCGAGGAAGGCGAGATTGAAGTAGTTAATCCGTTCACCGGCGAGCGCCATTATCCGTCGACCATTGGGCCAACTCAGTTTATGGGGGAGATCAGCCTGCTGTACGGCGGTACCGCCTCCTTGCCGCTGCGCACGGCAGTCGATACGCGAGTAATCGAAGTACCGCGCGAGACCTTCCTTACGCTCATGTCGCAGATCCCCGAGATGTCGGACATCATTATCACCGTGTTTGCGGCCCGACGCCGCCGGCAACTTGACGATCGCCGCAGCGGCCTCTACCTCATAGGCGAGGAGGCCGATCGCAACGTGCGTCGCATCGCTGAGTTCGCGAGCCGCAATCGGTTACCTTACGCATCGGTGCCCCTGCACAGCCCGGAAGCCGAGGCATCGGCTAAGAGTTGCGCAATCGATGCCGGAACTCCTGCGGTTATCTTCGGCAGCAAGGTACCGATCACGGATGCGACGCCGGATAAGATAGCGCGGCTCCTCGGGCTCAACATTGACTTCAGCGGCGACGAGCATTTCGATGTGCTCATCGTCGGTGGGGGGCCGGCCGGCGTGGCGGCGGCCGTTTACGCCGGCGCCGAGGGTCTATGCGCGCTGGTCGTCGAGGACATCGCTTTGGGAGGTCAGGCAGGAGCGTCGAGCCGAATCGAGAACTACATGGGTTTCCCAACCGGCATCTCTGGCGCCGACCTCTTGTGGCGTGGCGAGGTGCAGGCCATGAAGTTCGGCGCCCGATTTGCGATACCGCGCCGAGTCACGACGCTGGAGGCGCAAGAGAACGGTGTCTTCTGCGCCGTCTTCGAGAATGGCCAGCGCGTCCGCGCGGGTGCAATCGTAGTCGCGAGCGGGGTGCAGTATCGGCGGCTTCCGCTGGAACGACTCGCTGATTTCGAGGGCTCGGGCGTGTACTACTCGGCCACCGAGATGGAGGCTCGATATTGCAAGGACACCGAGGCCGTAATCATTGGGGGCGGCAATTCTGCCGGCCAGGCTGCGATGTTCCTATCCCGCTACGCGCGCTGCGTCCGTGTGCTGGTGCGGGGTTCCTCGCTCGCCGCTTCGATGTCGAGCTATCTCACCAGCCGCCTTGAGGCTGACCCGGGTATCACGATCGAGTACAACTCTGAGGTCTCGGCGCTGGAAGGCGGCGAGCATCTGGAAAGCGTCACCATCCGCAACGCCGAGACCGGGCGGTCGCGGAAGGTTGCGGCGCGGGCGCTATTTATCATGGTGGGTGCCGCGCCAAACACCGAGTGGGTATCGGGTTTGGTGAAGCTCGACGACAAAGGATTCGTCGTCACCGGCTTCGGTTCGCCGGCTTCGCCGTTTGCGACTTCCTACCCCGGCATTTTTGCTGTCGGCGACGTGCGGGCGGGGTCAGTAAAGCGGGTGGCCTCGGCGGTAGGCGAAGGCTCCGTCGTGATCTCCAAGGTCTGGGAACACGTCAAACAGAACACGACCTGAGGCGCCCACCAAGCTGCCAAGGTCCTGAGCCAACTTCGCTGCTCCTCACGCGAGCGGCCGAAGTTGATCGAAACCTGCTGCGAGCAGGGAGCGTTACTGTCCGCTTCTGACTGACCATGAGCTGCAAACGCTCAGCTCCGAAGCTGCCATTCTGGGAGGGGCATGCGGACAGTCGCGTGGCCGAGGATGCGACAGCAGCAGGTCGTTATGCTTAGTGCGGTACGGCGCCTTCGAACTTGAGAATCAGTCCGTTCCGCCCGATGGCCCAGCCGTGATGAGCGTCGGCGAACGCTATGGTGTTGGCGCTAACCTCATTCATCCGATCCCAGTTCTTTCCGCCATCGATCGAGTAATCCATTCCGGTTGGCCCAACCGCAAACGCGGTGGGACCGGGCGTGTCGGGCACGATTGCGACGCACCAGCGGTATCCAGCAGGACGGTGGCTACTTTCTTTCCACGTCCTACCGCCGTCGTCGGAATAGGCCGAATTGGGTTTCACCACCTGCGGATGATCGTAGTCGCCGCCGACAATCGCCAGACGATTGGCGTCCAGTACGGCGATCGAGAAAACGCCCTGGTTCAGGCCTGTGACCAGCGGCGCCTCGGAGGCCGTCCAAGTCTTGCCGGCATCGGTGGCATGGAAGACGCGCGAGGCGTTCTCGGTCACGAACCATGCGTGCCAGGTTTCATTTTTCCCTTTCTTTTCCGAATAGGTCGCGATGCATGTCCCAGAGGCCGGCGAGCCTTCGGCGGCCTTGGCCGGAGGCATCGACTCCGGCCGCAGCGGCCTCCAGTGCGCGCCGCCGTCGGAGGTCGTCAGTAGCTCGGACTTGCCGTCTACGGCATCGCCGACCACTATGCCACGCGTCGCATTCCAGAAGGCCATGCAGTCAAGGAACGCTTTCGGATTGGGCTCGGTGTATTGCAAGGACCAGGTCTTGCCCGCATCTGTCGTTTTGTAAATCCGTGATTCATTCCCGTTGCCGATCGACATCAGGTAAGCAGTCGTCGCGTCGACGGCATATACGTTGCGGAAGTCGAGTTTCTCGCCGCCCGGGACGGTTCCCGCCTGCCATGTCTCGCCTCGATCGGTAGTACGGACAAATGTCCCATCTGTGCCGCTGGCCCAGACTACGTTTGCATTGACGATGCTCAAGCCGTGCAAGCTTGCGGTGGTGTTCGACTTCTGCGGGCTCCACCGCCCGGACGCGGACGCACCGGTTGGCGTCGCGAGAAGCAGCCATCCCACGACTACAACGGCCACCAGTTTCATGCTGTACCTCGGAGCGGCGCACGCCACTCTTCGCATCCCGACAAGCAGGTAAGTCGAAACTACGGCAGCGAGTATTTTCATGGCGAGCTCCACACACGGCCTCTTAGGGTGCCCGTCCCACAGATGACCGGCGCGATTGTGCAAATATTGCCGCGATCGTTACCGGAGCTGCGTTCCCCCTGTCGGTTGATGGCATCGACCCTAGACCCGAGGAGAGGGAGAACCGTGATTGGGTAACGCTCTATCCGCTACTCTGCGGTGGAGGGCCGCTTACAAGCGGATAATGACCGATGTGCGACCGGCAGCTCCTGGGCCGGAAGGAGACAGAGAACACTGTGGGCACCCTTGCAGATATTCCGGCCGCTGCTCGCTGTGAGCAGGGAACTCTAAGCAGTCTCCGCTCACCGAATCGGCGGGCGGCCGCCTTTCCTCCCGTTCCTTCGGGCTGCGGCTGCTTTGGCCGCAGATGATCGCCGGCCGCCGACGCGACCCAATTCGGCCATCCATTCGGGTCCTGCAAACACCGACGACACCAGGGCACGGATACTGAGATCCAGGTCCAGGCTTTCCCAGTGCAGCCCGCTGCCCCGCCCGAGCACTTCGACCGACTGAACGTCGCTGGGTGCGGCTCGCTTCAGATTCGGGATCAGCTTCACCGGGATCGTGATTACTGCTCCGTTAGTGAGTTCGATCCGTAGAACGTCGCCCCGTGCGCGATACGTTGCCCGGGCAGCTCTCGGCTCGGTCTTTGCGGCCCACCGCCCGGCACGGGAAGCCCGCGCAAAGGCGGAGCGCAGCTCCTTCTTTGCCCATTCAGGCATCGCCATGACGTAGCCCATTGAAGCGCGGAATCGCCGGCGTGAATGCTAACCGAACGCTTGGGTTTCGTCAGCCATGCCTACTGTCCCCTATGCGAGTGAATTTAGATTCAGGGAAACCCTGTAAGTTCTTGTTCTAAATGGTGGGCGGTACTGGGATCGATGTCACGCCCGAAGTGTCCCAGGACTGTCCCAGACCCTACGATCTTGACGGGTCGCTTACGACCTCTAAGCGGCCCATCACCAATGGCTATCGGGTGTCCTACCCGAGGACTTTTGGAGACGGTCGGCGCGGAAGGGCGATTTGAAATGCAACCGCGCGTGCCTATGAGCGCGAATGCGGGGACAATGCAGCAAAAGACTCCACACAGGGGAGCGCGCCGTGGAAGCACGTGGCACATTGCAGTCGACGGTCGCCAGCAGCTCTGTCCTGCGCTCCAGCGAGCGCCATTTCTATCTGTGGATGGCCGGCTTCTTCGTGCTGATGGCATTCGGCGGCTTCACGCCTACCTATTGGGCCCGCGTCGCCAGCGGTACTTTCCATGGGCCGCCGATCCTTCACATTCATGGTGCGCTGCTCTTCAGCTGGACACTGTTCTATTTCATGCAAACCGCATGGATCGCTTCGGGGCACACGCCCACCCACCGCGCGTGGGGCCTGGCGGGAATAGCCCTATTCAGCGTCATAATGTGTTCGATCCTCGTCGCGCAGATAACCGTCGTGCGCCTGGCCGACGCGCACGGGAATGGAGACGCGGGACGCCGATTCGCTGCCGTGGCGCTTTGCGCCTTGCCGGTGTTGATAGGATTCTTTTCCCTGGCGATCGCCAACGTGCGACGACCGGAAACGCACAAGCGGCTGATGTACCTCATCATGGTGGGGCTCATGCATCCAGCCATCGCGCGCGTAATGCTGACCCTCTTCGCCCCGCAGGGGGCGCAAGGACCGCCGCCGGTGTTCGTTGCGGTGCCACCGGGCTTGATCGCCGATCTGCTGATCGTCGTAGCCATGATCTACGACTGGCGAACACGGGGACGGCCGCATCACGTATACGTCTATGGCGGTCTGACTCTCCTGGCCGACCAGTTGCTGACCGTACCCGTTTCAGCGACTCAAACCTGGATGAGCATCGCCAGATTCCTCGAGGGACTCGCGGGCTGAGGCGATAGCTGCGCGCTGCGGCTGGTTTTGTGCGCCTGACGGACTGCGTCCTGCGAGGCGTCGCTTAGACATTTGTGTGTCTAGTACCTTATAAGGTACACTGTACCGTGAGAGGTACAGAGACGGAATGGCTGCCATGAAACGCAAGGTTCTGCCGGCCAGGTTTTACAGAACAGCCACGGGTGCCGAGCCCGTGCGCAAATGGCTGAAGGCGCTCTCGCGCGAGGACAAGCGGATCGTGGGGACGGACATCGCTACGGTCGAATTCGGGTGGCCGGTGGGTATGCCAACCTGTCGGCCGTTGGCGTCAAGGCGCGGACTTTTGGAGGTGAGGAGCTCTCTGACCCAAAACCGGATCGCGCGCGTCCTGTTCTGTATACATCAAGGACAGATGGTGCTCCTGCATGGGTTCATCAAGAAGACACAGCAGACGCCCGAGAACGATTTGGACCTCGCTGTGAAGCGGCAGAAGGAGGTTGAAGGTGGCAAAGCGGCGAAATAAGCATGTGGGCTCTTCGTTCGATGAGTTTCTGCGGACGGAGGGGCTTTACGAGGAAGTGACAACTCTTGCTTGGAAGCGGGTGTTGTCCTGGGAAGTCAGTGAAGCGATGAGGAAGGGGCGTATCAGCAAGAGCGAGATGGCAAAGAGGATGGGCACCAGCCGCAGCCAGCTTGAGCGGCTCCTCGATCCGGAAAACCCTCACGTCCTGCTAGAGACCGTCCAGAAGGCTGCCACCGCCGTCGGTAAGCGGCTCACGATCGGATTGACGGACGCCCCACGCGCGGCCTGATGCAGAATGGTGGGCGGTACTGGGATCGAACCAGTGGCCCCTGCCGGGTGAAACGGAAGTAGGGTGCCTACAAATCAACGATATGCGAGTCGAGTTCCCAATTGCAACAGGCACTTAGTATCACGTGATGTCACTTGATATCACGCGACGTCACGAGCTGACTGTCCCAAAATTGTCCCAGAGTCCGCTATCGGACCCCGACCGGGCATTCGCGATAGCCGAAATCGGTCAGTCAAGACGAACCGAGCGACGGGAAGCTGGTGACCCACTCTCACATGCGGTGCTTGCCCAGGGCCTGCCACACCTCGTGTTCGCGCCTTCGCATGTACAGGTACAGGCCGAGAGCAAGTATCACCGTCGTGGCCCAGCGCACGCCAAACCGCATCAGGCTGTCCCAGTCCGTGCTGAATCCCACACCCGCGCTCAGCCGTCCCTGGGCACCGGCTTGCGGCCAAGCCACGGTGAAGGTGGTCCACGCGCCTAGCGCGGCCGTCAAAAGAACTCCGACGAGAGGCCAGGCCAACCCCAATCGGCGAGTGACCGTGTAACGAACGAGCAGGAGAGTGCACAGCACCGGGAATCCATAGAGCGCCAGCCAGGCGATGAGCAATGTTCCCTGGTGAGCCCACGGCCAAACACCGAGTCCCCACGATGCGGGATCGCTGTTCCAATGCTGTCCAAGCGCGGCAATCGCCACGAGCGCACTCACGGTTCCCACCGACAAGGCGAGAAGTCCAGCCGGCGGCAACAAGGCGCACACGATGACGGGCCAGCGCGCGCCCCACGACATTAGTGCGCGCTGCTCTAGGGCCTTAGCTAGGATTTCATCGTCGCTGCCCAAGCGGCTGCGCGCCAGTGCCCGCGCGGCCTCGAGCGGCTGTCCGCGGGCGATCTCTTCGTCGAGCAGCGCAGCCGCGTGAGTCTTGAGTTCCAACAGCAAGCGCTCGACCTGTCTCGGGGCAACGCCGCCTCGCAGGAGCCGCTCTTTAAGCGATGCAAATTCTTTCTCAGGCATGTGCTTTCTCCCCAAGGGCGGAACTGACCGCCGCACTGGCACGTCGCCACTGGTACATGAGCTTTGCCAATCGTTTGCGCCCGGCCGCAGTCGCGCGGTAGTAGATCCTGGGTCTGCCGGCGACGGATTCGCGGCGCGAGCGCAGCAGGCCCTCAAGCTCAAGCCCATGCAGCGTCGGGTAGAGGAGTCCTTCGCCGAGCCGGATCTCGCGGCGTGTCACCGCCTGGACCGTCTTCGCCAACTCGTATCCGTACATTTCCCGTTCGGACAGGAGCCGGAGAATCAAGAGCTCAGACACGCCGCTGGTAAAGTTCGAGGTTCGGGCTGTCATTGACTGGATACCTCTGTCTCAAAGGTATGATACCTCACTCATAGAGGTATGAGCAGCAATTCTTGACTATGCGCGCACTTCGAAGCCTGCAGCTCGTTTCAGCCTGCGACAGCCCTGCCGTCCGGGAGCAGCGGTCAGTAAGAGAGGGTATTGGGCGTTGCTCTCTATATCGCTCGTAGCGCATCCGCGACCGCAAGGCGCGCCGCGCGAAGCGCCGGAGGAAGAGCGCCGAGGACGGCAAGCGCGAGTGCCCAGACAAGCCCCAGAGCGAATAGCTGCGGTGAGATCGAGAGATCAAATACGCTTTGAAGGGCCGCGACGTGCTTTCCATTGAAGAGCAGCCACGCTAGGCATGTTCCCAGCAGCGCACCCGTGAGCGAAAGCACCACGGTCTCGAGCAGGAGGGAGACTGTCACGGCATACGGCTGGTAGCCGATCGCGCGCAGAATTCCGATCTCACGCGTTCGAACGCTCGCGGCAGCGTACGTGAGCTTAACTACACCGAACAAGGCGCCCAAGGCCATGATCACGCCGACGAGGTAGGTGAGTTCGGTGTAGAACGCCGCGGCGCGATTCACTGTGCGCAACGCGTACTCGGATTGCCGCTCCGCAATGACGTTCAGCGTCGGGTTGGTCGTGAGCGCATGCTCGAAGGCGCCGAATGCCTCCGGCCTGGTGAGTTTGAGCAGAACGCTGCTGAAGCCAGACACGAGTCCCACGGCTCTCAAAGTGTCCGCGTCGCCGACGAGCTCACTCTCCATAACGCTGCGATCGTCCGAGAAAGCGCCAACGATGGGCCATGTTCCGGTCGGTAGGGCGACCGTGTCCCCGACACGCAAACGAAAGCGTCGCGCAGCGCCGATCCCGACGATCAGCTCTGCGAGACCCGGGCGGAACATCCGACCCTTGATGATCTGCAGCTTCGGCCGCAGCGCGAGCCCGGCGGCACCGATACCCCGCAGGTTGGGCGATCCGATGACGTACGCTTGTGAGGGCGGAACCCATAACACGACTTCGGCGTCGCCAAGAGGATGACCGTCGGATCCCTTGGCAATGCCGGGCGCATCCAGGATCGTTCCGATGACGTTTGCGGGAATATTGCCTCCATAATCGATGTTGGACGGGGATAGAACAATCGCCATCTTCGGGTCCTCGCCAGCGCGGTAGGCGCGCAACAGCCCGGCTGTCACTGAGAGCATTGACAGCAGCACGCCAATGACGCATGCCACGCTGCCGATAAGCACCAGCGATGACCCTATTCGTTGCGATATGCCCGCAAATCCGGTACACGCAATCACCCGAATTTGAGTGAACGTCCGCACTCTCACCGCCCCGCTAGTGCGTCAGTGACGCTGAGGTGCCGCAGTCTGCGCATCGGGATCACGGCGCTGGCCAGGGCCAGCAGCAGTGCGCAGCAGAGAGTTGCAGCCAGCACCATCAACGATAATGTGGGCTTCGGCATGGACGCCAGGTCGGGGGGCAGGTACTGCGTTGGGAGTCGGGTCAACGCTGCGGCGAGACCCGTACCGACGATCGCACCCGCCAGGCACGGGATGGCTGCTTCTACGAATACCAAGGCCATCAGGGTTACGTGCCGATACCCCAAAGCCTCAAGCACAGCGAACTCCCGCGTACGCTCGCGCACCGACTGAGCGATCCCGTTGGCCGTCAGCAGCAAGATCATGAAAATCCCCGCACCGGCAACGGGCCAGGTGCGGGAGGAAACGGAGACGGAAGAATTGACTGAATTCTCGGTGTTCGCCTTATCCGGAATGGTGATTGTCGGCGTACTGGAGTTGGCAAACCACCGGTCAATTCGGACGCTGATATCGTTGGCCTGCGCAGCATCGCGCACGGCCACCCGGAACCCCGAAGCATGTCCCTGGGTTGCTAGTGGTCGCGAGCTGTCCACATAGCTGAAATTGCCGAGAATATACGCGCCCGTCCGAGGGTCATCAGGTACCACGGCTAGCACGTGAAACTCCCAGGCCGGAGCACCGTCAGCACGTGTACCTGGTGGAGTGATGAGCGGAAAGGTGTCACCTTCCCTGAGACCGAGCCGCAACGCCGGTTTGCGGCTGACAAGGACGCCCGCGGGCGTCGCAAAGAGCTGATTCCACTGGGCTGGCGTTAGGGGCAGCTCCGACCAAGCGGTGCGCATGCCTTCATCCACGGCGATGATCCGCGCGCGCATGTGAGGGTCCTGGTAATAGCCCCAGAGCCAGTAATAAGCCCCCACTGCGGATACTCCTTCAATTCGCGCGAGCTGATTGCGAAGCGCGATAGGCATTAAAATTCCGTCAGGGCTGGCACTGGGAAAACGGGCGTTGACATCGAGGCGATCCATTCTGGAACTCTCGATCAGACGGTCATAGGCCGCATGCAATCCCAACATAAGGCCAAACAAGGTGAATGATGCGGTGACAGCCAGCCATATTAGGATGGCCTCGACCGGCTTGCGCATAACGGCTGACCAGACTAGAGGAAAGTACTTCATGCTGAATGAGGAGCCCAACCAGGCCGGTCGTTATTCGCTTCGCCTCTTCCTTCTAGCGTTGACAAGCTGGAACAGAGACATCCCGGTCAGGAACTCGAGGAGCCCGCCGATTACTGCGCCCCAATGGCTAGCGTACAACCCGAAGGCCCTGACGGCCACGCCCAGTGCACTGAACGCTATAGCGAAGCGCTGGATCGCAAACGGCGGTAGCAAGCCACCGTCCTCCTTCCGGCCGCGCCCAGTAAATGCTCGGTACGACAACAGCAGCAAGAAGTAGGTCAAGGCAGACCAGACAACGATCGTAATGAACCACGGGAGATCTATTGTTTCTTGGGTTGGCCGTTGCATCCGCAACGGCGCCGCACCCAATCCGTGCGGGGACGGACGCCATGAAGCCAAGGATCCCGCCGCCGAACAGGCGAAAGAAGAGGAACACTGGGTTGCTGATTGGTTTCATACCCAAGCCGAAGCTCCGTAGACCCTGATCAGCCCGTCGAGATTGGATGTCGGCTAGCCGGAAATCTGGGAGGTAAGTCTCAAAGACCGGGCTTGGACGACGGCTGCCGTTCATGGAGGCGCTGCCGCCGCTAACTCTGCCGTCTATGAGCACGGGGCGGGGCTGTTTTACAGCAGGAACCCTACAGGCGCATCTCAGCGGTAATGGCATCGTAGGGAGCCGACACACGACCGTCTTCGCGTTGTAACAGACCCGACGCGGCCAAGGTCACCACGTCCTCATACACGCGCTTGTAGTCGCGCCCTAGTCTCTCAGCGAGCGCCTTTACAGAGGATGCCGGTTCCCGGTGCACGTCCTGAAGCAGTTCCAGCCGTTTGGGTGTCAGCGCGTTGAGCATTGAAGGTAGATTTGGGAAAGTCACATGTCGCTCCCGTACCCTCTCACCGCGTTCGAGCCGATGCCACGCACTCACGAAGCGCTGGCCCATGTCCTTTGCCGTACCGACGTGAACTTTGACTCGCTTGCTCATCACTCACCTCGTAGGCGGCGCACATCCGCCAGGAAATCCTCGATCAGCCGCTCCGGCGTACTGAAAGTGTAGGACTGCTGCTTGCCCTCGACGTGGCGATGATCGCCGCGCCCGCGCTCATTGTCGTAGCCGATGAGGCGCTGCCCGGGCCGTCCATAGAACAGGCTGTACCTCAACCGATGCCTGCTGCCAGGCACGGATTCCGGTACCTCCCAGATCTTCATTTCAACGATCGAGCCATCAGGCAGCACCTGTTTGTCGTGAAACGCCAGGCGCGCCTTCATATGGCGTATCATGCCATACATTTTTGTATGGCGCAAAATGCCATAATCACCGGCGGTGCGCGGACGGCGAACTTAGCGAGGACGCCCATAAGAAAGGCGCCGGCGCGGATTCACGCGGCCCACTGTCCCAAATGCGAGGGAAACAGCTTGAGAGAAGGGCTGGAAGTTTTTGTTCTAGTTGGTGGGCGGTACTGGGCTCGAACCAGTGACCTCTGCCGGTGAAACGGAAGTAGGGTGCTTACGAATCAACCATTGCGAGCCGGGTTCCCGTTTGCAACAAGGACTTGTTATCACGTGATGTCATTTCATATCGTGCAAGGTCACGCCCGCACTGTCCCAGAATTGTCCCGGCGGCGGCTTAGGAGCAGGGAGGTCCCCACTAGAGTTGGCATCCACGCTCTCCGGGTCAATCGCTCGGAGCTTTGTCGATAAATGTGTAGAGGGCCCGGATTCTCCCTCGCTCGAAGACCGCGATATCCATCCCGGTGACCACTGGAGCGGCTCGCTCGGGGCCGAGGTGCCAGGGCAATCGGCCGTGGTCGTGGTTCACTTGCGGCGGAGCTGCCATGCTGAATTTGAATCCCGGAGCGCCCTGAAGAATCTGACCCACCTTGGCGTTGAGGGCGTCCCGACCGACGATCTCTTGGTCGTCCTCAAAGAACACGCAGTGGTCCGCGTAGATTTCGCTGATGACTCTCTTCCGGAGTTCTGGACTCTTCTGCCCGAACACTTCAAGAAGATTTCTTTCCATCAGAAGACCAAGCGGGTTCTTCATGATCCTTTCTCCAGTTTCCGATGGTCGATCAGGATCAGTGCTGCGTCTTCATATTTGAGAACGCTCAGCTGCCCACTCATTTTGGTCTCCTCTTAAGACTGAGATGGTCTTCGTTCTCTCTAGAACATGCCGTTGGCGTTTGCGCGCGGGATGTTCGGGGCGATGATCGGAGCGGAGTTTTGAGGTGTTCCCACGAGCTGCAACGTGTCCCAATGCTCGACCGCCTTACCCTCGGCGTTCATACGATAGATATCGACGCCAGCGATCCCGGTATCGTTCGGATCATCGGTGAACAGATTCAGGAAGTTCAGGTGGGCCCAGACGTAGTCGCCGACCGCAATGATCTTGTGAACCACGACGCGCGCGCGGAGTCGTTCCCTCGTGACCTTCCCGAAGAACTGACCGAGCGCGAGAGACCCGTCGGGAATAATTGGGTTGTGCTGGATGTATGAGGGGCTGACAAATTTGGCCGTCGCCTCCTCGGATCGCTTCTGATTGATCATCAGGTCATATAGTGCGAGCACGTTGTTCTTGTTGCGTACCGCACGGCTGTCAGCAGTATCAACTGTTTCGATCATGGTTCGCTCCGTGCTTCGACGTTGATGAAGCAGCGGGTCTAGTTCAACCCGACGATTTGGAGGCGGAGAGCATCCTGTTCCGCATCCGATTGCTCGCGCACAGCGCGAAGAATCTCTTCGGCATCCCGGCCAACCGCAGCAAAGCGCGGCGCTGGGTTCTGCTCGGCCAGCTCAATCACGCGCACCGCGGCCTCGACAGAGGCGAGCCCGCTCCCCTGCATGCTGTTGAGTTTCGCAGCGAACGTGTCGAACGCCCGTCCGTAGAGATCGCGCTCTTGCGCGGTCATCTGCTCGGCCGTGCGCGCCAGCGCCGTTGCCGTCTTCGCCGGGCCGCCCGTTCTCATATTGCCGGCCGCCAGCACGACGACGTCGATTCCGAAGGGTTTCAATTCGGCCCGATAGACGGCCGCGAAGACTTCCATCGCAGCCTTGGATGCGCCCGAGGGCCCGTTGAAAGGGAGCGGAAGGCTGGCGGTCCAGGTGCTGATCTGCACGATGCGGCCACGCGCCACCCGCAGGGCCGGGAGCAATGCGTTCATGACCGACAGGGCGCCGAACACATTGACCTCGAACTCATGCCGCACGGCGTCGAGCGGCAAAATCTCCAACGGACCCGGAGTGAGAACGCCGGCGTTATTGACGAGCAGATCAAGGCCGGTAGCGCCAAGCGCGTCGGACACGCTGGCGGCCCAGGCTCTCACAGCCTGCTCCTTAGTGATGTCGCAGACGGTGAGGCTGACGCGGCCGCCGGATGCCTGCTTCAGATCTTGGACCTCCGCGGCAGCGAATGCCGTACCGAAGACGATGTAGCCCTTGGCGGCGAGCGCAAGAGCGATATCGCGGCCAAGGCCGCTGCCGGCGCCGGTAACCACGGCGGACTGACCCGATTTCTTCGATGCCAACGACATTGCCGGTCCCTCTCTGCCTTGAACTGAACTTGGACCACGCATACGGCTGAAGACCTGCTCCCGCGTTGGCCCGATCGACTACCACCATCAAGTGAGCAGGCCAGCACCCGCGCCCAGCTTGCCGAGAGGCGCATTCATCGGAATCGACGGGCGGGCCGTCCCCGGTGCCCTGAGCATGGCACCGACTACCCTGTGCTGAACAAGTGACGCCTATATATCTCTGCGGGAATCTTGATGGCGATGGCGTGAATCTGAGAGGTTGGCTAGAATTGCTAGGAAACACTGAGCCCCCGAGTATTCCATCGTCGGTGCCATCCGCTTCAAGCCGTGGGTCACGAAGGTTCATTAGCCTTCCAATTCCGGGAACGCTCGGGCGCCCCAGCCAGGGTGTCAGCGGAATGGGATCCCTTTTCTGTGTACGTTGTCGATGAGACGCCGCTGTATGCGTATGCGGCGTTTCGCGATTATGCGCTCGGTATCTACATGGCTGGGCGTCACTTCATTCGCCGCGTGATCGGGGCAGAGGTCGCTGAAGGCTGGACCGACCCCGGAACAATCACTCTCACTCCACCGGGTATCGAGGCGGTATGGGAGGCAAGCGGATCTTCGCGTGCTGCCGTCATCGCCGTGCGTCCCGAGTTCTTATCGCGCGCGATCGAGGAACATTGGGATGTAGATTCCAAGAATGTCGAAATCCTCAAACAGTTCCTAATCCACGATCCTGTGATCGACGCGGTAACGCTAAATCTTGCACGCGAAGCCGCGAGCCGATCTCCAGCAGGACGGCTGTATGCCGAGAGTGCTTGTGAATTTCTAGCGCACCATCTGATTCACCACTATTCGACCTTGGCGGCAACTCCGCCGCGGCCGATTGGGGGGCTGCCGGGCCGCCGGCTCAAGCTGGTTCTAGATTACATAGAAGACACACTCGGACGGCCGATCGAATTGCGTTCCTTGGCCGCGCTCGCGGGTATCAGCGCTCGTCACTTCGAGCGCGCTTTTCGTCAGAGTACGGGAATGCCGCCGTACGCCTACGTGCTGGGGAGGCGCTTGGATGCTGCCCGTGACCTGTTGATTACTAGGTCGGAATTGCCGATTGAACACATCGCTTTTCGATTGGGATTCTCCAGCAGCAGTCATTTCTCTTCGGCTTTCCGTCGGCGAATCGGCTGCTCGCCGACTGAATTTCGGAAACGGCATGCAAGCTAACGGTGCGGTCGCGAAGAGGATTAGTCCCACTTCGCTCTAGGGGGATTCAGGGAGCCCCGTTTGACCTCACAGTGTGCGCTGCCGTCTGCGAGCAGCGGTCATTAAGCGAACGCCGCACTGTGAAACGGAAGTAGGGTGCTTACGCAGCAACGACAATGTCCCTGATTGCAACAATCCTCCAATTCTGTGCTGCGATCGGAGCGCTTTACTCGCCGGCGTATCCCGCCTCAAGCTGGTGTCGAACGGCAAGAATGAGGACGATGTCTTCGGCCGGGAGCCAACGGTACTTCGCGACGTACCCGTAACGGCCGCGCGAGAGAATGAGCTCGCGTCGACCCTTTTCAGCGGGCCGCCCGAGGAGAGGATGATCAGCCAGGAGCTCACAAGCCTTTCGCACGCTCAGAATCTGTTCACGCGCCTTTTGGGGATTCTCGGCCGCGATGAAGTCAAAGAGCCGTTCGAGGTCAGCAAGCGCTTTTTGAGTTATTTCGACCGTCGCCATGCACGGGCCCTGGGGCGCCGCGCCTTGGCGCCGGACGCTCGCGCGGCCAGATAGTCAAAGGCAGAGGTGAGCTCAAAGGCCTTTCCGCTCGAAAGCGCTTCCTCCTCTGAACGCGCTGCCTCGTCGGCGAAGCGCGCCCTCAGTTCCGATCGCTCAGCTTCACGAGCCAGCGCTTCGACCATGAACGCGTGGGGCGTCTTATTTGCGGCACTCGCCAGTCGCTCGATGCGGCGTTTGAGGTCTTCAGGGAGTTTCAGGCTGGTAGCGGCCATCAGGGTGATTCAATGCTCATGTTCTAGGTAGTCATAAAGTAATACCGGAAGGGCGAGGCGTCAAGATTCCACGGAATCCTTCCTCGATCGGGTGCGCGGACGGCCGCCCTTGCGCCCGTTTCTGCGTGCTGCAGCTGCTTTGGCGGCGGAGGAATTCCGACCGCCGATGAGGCCGAGCTCTGCCAGCCACTCGGGTCCGGAAAACAAGGAGGAAAGGAGACCGGGTACGCTCAGATCGAGGTCAAGGCCTCCCCAGTGCAGGCCACTGCCGCGCCCAAGAACTTCAACCGCACGGAGATCTTTGGGTCTGACTCCCTTGAGACACGAAATCAGCTTTACCGGCAACGTAATCGTCGCCCCGGTCGTGAGCCCGATCCGCAGTGCACGCTCTCGGGAACGGTACGCAGCAAAGGCAGCTCGCGGTTCGGTTTTTGCGGCGCGGCGCCCAGCGCGGGAGGCCCGAGCGAAATTCCCGCGCAGCTCCTTCTCTATCCAGCCAGGTATCAGGTCTGATTTACGCATGAAAACCGAACGCTTGGGTTATTGGGCCGGACAGAATTGTCCCAAATTCGCGGCAAAGAAACTAAGGAAACTGGTCTAAGTTATTGTTCTGAATGGTGGGCGGTACTGGGATCGAACCAGTGGCCCCTGCCGTGTGAAAGCAGTGCTCTACCGCTGAGCTAACCGCCCATTTTGAGGGACGGGAAGTCTATAGGCGGCCCGGGGCCAAGGCAAATCATGAACGTGCACCCGCGTGAACCGGGCGGGCACACGGGCGAGGCGTAGCGCTGCGGCCCTTGGTAACATGCGCGCCCTCACGAGTACGGACAGGTCGGCACGTCCCCATGACAGTCGTCACGCGCTTTGCGCCCAGTCCCACCGGGCTGTTGCACGTCGGCGGCGCACGCACGGCGCTGTTCAGCTGGCTGTACGCGCGGCGCACGGGTGGCAAGTTCATTTTGCGCGTCGAGGACACCGACCGGGAGCGCTCCACCGAGGAGGCGGTGCGGGTGATTCTCGAGGGCATGGCCTGGCTCGGGCTCGATGCGGACGAGGGTCCGTACTATCAGAGCCAGCGCTTCGACCGCTACCGCGAGGTGATCGCCGGTATGCTGCGGGCGGGCACGGCGTATCACTGCTACTGCACCAAGCAGGAGCTGGATGCGCTGCGCGAGCAGCAGATCGCCCGCAAGGAGAAGCCGCGTTACACCGGGATCTGCCGCGATCACAGCGCGCCGCGCCCGGGCGTCGATCCGGTGGTGCGCTTTCGTAACCCGCTCGCCGGCGCGGTCGTGGTGCAGGACCTGGTGCACGGGCCGGTGACGTTCCAGAACACCGAGCTCGATGACCTGATCATCGCACGCTCGGACGGCACGCCGACCTACAACTTCTGCGTGGTGGTCGATGACATGGACATGGGAGTCACGCATGTCATACGCGGCGATGATCACCTGAACAACACTCCGCGGCAGATGAACATGTTGGAGGCGCTCGGCGCGAGCGTACCGCAGTACGCGCACGTGCCCATGATCCTGGGACCAGACGGTGCCAAGCTCTCCAAGCGTCACGGCGCGGTAAGCGTGTTGCAGTACCAGGAGGACGGCTTTCTGCCGGACGCACTCCTCAATTATCTGGTGCGCCTGGGCTGGTCGCACGGCGACCAGGAGGTGTTCACACGCGCCGAGATGATCGCCGCGTTCGACATCCATGACGTCAACAAGGCGGCATCGGCCTTCAACCCTGAGAAGCTGTTGTGGCTGAATCAGCAGCACATGGTGCGCGCGGAACCCGCGACGCTCGTGCCGCACCTGCGTGCGCAGCTGCGCCGCCTGGGGTTGGACAGCAGCGATCAGCGCCTGCTCGAGGGCGTGATCCTCGCGCAGCGCGAGCGCACCAAGACCCTGAAGGAGATGGCCCAGAACAGCCGCTTCTTCTTTGTCGATAGCATTGAGGTGGATCCGAAAGCAGCCGCCAAGCATCTCGGCAGCGATGCACTGCACGCGGTGGCGAAGGTCCGCGAGCGGCTCGCCGGCCTGCCTGAGTGGAGCGCCGCGACGATTCACGCCGCGCTGAATGAGCTGGCGACCCAGCTGAACAGCGGGCTCGGCAAGATCGCGCAACCGGTGCGCGTCGCGGTGACCGGCACAGCGGTGTCGCCGCCGATCGATGCGACGCTGGCGTTACTCGGGCGCGAGCGCGCGCTCGCACGCCTGGACGCGGTGCTGGCCAGATCACCGCGCGCTCCCGCTTGAATGACGCCGCCCGCTCGCTCTCCCGACCAGGTCGGAAAACGACCCTGACCGCCGCGACGGCTAGTCCGAGCGCTCGTACGAGCGAGGTTTACCCGAGGGACCCCGCCGTCCCGTGGTAGTAGCTGCCCACGGTTTCGATCGCGGCGCGCACCAGCTCGCGCTCGTCTTCGCTCAGGTAAGGGTTCCAGATATCGAAGATCAGCAGCGCACGCGGCGTGTCGGAGCCGTTCCAGGCTTCGTGCTCGAAGGTGTCGTCGAACACCCACGCCTTACCGGGGATCCACTCGCGCGTCTCGCTGCCCACGCGAAAGCCGCAGTCTGGAGGCACGATCAGAGGCAGGTGCACCGTCACTCGTGCGTTCGTGACACCGGTGTGCGCCGGTATGCGCGTGCGCGCCTCGAGAATCGAAAAGAACGCGTTCGGGCCGTGCCCGGCCACGTCGCATTGAGGTGCGCTTTGCAGCATTTGCGCGGTGCGTGGACAGCGCGCCAGATGCTCCGGTTGCGCCACGCCTTCGTTCCACAGGAAGTACGCGCTCCAGCGGCGCGACTTGTTGAGCTCCCGCCATTGCTGCAGAGGCACGCCTTCGGGATAGGCCACGTAGGGCTCAAGCCCGGCCTGGTCAGCGCTCAGCACCGTGGTGAGTTCGCCGCGGATTTCATCCGTTGCGGCCTCGATCGCACCCAGCCAGGGGAATTCCACACCCTCGATGTACTCCGGCGTCGGCAGGTCTGGAAAGTACAGGAACGTCGGCTGCGGTGCGTAACGGCTGCGCTTGCCGGTCAAGAGATCAATGCACTTGTCGACGCGCCGGTACGGGCCGCGACCGCGCTGCGCGCGGATGGCGGCGAGCCGCTCCTCGAGCGCGCCGGCCAGCGCGGCATCATCGCGGCGCACCGCGGCGCGTGCGCGCTCCAGCGCTGCCCTCACCATTTCCGGCGGCGTCACCTCAGGTGGCACGATCGCCAGGGCGTGGCGATAGATCCGCGCCGCGTTGCGCGCATCGCCTTGATCCTCGACCAGGGTACCCTTCTGCAGGATCGCCGTGAGATGCTGGGGCTCGAGCGCGAGCGCCCGCCCGATCGCCTCCATCTCCTCCTGCGGCAGGCGCAGCGCGTGCAGGCTCGAGGCCAGGTTGGACCACAGCGCCGGGTGGTTCGGGTCGGCCAGGGTCGCACGCTGGAACAATTCCCGCGCCTTGATGGGCTCGCCACGCTGCATCATGCGCAGGCCCAGCTCGTTCAACACCGCCGGGTGCTCAGGCGCGAGCTGCGCCACGCGCGCGAGCAGCTCATCGGCCTCCCGGCCGCGGCCGGCGGCGAGCGCAGCCTTGGACGCCTGGATCGTCCGCAGGATAGTGGCGTGGTCCGGGGCCACGGTACTGGCGTTGCTCAGAGAACCCCGCAATGTTCAGGCTTGTGCGTTGCGATTCTAGCCCGGGAGGCCGCTCTGCAAAGCAAGCGCGCGCCGCTGCACTGCGACGGGACTCGTGCCCCCGGACCCGTGACGCTTGACAATGCCCAGGGCCGTGCGTAGGTTGCCGCCGCTTCGCGTGGGGCCATAGCTCAGCTGGGAGAGCGCTTGCATGGCATGCAAGAGGTCGGCGGTTCGATCCCGCCTGGCTCCAC
>Ga0137412_10000786_pt1 | contig 23527 bp, 20 predicted proteins | sample CZODoug2_1_16fun_FD_122160 | JGI IMG/M metagenome (GOLD analysis project Ga0137412, IMG submission 122160) | Vadose zone soil fungal communities from Angelo Coast Range Reserve, California, USA - CZODoug2_1_16fungal (Hybrid Assembly) | ecosystem: Environmental > Terrestrial > Soil > Vadose zone... | reverse complement strand
GTTCCCGGGCACTGCCCGGTCGGCTGCCTCGGGTGGGCGCTTGCTGATGTTGACCATGTCGGGGATGCGGCCGCGACGCTCGCCGGGGCGGCGCCGCGGCTTGCGCAGTGCACGTCCAGTACGCAGGCACGTGTGCAGATCTCGCCGCAGATGCCCGCGTCCTTGCACGTAGATCGACTGGTAGATGGTTTCGGGCGACACCCACATCTCCGGATCGTCGGGGAACTCGCGGCGCAGACACGTCGCGATCTGGGTCGGACTGTGAAAGTCCTCCAGCCGAGTCTGCACCTCTTCACGCAGCCGCTCGCGTTCTGCCAGCCTGCCGATCTTGGGGCGGCGTGCACGCGTTTCGGAACGGGCCTGGGCCAGCGTTGCCCGGTATTGGACCTGGGCTGTCTTGCCGCTCTGACGAGCCCCGAACGCCTCCTTGCGCCGATAGCCCGACTTGCGCCCATCAGCGCAGTTCTTCGTTGCGTTGGCGTCGATCTCGTACTTGATCGTCGAGGCCGGTCGTTTCAGCCGCCGCCCGATCGCGTTCAACGACTCATTGGTCCGAACACCTATCTCGATCTCGACGCGGTCCTCGTAGGTCAACCGCGGGCGCGGCCCGGTCGGCTCCGGCTCATTGAAATGGGGCTTCACACCGCCTACATCAGCAAACCAAAGCCGGCCCGTCGCGCGCGACACGCCGACGGCCGCGGAAGCCTCCGCGACAGCCTGACCATCACCGATCAGACGCCAAAAGCTACGAACCACGGACCTCAACGGCGGACAAGGCATCGCAACACTCCTCAATCAGAGGTGTTGCAAAGACCCCTAGAAAGGAAGTCGCGCGATGCGTACGACAAGCGTGCGCTCGGCGTCAGCGCGAACCCGCGTCGCGTTTGGCCATCTGCGCCAGCATCGCGTTGTAGGCCGCCAGGTCGGCGTCGTCGTCGCGGTCGGCGGCTCGGTCGAGCCGTTTGGCGTCGCGTCGATCGCTGCGGGTCCACTGGATCAACAGGGCGATCAACACCAGCACCAGCGGGATTTCGCCTGCCGCCCAGGCGATTCCGCCGCCGAGGCGTTGGTCGCCGATGAGATCGGTGTGCCAGTACAGCTTCAGCGAATCGTAGAAGCTGCCGGCAAGCACGGTGTCGCTGCCCATCAGCAGCACGCCGAAGAACGCGTGCAGCGGCAGCGATGCGAACACCACGCCCAGCTTCGCCAGCGGCGGGATGGGCCGCGGCGTCGGGTCGACCCCGATGACCACCCAGTAGAAGAGGTAGCCGGTCAGCAGGAAGTGCAGGTTCATCGCGAGGTGCGCGGCGTGGCTGCCGGCCACCGCGTCGAAGATGCCGCCGAAGTAGAGGCCGTAGAAGCCCGCGACGAACAGCACCGTGGCGACGATCGGGTTGGTGAGGAATTTGGATACCCGGCTGTGCAGTGCCGCCAGGAGCCATTCCCGGGGGCCCGGCGGATCGTTGCGCCCCGCGGCGGGCAACGCGCGCAGGGCCAGGGTGACGGGCCCGCCGAGCACCAGCAGCACGGGCACCAGCATCGAGAGCAGCATGTGGGCCGCCATGTGCATGCTGAACATGGCCGGCATGTAGCGGCCGATGCCCGATGACGTGGCGAACAGCAGCGCCGCGCATCCGCACAGCCAAGAGACGATCCGGCCGGTCGGCCAGGCGTCCCCGCGGCGGCGCAGGCGGCGCACCCCGAACAGGTACAGCACCGCGAAGACGATGGCGGCGGTGCCGAAGATCAGGTCGAACCGCCAGTCGAACAGGACGCGCGCCAGTGTCGGCGGACCGGCGAAGTCGTAGCCGATCTCGATCGCCGGAATCGACGGGTTGAAGATCGGCGGCGGAGGAGGAGGCGTGCGCCCGAGCGCGACGGCGATGCCGAACGTCAGACCGAAGACCACCGCCTCGATCAGCGCCAGCCGGATCAGCGGCCGCCGGTCGTCGGGGTCGGCCACGAGTGCGGCGATGCCACGGCGGCGCTGCTGCCAGCCGATGACGCCGAGCGTGCACAGCGCGACCGTCTTGCCGATGATCAGCCAGCCGTAGCTGCTGCTCACTAGGTCGCCGGGTCTGATGCGCACGAACGCGTTGACGACGCCGGAGAGGGCCATCGCCACGAAGCACCACAGGGCGACTGCGGAGAACCGGCGCGCGGCCAGGTCGGCATGGGCGCCGTCACGCATGGCGTGCACCAGTAGCGCAAGCAGCCCACCGGCCCACACCGCGCCGGCGATCAGGTGGATGAGCAGGCTGTTGGTGGCCAGATCGTGCGAACCGCCGGCCGACGAGTGACCGCTCAGGGCGAGCGGGAGCAGGGTGGTGAGTGCGCCTGCGAACAGCAGCGGCGTCCACGACCAGCGCAGCACGGGGATGCTGATCACCGTGACGATGGCCGCGAGCAGCGCCGTCCACCGCCAGGTGCCCGCGGCCTCGATCAGACCGGCCACCGACCAGACGTCCGCCGGGCTGAGCCTGCTCGCCAGCGGCTGGCCGGTGACGTCGGAGACCGTGAGCGGCACCAACATCGCTGCGCATATCGCCCAGACGCCCGATGCGAAGGTGCCGACCCGCAGCGCGCGGTAGCCCGACACGTCGAGGACGCCGTTGGACTGCGGCGGCACCAGGAACGCCGCAAGGAGGAACGACCCGACCGCCACGACGGCCGCGATCTCACCAGCGGCGCGGAAGAACGGCAGCCCGTAGCTTGTCACCGGTCCGGGATTGGGCAGTCCGGTGGCGGTCAACGCGTCCGCGACCGACAACCCGGCGATACCCGCGGCGGTGACGCCCGCCAGCAGTCCGACCCCGACGAGCACCGGCCACACCGTGGCGGTACGGGCGTTGCGCACCGGAGACGCGACCGTCGTCATGACAACAGCGTATGGCGGCGCGGGATGCGCCCCGTCAGCCGCCGCCCGCCGGACGTCGATCCAGCTCGCGCGCGACGAACTGCCGACGCGCGATGTGCTCGACTTCGGACATGTTGCGCAGGATGCCCCGCAGTTCGGCGACGAATGCCTCGCGCCGTTCGTCGAGGTCCGCCGACGGTTCCAGCAGATGCTGGTCGGCGGCTACCTGGCGGGCCGTGGTGAACAGCAGCGCGGAGACCGACTCGTTGCTGTGCACCCTCTCCTGTGCGACGTATTGGCGGCCGACGCCAAGGGCGAGCGTCGTCAGATCCTTCTCGGAGATCTCGGGAGATGCGCCCTGCAGCACGTCGGCGACGATCTCGTAGGCCTCGAAGAACGGCCGAAGCATGGCACCGGCGATCAGCGGACGCTTGGCCCGCAGCATGGTGGTGATCCGCTCGCCGCCGGCCGCAACGTTGTTCTCCCAGTCGTCGAGCCACGACAATTCCTCGGCGATGTGCTCGCGAAAAGCCATCGAATCGGCGAAGTAGAAGTCGAACTTCAACAGGTCGCGCAACCGCATCGCCTGTGTCCAGAACGCCTCCAGCGGATCGCCGTCGGCGCGGGCCGCGTGCGCGAGGGACAGATCGATGATCGAGGTCTCCATGAAGGCATGGATGAGCGTATTGCGGTAGAACGCCGCCTCGTGCTCGTCCTCGGGGGCGATGCGCCACACCGGTTCCCGCCCACCGTCCACCCTGGTGATGGGGTGACCGTTGGACAGCGCGTCGACGGCGGCGCGGACCCCGTCGAGGGTGCGCAGCCGCAACGCGCTGTTGGTCATCGGGGTCTGTTTGCGCTCCAGGTAATCCAGTGAGTCCTGCAGCGTGTGGTGCAACTGATCGAGGGTCAGCGCGATGCCGCGCGTCGACAACAGGAGCGCCGACACCAAACCGGTCGCGTTGACGGGGGTGACTCGCAGGATGCGCCACGCGACCTCGAACGCCATCTTCTGCATCGCAAGACGTTTGGCGGCTTGGTCTTCGGTCATCGGACCATGCGGCTCGCCGAGATACTTGCGCATCGAGACGGCTTCCGGGAACCGGACGTAGATCTTGCCGTAGTTCCTGTCGCCCTGAGCCTTGATGAAGTTGTACAGCCAGGACAGTCCCTCGGGCGTCTTCTCGGCGCCGCGGGCGTATGCCGCGTATTCGGCGGTCTCGTGCAACTGGTCGAAGCTGATCGACACCGGCTGCAGCAGGATGTCGTCGCTGCGTCCGTCGAGGTATGCGTCGGCGACATAGGCGAGCAGTCCGAGCTTGGGCGGCAACATCTTTCCAGTGCGAGAGCGGGTGCCCTCGATGGCCCAGCTGAGGTTGAACCGCTTCTCGACGATGTAGCCGACGAACTGCCTGAGCACGTACTTGTACAGCGGGTCGTCGAGCTTGCGGCGGATGAAGATGATCCCCGAACGCCGCATCAACGGCCCCATGAAGCCGAACGACAGGTTGATGCCGCCGAAGGTGTGCACCGGCGGCAGTCGGTTCTCCTGCATTGCGACGGGCACGATCACGCCGTCGAGGTAGGACCGATGCGAGAACAGCAGCACGGCCGGATGGTTCTCCAGCGCAACACGCATCGCCTCGACTTCAGCCCGGTCGTAGTCGACGTTGGGGTCGAAGCCCCTGCTGAAGATCGCACGGCCAAGTGTGGGAATCAGGTCGACGGAGAACCGGCTCCAGCCGGTCGCGAGCTCGTCGAGCATCGCGCCGGCGTCTTCGATGGTGGCGCCCGGAATCTTTTCGAGGCCTTCGCGAAAACGGGCTGACGCCAGCATCTCCGGCTTCACCAATCGCGGTGACTTGTACTCGGGGCCGAGGAGGCGCAGCTCCACCCGTTCGATGGCAAGCTCGGCACGGCGCATGACGAATCGCGCGAAGTCGCGGGGGTTCTCGGCGACGGTGGTGTCGCTCCAGTTCTGCCGAAGCTCGGACACCTTCGCCGGCTCACCCGCCACCACGCGGGCGCGTGAGGGGTCCTTGCGCAAGATGCCGCGCTGCAACAACTTCGGGGGACGATAGGTGTCCCGGCCGGAGATCAGCGACACCACCTTGGACCGGGTGGGCAATCCACCGGGAATCCAGAACACGCGAACGGGAACGACGGACCGGTCCTCGTCGACGTCCAGGAGTTCGACGAGTCGGGCCAGTACTGCCGGCGGCGGATCGTCGTCGGCGGGAAGTTGCAGCACCTCGATGCGCGCGTCGGGGTGCTCGCGCCGCTGCTGGCCAAGCCAGTCGTCGAGCATGTGGACTTCGGCTGGCGAGTCCACCGACGCCAATACGAGGGCAGCATCCGTCGGTGTGACGCGGTGGAGCGACTCGGCGGTTACCTTCACGGCCGACCCTTGGTGGTGCGCGTGGTCCTTGTCGGATTCGTGGCCGGGTTCGGCTGGGCGGCAGCCTTCTTCGCGGGAACCTTCGTGGCGGGAGTCTTCTTCGCCGGCGTCTTGGCGAGGGCCTTCTTGGCCGGCGTCTTGGCAGCTGGCGTCTTCGCAGCGGCCTTCTTGGCCGGCGCCTTCTTGACCCTGGCGTAGAGCGGCGCGTCGGGAAGTTCGTCGTGCGGCCAGTCCTTCAACGTGTCGAGGTAGAGCTGGCGCACCTCGGCGATGCGCTCCTCCAGGTTCTCGGTCGTCCAGTCGTCGGTTGGGATGGGCGGGAACACCGCGACGTCGACGGTGCCCGGATTGAACGTGCTGGAGTTGCGTTCGGCGATCACCTCTGCGTTGCGGATCACGATGGGCACGATGGGAATTCCGGCCGACATGGCGATCCGGAATGGCCCCTTCTTGAACGGGCCGACCTCAGTGGTGTCCAGACGCGTACCCTCAGGCGCGATGAGGACCGAAAGGCCCTTGCGCGCAAGCTCTTCGATCTTGCGAAGACTTTCGATGGCGGCCTTCGGATCGTCCCGATCGATGAACGCGGTGTCCATCAACTTTCCGAGGGTCCCCGCAATTGGGTCCTTCTCGAGTTCCTTCTTGCCCACCGAGGTGAAGTTGTCGCCGATCAGCCTGCCCGCGATGAAGGGGTCGGCCTGGTTGCGGTGGTTGAAGATGAAGACGGCAGGCCGCTGGGCGGTCAGGTTCTCCTCACCGAGGACGTTCAGGTCGATGCCGACCGTCGTCATCAACAGCCGACTCCACTGCGAGGTGAAGAAGTTGACGCCGCTGCGCCGGTTGCGGGTCAGCAGCCCAACTCCGAGGGCGCCTGCAGCCACCGGCACCATCGATGCGATGCCTGCGACGGTGCGCAGCTGCGATACGGGGCTGCTGCCGCTCCGACTGGTGAACCGCAGGATGGGCCATCCGCGCTTGGCGGCGACGGCGGCCAGCTTCCCGGCCGGGTTGGTCGGCCGCGGGTTGCCGACCAGATACATCAACGCGACGTCCTCGTCGCCGTCGGCGTAGAAGTAACTGTCCGCCAGATCGATGCCGTTCTCGGCGGCGAACTCCTGGACGGCCCTCGCCTTGCCCGGCCCCCAGATGATCGGCCTGGCAACCTCACCGGTGATCAGGCCGTCGTCGTCGGTCTCGAACTTGTTGGACAGCACGTTGTCGATGCCAAGGAACCGGGCGACGGGTTCGACCTGAACGGTCAGCGCCGACGAACTGAGGACGACGGTGTGACCGCGGGCCATGTGGGCACGCACCATGGCCCGCATCTCGGGATAGATACGACTCTGGATGTCCTGGACGAACAGGCGCTCACCGAGTTCATCGAGATCGCTGAGGGAGTTGCCGCGCAGCATGCGGGCGCCCTTGCCGATCAGGTCCTCGAACTCCGAGCGGCCCAGCTGATGGTTGAGTCCGGCCTGCACCATGCCGATGAACTCGCCGACGCTCATCTGCCCGCGGCGCAACCGATCCCGTGTCATCAGGACGCCGGTGAACCCGGCGACCAGTGTGCCGTCGAGGTCGAAGAAGGCGCCCACCTCCGGGCCCGGCGGGCTGGCCTCGATCTCGGCGATCGAGCCGGGCAGGCGGGCGGTGCGCTTGTCACCGCGGCGCGCGGGCTGTCCATTCTGCGAACTCATTGCGCGGCACTCCCATTGGGCGAGGTGGAGGACGATTCGCTCGGGGTTTGAGCGAACGACGCCGGGGCCGACCGTCCGTCGCCGCCGAGCGCGAGCACCTCGTCGAAGCCGGCCACCAGACAGCGGGCGAACAGTTCGGCGTCGGTGATGGCTGCCCTGTCGTAACGGGTGGTGATGGTGCAGTACCCGGCACGCGAAATCAGCACCGCCATGATCGCGACACCAGGCAGCGGCCCAACTCCGTAGTGCCGCAATATCTTCGCACCGGCGATGAACGTGTCGCCCTGGTAGAGCGCCACATTGCTGGCTTGGACGTCGGAGTTGACGATCGACCCCGCCACGCTCTCGAGGATCGCGTCGGGCAGCAGGCTGATCACCGGCGCCATGACACCGACCATGTCCATCGCGCGTTCCTCGCGCTTGCTGGTCATCTGCGCACGGGCCTTCTGGATGCGCGTGGTGGGGTCGACGACGCCCACCGGCGCAGCGATGTTGATGCCGACGAACCGATTGCCTCCCGCGGGATCGGAGTCCGAGCGCGTGTTGACCGGCACGGCCATCGGCAACGTCTCGATGGGGATGCCCTTGGCGTCGTGGTAGAGCCGAAGCGCCCCGCACAGACCGGCGAGGTAGGCATCGTTGATCGAGCCACCGGCCGCCTTCGAGGCCTTGTGCAGATCGCTGAGCTTGATGTCGATCGCCTCGGTGCGCGTGGTCAGGCTGCGCCGGCGCAGCAGCGGCGACGACTCGGCCGCCGGCGACATCACCCTGGCACTGGACTTCGCGTAGTCGACCACGCCGCCGACGGCGGAGACGGGGTCGCGGACCACCCGTCCCGTCACGCGCGCCGCTCCCCCGAGCGCCCCGAGGATGCTCCCGGCGATGGAGCCGGGCAGCCGGTTGAAACCCTGTCGCATGAGGTCGTTGGGTGACAGATCCTGCGGGATGGGCAGCGGTACGGATTCGGTGGTGGGCGGGGGGTCACGTTCGAGGTCGTAGATGTTGGCGAACATCTCGACGGTGCCGACGCCGTCGGTGACTGCGTGGCTCAGGTGCAGCATCGTGGCGGCGCGGCCGTCGGCGAGGCCCTCGACGAGCGTCGCCGTCCACAGCGGGCGGGAGATGTCCATCGGCGATTGCAGGGCAAGCTCGGCGAGGTCCAACACCTCGCGCAGTGTGCCGGGTTCGGGCACCCGGACGCGGCGGACGTGGAAGTCGAGGTTGAAGTCGGGGTCGACCACCCAGCGCGGCGCTGCCGTCGGCAGTGTCGGCATGACGACCTTCTGCCGCAGCCGAAGCACCTTGCGCGAGGCGTTCTCGAACCGGCCGCGGAAGCGGTCCCAGTCGGGTGTGACGTCGAGCAGCTCGATGCCCATGATCCCCGAACGGGTGCGCGGATTGGCCTCCCCGCGGTGCAGCAACTGGTCGAACGGAGTCAGCTCCTCGGGGAGTCCGGCCGCATCCAACTCCGGCACGTTGCTCATACTGTGTCGCTCTCCTCCAGGTCGCCAAAATGCTGCCTCCACGCTAGTCCGCTGCCCGATGGCACGTGGCTTTATATTCACGTGGCTTCGGATAGCTGGTCGAGCCCAGCTGGAACTCTGGTAGCACTAGCTGAATGACTCGCCTGTGCGGAGTGTTGTTCGACTGGCGCGGCACGTTGGTGACCGTGCTGGACCCCCACGAATGGGCCCGCGAGGCGCTGAACCTGATTGGTCGGGCCGCTGACGACGACGCGACCGCTGTCCTATGGGATGCGATCAGAAGCGCTGCGGGACATCCCGATCGGCTCGCCTCGCCGGACTGCGATACCAGCATCGCGACACACCGGCGCACTTACTACGACGTGTTCACCGACGCGGGTTTGGATGGCGAGCTTGCCGACGCGTTGTACACCGTCGAATCGGACCCGTCCTACAACGAGTTCGCCCTCGACGTCGCGCCGACCATCCGCCGACTGGCGGGCGCTGGCATCAAGGTCGGCGTCATCAGCGATATCCACTTCGATCTTCGGCCAGTCTTTGCCGCTCAGGGACTCGATACCTCGATCGATGAATACGTTCTCTCCTACGAACAGGGTGTCCAGAAGCCCGATCCTGCCTTCTTCGAGATCGCGCTCGAGAAACTGGGCACAACGCCGCAGGAAACGCTGATGGTCGGCGACCGTGCCTCTCATGACGGCGCCGCGGTCGCCCTGGGCATCGTCACTCTGCTCATACCGCCTCTGACCGACATCCACCATGCGCGGTTGCACCTCGTCGAGGGCATCGTTGCCGCGCACACACTCGGGCAACAGACTGGTCGCTGATCGATCGGGGCCTCTCGGCTAGCAGACCGTCATGCATGACCCGTCCATACGTTTGCGGGGTTTTGGCTAAAGTATGTGCGCTGGCCCCCGTAGCTCAGCGGATAGAGCAACCGCCTTCTAAGCGGTTGGCCGCAGGTTCGATCCCTGCCGGGGGCGCTGGTCACGTGTGTTGCGTCGGGTCCGACCAAAATCACACCGACACCGCAGCTGGCGTCATCGCGATCACCGACACCGCACCGTTGGGAAAGCTGGTGGTGCTGGTGACGTAGGCGCGGCTGCCGTCGGCGCTGACGGTCGTCCGATCGAATTCCCGCCGACCGCGATGCTGTCGGTGACCGTGTTCGTGGTGACGTCGATCGCCGTGAAGTTGCCCGTCGCGCTGGTGACGAAGACGTGTGAACAGTCGGAGCTCATCGCCACGGCCACCGGGACGGCTCCGACGGTGATCGTCCCGGTGACAGAGTTCGTCGCGGTATCGACGACCGACACCGTGTCGACCAACGACACCGTTCCGGATCCGAAGTTGGTCACGTAGAGCCGCCGGGTGAGATCGTCGCCGCCGCCGGGCACGACCCCGCGAATTGGGCAACTTCTCACCCGGCACCGAGACGGGCAGATGCCATCGAGCAGCCGGCACACCTGCGGTTGTTACCGGTGCCGGCCTCGGTACCCTGTCCTTCGTGGGGTCTGCGCGGGAATTCGTGCGAGATGCCGCCGACGTGTTGGTGGTGGCAGCTCGGCTACTGCTTCGACACTGGCCGGTACTCGTCGCTCTTGGGCTGGCGGGCATGGCATTTCGCGGGGCAGCGCTCTGGGCTGCGGTCGAGGTCAGCGATCACGTGAACTGGCTGGGGCACGGCTTGGTCATCTTCGCGCCACTGGGCTTTCTGGTCGCCATGATCGCGATGTTGCACGTGTTGCGCCACGATCTACCGAACGCCGAGCGGGTCTCGTCGAGCACCGCGCCTGCCGATGCCACGACCGGACGCGAACGCCGGCTGATCGACGTAGTCACCTCGATGGTGGTGCCGTTCTTCGCCGTTTACGTCAGCGCGGGGCTGCTGTCCGAGGACGTCGCGCAGTTCGTCAACGAGGCGGGCGTCGACGAGCTCAACCAGGTCGACTTCTACGGCACCGGCACGGGACCGGACTTCAGCCGCGTCTTCATCAACAGCGTCTACCTGGTGGCGGGGTTGGTGCTGGCGGCCTGGGTACTGCGGTTCGCGCTCGGCCGCGCAGAGAAGCGCTGGAGATTCCTCGGCTTCGCGATCCTGGGCGCGCTCGTCGAGGTCTACTGGTCGGCGAACGCCGCGGGCTACATCGATGGAGAGAAGGCGGCAGTCAAGGACTGGCTCCTGAGCCGGGTGGCGGTCGCGCGAGTCACCGGGTTCTACGACGCCGTGGTCGATCGCCTCGGACCGCTGGCTCAACCGGTACACACCGTCACCGGCTGGCTGGTCGACCTGCTCGGATCCATCGACGCCGTGGTGATCGTCCCGCTGGCCTGGATCACCGTCGGCGCGGTCGTGCTCGGCCACAAGTTGGCCCCGGCACCGAACTTCGACCATCCCTGGCTGACACGGGCGAAGGCCGTGCCGAAGCCGGTGGCCCGCACCATCGGCGGTCTTGCCGACGACGTCACATCGCGCTTCACGGCCGTCTTCCAGGGACTGCGACTGATGGTCAGGGCCGGACTGGTGCCGATGCTGGTGTTCGCGCTGGCCGCCCTGCTGGCGCTGCGCGTTCCCTGGCTCGTGAGTGCCGTGTGGCGTGTGGTGGTGGGGCCCGTCGACAGCGACACCTACGTAGCGTGGGCGCCTATCGAGGGGGCCATCGAGGACGCGCTGATGCTGACGGTGCTGGCCGTGTTGCTCGCCGCAGGTGTCGACCGGATGCTCCGGCACGTCAATTCAGCTGCACCGCAAGGTAGTCCGGTTGCTCCCACCACAGCAGCACCTGCGTGATCCTTGCGCCGCGCGGCACGACAACCACCGGCCGGGTGGTCCAGTGCAACGGTCGTTCCTCGCCGTGCAACACCGTTCGCGGCGTCCCGGCGTCGATCGAAGGCATCGGTCCTGGGTGGCCCTCCGGCACGCAAGGAAACATGTCCTGCGACACCTTGTTCGCCCTGGCCCGGTAGTAGTACCGGTTGCCCTCGTCATCGAGAAGTGCCAGCAAGCATCCGAACAGCACCTGGTCGGGTTGTGCCTCGAAGTCCATGGTGACCCGCCAGCCCGTGAGGTCCGACGGCAGGTCGAGGTCGGCTGGACCGTCCGAGGAGTCGGCGACGTCGGTCGACTCCGAGCCGGTCACCTTCACCTGAAGGGTTCGGGTGACGTCACCCGTCGCGTCGGAGAACGGATCGGTCCACGACACCCACTCCCCCTGGCTACCCGTCGCCGCCTCGTGCCGGAGGTCCTGGTCCCACCAATAGTCGTGGAGGCGTTGGGCGTTGGCACCGACGGCGAGCGCCACCGTGACGGGGAGCGCGAGCAGACCCCATCGGTTGCGCCGTAGCCACGCGTTCACGGTGTCGCCATCTGGGCCGGGGAAAGTTCGATCACCTGCTGGGTGTCCCAGAGTTCTGCGACGTCGCCGGGCTCGATGCCGAGGTCGATTCTTGCCAGGTCGTCGCGCCGGTCGTCGTTCGCGTCCCGGCTGAACACCAACGTCGCGCCTCGCAGCGCGTCCTCGGGCACTTCGAACGGGGCTTGCACCCGCCACCTCACGCCGGTCGGAGCAGACGACCAGTCGTAGCCCGTCCTGGGATCGACGTCAAAGACGCGGCCGCTCTTGTCCTCCAGGGAAATCGCGGGCCGCGACAGCGGACGGCGCCAGGCGACAACGGTGAGGTCGACGACCAACCACCTCCCCGGTGTGCCGACCTCGCCCTGCGGGGTGTCCAGGGACTCGGCCGTGTGTACGGCGTCGACGGTGACGTCGGCGTACCTGGTGGGAACACGGTCGCCAATCCCGCCAGCACGGACGAATGGGCGTTCGTCGACGTGTTCCACGGGCAGCGCCGCGTCGACCGTCTGTCCGACCGCGAGTGCGGCCAGCACCGCGATGCCCATGCCGATCCGGGCCGGCCAGGTCATGCCGGCCTCTTGGTGGTGTCCCCGACCGGCAGCGTCACGGTCGCGGCCTCCGCGGGATCCTGCCACTCCAGATCGTCCGGCGAAATCGTCACCCCGCGCAGCGTCAGCTTGGCCAGGCCGAGCGGTAGTCGCTCCGGAACCGGCCCGCCGAACTCCCACACCAGAGCAAGGCGATACGTCAGGCCCGGACTCAGCACCGAAACCGCCACGTTGGAGTCGGCGTCGTACACCGTCGAATTCGTGGGGCTCAGCCGGTCGTCGAGCACCACCAAGTTGCGGTTCTGGTAAGACTCCGCACGTGAAACCGGCCCCAGCAAGGTGCTACTGACCGATTTCTTGCCTTGGTTCTCGGCGTCGACGAGGACGACCATCAGGTGGTTGCCTGGCGTGAGCGGGCTGACCACGTCGCCGATCCGGTCGACCGCGACCGCCTGATTGATCGTCAGGGTGAAGGGCTGCACCGTGACCTCGGTGCCGGGTTCGACGTCGTCGACGCGGTCGGCGAGGGGGACGTGGTCAAGCCCACCGAACAGGCCGGAGACCCCAAGCACCAGGGCCGCGATGGGGGCCCCAACGCGCATCGCGGGATTGGACATCACCCACCGCGAAAAGACTCCTCGCGCCCCCACAGAGGTATCCCATCAAGACGATTTCAAGATCACAACCCTCGCGGCGACCGACTGCGAGGTCACCGCCAAAACAGCCGCGGCCGTGTTGAACTCGATGCCGGAGCCGGTTGCGTGGGCACTGATCCGTTCAGCACCCGCCGCTTTGAGCGAATCCGCAGGGTGCCGCCGCCTTCTCCGCTGGCACGAACGAGGCGGTCTCCAGCGTGGTCGAACCGGGGCTCATCGTGACGGTGTCTCCTGCGGAACCGCCGCTGCTGTACGTCCCGGTGGAAGAGCCCGATCCTTCTGTCACGACGCCCAGTCCCAGTGCCAGCAGTGCAGCAATGCCGACTCCGGCGGCAATTGGCTTGATGTTCTTGTACATTTCGACCTCCGAAATTATCCATCGCGATGGGTGAGCAACGGCATTTGCAGTCTGTTCATGCGGGACCGCTACCGTCGGCTACCCACCACGACCGCCGATGAAACGGCCGTGTAGGAAGCAGACCTTGCGGTCGACGAGCAGAACCCGCAGGCATTGGTCTTTTCTTTCGATGGACTTACCTTCAATATTCAATGTAGCCCGGTGTGACGGCGTGAGCCAGATCACAACTTAGTGACGTGGGTCACACAACGTGAGGAAGCAGTCTGACGGCCCGTTGCGCTCACCGAGAGCCTCCAATGCCACGCGGTTCCAAGGCCGTTGGTAGCGTGCGGTCACATGCCCGACGATCAGCCAGACCCCGATGACGATCTAGCAGAGTTGGTTTCGGACCAAGAGATCACTGACGACGACGTGGAGATGTCCGAACACGACATCAACGCTCATACCCTGTCGATCCGCCGCGCTGACGGCACAGAAGTCGTGACCGTCGCGTCCGCGCTGGGCTCCGGGGAGCAGTGGTCGGTGTACATGCAGCCGGGAGGCGGCGTGCAGAACGCATACCTAGGCGGACAGGACGACCCCCGCGTTTGGGTCAACACAGATGAGTCCTCGGTATCGCGCGACGAAGACGGCACGTACGTCATCTACATCGACTGAGCAGCTTCCAGCGGCGCAGCCACTACGTGATGGAGCCGGCACCGCTACGCATCTTCGTCAGAGTGAATGAATCGGGGCCAGTCTGTGGGCACGCGGCGGGGTCCGTGGAAACACCGCTGACTTGGCCGGATTGCGCTGCAGCGTCCCACGACCATGTCTGTAACTCCGAGTGACGAGTGCCGTCGGGGCAGCTTTGGCCGTCTGGTCTGTCGACCGTCATCGTCCAACGATCCCCCGCGAGCTGCGCGTCGCCGCTCCATCCGCTTGAACTGGTGATGTGCGCGACGCACCCGCCCGAAGGTGCACACGTTGAACTAGCGATCCAACTCGTATGAGGTCCCGGGGTAGCGCCGAGGAGGTTCAACGCATACGTGCCGCTCATATCGTCAGCCCATGCCGGGCTCGCAAGCCCAAGGGAAACCCCAGCGGCGACTACGGCTGCGGTCAGTCCGCGTTTCACGATCATCGTGCCCTTCCGTTCCGTGCGGTCGTGAGTGTCTTCTCCAACGCTTGGGATCTTCGCAGCACGAGGACGACTATGCCGTCCATCCGGGCCCTGGGCATCGTGATCGGACTCTTCGAATCGAAGAGCTCGGATGAACGCTGCCCGACGGGCCCAATCCGGAGGTCGAAAAGGGCTGTTCAGCTGCAGGTTAACTCCGCGCACAGCCCGCGCACAGCAGACACAGGGATCAATCTTAGATTGGCTACATAACGTCGAGCCGTCGGGATGAATCGGAGTAGATGCCTCCGGGCTTAGGAGTAGCACGATGAACCTGAAGACAGCCGTTGCGGGAGTTTCACTCGCTGGCGGCGTAGCACTGGCCCTCATCGGGGGCAGCTCAGGAGTCGCATACGCGGCACCGGGCGGAGGCGGCGGAGGCGGCGGTTGCGTGCCGCCGATCTGCCAAGGTGGAGGACAGGGGCCTGGCGGGCCTCATCAGGGTCCCGGTGGCCCGCCGCAGGGTCCCGCAGGCCCGCCGCAGGGTGGTCCCGGTGACAACCGCGGCCCGGGTGGACCAGGCGGCCCGCCACAGGGTCCTGGTGGCCCAGGCGGTCCTGGCGACTTCCGCGGTCCCGGCGGACCGGGTGGTCCCGGCGGACCCGGCGATGACCGTGGTCCTGGTGGTCCTGGTGGACCGGGCGGTCCTGGCGACTTCCGCGGTCCGGGTGGTCCCGGCGGTCCCGGTGGCCCAGGCGACTTCCGTGGTCCCGGCGGCCCAGGCGACAACCGTGGTCCAGGTGGCCCAGGCGACTTCCGCGGTCCCGGGGACAACCGCGGACCGGGTGGTCCCGGCGACTTCGGGCCGCGGCCAGGCGATGCCTTCGGCGGCTTCCACGGTCAGCCGTGGGGCGATGGAGCAGCGCCGTGGGGCTGGGGAGCACCGCCGCGCGCCGGGTGGGGTGGGCCGTTCCCTCCCCCGGGCGGACAGTGGAACCAAGGGCCGATCAACTACTGGGGCTACAACGAGAACCCAATATGGGATTGGAACCAAAACGGTTGGGGTTTCTGGTTCTTCGGAATCTGGATCCCGCTGTAAAGAGCGTGCAGAGTCGGGCGGTCGCCACGCATGTGCGGGGCGACCGCCCGCTCGTACAACCGTCGAGGCTGCCCGTCACCGTTCATCCCGCGGTGGCAGCGTCCTCCTCGGGACGCTGGTGAGCACGAGCCAATCGCTCCAGCTCCGCGGCCTCGGCCTGCGCGACCTTCGTCTCGGCCTCGACGTCGACCGACTTGGCCAGGATCCAGTACAGGATTCCCGCGACCGGAAGACCGACGAACATCGAGATGTCGGCTCCGTTGAGCTCGGTCGCGACGAACCCCGTGTACTTGCTGGTGCTGAGGAACGGAAGCATCGCCGCGAACCCCACCAGATACGACGTGATACCCCGCCAGCCCCAACGCCCGTACATGCCATGGGGATTGAAGATCTCGGCGACGGCATAGTGCCCACGTCGCACGATGTAGTAGTCGACGAGGTTGACCGCGGTCCACGGAACGAACAGGTAGAGCACCAAGAGCAGGAAGTCCTCGAAGTTGGTGAGGAAGTTCGCGCCGATGAGCAACGCCGGGATGAGGGACAGAACCGCGGTGAAGGTGATGGTGACGATGCGCACCCGGGCCGTCGGGAGCACCTTCTTGAACGAGTCGAGCGCGCTGATCAAGGTGAGCGACCCGCCGTACATGTTCAACGCGGTCACCGAGATGAGGCCGAGCGTGGAAAAGACGAGGGCGATGGTTCCGAAGCCCGGGAACACGTGATCGCCAGCCTCCTTCAGCGAGGCGATCGTGTCGAAATCTGCTCCTGCCCACGCGGCCAACGCCGAGCCCAGGCACATCAGCCAGATGGCGCCGAGCGCAGAACCCCAGTACGTCCATAGGAAGGTCTTGCGAACGGTGACCGACGGGGGAAGGTACCGGGAGTAGTCCGAAACATAGATGGCCCAGCTGATCTGGTAACCGGCCACCGCGCCGAACTGGATCAGGAAGGGAGTCCACTTGAAGCTACCGAGGTCGAACGAGCCCGCCGGATAGCCGAGCGTGCAGACCGCGATCGTGAGGAGCCCGAAGATGACGAGGAAGCCCGCCGTCAGCCAGCGCTCGACACCGTGGATGAGGTCGTAGCCGATCAACGCCACGACCGCCGCCACCACGGTGGCAACGACGATCCACATCTTGCTCGGGCCATGAACCGTCGCGTGCAGGGCGTCGCCGGCGAGGATCGTGTTGAAGATGTTGAAGCCCGAGTACTGGAGGTATGCGAACGCCCAGACCAGCAGTGCGCCCACGTAGCCGAACTGCGGGCGTGACTGAATCATCTGGGGCAGCCCCAGCTGTGGGCCTTGGGCCGAGTGGAACGCCATGAAGAACGTGCCGAACAGGACTCCCCCGATGATCGCAAGCAACGACCAGATCAGATTTCCGCCGCCCGTGACCGAGAAGGTGCCGACCGCCATCGTCGCGATCTGGGCATTGCTCATGAACCACAAGGGGCCCTGACTCCATACCTTGCCGTGCCGTTCGTCGAGCGGCACGTAGTCGATCGAGCGCACCTCGATTCCCCCGACGCGTCGACGGTTGGCAGGCAACGTTTCACCGGACATATGCGGCCTCCTTGCTCGAAGGAAATGACTGAGGTGCACGCAAGCACGGGCAACGGGAGCGAGTACGACGAAGTGGACGATCGCGCCAAATTCACAGGAGACTGACAGGTAGTCCGGCCGTCCGTAGGGAACCCCCCGGGAGTGGCTCGCGCACCGCTGACGTCCGACCAACGCAACTCGTTCGTGGCTGCCCAACTCGGCTGGACGATGGATGCGTTCGACTACTTCATCGTCGTTCTGGTCTATGCCGACATCGCCAAGACGTTCCACATCTCCACCACCGAAGTCGCATTTCTGACCACCGCCACCCTGTTCATGCGCCCGGTCGGCGCGTTGCTGTTCGGCCTGTGGGCAGACCGAGTGGGCCGACGCATCCCGTTGATGGTGGACGTCGTCTTCTATTCGGTCGTCGGCTTCCTCTGTGCGTTCGCACCCACCTTCACGGTCCTGGTGGTGCTGCGCCTGCTGTACGGAATCGGCATGGGCGGCGAGTGGGGTCTCGGTGCGGCGCTGGCGATGGAGAAGATCCCCGTCGAACGGCGCGGGTTCTTCTCGGGTCTGCTGCAGGCGGGTTACTCGTTCGGCTACCTGCTTGCGACCGTGGCGTCGCTGGTGGTCATCGACTGGCTCGACCTTTCCTGGCGCTGGCTGTTCGGCCTGTCGATCATCCCCGCCCTGATCAGCCTGATCATCCGATCGCGGGTGCGTGAATCGGAGGTGTGGGAGGCCGCGCAGGATCAGATGCGTGTGACCCGCACCAGAATTCGCGATGTGCTGACCAACCCCGTCATCGTGCGGCGGTTCATCTACCTGGTCGTGCTGATGACCGCGTTCAACTGGATGAGCCACGGCACCCAAGACGTGTATCCGACATTCCTGCAGGCCACCCACAACGGTGGTGCCGGGTTGTCCAGTGAGACCGCAAAACTGATCGCGGTGATCTACAACGTCGGTGCCATCATCGGCGGAATGGTGTTCGGCTCCCTGTCAGGACGTTTCGGCCGGCGCTACATGATCGTCTTCTGCGCCATTTTGGGTCTGCCGATCGTGCCGCTCTTCGCGTTGTCCCATACGGCGGCGATGCTCTGCCTGGGGTCGTTCCTGATGCAAGTGGCGGTGCAGGGCGCATGGGGCGTCATCCCCGCGCATCTGACCGAGATGTCGCCAGACGCGATCCGCGGCTTCTATCCCGGCGTCACCTACCAACTGGGAAACCTGTTGGCCGCCTTCAACCTTCCGATCCAGGAGCACTTGGCTGCCACGCATTCCTATCCGTTCGCTCTGGTCGCCACCATCGTGCCGGTGCTGCTCGCCGTCGCCGTGCTGACGTGGTTCGGCAAGGACGCCACGGGACTGCGGTTCGGTACCGAGGCGACCGCGTACGCCCCCTCGCACTGACTCCTACTGGCGACTGCCCAATATTGCGGACGACGCTTGACGGCTGCCAGTCAATAATCCACACTTACGGGCATGAACAGGCATCGATCCACAAATGGGTCTGATCCGTGTTGCCGGTAGAACGCCATCGGGCCATCACCGATGCGGTTACCGCCGCGGGCGTGGTGAGCACGGACGCGCTGGTGGCACTCCTCGCCGTGTCGGCGGAGACGGTACGCCGAGACCTGGCCGTCCTCGAGGAACGCGGCGTGATCCACCGGGTGCACGGCGGTGCGGCTAGCGCCGCCACGCGGGGGTCCGAAGAGCCGTCGTTCACCGTGCGGTCGACGGTAGAACGCGACGCGAAGGCCACGTTGGCGCGCGTCGCCGTGGAACTGCTGCGAAACGGGCAGACGGTGGTGATCGACATCGGCACCACTGCCGTGGAGGTGGCCCGAGCGATGCCGCACGACTTCCGCGGCACCGTCGCCACCCCATCACTCCTGGTGGCCACCGAACTGGCCGACCGGCCAGGGATCGAGCTGCTGGTGTGCGGCGGTCGGGTGCGAGGAGGCGACCTCTCCTGCGCCAACGGCCACGCGAAGGCGTTCTTCGCCGACCTGTACGCCGACATCGCCTTCCTCGGATCCGGTGGCGTCGCAGCCGATGTCGGCCTGACCGACTTCCACCTCGACGAGGTGGAGGTCAAGACGACCATCATCGCCAACAGTGCCCACAGCTACGTCCTTGCCGATTCCTCCAAGCTGGGCCGCGTGTCGCCGCACCGGGTGTGCGCGCTCTCCGCTCTGGACGGAATCATCACCGATTCCACTGTCCCCGAAGATCTTTCCCGCGCCATCGCCGATGCCGGAGGCATCATCGTGTCGCCCAACCTCACCGACGATCTGCGTGGTGCGTGATGGCCGTCCTCGCCATCGATCAGGGCACGTCGGGAACCAAGGCCGTGGTGCTCGACCCCGAAGACGGGATCGTCGGGGTCGCCGAGACGGCGATCAATCCCCGCTATCTCCCGGGCGGCGGCGTCGAGCAGGACCCCGCCGAGATGCTCGAATCGGTGTTGGACGTCGGTCGGCGGGCGATTGCCATGGCCGCCAGGCCAATCCGCGCCGTGTCGCTGGCCAACCAGGGCGAAACCGTCATGGCGTGGGACCGGGACAGCGGGCGCCCGTTGACCCCCGCCATCGTGTGGCAGGACCGCCGCGCGGAGGGCATCTGCGCCGACCTCGCCGCCCACACCGAGTTCATCGCCGAGCGCACCGGGCTGGTGCTCGACCCATACTTCTCGGCGCCGAAGATGGCGTGGCTGCGCCGCAACCTCGAGACGACCGGGGTGGTGACCACGTCGGACACGTGGCTGATTCACCAACTGACCGGGGCGTTCGTCACCGACGTGTCCACCGCCAGCCGATCGCTCGTCATGGACATCGACGAACTGCGCTGGAACAGACCGCTTCTTGAGCTGTTCGGTTTGGAAGACGAGCCGCTGCCCGACATCGTTTCCAACGATCAGATCGTGGGGACCACCAACGCCTTCGGCGGGGACATCCCCGTCGGCGGACTCGTCGTCGACCAACAGGCGGCGCTGCTCGCAGAAGGCTGCCTGACGCCCGGAATGGCCAAGTGCACCTTCGGAACCGGTGCGTTCCTGTTGGCCAACACCGGCGCCGCGGCGGTCCGCTCGCAATACGGCCTCACGTCCTCGGTGGCCTGGCGCACCGGTGGCACCGCCGTGTACTGCACCGACGGGCAGGTCTACACCGCCGCGTCGGCGGTCAGATGGCTGACGTCTCTTGGGGTGATCAACGGCGCCCAGGACCTCGACAAGGTCGCGGCGGCCAACAGCGACGGCGTGTTGTGCGTGCCTGCACTCGCCGGCCTGGCCGCGCCGTGGTGGCGATCCGATGCCACCGCCGCTCTCTCGGGAATGACGCTGTCCACCGGACGCGAGCACCTGGTGCTGGCCGTCCTGGAGGGCATCGCCGCTCAAGTCGCCGAACTGGTTTCGGCCGTCGCGCGCGACACCGGTGCGCCGTTGACGCGATTGCGCGTCGATGGTGGCCTGACGCAGTCCAGAGTTCTCATGCAGGCCACCGCCTCCATCCTGCAGATGCCGATCGACGTGTACCCGTCCCCGCACGCCACCGCCCTCGGCGCGGCGGCACTGGCCGAGCTGAGTCTGGATCCTGGCCGCGCAATCGAGGACGTCTCGCCGCCATGGCAGCCGTCGTCGACCTACGAACCGCAGTGGAGCCCTGACCGCGCAACGGAATTCCGCGCAGCCTGGCGCACCCTGGCATCGACGACGTTCGCACCGCGGAAGACACGGTGACCACCGAAACGCCCTACGACGTGGTCGTCGTCGGCGCAGGCATCGTCGGATCGGCCGTCGCGCGCGATCTGGCGGGCTGCCAACTGTCGGTGGCGCTGCTCGACGCGCGCTCCGATGTCGGTGACGGCACCAGCAAGGCGAATACCGCCATCCTGCACACCGGGTTCGATGCCAAACCCGGGACGCTGGAATCACGCATGGTCAGCCGCGGCTACCAATTGTTGTCCGACTACGCCGTGCAGACCGGCATCCCGGTCGAACACACCGGCGCGCTGCTGGTCGCATGGGATGACGAGCAACTCGACGCACTGCCCACCTTGAAGGCCAAGGCCGCCGCCAACGGCTACCATCACTGCGAAATCGTCGACGCCCCAACGGTGTACCGACAGGTTCCCGACCTCGGCGACGGCGCCCTTGGCGGGCTGACGGTGCCCGACGAGTCCATCATCTGCACTTGGACCACGAACCTGGCACTGGCCACGGACGCCGTGAATCGCGGCACCACACTGCTGCTGAACCACGAGGTCCGCGACGTAGAGGTCTGCGACGCCACTACCACCGTGCACACCAGCGCAGGCCCAGTCGAGGCGCGGTGGGTCGTCAACGCTGCCGGCCTCGGCGCCGACATCCTGGACCGCGAGTTCGGCTTCGAGCGCTTCACCGTCACCCCGCGTCGCGGCGAGTTGCTCGTCTACGACAAGCTGGCCCGCCCGCTCGTCGACAAGATCGTCCTTCCCGTCCCGTCTGCGCTGGGCAAGGGAGTGCTCGTCAGCCCGACCATCTACGGCAACGTCATGCTTGGGCCCACCGCCGAAGACCTCGACGATCGCACCGCCACAGGCACTTCCGAGGCCGGCTTCGAGTTCCTGCTCTCCAAGGGCGCCAAACTGATGCCGAAACTGCTGACCGAGGAAGTCACTGCCGCGTACTCCGGGCTCCGCGCCGCGATCGACCACGGCGACTACCTCATCGAGGCCGACCCCACACAGCGCTATCTGCTCATCGGGGGCATCCGTTCGACGGGCCTGACCGCAGGGATGGCCATCGCCGAGCACGTGCACACCCTGCTCGAAGATGCCGGCATGCCCCTCACCGCCAAGCCCGAACTTGCTGCCCCGCCCCGGATGCCGAACATCGGCGAGGCATTCACCAGGCCCTACCAGGACGACGAAGCCATCGCGGCCGATGCGGCCTACGGCAAGATCGTCTGCTTCTGCGAGCGGGTCACCGCCGGAGAGATCCGCGACGCATTCGCATCGGTCATCCCGCCCTGCAGCCTGGACGGTCTTCGGCGACGCACCCGCGTCATGAACGGCCGCTGCCAAGGCTTCTACTGCGGCGCCGAGGTGCAGGCCCTCGTGGACAGTCGAGGCCATCGATGAAGACCGACGTCGCCATCATCGGCGGCGGGCCCGCCGGACTGACCGCCGCCGCCGAACTGGCCAAGGATCACAGCCTCGACGTCACCGTCCTGGAACGTGAGACCCATGCCGGTGGAATCCCGCGCCACAGTGACCATCTCGGCTACGGCATCCGGGACATGAAGACGTTCATCACCGGGCCCGCCTACGCGCGCAAGCTGGTGCGCAGGGCCAGCGCGGCGGGCGCACACGTCCTCACCGAGGCCACGGTGACCGGATGGCACTGCGATCGGTCCCTCGAGGTGACGTCGCCGCAGGGCCGCCTGCGGGTGGACGCCCGTGCAATCGTGTTGGCCACCGGCGCGCGCGAACGGCCACGGACCGCCCGGCTGATCCCCGGTGACCGCCCGTCAGGGGTCTACACCACAGGGCAGCTACAGAACCTGGTGCACCTGCACCACCGAACCGTGGGCAGGCGAGCCGTCGTCGTGGGTGCCGAACTGGTCAGCTGGTCAGCGGTGCTGACGCTCAAACACGCCGGCTGCCGAACCGAACTCATGACCACCAGCTACCCGAGCCCGGAGTCGTACGGTGTGTTCAACATCGCCGGGAAGTCCCCACTGCTCGGCGTGAAGGTCGCCACGCGCACCCGCCTGGTGCGCATCATCGGCAAGCCCACGCTGCAGGCCGTCGAGATCGAGAACCTCGACACCGGCGACCGCCGAATCGTGGAGTGCGACACCCTGATTCTGACCGGGGACTGGATCCCGGACCACGAACTCGCCCGATCCGCCGGGCTCCCCATGGACGACCAAACCTTGGGGCCCCTCGTCGACACCGCCCTGCGTACCGGGCGCGACGGGGTGTTCGCCGCGGGAAATCTGGTGCATCCAGTCGACACCGCCGACATCGCCGCACTCGATGGCGTGCATGTCGCGCACGCCGTGCGCGACTACCTCAACGGAGCGTTGAATGTCGCCGAAGGTGTTCGGCTGCAGGTGGAATCGCCGTTGCGGTGGATCTCGCCCGGCATCCTGCGGCCCCACGACCATGCGCCTGCGCGAAACCGGCTGCTGCTGTGGACCGACACGCTGGTCCGCATCCCGCGGGTCGCGGTGCGCCAGGACGGCAAGACGATCGCCACCAAGACGCTGCCGTGGCCGGCATCGCCGGGACGGGTGTTCCGCGTTCCCGCCGGCGTGCTCAACCGCGTCGACCCGACGGGTGGCCCCGTCACCATTTCGCTTGTCTAACGCACTCTCCGCGCCCGCGTTGAGATTGCGCCTGGGGCTGTGGTCCTCGACGGATCACAGCCCTGAGCACAAT
>Ga0137412_10000785_pt1 | contig 23527 bp, 23 predicted proteins | sample CZODoug2_1_16fun_FD_122160 | JGI IMG/M metagenome (GOLD analysis project Ga0137412, IMG submission 122160) | Vadose zone soil fungal communities from Angelo Coast Range Reserve, California, USA - CZODoug2_1_16fungal (Hybrid Assembly) | ecosystem: Environmental > Terrestrial > Soil > Vadose zone... | reverse complement strand
GCGACGATCTCGGCCGCCTCGCCGGCATTGGCCATGATCTTGTCGACGTCGTCGAACCGCGGATCGCTGGCGAGCTCCGGGCGGCCGACCGCGACGCAGAACTCCGGCCAGTACCGGCCGGGCTGCAACATCGTCAGCATCAGCCAGCGTCCGTCGGAGGTCTGGTAGGTGCCGCTGAGCGGGTTGGTGGCCGCCCCGTGCTTGGGCAGCGGCACCACGGGCAGCGGTCCCTGGGCCACCAGGGCGAGGTTCACCGCGAACTGCATCGCCCAGGCCCCCACGCCCAGCAACGACACATCGATGACGGACGTCTCCCCCGTCCGCTCCCGGGCGAACAGGGCCGCCGCGATGCCACCGGCGATCGTCATGCCGCCCATCGAGTCGCCGTAGGCCCCGGCCGGCATCCCCATCATCCGATCCGATCCCGGGGGTGTGACGCCCACTCCGCTGCCGCCCCGGGCCCAGAACGCCGTGGAGTCGTAGCCGCCCTTGTCCCGCTCGTCGCCCTTGTTGCCGAATCCGCTGCCGCGCACGTAGATGATGTCGGGATTGATCTTGCGGATGTCCTCGACGTCGATGCCCAGCTTGGCGCGCGCCCGGGGCAGGAAGTTCGTCAGGAACACGTCACTGTCGCGAACCAGTTGCTCCAGGATCGGCCGGGCCTCGGGCTTGTCCAGGGCCAGCCCGATGCTCCGTTTGCCGCGATTCGGTCCTTCCATGATCGGGAAGAACGAGCTGCCGTTCGATCCGACGTCCAGGCCAAGCAGCCGAACCAGTCCGCGCTGGGCGTCGCCGGTGACGGCGTGCTCCACCTTGATCACGTCCGCGCCCCAGTCGGCCAGCACGCCGGCCGCGGCGGGGACGAAGGTGAACTGGGCGACGTCGAGGATCCGGACGTCCTTCATCGGCAGGTGCATGTCGATCGCTCGCTCTCTGCGCGGGCGCCGCGCGACGGAACCGGGTGGACAGTACGTTCGGCCGCCGGCAGACGCGGCGGGGGTGTTCGCGGCGCGCCGTCGCGGACGCGAAGCAGGCCTTCCTGCATGGACGTCGCCACCAGCCGTCCGGACCGGTCGAACATCTGCCCGCGGCACAACGACCGACCGGCGCCCGTCCAGACGCCTTCCTGGTCGTAGAGCCACCAGTGGTCGGCTCGGAAGGGATGGTGGAACCACATCGTGTGATTCAGCGTGACGGCGAAGACACCGCTGTCGTCGTGCCTGACCCCGTGCCGGACCATCGCCGCGGTCAGCAGGAACAGGTCGGACGCGTAAGCCGCGGCGCAGCTGTGCGTCAACCGGTCATCGGGCAGCGCGTCGCGGGTACGCAGCCACATCTGCTGACGGGGCTCGGCGGGTCCCGCGCCCGGCGCCGCCCAGCGCCCGGGTATCACGTTCGACCTGATCTCGACCGGCAGCCAGGTGCTCAGCCGGGCCCACCACTGCCGGGTCCGCTCGTCGTACGGCGGCAGGTCGTCGACCGACGGCACGGCGTCCGGGGACGAGCTCGAGGCGATGAGGGCCTGGTGTTCGGGTCCGGCCTCGTCGCGATGGAACGACGCCGACAGCTCGAGAACCTGCTTGCCCTCCTGGGTCACCACGACGCGCCGGCGCGAGAACGAGCCACCGTCGTCGATGGGATCGAGTGTGAGCTCCAGCGGCCGGGCCGGATCGCCGGGCCCGGCGAATCTCGCGTTCAGCATGTGCGGGTGCTGATCCGGTTGGACGGTCCGGCCGGCCGCGGCCAGGCCCTGGGCCATGATCTGCCCACCGAAGATCCGACCGGGCCGACCGTCGACGGCCACCGCGCGATAGACCAGCTCGGAGATCTGATCCAGCGCGAGTGCTGCCGCGAAGCCGGGTCGAGCGACTACCATCGAATCAGCTTACTAATTTGACTGCATAAGACCAACAGTCGGAGCGGACGAAACCGCGAGAGGAGCGACGACGTGGAAGACGCCGTCCTGGTCGAGCACCGCAACGGGATCGCGATCATCACGATCAACCGACCCCAGGCCCGCAACGCGGTCAATCGCGCGGTAACCCTGGGCGTCGCGGCCGCCGTGGACGAATTGGACGACCGGCCGGACCTCACCGTCGGCATCCTCACCGGCGCCGGCGGCACCTTCAGCGCCGGGATGGACCTCAAGGCCTTCCTCGCCGGCGAGGACGTCGGCCTGGCCGGGCGCGGCCTGGCCGGCATCTGCCAGCGTCCCCCGCGCAAGCCGATGATCGCCGCCGTCGAGGGCTGGGCGCTGGCCGGCGGCTGTGAGATCGCCCTGGCCTGCGACCTGATCGTCGCGGCCGAGAACGCCACGTTCGGCATCCCGGAGGTCAAGCGCGGGCTGGTGGCCGGGGCGGGCGGCCTGCTGCGCCTGCCCCGCCGGCTCCCCCAGGCCGTCGCGATGGAGCTGGCGCTCACCGGCGATCCGCTGCCGGCACTCGACGCGCATCGCTACGGACTGGTGAACGCCGTGACCGCACCGGGGGGCGCGCTGGACGGCGCGCTCGCGCTGGCCGCGCGGATCACACCGAACGGCCCACTGGCCGTGGCGGCCAGCCGCGAGATCCTCGCGAACGCGACGGACTGGTCCCTGGAGGAGGGTTTCGTCCGGCAGGAGGCGATCGTCGCCCGCATCGTCGCCTCCGCGGACGCGCGCGAGGGTGCGCTCGCCTTCGCCGAGAAGCGCCCGGCCCAGTGGACCGGGCGATGACGGAGGAGGCCGCCGTGAGCGCTGATGGACCAGAACCAACCGAACGACCCGAAGCCGACGACTACGACCTGCTCACCTACGGCGAGGTCGCGGCGCGGATGTCCGAGGTGCTGGCCGGCGAGACCAAGGCCCTGACCGATCTGCGCGCCGCGCCGAATCCGGATCCCCACGCGATCTCCGTGCTGGAGGCGCGCATCGCCGAGCTGACCGAGAGCAAGCAGCGCTACGAGCAGCAGAAGGCGACCGCCGCGACCTTCATCGAACGCTTCGGGCTGACGCCGCGCTCACCGGGCTGACCCCGCTCACGAGGCTGACGCCACTGTGGCATTCGACCCGGCCCGTCGGCCGATCACGAGATCGCCATAGGACCGCACCACGTCAAGAGTCGCGCCGACGTCGTGCCCGGGCGGCTCGAACACGACCCAGGTCGCCCCGGCCTCGGCCAGCTGCCCGACAGCGTCGAGGATCGACGGCAGGCCGGCGTCGACATCGTCGAGCCGGCTCCACTCGACCTGGACATCCAGCGCCGACGGGTCGCGCCCGGCCTCGGCAGTGAGCTCACGAAGGTCGCCGATCGCGTCGGCCAGGACGGCCGGCGAGCTCAGCGGCGGGGTGCGCGTCGTGCGTGACATGTCCTCGTCGATCAGCAGCGGCGTCCAACCCTGACCGAAGCGCGCCGCGCGCCGACGGGAGCGCCGGCTGTTCCCGCCGACCCACAGTGGCGGGTGCGGTTGCTGTACCGGCTCCGGGCGCTGCGTCTGCGCCATTGCGGTGAAGTGCCGGCCCTGGAAGCTGAACGCCGGCGTGCGCCAAGCGCCGACGAGTACCTCGACCGCCTCGTCGAACAGCTCGTTGCGCTCGTCGAAGTCGACTCCGAGCGCGGCGAACTCCGAACGGAGGTAGCCGGTGCCGACCGCCATCGTGAGGCGTCCGGCCGACAGCCGGTCGACCGTCGCGGCCTGCTTGGCCGCGAGCAGCGGATTGCGGTAGGGCAGCACGAGCAGATAGGTCAGCAGCCGGATCCGCTCGGTGACCCCGGCTACGAAGGCGAGAGCGGTGAGCGGGTCGAGGCTCTCGTGACCGCCGCCCTCCAGCCACTTCGCCGACGGGGCCGGGTGCTCGGTGAAGGCGATGCCGTCGAACCCGGAGTCCTCCGCGGCGCGGGCCACCAGCGCGATCGTCTCGGGTGTGAGCAGGCGCTCGTCACCGCCGTGCGGCATCGGGTATCGAAGCGTGAACCTCATCCACCGACCCTAGAGCAAGTCGTGCATTTAGCTAACTCTTTCTAACCCAACCTCTGGTCTCGACGCCCGCCGCAGATGTAGTTTATTCAGTGACCTATCAAGACGCGAGCGCGTCGGCGCAACGATGGAGGCCCACGGTGGCTCAGGACCTGACCTATCGCCTGTACATCGACGGCAAATGGGTCGATGCCAGTGGCGACGAGACCCTGACCGTGATCAACCCGGCCACCGAGGCGGAGATCGGGGTCGTGCCGCAAGCGAGCGTGGACGACGCCCGGGCCGCCATCAAGGCGGCCCGCACCGCGTTCGACGAGGGCCCGTGGGGACGTTCGACGCCGAAGGAGCGGGCGGCCGTCATCGGACGGATGGCCGACATCCTGCAGCGCCGCTGGGACGAGCTGATCGAGCTCAACATCGCCGAGGCGGGCTCGACCCGCATGCTCGCCCAGTTCCTGCAGGTCGGCGCCCCTCTGGAACACCTGCGCGACTACGCCGAGCGCGTCCTGCCGTCCTACCAGTTCGACACCCCGATGATGCCCTACATCGGCGCCGGCGGGATGGCCGGAATCGGGCAGGGCGTGGTTCAGCGGGAGGCGATCGGCGTGGCCGCGCTGATCACGCCGTACAACTTCCCGTTGTTCCTGAACGTGTTCAAGCTGGGCCCCGCGCTCGCGGCCGGGTGCACCACCGTCTTGAAGCCGTCGCCCGACACGCCGCTCGAGGCGCTGATCCTCGGTGAGATCGCCGAGGAGGCCGGCCTGCCGCCGGGCGTCCTGAACATCGTCACCGGCGACATCGATGCCAGCGCCGAGCTGACCCGCAACCCGATGGTCGACATGGTCAGCTTCACCGGGTCGGACGCCGTCGGCCGCCGGGTCTACGCGCAGGCCAGCGACACCCTGAAGCGGGTCGTCCTCGAGCTCGGCGGCAAGTCGGCGAACATCATCTTCGAGGACGCCGACCTGGCCAAGGTCGTGCCGAACGTGATCCAGAACTTCACCATCCACGCCGGGCAGGGCTGCTCGCTGCTCACCCGCACCCTCGTCCACGAGTCGCTCTTCGACGAGCTCGTCGGGCAGCTCAAGTACGGGCTCGACCAGGTCAAGGTCGGCGATCCCGCCGACGACTCGGTCGGCATGGGGCCGCTCATCAGCGCCGCGCAGCGCGAACGGGTCGAGGCGCTGGTCCGCACCGGCCAGAACGAGGGCGGGCAGATCGCCTACGGCGGCAACCGGCCGACCGGGCTCAGCGGTTCGAACGGTTCCGACGGGTCGAATAAGGGCTTCTTCTTCGAGCCGACGGTGTTCGTCGACGTCGACAACTCGATGACGATCGCACGGCGGGAGGTGTTCGGCCCGGTGTCCGTGGTCATCCCGTTCAAGGACGACGAGCAGGCCATCGCGATCGCCAACGACAGCGACTTCGGGCTGGGCGGCGGCGTCTGGTCCGGCGATCCGGTCCGGGCGTACCAGACCGCCCGGCGGATCCGGACCGGCAGCGTGATCGTCAACGGCGGGGGAGGCGGCGGGCTGAACCCCTACGCACCGTTCGGCGGCTACAAGCAGAGCGGCCTCGGACGCGAGTGGGGCACAGCCGGCCTGGAGGAATACCTGCAGCAGAAAGCCATCACATGGGGCGCCGGCAACGCCTGAGCGGCCGCCAGTACGCCGATCCGAGGAGAGCGATGAAGGTCACCGTCAACACCGCCGCCTGCACGGGCCACGCCCGGTGCAACGCGGCTGCCCCCGAGGTCTACGAGCTCGACGACAACGGCTTCTGCGCCCTGACCGTGCTCGATGTCGCCCCGGAGCTCGAGGACGCGGCGGTACGTGGGGCGGATGCCTGCCCCGAACGGGCCATCAGCGTGTCGTGAGCGACCCCGAGCCGTCCGTCGCGGCGCTGTCGGAGCTGCCGCTGTGGGAGTTGTCGGCGCGTGAGCGGATCCGGCACACCGTCGCCGCGTACACCATCGCCGGCGACTCGTTCCGCCTCGACGATCTCGCGGCCCAGTTCGCCGAAGACGGCGTGCTGGAGGTCCACGGGCAGGAGACCGCGCAGGGACGGGCCGCGATCGTCGAGATGCTCGGGCGACACGGGTCCGCGGGCGCACCCGACAACGGCGGCGGGCCCTTCTTCATCCGGCACTTCGTGGCGAACGTCCTGATCCAGTCGCTCACGCCGAGCGAGGCGCACGCGGTCGCCTACTTCGCCGTGTTCACCCCGATCGGACCCGACCACTGGGGCCGGTATCGCGACGAGTTCGTGCCGGTCGGGGATCGTTGGCTGCTGCGCCGGCGAACGGCCCGGGTCGACGCCTCCGTCCCCGGGTCGTGGTACCGCCGAACGTTCGGGCCACCCCACCCCCGTTGAGTGGGCCTACCCCCGCTGAGTGGCCCACCCGGTGAGCCACCCCCCACCCCCGTTGAGTGGTGCGTTACTCGTCGAGTGGTGCGTTGTAACGCACCACTCGACGGATAACGCACCACTCAACGAAAGTCAGGACGCGGTAGGTCGGCCGGACGACGCCGGCGGCGGCGACCACTGCTCACGCAGCTGACCGCGTTGCACCTTGCCGGTGGCCCCGCGGGGCAGCGCGTCGACGACGTCGAGCAGTTCCGGGGCGTGGCGCCGGCTCGACCCCGCGGCCGCGAAGTGCTCGCGAACAGCGGCCAGATCGAGCGTCATCCCCGCCCGGGCCACCACGACCGCGAGCACCCGCTCCCCGTACCGATCGTCGGGCACGCCGACCACGGCGGCGTCGAGCACGGCCGGGTGCCGCATCAGCACGTTCTCGACATCGCTGGCGGCGATGTTCTCGCCGCCCCGGATGATGATCTCCTTGAGCCGACCGGTCACGGTGAGCGTGTCACCGTCGAACCGGCCCAGATCGCCGGTGCGAAACCAGCCCCCGGGCAGATGGTTCGCCCGGTCGAGCTCGGGATCGGTGTAACCGAGCATCATCTCCGGCCCGATGGACACGATCTCGCCGACTTCGCCGGGCGGCACGTCCTCGCCGGCCGGATCGACGATGCGTACCCGGCTGCCCCGCAAGAGCCGCCCGTCCGTATGCGCCCGCAGCGCCGGCGGATCCGTCGCCGAGCCGCCGCTGATCGTCGGGTGCTCGGTCAGCCCGTACGCGCGCGCCGCGCGTATCCCCAGCGCATCTGCCCGTTCGACGAGCACCGGCGGCACGCCCGCGCCCCCGATGCTGGCGAACCGCAGCGGGGCCAGCGCCGCCGGATCGCCGGCCGCGGCGTCCAGGAGCTCGATCAGGAAGAATGGCACCGCGCCCATGAACGTCGCCCCCGTGGACCGGATCAGTTCCAACCCGCTACCGCGGTCCCACGGCTCGAGGAACGCCGCCGGCCGGCGAGTGACGAGCGGGACGAGCGCGCTGATCAGGCCGCCGATGTGCCCGGGCGGCAGGGGTACGAAGCTGCGCCGGTCGGCCTCGCCGGACTGGCTCGCCCAGCCGGTCTGCACCTCGGCGAGCAGGCTGTTGTGGCTGTGCAGCACACCCTTCGGCGCGGCGCTGCTGCCCGAGGTGTAGATCAGGGCGCACGCGGAGTCCGGGCTCACGGCCACGGGGTCGAAGTCGCCGCCGTCGAGCCGCTCGAGAGCGAGGTCGGCCGGCGCGCCCGGGCCGGCGACGTGGACGGCCGCCAAGGTCGCGACGTCCGAGACGGCCGCCAACCTCGCCGGATAGCCCGTGCCCCGCCATTCGTCGGCCACGACGAGCAGCTTGGCGCCGCTGTCGGTAACGGCCGCGGTCAGGTGTTGCGAGCCGGCCGACGTGGGTAGCGGCACGATCACCAGGCCGGCCCGCAACGCGGCAACCATCGTCACGAACAGCTCGACCGAGCTCGGCAGCTGCACCACCACCCGGTCCTGCGGGCGCAGGCCATGCCGCTGCATCCCGGCCGCGCGGGCGGCGCTGCGCCGGCCCAGCTCGCGCAGCGTCAGCGAATCACGCCGTCCTTGGCTGACGAACGTCAGCTCAAGGTCGGGAACCGCGAGCACGCTCTGGTCGATGAGCCGGCCGAGGTCCGACCCTTGATGCAGACCCTGGTCGTACCACTCACGCCGGTGCCGGCGCCGGGCCTCGGCCAGCGACGCCGTCGAACGGCCTGTGGTCAGAGCGACTCCGGCAACTGCTTGATCACCGATCCGGCGTCGACGCGCATCTGCAGGCCGGTGACGTAGCGTGACTCGTCCGAGGCCAGGAACAGGGCCGCGTTGCTGATGTCGATCGGCTCGACGTACGGGATCGGCATCGCCTGCATGACCGGGAACGCCTGCTCGGCCTCCTCGCGGGTCGGCGACTCGAGGTCCGGGCGGAACAGCTTGTACATCGGCTCGTTGTGCAGCAGGTCGGTGTTGCAGTTCGTCGGGTGCAGCGCGTTCACCCGGATCATCCGCGGCGCCAGGGTGAGTGACAGTTCGCGGACGTACTGGGCGATCGAGCGCTTGGCGTAGGAGTAACCACGCCCGCCGGGGCCGGTGGAGGGGCCGTCGGTGGCGCCGGGGATGAGCGCCGCGACCGATCCGGTGGCGATGATCGACGCGCCGTCGCGCAGGTGCGGGTAGGCGACCGAGGCCGCGTTGAAGACGCCGACGAGCAGCGTGTCGATCGCCTGGAAGAACGCCTCGGGCGGGTAGTCGCCCAGCGCGCAGATGCCGGCGTTGGCGAGCACGATGTCCAGGTGGCCGAGCTGGGCGACCCCGTCGTCGACGGCCGCCTGCAGCGCGGCGCGGTCGGCGACGTCGGCCACGTGGGCGACCATGCGCCGGTCGAGCTTCTCGACCAGGGCCACCGTCTCGTCCAGGTCGGCCCGCGACGCCATCGGGTACGGCACGTTGGGTACATCGGCGCAGAGATCGACGCCGATGATGTCGGCGCCCTCCTCGGCGAACCGGATCGCATGGCTACGCCCCTGCCCACGAGCCACGCCGGTGATGAAGGCGACCTTGCCCTCGAGCCGTCCTGCCATGTCGTCCTCCTAGGAATTCGGTGACGCCGCCAGAAGTAGTCTACTGATTCAACTGGTTAAGCGGAATGTTTACGGGCTGAACGTCCAGCCGCCGTCGCCGTCGCGCAGCCAGCCACTCGACGCCCAGGTACCGCCGTCGACGTTCACCGTGACCCCCGTGACGTAACCGGACATTGCCGAGCAGAGCCAGACCGCGACCGCCGCGCACTCGTCGACGAGTCCCTCGCGCCCGAGCGGGACCACCCGGTGATAGCTCTCGTCGGTATCGGACCAGGACGCGGGGTCGACCGGACCTCGCAGGTTCCCGCGCATGCCCGGGGTGATCGTGTGGTCCGGGGCGATGCCGTTCACCCGGATGCGGTGCTCAGCCAGCTCGAGCGCCATCGTGCGGGTGAAGTTGACCATGCCGGCCTTGCAGGCGGCGTAGACGGCGAAGCCCGGGGCCGCGCGCATGGCCTCGATGCTGGACACGTTGACGATCGCCCCGCCCGTGCCGGCCTCGGACATCACCCGCGCGGCCTCCTGGGTCGCGACGAGCGTGCTCACCAGATTGATGTCGATGTGCCGGCGCATGCTCGCGTCCGGCATGGTCAGGAACGGCCCGCCCCGCACACCCCCGGCGTTGTTCACCAGGGCGTCGAGGCGGCCGAACTCGGTAGCCACCCGGCGGATCGCCGCCCGCAACGCGTCGCTGTCCATGACGTCGCACTGCACGGCCAGCGCGCGGCGGCCGGTCGCCTCGATGGCGGCCTGGGCCGCGGCGCAGCGGTCCGGGTCCACCTCGAGCACGGCGACGTCGGCGCCGAACTCGGCCGCGCCCAGCGCGACGCCGAGCCCGATGCCGCCGCCCCCGCCGGTCACCACGACCACCCGGTCGGTCAGCAGGATGTCGTCCGGAGTGAGCTCGCTGCGTTCAACTGCCCGAGCCCGGGTCATCAGCTCGTCGACGTTCATGCCGGGCCTCGCACGGCTTGGGCCAGGGCGAGGACGTCGGTCAGCGACCGCAGCTGATCGTTGAGGTGGGTGCACGTGGACGTGCCCCGGAACTCCTTGCGGACGTCGTTGCGCAGGTCGTGCAGCGTCGCCCCGACCAGTCGCGTCGCACTCGACGCCGCCTGGGGGCACTCGATCCACGGCAGCACCCGGGGCGTCGCCGCGATCTCGACGATGCGCCAGGTGTCCGGTTCGACCCGGGCGTCCACCTCGTACTCGTGGATGATCGTCTCCAGGCCGGCGGCCGATCGGTACGTATCCCGGAACCAGGCGTGCACACCGAACAGCTCGCCCGGGACGACATCGAGCCGGCGGCGCCGGCGCATCCCGAGCGCGGCCAGCTCCGGCAAGGCGTGCCAACCCGGCGGATCGTCCGACGGGTCGAGTTCGGGCGCGACCGGACCGGTGACGGTCGGCACGATCCCACCCCGCTCGACCTCGACCATCATCGTGCCCCCGTCCTGAAACCCGGCGCACACGTTCGCCCGGCGGCGGTGCCCGGACAGGGTCAGCGAGTTCGACCGTCCCGCGACGCCCACCGCGTAGCCGGCGATCAGGCTGGCGCCCGGGACATCGTCGAGCAGCTGGTAGAGCAGGCTGCGGTCGGTCACCTCGCCCGGCACCGCGGCGGCCACCCGGCCCCGAAACCCCGAAGCCGCCTTGACGCCGACCAGATCCTGCAGCGCGGGTCGCGCCGGATCGGACCGGATGGCGCGCACTTCGCGGCCGCTGAGGAACGCGATCTCGACGTCGAGGGCGGCCTGCCCGATCGGCTCGGCGGCACCATCCGCGTCGGTACGGAGGTCACGCGCGAGACCGCTCAGCAACAGGTCGCCCGACATGCCGTCCGGCCGAAGGATGTCGGTACTCGTGGTACGCCGGATCGATCCGGGCGGCCGACTCGGCGTCTGCCGGACCGGGTCGTGGGGGCCGTGATGCGGGTGCAGTGCCGGGGCAGCCACGCTCGTCAGAGGTGGAAGTTCATCAGGTCGCGGGCGTTGTGCTCCACGATCATCGCGGCCTCGTCGTCGGGAACCTCGTACAGGTTCTCGGCGATGCGCTTGCGGCTGTTGGGCCAGTTCGAGTCCGAATGCGGGTAGTCGACCTCGATAAGGATGTTCTCGATCCCGATGATGTCCCGATTCCTGATGCCGTGGACGTCGTCGATGAAGCAGCCCCAGAAGTGCTTGCGGAACAGGTCGGACGGGCGGTCCACCTTGCTGATGTTCTGGTACCAGCGGTGCCGTTCCCAGGTGTAGTCCATCCGCTCCATCATGTAGGGCAGCCAGCCGATGCCACCCTCGGAGAGCATGAACCGCAGCTTCGGATGCCGCTGCAATACCCCGGAGAAGATCAGATCGGCGGTCGACCACCACAGGTTGGACGAGAAGATCGCGATCGCCACGGCGAACGGGGCATTCGGATCGACGGCGTCCTTGTCCATGAACGAGAAGCCGGGCACGAAGCTGCCGGACCCGAAGTGCAGGCAGATCGGCAGGTCGGCCGCCTCGAACGCGTCCCAGACCGGTTCCCAGTGAGTCGGGTGGTGGAACGACGGGAGGCCGAGCGGCACCGGACCGTCCGGGAACGAGATCGCCTTGGTGCCGCGCTCGGCCAGGCGGCCGATCTCGCGGGCCGCGAGCACCGGATCCCAGGTGGGCAACATGCCCAGCGGGATCAGGCGATCCGGCGCCGTCGCGCACCACTCGTCGACCTGGAAGTCGTTCCACGCCTTGACGCACTCGAGCGCCAGTTCCTTGTCCGTCGCCCGCTGGAAGACACCGCCGGCGAAGCCCGGGAACGACGGGAAGCACAGCGCGGCCTGGATGCCGTCGATGTCCATGTCCTTGACCCGTTCGCCCGCGTCGTAGCAGCCCGGGATCATGTCGTCGTAGCGGACGGGCTCCATGCCGTAGTCGTGCGGATCCTTGCCGGCGACCGCGTTGAGCCCGATCTGCGGGTAGAGCTCACCGCCGTACTGCCACACGTGGTGGCCCTGCTCGTCCTCGATGATCTTCGGCCCGAGTTCCTTGTGCTTCTCCGGCAGCCGGTCCTGCCACAGCATCGGATGCTCGACGACGTGATCGTCGATCGAGATGATCTTCATATTGTCCTGCAACGGCATCTCGCGGCCTCCTCGTGCGCTCTCTTTAAGATATAACTCAATTGACTATCTGGAAAGTGACCGGGGTTAGGAATCGGCCTACGAGATGATGGCCCGGTGACGAGACACGATCCCCACCTGATGCAGCCAGCCACGTACCCGCACCTACGCCGGCTCGACACGATGTTCAGCGACGTGGACGTGCAGGGGCACGTCAACAACGTCGCCATCGCCCGGTTCTTCGAGGAGGCCCGCTCGTCACTACACCGCGCCATGCGTGACGTCGTGGCCGACGGGCTGTCCGGCATGGTGCTGGCCCGGGTCGAGATCGACTACGTGCGCGAGCTCGCCTACCCCGGAGTCGTGGACCTCGCGATCGGTATCGGCCGAATCGGCACGAAGTCCTTCCAGCAGGCCGCGGCCTTGTTCCGGGACGGCGAGTGCGCCGCCCTCAGCACGGCTACCAGCGTGCGGGTCAGCCCGGATCGCACGCATACGGTCGCGCTCACCGACGCCGAGCGGGCCGCGTTGGAGAAGTTCCGGATCCATGCCCCATGATGAGCGTATGGACGGTGTCGCCCGGCCTCCTTCCTGGGTGGCCCTCCTGACCCTCATGGTTCACCCGCCCGAACCCGAGCCCACCGTCCGCGGCGCGATTCGCAGCTGGCCCGGCGAGGACGAATCCGCCGGCTACTTCGGGTGGACCGCCATGGCCGGCGACCCGCTGCCGGTCTTCACCGGATTGCGCCTTATCGCGGATGAGCAGGAGGCCGCGGTACCCCCGATCCGGGTCTGGCGGGACGGCGAGCGGATTCGCGTCGAGGAACCCGGCGGCGCCGTCACCCTGATCGTCGGTGATGACACATGCTGGCAGTTCGACCGCGAGCACGACCGCCCGATCGCCTCGCCCCGAACCGCGCTGCGATACGCCGGCAGCGGCACCGAGCTGCTGACCCGTCGGGAACCCGCCGCGTTCACCGGGGACGACTTCACCCGACCGACCGGCCCGGTCGGGGCCACCACGTTCCTCGGCCGCACGGCGTGGACGGTCGAGCTCGCCCCGCCCCGCCACAAGCCGCACCCGATCCAACTCGTCGTGGACAGCGAGACCGGGCTGGTGCTGCAGCAGCGCAACGACGGGTTCGGCAGCGTCGACGAATGGGCCGAGTTCGTCGTCGGCGAGCCGCTCGATCCAGCCTTGTTCACCTGGGTCGGCCCGACCAGATCGGCCGAGGACCAGCATGCCGAACGGCAGGCGCGGCACGACGCCGACCTGGCCGCCCGACGGCAATGGTTCAGCGACAACGTCACCCGCTCGCCGCTGCGCGTCGAATTCGCCATCACGCCGTTCATCCACGAGTACGACGAACGGACCGGCAGCTTCCAGGCTCGCCTCGGCGAGTTCCGTGGCGGCATGCTGGCTCGCCGGCCCCGCTCCAGCGAACCGTGGGACCTCGGCTGGTCAGAAACTCAACACCGCTGGAGCACCGCGCGATGGGACTGGGCGTTGACCTTCTACGGCGACCAGCAACCGACCGCCTCGAGCGTCGAGGCGCTCAAACAGCAGCTCGCCGAAACCGACACCTGAGCGCCGCCAGTCCCATTTCCCGACGTGATCTTGGAGTTGTGGTCGCTATGCAGCCACAGCTCCAAGATCACGGCCTCGGGCCGCGCCGTGTTCAGTGTTCAGTGTTCACTGTTCGACTGTGGCGGTGAGCATTGCGGTGATCACGGCGTCGTCGACCAGCGAACCGTCCCAGACGGTGGTCAGCCGGCTGATGCGGGCCTGCCGATCGAGCTCGAGCGCGATCACGCCGTGGTCGACCTGCGCGCCCGGCTTCTTCCACTCGTAGCCGCCGCCCTGCGCGCCGCCGACGACGTGGCGGATCGTGGTTCCCAACCCGTACGGCAACAGGTCGCGCGCGCGGTCCAGGAAACCGGCAATGGCCGGCTGGCCGACGACCGCGGCGTGCAGGGTCAGATCCTCGAAGGTGGCGTCGGTGGTGAACAGCTCGCTCGCCGCGGCGGCGTCCCCGGCCGCGAAGGCGTCGGCCAGCCCGGAAACGACGCGTCGCAATAATGCGGGCGACTGTTCACCGACGGTCGCTTCACCGAAGTCGGTCGCGAACTGTCCGGGCGGATTGCGGATCGCGGCCGTGGCGTCGCTCCCGAAATGCCGGCCGTCCCAGTAGTCGACCTCGCGGACGATCTTGCCGCCCCGGAAGTCGATCGGCGCGATGATCCGTAGCTCGTGCCCGAACATCTCCGGGGAATCGACGAACAGGGCCATGGCGCTGCGCGCGTCGCCGATGATCCTGGTCGGATAGGACCGGATCGTCGACGGCCAGGCCGGCATGAACTGCGCGAAGACCGCCCGGAGCTCCGACCACGTCGCGTACTTCGCCCCCAGCGTGCCGTCGGTATAGGTCAGCTGCCGCTGCGAGAAGTGCGCCATGAAGGCGTCGACGTCCCGGTCGGTCTTGTCGCGAAACGCGGACACGAGCAGCCCGACCGCCTCGGGAGTGGCGTGGCTGGTCTCCAGCACCGGATCTGGTGTCGGGGTTGGGGTTGAGGTTGACGTTCGGGCCGGAGCAGCGATCGCCGAGGGGACGACGGTGGCACCGAGGGCGGTCAGCGCGACGGCCGCGCCACTGGTCAGAGCGGCCCGGCGGGTCAGTTGGGACAAGATGGCCTCCTAGAAAACTTGATGCTTCAACCTTAGGTCACAACAGTTGATGCTTCAAGTTTTCGTCTAGACTGAACGCCGTGCCGAAGACACAGCCGCGCTGGCTGAACGACTCCGAACGCCGGGCCTGGATGCCGTTCGTGGGGCTCCTGCTCAAGCTGCCGCACGCGCTTGACTCGGCCATGCGGCAACGCACCGGCCTGAGTCACTTCGAGTACGTGGTGATGGCGGCGATGTCCGAGTCGGCGGACCGGACCCGGCCGATGAGCGAGTTGGCCGACCTGGTCAACGCGTCGCTGTCCAGGTTGTCGCACGTGGTGGCCCGGCTCGAGCAGCGCGGCTGGGTCCGGCGCTCGACCAGCCCGGACAGCCGCCGGGTCACCCTGGCCACGCTGACCGACGAGGGGATGGCCCTTGTCGTCGCGACCGCTCCGCAACACGTCGAGGCGGTGCGCGCCCTGGTGATCGACGTCCTGGAACCGGCCCAGTTGGAGCAGCTGGCCACTATCTCCAGTCAGCTCCTCGGCAACCTCGAGGATCCTCAGCCCGGCTGATCCTCAGCTTGACTGAGCGTCGCCCCAGAAGCTGTGCCAGCTGGGCCACGCCGCGGGCAGCGCTGCCTCAACCGGGTCGCGCCCGGGCCAGCGGTCCTTCAGCGGACCGGCCGGGCTCTGCGTCGCATCCGTGCCGTACCAGACCTTCTCCCGCCGCCGCCGGAACAGCCACTGGCCATCGACGCGTTCGTAGCTGTCCCAGTACTGGATCATCATGACCACCCACGAGTCGCCGACCTCATGCTCGGCCCGGCAGTAGACGACGCCCGACGCGTGGGTGTCGTTCTCGATCGTGATCCGGTGGTTGCCGATGAAGTGGATGCTGACGCCGAACGTGCGCAGCACCCCGTCGAACCACTCGGCGAGGGCGTCCCGGCCGAACTTGTCCCGGCCGACCTGGACGTCCTCGACGAACAGCTCGACCAGCGCCGGCAGGTCGCGCGAGTCCACCGCCTCGGCGTACCGGCAGCCGAGCTGGCGGATCTCCTCGTGGGCGGACAGATCCTGCGCGGACATCACGATGCCTCTCGATCGCTCGTCACGGATGGAACGCGTTGACCTTCAGGTATCCCCCGGCGTCGACGCGCAGCTGCATCCCGGTGACGAGCCGGGACTCGTCCGAGGCGAGGTAGACCACGGCGTGGCTGATCTCGTCCGGCGTCGCGTAGGGCACCGGCATGGCGTGCACGATCGGGAAGTGCTTCTCGGCGTCCTCGCGGGTCGGGTTGGGCAGGTCCCGGCGGAACTGCCGGTACGTCGACTCGTTCTGCAGCATCGGGCTGTCGACATTGGTCGGGTGGATGGCGTTCGCCCGGATCATGTGCGGGGCCAGCGTGGTCGCCAGCTCGTGGATGTACTGCGCGACCGCGAGCTTCGCGTACTTGTACCCGGCCGAGCCCGGACCGGCCTCGTCGTAGGCCCGGCGCGGACGCAGCGCCACCAGCGAGCCCACGGCGATGATCGACGCGCCGGGCTGCAGGCGGGGGTACGCGGCGTGGATGGTGTTGATGACACCGAGCAGGTTGATGTCGACGGTGTCGACCCACGACTGGTTGGTCAGCTCCTCGCCCAGCGCGGACACCGCGGCCTGGGCGATCACGACGTCGAGGTGACCGAACTCGGCGATGGCGCGCTCGACCGCACTGGCCATGGCCGACGGGTCGCGTACGTCGGCGCGGATCGGCACGATGCGCCGATCGAGCGCCTCGACCTGCTCGACCGTCTCGGCCAGGTCCTTCTCGGTCGCCATCGGATAGGGGACGGAGTCGATGTCGGCGCACAGATCGACCGCCACGATGTCGGCCCCCTCGGCGGCCAGGCGCCGCGCATGGTTGCGCCCCTGTCCGCGCGCCGCCCCCGTGATCAGAACGACCTTGCCGGCCACCCGGCCTGTGTCACTCATCAGCTCTCCTCTTTCGCCGGTTCCGCCGGCGCGGGCCTGAACACCGGCCGCCGCCGATCGGTCACCGCGGCCAGGCCGGTCGAGTAGTCGGGCTCGCCGACCATCCGGTTCATGTCCTCGACCGCCCGCAGGTAAGCCGTCTCGAGATCGCCGTTGGCATCGACGTAGAGCTGGCGCTTCATGACGGCGAGCGCGCTGGGCGAGCTGTGCCGCGCGATGTTCCGCGCGAAGTCCTGCACCCGCTCGAGGAAGCCGCCCTTCGGCCAGCAGCGTCGGACGAAACCGAACTCGAGCGCCTCCTGGCCGGTCATCACGGCGTTGGTCAACAACATCTCGAGCGCGTTCTGCAACCCGACGATCCGCGGCAACAACCAGGCGGTGCCGTACTCGGCCGGCAGGCCCAGCCCGGCGAACGACGGCGTGATCTTGACGTCCTCGGCCGCGATGCGGAGGTCGGCGAAGCAGGCGACGACGAACCCGGCGCCCGCGCACGGTCCGTTGATCGCGGCGACCACCGGCTTACGAAGCGACAGCGGGTAGGTGTGGTTGTGCCGCAGACCCGGGGGTGAGCCGGCCGGGAAGGGAGGCAGCTCGGCCACCAGGCGCTGGTAGGCGCCGCCGGCCTCGTTCACCTCCAGGAGGATCTCCATGTCCGCGCCCACGCAGAACGCGTTCTTCGCTCCCGTCACCACGATGGCCCCGATGTCGGAATCATGCTCGGCGTGGTGCAGCGCCCATCGGTACTCGATCGCCATCCGGCCGGTCCAGGCGTTGCGGCGATCGGGCCGGTTCAACGTCACGGTGGCGACATGGTCGGCAACCCCGTAGTCGACCTGCTCGAACTCGCAAGCGTCCATGTCACGTACCTTCCCGCAGGCCCGGCCGGGCGGGCGGCGAAGTCCGGGCCAACACATGATCGCACCCCGGAACAGATTACTCAATAAACTGTTTACTACATCCGCCCGAACAGCGCCATGACCCGCAACGCGGCCGTCCCGGCGCCCGGGCGTGTCGACAGAGAGATCACTTCAATCAGTCATCTATGTGTACGATAAAGGCTTGCTTCGAGCGAGGGAGTTGCAGTGGCAACCGGAGTCAGACCCCCGATCAACGGCCAGGTGCGCGCCCCCAAGACCGCCGAGCTGATTGCCGCCCAGATCCGCGGTCAGATCGTCCGCCGCGAGCTGGAACCCGGCATGACGCTGCCGACCGAAGGCGAGCTCATGGTGCAGCTCGGCGTCTCCCGGCCGACCCTGCGCGAGGCGTACCGCATCCTCGAAACCGAGTCGCTGATCAGTGTCCGGCGCGGCGTCGGTGGCGGCGCTCTGGTGCTGGCCCCCGACATCGCGGTCGGCGCTCGCTACGTCGGCCTGCTGCTCCAGCTCGACGGCGCGACCATCGCCGACGTGTACGAGGCCCGGATGGCCCTCGAGCCGGTCTGCGCGGGCATGATGGCCGCCCGCAAGAACGCCGACGACCTGCGCGCTCTGAACGAGTGCATCGACCGGGTCGCCGACCTCATCGCCGAGAGCCCCAACCGCATCCCCGAAGCCCGCGCCTGGTCGCGCACCACCTACGAGTTCCACGAGTTGGTGCTCAAGGGCAGCGGCAACAAGACCTTGGCGCTGCAGGGTGGCCTGCTGCAGGAAGTCGTCGCCACCCACTACGCGGCCACCGTCGCGGACAAGTTCGCCGAGAACAACCGTCCGGAGCGGTTCCGCCGGGTGCTGCTGTCGTTCAGGAAGCTCGCCAGCTTCGTCGCCGAGGGCGACCGCGAAGGCGCGCACAAGCACTGGCTCAAGCACATGCAGACCGCGGCCGGCACCCTGCTCGGCGACGACATGAAGAACAAGCGCATCGTCGATCTGTTCAACTGAGCCTGGGGACGCTGCTCAAGTCCGCGGCGCAACCTGCGCAACGCGTAGGTCGTCCCGCTGCTCACCTGTCGCCCCGATTGGTGCTCCGTCATCGCCCGTCTGGCAAGACCGCACGCCGAACGTTCGCGTTCATGATCACGACCCCTTCGGCCGGTCTCCAGGCGGTCGGAATGGGCCTCGATCATGAGAAAGCCCGGACCGGCACCCGCAACCGCAGCCGCACCACTGACGCGAACGAGACGCGTGGTCTCAGCGATCTTGATACCCATCTGCGGTCATAGGCCACCATGGCTATCAAGATCGCCGCGGGCCGGGTCGCCGACGGGCCGCCGGTCACATTCAGGGCCGGTGGTGCTCAAGGACGCTGTTCACAGGCCGAGCTTGCGGCCGACCAGGTCCTTCATGATCTCGGTCGTGCCCCCGTAGAGGCGCTGCACACGTGCGTCGCGCCAGATGGCGGCGATCTCGTACTCGTTGATGTAGCCGTATCCGCCGAACAGCTGCATGCACCGATCGGTGATGTCCCACTGCAGCTCGGTGATCCACCACTTGGCGCCGGCCGCGTCCTCGGCGCTCAGCTCGCCGGCCGCGACCGACGCGATGCACTGGTCGAGGTAGCTGCGCGCGACCTGCAGCTTGGTGTGCATCTCCGCCAGGGCGAAGCGGTTGGCCTGGAACGAGCCGATCGGCTGACCGAACGCGGTGCGCTCCTTGGCGTAGGCGAGGGTGATCTCGAAGGCTCGTTCGGCACTGGCCAGGCCACCGACGGCGATGCCCATCCGCTCCTGGGGCAGGTTGCGCATCAGCGCGTAGAAACCCCGGCCTTCCTCACCGAGCCGGTTGCTATCGGGTACCCGGACGTCGGAGAAGAACAGCTCGGCGGTGTCGCTCGTCCGGCAACCGATCTTGTCCAGCTTCTTGCCCCGCTCGAAGCCGGGCATCCCGTCCTCGACGACCAGCAGGGTGAAACCCTTGTGCCCGGCGTCCGGATCGGTGCGCGTGACCACGATGACGAAGTCGGCGAGGATGCCGCCGCTGATGAACGTCTTGCTGCCGTTGAGGATCCACTCGTCGCCGTCGCGTCGCGCGCTCGTGCGGATGCCGGCCAGGTCCGATCCGGCCCCGGGCTCGGACATAGCTATCGCGCCGAGCAGTTCGCCGGTCACTATCCCGGGCAGCCACCGCTGCTTCTGCTCGTCGGTACCGAGGCTGATGACGTACGGCGCCACGATGTCGTTCTGCAGGACGAGGGAGACCCCCGACCGAGAGCGGGCCGATTCCTCGGTGATCACGGCGCTGAAGCGATAGTCGTTGATCCCGGGCCCGCCGTACTGCTCGGGTATCTCGAGACCGAGCAACCCGTGGGCGCCGGCCTGCCGCCAGACCTCGCGACCGACGTCGCCGCGCTGCTCCCACTCGTCACGGTGCGGGACCGCGTACTTCTCGAAGAAGTCCCGCGCGACCTCACGTACCTGCTCGTGTTCGCTGTCGAAGATGGGTCTACGCACGATCGGTCCCTTCATGTCAGCGCAGCTCCCATTGCGGCCGCACGACGTCGCTCATCTCGATCTCGGTCTTCTCGTTGCCGAGCTGCGTGTAGTGCAGTGGCACCTCGCGGGCGGCCCCCGGCGACATCGACATCGAGTCCCAGACCGCCTTCACCGTGCCCTGGACGGCGAGCGGCGGCTTGGCCGCGAGCCGGGCGGCCAGCTCGTGCGCGCGCTTCCAGAGCTCCTCGCGGGGAATGACCTCACTGACCAGGCCGACCCCGAGCGCGCGGGTCGCACTCATCCGCTCGTCCAGGCCGAACAGCGCGATCCGCAGTGCCTCGCCGAGCGGGATCCGGCGGGCCAGCCCGACGGATTCGAGCGCCGACACCATGCCGTAGGTGGTGTGCGGGTCGAAGAACGTGGCCTCCTCCGAGCAGATGATCACGTCGGCCTCGTTCAGCCAGTAGAACGCACCACCGGCGCACATCCCCTGCACGGCGCAGATCAGCGGCTTCCAGACCCGGTTCTGCTTGGGGCCGAGGTAGACGCCGGGGTCCTCGGCGCTGAACGGGTTCGCATGCCGCTCGCGGCCCTCCTTGCGGTCAACCCCGGTCGAGAATGCCCGGTCGCCGGACGCGCGCAGCACGACCACGTGGATGTCGTCGTCGACCCGACACCGATTCCAGATCTGCCCGAATTCCTCGAGCATCGGCTGGTTGAAGCTGTTCAACACCTCGGGCCGGTTGAGCGTGACGGTGGCGACGTGGTCGTCCACGTCGAACAGAACGGTGCTGAACTCGGTCATGGGCAAAGCCTCCACTGCGTCATAGAGCCACGTGCACATTCTTCGTCCGCATCAAGGCCAACAAGCCCTGGCGGCCGCCCTCCACCCCGTGACCGCTGGCCTTCCAACCACCGAACGGGGCCGACGGCGGAAGCGCAGCCATGCTGTTGACCGAAACGTATCCGGCGTCCAGCCGCGCGGCGACCCGGTGCGCGCGCCGCAGGTTCTCCGTCCACACGTAGCCGGCCAGGCCGAAGTCGTTGCCGTTGGCCAGGGCGACCGCCTCGTCCTCGTCGTCGAAGGGCAGCACGCTCAGGACCGGTCCGAAGACCTCCTCGTTGGCGAGCCGGCTCGACGGGTCGACGTCGACGAACACGGTGGGCTCGACGAAGAAGCCGTCGGACAACTCACCGCCGGGGCGGCCGCCACCGGTGAGCAGGCGCCCCGCGCCGTCGGATCGGGCCTGCTCGATGATGCCGAGGATGCGCTCGCTGGACGCCTCGCTGGCGACCGGGCCCATCAGCGTGTCCGGTGCGAACGGCATCCCCAACACGAACCGCCGCGCCGTCGCGTCGATCGTCTCGACCGCCTGGTCGTACACCGAACGCTGGACGAGCAGCCGGGTCGGCAGGAAGCAGCCCTGGCCACTGTTCTGCGCCGCCCCCAACACGGCCGCGAGGCGAGCCACCCGGGCCACGTCGCAGTCCTCGAACAGCAGCGACGCGGACTTGCCGCCGAGCTCGAGCAGTGCCGGAACGTACCGATCAGCGGCCGCCCGCCCGACCGAACGTCCGGCCACATTGCCGCCGGTGAAGCTGATGACGCCGACGCCCGGGTGCTCGCACAGCAGCGCCCCGACGGTGGGGCCGCCCCCGACGACGTTGACCAGGCCCGGGGGCAGGCCGGCCTCGGTCGCCACCTGCGCGAACGCCACGGATGAGAACGGTGCCGCCTCCGAGGGCTTGAGCACGACGGCGTTGCCCGCGGCGAGCGCCGGCGCGACCTTCACCGCCAGGGCCATCGCCGGACCGTTGTACGGGATGATCGCCCCCACCACCCCGTACGGCACCGGCACGGCGTAGTCGTGCACGGCCCCGACGGCGGCCACCGGCGCGACCAGCCCTTCGATCTTGTCGGTCCAGCCGGCGTAGTAACCGAACCAGTCCGCGGCCGCGAGCACGCCGGCCACCGACGTACGGATCGGCATCCCCATCTCCAGCGACACCACGGCGGCGAGTTCGACGCTGCGCTCGCGAACGTGCGCGGCCACGCTGTTCAGCACGTCGCGCCGCTGACTCGGTGCGGCCGCCGCCCACTCGGCCTGGCTCGACGCGGCGAGGTGCACGGCTCGGTCGACGTCGTCGTCGCCGGCCAGCCGCCACTCGCCGAGCGGCTTGCCGTCGCCGGGGTACACGTGCACGTGCCGCTCGCCCGAGGCGTCCGGGACGAGTGCCCCACCGATGTGCACCGCCGCGCCGGGCAGGAGGGCGCGGGCGGCCGGCTCGTCGATCGGTACCGTCTTCGGGGCGGGCATGCGGGCTCCTCTGTGCCTATCCGCGTCTATCGGTGACTGCGGTCAGCGGCGATCAGCACGCCGACCCGCTCGACGACCGCGGCGCGGTCGACCTTGCCGTTGGGCACGCGCGGCAGGGCCGCCACCCGGAACAGCCGGCGCGGACGCTTGTACGCCGCCAGCCGCGGACCGACCGCCGCGAGCAGTTCGTCGGGGCTGCCGTCGGCCTCGACCACGGCGACCGGTATCTCGCCCAGCCGATCGTCGGGCCAGGACACGACCACTGCCTCCTTGACCCGCTCGTCGTCCTCGAGCGCGGCCTCCACTTCCTCCGGCGTGATGTTGAATCCGCCGCAGATGATGATGTTCTTCAGCCGCCCGGTGATGTAGAGGTAGCCGTCCTCGTCCAGGCGCCCGAGATCGCCGGTGGGCAGCCAGCCACCGGTGCTGCGGGCCGGCTCGTCCGACCCGGTGAGGTAGCCCGCCATCGCCGAACGGGATCGCACCCAGATCTCGCCCGACTCCCCCGCGGCCACGTCCTCGCCCTGGCGGTCGACCAGACGCAGCTCCACACCGGGCAGCGGACGGCCGACCGAGCCGGGGCGCCGCCGACCGGACAGCACGTCCTTGACGCTCTCGATCGCGATGCCGCCGAAGGCCTCGGTCTGGCCGTAGGCCTGCAGCACCGGCACCCCGAACCGCTCCTCGAACTGCTCGCGCAGCGCGACGGTCAGCGGGGCCGTTCCGGACGAGACGTACCGCACGGCGCCGAGCTTGTCGCCCGGCTCGAGCTGGTCGATCAACATCCGCAGCATGGCTGGATTCAGGGTGAGGTTGTCGATACCGTGCTGGTCGACGAGCCGCTTGGTCAGCGCGCCGTCGAACTTGCGCAGCAGCACCACGTTGCGCCCCACGTAGAGGGCGAAGAGCAGGCGCACGATGCCGGCGGTGTGCGACAGCGGGTTCGCGATCAGGTTCGGGGGCTTGTCGGTGTCAGGCAGCGGGCTGGGCCCGGGGTCGCTGCGAAATGCCGACACCGTGGAGCGCAGGTTCGACCAGGCGTTGTCGTGGGTGAGCACCACGCCCTTCGGGACGCCGGTCGATCCGGACGTCAGCAGGATGAACGCCGCCTCGTCCCCGCGGACATCGGCCGGGACGGCCAGCGGCTCGACCTCG
>Ga0137412_10000783_pt1 | contig 23564 bp, 19 predicted proteins | sample CZODoug2_1_16fun_FD_122160 | JGI IMG/M metagenome (GOLD analysis project Ga0137412, IMG submission 122160) | Vadose zone soil fungal communities from Angelo Coast Range Reserve, California, USA - CZODoug2_1_16fungal (Hybrid Assembly) | ecosystem: Environmental > Terrestrial > Soil > Vadose zone... | reverse complement strand
GCTTTGAACATTGGTGCCGGTGTGGTGTCTCCTATTGATCACCAAAACTAGTATGCATCTGCGTCTTCTAATCGCGTTCATCTCCGCCGCCCTCGTCGTTTCAGACGGTTTCGCGCAAGATAAAAGTCAGCCGACGGTCGATGATTTGGTGGCCAAGAACATCGAGGCGAAGGGTGGCGCGAGCGCCGTGCGCGGTCTGGGGACCCTGCGGCTTAGTGGTAAAATGCTGGTGCAAGAAGGGCAAATTCAATTGGCCTTCATGCAGGTCAAGAAGCGGCCCGACGACGTCCGCACTGAAGCGTCTCTTCAGGGAATGACTCAGATCGAGGCGTACGACGGCAAGGAAGGGTGGAAAGTCTCACCTTTCTTTGGACGCAGAGATCCCGAACGACTGTCGGCCGATGATGTCAAAGCGCTCGTGGAAGATGCGGAGATGGACGGGCCGTTGGTGGATTGGCAGGCGAAAGGAAACACGGTCGAATATCTCGGGACCGAAGACGTCGACGGGACGCCAGCGCACAAGTTAAAAGTGACGCGAAAAAACGGGGACGTAAGTTTCGTCTATTTGGATCCGGATCATTTTCTGGAGATTCGTGTCCTAACACAGCGCACCAGACACGGAGCATACGAACAACTAGAGACCGACCTGGGCGATTACGAAAAAGCCGGGGGCGTATTCGTTCCGACGTCGATCGAGTTCGGACGGAAGGGTGATCCGGATAAGCAAAGGATTATGATCGACAAGGTCGAAGCCAATGTACCGGTGGACGACGCGATATTTCACTTCCCTGGCTTCCAAATAAATCTCCCGCAACCACAGCGCTGATCAGTCGATGAGGATTTTGAATCACCAAAAGCGACGAGAAGAGGCCCGCACAAAGGCGGGCAGGCTGTGCGCACTCCGAAAGTTGTCGCGAAAGAGAACAAACGTCTGCTTGCATTTCGCACGTAGTGCTTTTGGGGGCGTCCTCCCGTCGCTTTCATTCCTGCTACTCGGCATAATTTCTTGTTGGGCGGAGGAAGCGCCATTCAAATCCGCAACCATTTCTGGTCTCGGCGCGCGCAACATAGGCTCCGCGACAATGAGCGGGCGTATTTCGGCCATCGCGGGCACACGCGAGCCATCGGGCAAGATCACGTTGTTTGTCGGCGCAGCGAGTGGCGGCGTCTGGAAATCCGATGACAGCGGGACGCGATATCGACCCGTGTTTGACGAGCAGCCTGTGCAATCGATCGGTGCGATCGCGCTAGATCCGAAAAACTCGAAAAATGTCTGGGTCGGAACTGGTGAACCGTGGACACGCAACAGTGTTTCGATTGGCGACGGGATCTACAAATCAAGCGACGGCGGCGAAACATGGACGCATTCCGGTCTGGAAAAATCCGAGCGCATCGCAAAGATCGCAGTAAGCCCAAAGAACAGCGACACAGTTTTTGCCGCAGTACCCGGCGCGCTCTGGAGCGATTCGACCGATCGCGGTCTCTACAAAACCACTGACAGCGGCAAAACGTGGAGCCAGGTCCTCAAAGGACCGAATCTTTCGACTGGTTGCACCGATGTCGCAATCGATTCAACAAATCCGGAGATCATGTTCGCAGCAATGTGGGATTTCCGGCGTAAAGGCTGGGAGTATCGCTCGGGTGGCGAAAGCCCCACCGCGCCATCAGGCAGCGGATTATTTCGGTCTGCCGACGGCGGCAATACCTGGACGGAAGTTACAGCGGAAGGCAATACGGGCTTCCCGAAGAAGCCATACGGACGCCTTGCAGTGGCAATCGCGCCTTCGGATTCCAAACGCGTTTACGCTTTTGTGGAGTCGCCCGATAGTGCGTTGTTTGTCTCCGACGATGGCGGCATGACCTGGGAGAAGCGCGACAAAAGCCAATGGATGGTGTGGAGGCCGTTCTATTTCGCGAACCTGATTGTCGATCCCAAGAATCATAATCGTATTTTTAAAACTGATGGATCACTGATTGTCAGCGAGGATGCAGGCAAAAGTTTCGCAGTGGTTGGCGGATTCGGCGGGATGCACGGTGATGTGCACGACGTCTGGATCGATCCAACCAACACGCAGGTTGTGTTTTCGGGGGACGATGGCGGGATGTGGTATTCCTACAACGGCGGCGCGAAATGGTGGAAAGCTGAAAACCTGCCTGTCTCCCAATTCTATCACGTTAGCGTAGATGACAACGATCCCTACCGCGTTTACGGCGGTTTACAGGACAACAGTTCTTTCGTGGGCGAATCGCAACATCCCGGCGGGATCACCAACGCGCAGTGGGAAAACATGTACAATGGCGATGGCTTCTGGATGTTTCCGGATCCCGCTGATCCCGATTACATCTATGCTGAGTATCAAGGTGGCGAGATCGGCAGGGTAAATCGCCACACGCACGAAGCTCGCAACATCAAGCCACGGCCCAATTACAAGGAAAAGCTCAGATTCAACTGGAATACGCCAATCGCACTTTCGCCTAACGAAAAGGGGACGATTTATATCGGCGCTCAGTTTCTCTTTCGTTCGCGCGATCACGGCCAAACCTGGGAACGCATTTCGCCCGATCTGACAACCAACGATCCGGAAAAACAGAAGCAGGAGCAGTCCGGCGGCGTGACCGTGGATAATTCCTCCGCCGAAATGCACACCACGATTTACTCGATCAGTGAATCGCCCAAAGACAAATCGCTGATCTGGGTCGGCACAGACGACGGCAACCTTCAACTCACTCGTGACGGCGGCAAGACGTGGACCAATGTCGTCGGCAATGTTCCCGGTTTGCCAAAAAATTCATGGGTCAGCTGGGTGCAGGCGAGCAACTTCAACGCCGGCACCGCGTATGCGGCGTTTGATCGACATACCTTTGGCGACATGGCGCCGTATGTCTTCAAAACAACTGATTACGGTAAGACCTGGACGCCGCTCGCAAGCGCTCAGGACGCCAAAGGCGTCCGTGGATACGCTCATGTGATCAAGGAGGATTTGGTCAAGCCGGATCTGCTCTTTCTGGGGACGGAGTTTGGACTTTGGGTCTCGATTGATGCTGGAAAAAACTGGGCACAATTTAAAGGCAACCATTTTCCCGCAGTTGCCGTCCGAGATCTGGCAATTCACCCGCGCGATAACGATTTGGTTCTTGCGACGCACGGCCGCGGGATCTGGATCATTGACGATATCACTCCGTTGCGCGCGTTGACGCCGGATCTCTTGAAACAAGAGGTCGCTTTCGTCTCAGCGCGTCCTGTGCAACAGCGCATCGAAGGCTCAGGCGGATGGGCTTCCGGCGACGCGGTTTTTGTTGGCGATAATCCGCCTGACGCCGCCGTGATCAATTACTACCAGCGCGAGCGACATCTATTTGGAAAATTGAAGCTCGAAGTTTTGGATTCTTCGGGGCGTGTTGTCGATGAATTGCCAGCCAGCAAACGACCCGGCCTGAATCGGGTGACATGGCCGATGCGTGTGAAGCCGCCGCGGGTGCCACCGGCCGCGCAGATTGCCTATGCGGGAGTGCGAGGCCCACGTCTTGTGCCGGGCGTGTACACTGTGCGCCTCACCAAGGCCGGCAAGGTTTCGGAAACCAAGTTGACCGTTGGTCTCGATCACCGGGCCAAATTCAGCGCTGCCGATCGCAAGGCACAATTCGACGCTGCAATGAAAGTCCATGGGCTTTTTGACGAAGAAAGTGCGCTAATGGATCAGATTATTGCCTTGCGCAAAGCATTGGCGCAGAGTGGGGGAGCGTTACCTGAAAGCGATCCCCTTCGCAAGGGCATCTCCGATTTCGACGGGAAAGTTGATGGTGTCCGCAAGAAAATTGTCGCGACGACTGAGGGAGGAGCGATCACAGGTGAGGAGCGATTGCGGGAGCACACGGACCAGCTTTATGGAGCGATTCTCAGTTACGAAGGAAAACCGGGCGGCTACCAGATTGCCTACGCCGATGCGCTGAAACGGGAACTGACTGATGCGACAAAAGAATTCGACCAATTGCTCGCCAAGGATTTGCCGGCCTTAAACGAATCTCTGAAAGCCAAGGGACAGCAGCCAATTCCAGCGCCGTCACCCAGTGTTGGCGCGACAGATGTCACCCATGGTTCGGGGGGCACCGTCGGCGGTGCGAGCCCTTTTCTTCCAGGCGATTTCCATATTTCCCACTGAGTCGCTCAGCTAGTGGGCACCGGACTTGTGGCTTGCTGGACGATTTTTTTCATCGTGCTAGCTTGCATGCCATCGTGGGGGTATAGCTCAGTTGGTAGAGCGTCTCGTTCGCAATGAGAAGGCCAGGGGTTCGAATCCCCTTACCTCCACCAGTTTTCAATCGCGCTTGAGCCGCTTGGCCGTGGTAAATAACATTCCTGCACTCGCATCGATCTTGATCGTACGAGCGGCGCGAAAGAACGATTGCAGGGAACGCTTTCGCGTTTAAGGTGCGCTCTCCAATTCTAAATATGTTCCAGACGTTTCTTGCTCAGGCGCAAAGCGCGGCTCCTCAACCCGGCCCAGCCGGTGGCATTGGTTCATTTTTCGTCCCGCTGATTTTCATTTTCGTCATCATGTACTTTGTGATGATTCGGCCGCAGAAAAAGCGGCAGCAACAGCAGCAGCAATTAATCGGAAGTTTGAAAACAGGCGACCGAGTGGTGACCAATTCCGGCATTCACGGCTTAATTTCGAATGTGAAGGAAAATACCGTCTTGGTGAAAGTAGCCGACAACGTGAAGCTCGAGATGGAGAAATCGGCCATCGCGACGGTGCTGAAATCAGTTGAGAGTTGAGAGTCTTTGGTTGAGAGAATCTAACGTCATTTTATCTGTGTCTTTGTCCCTCAACCCTCATCTATCAACTATCAACCGCCTTCAATGACCCCTGCGCTTACATTTCTTGTCGGACTTGCCATGCTCGTCCTCTTCGGTTGGTATTTTGCCACCGATCAAGGGTTGCGGAAACGATTGATCGCCACCGCGCTCCTGCTGGTGCTCGTACTCTTTAGCATCGCCACGATTTGGCCGCCCCAGAAGACGATCGCGCTCGGTCTCGACATCCAGGGAGGCACATCCTTCCTCATCCGACTGAAGGGCGGCGACAAAGAAGTGACCAAGGGCATGCTCGACCAGGCAGTCGAGGTCATTCGAAAGCGTATTGACGTTTTCGGAGTCAGCGAACCGATAATCAGTCCGGTCGGGAGCGATCGGATTCTGGTCCAGATTCCAGGTCTCGACACCGCCAAGATTCAGGAAGCACGCGATCAACTGTCGCGGGTAGCCAAGCTTGAGTTCCGCATGGTTTATCCGGATAACGGCGAGCGATTACGGGAAATCGACCAGGGGAAGCAGGTAATTCCGCCAGAGTTTAGAATTGAGAGCTACAAACAACAACACACGGCTGAAGGCGAAAAATCGGTCGAAGAACGGTTGCTGATAAAAAAGAAACCCGACCTGGCCGGCGATCGAGTTTCAAACGCGGGCGCCTCTTATGAGCGAGACGGCTGGGTAGTTCATTTGCGGTTCGATAGCGAAGGCGCCAAGCAGTTCGGCAACATTACGGCCGCAAACATTCATCATCGCTTCGCGATTGTGCTTGATGGCGTGATCCAATCTGCGCCTGTGATTCAGGACGCCATTTATGGCGGTGACGCCCAAATCACGGGAAGATTTACCGAAGAAGAAGCGCGTGGTCTGGCGAGCGTGTTACAGAACCCGCTGCAAACGCCTGTGAGCATCGAGGAAGAGCGCAGCATCTCGCCTACATTGGGAGCGGACTCCATTCGGGCCAGCATTGTCGCTGGTTTGGTCGGCCTGATCATCACGCTCGTGTGCGTCGGCATCTACTACAAAATTCCCGGCCTCGTCGCAAATCTCGCCCTGATCATCAATCTCATTTTGCTCGTTGGCGCGCTAACGATGTTTCATTTCGTTCTTACGTTGCCAGGCATTGCCGGCATTATTTTGACGATTGGACTTTCCGTGGACGCGAACGTCCTCATTTTCGAGCGGTTGCGCGAGGAGATGGCTCTCGGAAAATCGCTCAAGATAGCGCTCAACACCGCTTATGAGAAAGCGTTCAGTTCGATCTTTGACGCAAATGTCACGACCCTGATCACCGCGATTATTCTATTCTGGCAGGCGCGAGGACCTGTGCGGGGCTTTGCGGTTTCGCTTACCTTCGGTATTTTCGCATCGCTTTTTACAGCGCTCATCGTCGGCCGCAACGCGCTCGGCTGGCTGGTCGATACAGGTCGGCTCAAACGCATCTCGATGCTGCACTTGATTTCCTCGAAAAACATCAATTTCCTCGGCAAAGGCTTTATCGCGTGTATGTGCTCGCTTGCGCTGTTGATCGCCGGCGCCACCGCCTTTTACCTCCGGGGCGAACGAAATTTCGGCGTGGATTTCCGTGGGGGCGACATGATCACGCTAAGCGCGCCCGGCAAGATTGATATCGGGCAGGTTCGCCACGACGTGCTACAGCCACTCGGATTTGCCGATGCGTCAATCCAGGAGTCCACGCAAGCCGGCAAGGGCTACATCACCATTCGCACGCCGTTGAACACCAGCGACAAGGTGGAAAAGGAAATCATGCGGACGCTTCCAAACGCTGGTTTTAAGGTGGAAGGCTCGGAACGCGTCGGTGCGCTCGTAGGCGGTGAACTGGCAAAAAGCTCGTTGATCGCGCTTGGCCTGGGCATTCTTGGAATTTTGATTTTCGTGACGTTTCGGTTTCAACTTTCGTTTGCCGTAGGCGCGATTGTCGCGCTCTTGCATGACGTGCTTATTACTGTCGGCGTGTTCGCTCTCTTCGGCCGCGAGTTGACCCTCACCATCGTCGGCGCCGTGCTGACTGTCGCCGGCTATTCCATCAACGATACCATTGTCGTTTACGACCGAATCCGGGAAGGTCTGGCCAGCGGACGGCGTGGGACCATCGAGGAAATCATGAACTCGAGCATCAACCAGACACTGAGCCGAACCATTCTTACAAGCACCGTCACGCTTATCCCGATTCTTTGCCTGTTTTTGTTTGGCGGCGCGGTGCTGCGTGATTTCTCCCTCGCCATCATTATTGGCGTGGTTGTCGGCACTTACTCCTCCATCTTTATCGCTTCGCCCATTGTGTTGTGGTGGACACGCGCCCGCGGGGGCGGCGCCACGGCGTTGCGGCGGGAGGTCACCGAAAAGGCAGCCGCAGCCAATCCTCTTGCCCAGCGCTGAGCCTCTTTTGAAGGCTCAGCCCATCCCTACTCCCGGTCCCGGTCATTCGGAGCGACCGCAAAAGGCGCTTTTCCGAGCAGATTTGACGGGGCTGCCCGGCCCGAGTAGGCTCCCGCTCGCTGATTAGGAATCTATCGCAAAGTCAGGAGTGATTATTGATGCCAGAAGTGATCGTTCGCAAAGGTGAGCCCGTCGATCGCGCGTTAAAGCGGCTGAAGAACAAGCTGGATGCCGAGGGCATTCTCGATGAAGTCCGCCGTTTGCGCGCCTTCGAGACGCCTTCGCAAAAGCACCGCCGCAAAGCGAAAGCCAACGCCAAGCGAGGCCGAACCAAGTTCCGATTCAATCCCTCGTAAGCCACAGTAAGACGTTAAATGTTAGGGAGGTAAAAGGGTGACCCGACGAAGCGGTGTTCGTCATGGCGATTTACCTCCTTTATCTTTAATTTTTCGCGGCAGACTTTCGGGCAAAGAATGCGCCGATTGCCTTTACCAGGCCGTCGATGTCGTGTCGCTGGGCTTCGACGTCGATCTTCAAACCATTGTCGCGCGCCGTTTGCGACGTGATTGGACCAATGCTGGCAACTTGCATTCCTTTTGGCCAGGGTAGCCCAAGGGCGAGAAAATTTTCCACGGTCGAAGAACTGGTGAACGTGATCAAATCGGCTCCGTCCTTCGCCAGTTGCGCGCGTGCCCCGCTTGTGTCGCGTGTCTCGGGAACGGTCCGATAAGCAAATGCTTCGTCCATGATCGCTCCCAAGCCCAAAAGCTCTTTTGGGAGCACATCCCGCGCTTTTTCTGCGCGCACCAAAAGAAGCTTCAAATTTTCAATGCTTCCCTGATTTTTGAATTCTCGCACTACCTCCTCGGCCACGAATTCTTTGGGCTGAAGATCGACGTGCAGATGAAAGTCTTTCACCCGTTGCGCTGTGGCCGGACCGATGGCGGCAATCCGGGCGCCCCCGATCTCGCGCGCATCGTCGTATAATTTGAAGAAAATATCGAAAAACGCGTCGACACCATTTGCGCTTGTGAACACGATCCAGTCGTAAACGTGCGCGTCCTGCACAAGTTCTGCGAATTCGCGCAGATCACTTGGCGGCTCGATTCGAATAGTGGGCAGTTCGATAACGTAAGCCCCCAACGCCCGCAGTTTGTTGCTTAACACGCTGGCTTGTTTTCTTGTTCGCGTAACGACAATTCTTTTCCCAAGCAGCGGCCGAGTTTCGTACCAATTGAGCTTGTCTCGCAACGCGACAACTTCTCCAAATACTGCTACCGCAGGCGACGCGAAATCATTCGCGACCGCTTTTTGAGCAATATCTGCAAGTGTGCCGGTAAGCGTCTCTTGCTGTCCAGTCGTCGCCCAGCGAATCAATGCCACTGGCAAATTGCCGCGTACGCCATGCTTCATCATTTCGTTGGTGATCGGTCCGAGGCGCTCCACGCCCATCAACATGACCTGGGTGCCGCCAAGTTTCGCCAGCGCCGCGTAATCGATTGTACTTTCTGTCTTCGCAGGATCTTCGTGTCCCGTAAAAAATGTGACGTGTGAATTGTGGGCCCGGTGCGTCATGGGAATGCCTGCATACGCAGGCCCTGCGATGGACGAGGTGATCCCAGGCACGATTTCGAATGGGATATCCGCATCGGCTATCACCTGTGCTTCCTCGGCGCCTCGACCAAACACGAATGGGTCCCCGCCCTTCAACCGAACGACCTGGTTTCCTTCGCGCGCTTTCTCGCTCAGCAAGGCATTAATTTCATTCTGGCTGATTTGCGATTCGCCAGGTGTTTTACCGACATAAACAATTTCGGCGTCGTCCCGCGCCCAGCCCAGCGCCTCAGGATTCGCCAGATGATCGTAGACGATCACATCCGCGTTCTCGATGCACTCCTTGGCGCGCAATGTGACCAAACCGAGGTCGCCCGGCCCCGCGCCAACCAGATAAACCTTTCCACTCTTACTCATGTTCACCGGCCAAGTCGTGGTCCTGCGCGGAAGCTGATGCTCGCAATCGATTCAGTAGCCGCGTCGCCAGACGTTCACCTTCATCGCGAGGGCCTCTATATTCAGCCTCCCGTGGCGCTGCTGATTGATCAGTAAACAATTGCCCCTTCAGTTTCATCTTGTCGTTCTCAATTGTCGCCAGCACGCCCACCGGACAATTACAGTCGCCCTGTAACAAACGCAGAAACTCTCGTTCGGCCCGCAAACAAAGCAACGTCTCGCGATCGTTCACAAGATCGGCAATTGCCTTCATACTTTGATTGCTGGTGCGAATTTGAACCGCAATGATTCCCTGGCCGCCTGCGGGCAAAAAGATTTCGCGTGGAAGAATTTCAACGAAGAATTGGCTTCCGTTGAAACTGATTTCGTCAAGAGCGGGCGACAGGCCGAGGCGTTCAAGTCCCGCGCGAGCCAACACGATTGAATGCCAATCGTTGTCGACCAATTTGCGCAGCCGTGTCGGAACATTTCCGCGAAGATCGACAACTGTGAAATCTGTGCGTTTCCAAAGCAACTGGCACTTTCTTCGCACGCTCCCTGTAGCGATAATGGCGCCCTGCGGCAGCGAAGCGAAACCGCCCGGATGTTTCGAAACCATCACATCATCCACCGGTGCGCGAGGAAGAACCGCGGCAATTTCTGCGTCTGGGTTCATTTCACTCGGAAGATCTTTTGCGCTATGAACTGCAATATCGATATCTCGCGCGAGAAGCGCTCGCTCGATTTCTGCCGTGAACAATCCTTTGCGACCAGCCTCACGCTCGAGCAGCCTGGCTTTATCGCCTTGCGTCGCGATGATTCTCGTCTCGATTCCTGTGTCCGGTCGCGCCGCTTGAATTGCTTTTTCAACCAATCGGGCTTGCGCACGTGCCAGCTCGCTGCCACGCGTGCCCAGGATGATCTTTTTTGTCATCGCAGGAATGTAGCCCGCGAGAAAGGGTAGGGGAAGCTGTCAGCGTCCCTACAACTGCGATGCGCGCAGCGAACTGTCAGCGACCGGCGGATGCCCAGTGATTCGCGAAGCGCGACTCAGTTCGCACGAAATTTTCTCGAGGAAATCTGCCACATGTTCGGCAATGATCGCTTCGGCAGAAGTTATTTGCTTGCGGCGCACGGCAAGCGACTGCTCCGCGACAGACCGCAACGCATCGATATCGTAAAGATACACGCCCTCCATTTCGTTCACGGCAGGATCGACATCGCGCGGAACGGCGATATCGATGATGAAAAGGGGCCGATCAATGCGATTGGCCAACATGGGTCCCAGATTTGTCGGAGTCAGTAACGGAGCTTCCGAAGAAGTGGATGTAATCAGGATATCGATCTCGCAGCATTGCTGTGGCCACTGATCGAACTGGATGGACTTGCCACCAACTCGTTGTGCCAACTCCTGGGCGCGATCATTTGAACGATTGCTCACACGCAGATCGGTTACCCCTCGGGAAACCAGCGCGCGCGCCGTGCGCTCGCTCGTTTCACCGGCTCCCAAAACCAAAACGCTGCAATTGCCAAGTTCGCCGAAAATTTTCTGAGCCAGATCGACCGCCACCGAACCGACCGAGACCGAACCGCGTGTGATTTCTGTGTGTGTACGGACTTGTTTCGCAACACGAAAGGCCCGTTGAAACAGGCGATGAAGGCAGGGTCCAACCGCACCAGATGTGCGGGCGGATTGATAAGCCTTTTTTGTCTGGCCAAGAATCTCCGTCTCGCCTACGACCATCGAATCGAGTCCGGAAGCGACCCGGAACAGATGTTGTACGCACTTTTCAGCTTCGTAACGGTAAAACGGCAACGCTTCACTGTGACCCCGGTCACTCACGTCAGCGTTTTGCAATAAGCATTGGGCAATTTCGTCCGTCGACACGCGCTTCTCTGACGCGCCATACACTTCCACGCGGTTACACGTAGCGAGCACCAATGCTTCGGCGCAACCCGCCTCACGAAGGGTTGATTCAGCGTCGGCGCCGCCAGCGAAACGTTCCCGCGTTTCGACGTTGGCAGTGTGATGACTCAAGCCGACGCAGAAAAGATTCATGGGACAGAGTGCGTTTGCGCGGAGAAAGTGATTCCCCACAGAAGCGTCAGAGCCGCGCTAAATCCGATAATGCAAAGCGTCGCAACTCGTTTTGGCGCGATTCGACGAAAATACCGGCCTAGCAAAATAGCTGCGTAGAGGAACCAAACGCCAACGGCAGCCACCACTTGCATGCGTGGCAGAGGTCGGCCCGTAAAAAAGCCACTGACAATCCCCATCGTATACAGGATGAAGCCCCACCAAAGCAGGCGCGTGATTGCCGCAAAGAGATCAGTCAGCGGCGGCAGATGATAAAAAATCGAATGCAAATGATGTGTCTTGAGCTGGCGCTCCTGCACCAGATACATTACCCCGGCGATGCAGGCGAGGGCGAACGCGCCATAGGCTATCAACGAAACTGACGCATGAAATTCCAGCGCAGGATTGGCCGGGACCTTTACCAGATGACGAACGTCGATTGGCGCAATTAACGCGAAGCCTTGCAGCAGGACCACCAGCGGCGCAGTGAACGCGCCCATAAGCGAGAGACGGTAGGTCGGGCCGACCAGGATGTAGATTAGTGCTACCGACCAAGCCAGAAAGATGAAAACCTCAAACAAGTTCGTCAGCGGACAACGTCCCAGCGCATGGCCACGGATGGACAAGAACGCCGTTTGAAAAACAAAACCCAGTCCAATCGCGAGAAAATTAAATCTTCCCGGCCGGAAAACGCCCGCGCGCAAAGCGACCCCGGTGCGCACGACTGCCGCGAGGAAACAGATTGTCGAAATGATTAGAAAACCGCGATCCACTCTAAGGGAATTTACTTTAAGAGCAGGCTTCCTGCTTGGCAATCTGTGCTGTAGTCACCTAGCTTTGCGAAGCGCGGCGCTCAAGTGTTTGCAACACGCCAGTCTCGCGTCTCACAGAGACGCGGCTATAGCAGCGGACTGTCATTGACGTCCGTCCACAGTCCGCTAGCGTTCGCGCCGATGGCTTTGGATACACTCGAAAGACTCCACGCCGCCGTGCGCAATGTGCCCGACTTTCCCAAGAAAGGTATCGTATTCAAAGATATTACGCCGGTCTTGAGCGATCCTGCTCTGTTTCATGCGTCCATTGATCTGTTTTTGGATCGTTGCCGCGGGAGAAAGATCGACAAGATCGTTGGGATCGATGCGCGCGGGTTTCTGTTTGGATCAGCGGTCGCCTATGAGCTCGGTGTCGGTTTCGTTCCGATTCGAAAGCGTGGCAAGCTCCCTTTCCAGACTGAGATTGCCAGTTACTCGCTCGAGTACGGCGAAGCGGAAATGGAGATGCACATCGATGCCATCAACGCAGGCGAACAGGTTGTGCTGGTAGATGATTTGCTGGCGACTGGCGGAACTTCCGCTGCTGCGGCAGTCCTCATTCGCAAAGCCGGCGGACAGCTGCTCGAAGCACAGTTTCTGATTGAGTTGGAATTCCTTCATGGCCGTAAGCAACTTGATCCGACGCCAGTTATTTCGTTTCTGAAATACTGAACCTCGGCGGACATAATATCCTGGCACAGGCAGGCCGATCGCGTCTTCTCCATTTGAGATAGATTTGGATTTTGACGATCCAATTTTAGATTGAACAGCAATCCGAATTTGTGATGAGAACGTCCCGTCATCTGGAGCAAGTTTTGGCGCACGCCGCAAGCCGCCTTGCGGCGACGGGCACCAGACGTCCCACCGAAGTGCTCCCGCTTTACAAGAAGTTTCTCAAGGTGGAGGAACATCGGTTGCGCCTGAAGCACCAGGCGGGTGGGGGCGGCCGCGAAATTTGTACCCGGCGCGCTGAGCTGGTCGACGTTTTATTGCAATATGTTTTCGACGCTGCGGCGACTGCTGCTCGCAGAAATGGGGCTGCCAAAGTTCCACTTGCCTTGATCGCTCTTGGTGGATACGGCCGGGGGGAGCTCAACCCGTTTAGTGACATCGACGTGATGCTTTTGCATCATCAGGGAAAGAAGGGAATTTCGCCACATCTGGAGGAGATGGTGCAGCAAGTTCTTTATCTCCTATGGGACAGCGGCTTCAAAGTTGGACACTCCACGCGCTCGATCAAAGAAGCGGTTACCCAGGCCAATGACGACATGCGCACAAAGACTGCCATGCTGGAATCCCGGTTTCTCTCGGGCGATGCCGAGCTGGCACGAGAATTTCGGCGGCAATTTCGTTCGAAGTGCGTCAACGGATATGAACGCGAATACGTGGAACTGCGCATTCAGGACCAGGTCGCCCGGCACAAGAAATTCGGCGACAGCGTTTATATGCAGGAGCCGAACCTGAAGAGCGGATGCGGCGGACTGCGCGATTATCAAAATCTTCTTTGGATGACCTATTTCAAAGAGGGTTCACTGAGCACGAACCAGCTGGTCGGCAAAGACTGGCTGAGTGAAAGCGACCAGCGCCGAATAGAAAAGGCGTACGATTTTCTCCTGCGCTTGCGCACCGCCTTGCATTACGCGACGGGGCGCGCGACCGACATACTTCATATTACCTTGCAGGAAGAGATCGCAAAACGGCTCGATTATTCTACTGGGAACGGCCAACTGCGCAGCGAGGCGCTCATGCGGGACTATTACGAGCACACACGAGACATCTTCCGGGTCACCGAACGCATTACGGAGCAGTTTGTCAGCGGATATGTCACAAGCAAGACGCGTTCTCTGTTCAGTTTTCTTCCCCTGGTGCGAGCGGACAAAACTCCTGTGGGAGAATTTTTCTTTGTTCGCAACAAGCAATTGCACCCGGCAGGGCGTGATCTTTTTCGTAAAGACCCCGAGCAAATGATGCGAGCATTTCAGATTGCCCAGGAACGCGGCCTGGATCTGAGCCCGGAATTGGAGGATCTCCTGAGCAGAAGCCTCGGAGAGGTTACCCGCACATATCAGTATGCACGCGGACCGCGCGCGATCTTTAAAGAGATTCTATCACAAAAAGGGAGAGTGGGTCGTATCCTTCGAATGATGCATCGGGTCGATTTTCTCGGGCGCTACATTCCCGAATTCGGACAACTTACATGCCTGGTACAGCATGAGTTTCTGCATCGTTACACGGCCGACGAGCACACATTGGTGTGTATCGATAAGCTTGATGCCCTAGCGCAGACGAATGACCCGAAGCTGATCGCTTATCGCAAGATTTTTGAGCAACTGGAGGATCCATTTGTTCTCTATCTCGCGCTCCTTTTACACGATAGCGGTAAAGCGGTCGGGGCGCGGCCACACTCTGAAGCGAGCGCACTCTTTGCCCAGCGTGTCGCTGCGCGTCTGCAGTTGTCGTCCGAGCAGCGAAAGGCGCTCATTCTGCTCGTCGACCATCACCTCACGCTTTCGCAGATCGCGCAGCAAAGAAACCTTGATGATCCCGCCACGGTCACGGATTTCGCCCACATTGTGAAGCACCAGAAAAATCTGAACTCGCTGATGCTGCTTACTCTGGCAGATGGCCAGGGCACAAGCGCGGAGGGGTGGTCGGATTGGAAAGAATCTCTCGTATGGGCATTATTTCACGAGACCTCTCGGTGCCTGGCGGACCAGAAGTCGTACTACGAACAAACAAGGGTCGAGCGCGAAAGCTTGCAAGCCTCGGTAACCGCAAAACTTTCCGCAGATTTTGCAGCAGAGATTGAAGCGCACTTTGAATTCATGCCTGACAATTATTTTCGCGCCAGCGACGTCCCCGAGATTGTCGAGCACCTGCAATTGTTCCGCTCTTTTGTAGAGAATGTCTCCAGTCCGCCACAAGCCGGATTCGCTTCGGCGAATCGGGGAGAGTCTCCGCTTGCCGTGGCAATCCAATGGAAAGCGGTTCCAGAGCAGGGGCACAGCGTTGTCACTTTTTGCACGTGGGAGCGTGAACGGTTATTGGCAAAGGTGGCCGGCTCATTTTCGGTTGTGCCTTTGAATATTTTGAGCGCTGATGTCTTTCCCCGGGGAGACAACGTCACGCTGGCCGTTTTTCGCGTGTGCGACACGAAAGGGCGTCCTGTCGCTCACCAGCGCGATTTTTCGCTTGTAGAGCAAACTTTGCGGCGAGCGCTCGAAGATGAGAGTTTTCATTTCCTTCCGTTAATCGAAAGAGCCAGGCGCCAAAGCCATCACCTTACGACAGGAATTGAATTTCCAACGCGGATTGCAATCGATAACAAAACGCATCCGGTTTATGCGCTTATTGAGATTCAGGCACCAGACCGGCTCGGCTTGCTTTACGATGTCTTGACATGTCTTGATCGCGAAAATCTTCTGGTCCCGCTCTCTCGCGTCAATACGCAGACTGGGGCTGCCATTGATACTTTGTATGTCGTGGACCGTTCCACACGTGGCAAGATTACCGATGCGCATCGCATCCGAGCGATCCAGCAGCGTCTTCAAAATGCGATTTTGAGCGGAAGCGTTGCGAAATCAAAGTAATGAGAAGCGCCCCAAGCTCTGCTTTCTTGATACGATGAACGCTCTAATTCTCGCGGCCGGATACGCAACACGCCTTTATCCACTGACACTCAACAAAGCGAAGCCGTTGCTCGTCGTCGGCGGTAAGCCGATTATCGAATGGGTGGTGGATAACTTGGAGGGAGTTCCCGATCTGGAAACGATTTATGTGGTGACGAACGACAAATTCGCGGCTGACTTCCAAGTTTGGAGCGAGCGCTATCAGGATCGACATCCACAGTTCAAATTCAAAATTGTCAACGATGGCTCCAAGGGCGACGAAGACAAGCTGGGCGCAATTGGAGATATTAATTTTGTCGTCACGGAAGAGAACCTGGCGCAAAACAACTTGCTAATTGTTGCCGGCGACAACTTGTTTACCGAATCGCTCAAGGGGTTTGTGGCTTGCGCGAAAGGAACCGAAGCAACGGTTGGGGTCTATGACGTCGGCGACCCTGAAGCGATCAAAAAATACGGTAACGTTTTGATTAACGACGAGGAAATCATCACTCATTTGGAAGAGAAACCCCAGAAACCGCGGGGAACTCTTGCCGCGATCGCGCTTTACTATTACTCCCCTGCGGTTCTCTCTCTCTTGACCACCTATCTGGCAGCTGGCAATAACCCTGATCAGCCGGGTCGTTTTGTGCAGTGGCTCTACACGCGCAAGCCGGTAAAGACGTTTCAGATCAAAGGGAAATGGCTCGATATCGGAAGCAAAGAAACGCTCGAAAAAGCGGACAAAATTCTTAATGACGAAGCACGAATGACGAAAGAATGATAAAGCCCGAATGACGAAGATGAATCGCGCGATGCGCTCTAGTCATTTTGTCATTCCGGATTCCTTCGTCATTAGACATTCGTCATTTCAATCGTCCTTCGTCAAACTCGATCAGATCGAAATAAGTCCGAATATCCTTGCGTCTCTCGCCACCGGCCTCTTTCAGAAAATGGAGGAAGCGCGCCTTTTTGGCGGCAGTGTCTGGATGCCGTGAAATCATCGCCTGGTTCCACTGTTCAATTGTCTGTGAGGAATGCTGGGCTCCGTTTGCCTGCACCCAGTTTAGAATTGCGTCATCCTCGTCCAGCCTGGTGACGATTTCTTCAAACGCGTCGCCGTCAATTTTCAAAAAAGCCAGCAGATGCTTGTCGAATCCGACAGTTTTATAGTTGTAACCGTTGAGCAGGCCTTTGCGATGAAGCCTGGCCTTGTCGATCAAACGCGGCAGATGCACATAGCCGCCAAGTTTCTCGTACGGACTGCGTGGATGCAGTCTTTGCATGGAGAAAATCTGTACTAAGTCGCAGGCAAAGGCCGCTGGGCGACCGCCGAAAAATCGCTCTCTGGAACGGGCGCGACGTCCGGTTTCTGGTCCTGCAACAATTCTCCCTGTGTAAGATCAGCCCGGCCGATCACGAGCTGACCGGAAAACATGCCGCCTTTTTCCACCGAAATTGCCCTTGCTGTGACATCGCCTTCAAGTGCGCCTTTTTTTTGAATCTCCACGGTTTGGGCAATAATCTCTCCCGACATCCTTCCCTTGATTTCGATGTTTTCCGCCCGGAGCCGTCGAAAGCAATGAATATCGGCTTTGCGCTCGACGATGACGCGCCGCGCGCTGATCCTTCCCGGAATTTTCCCTGTGAAGTTGATCGTAGCAGTGTCATCACAATGCAGATTGCCTCGGAGTCTGCCCTCAATGAGGGCACACCGACAAACCACACTGCTGCTGCCCAGATCGCCTTTGCCTGTGAGATGTACGTCTCCTCGTGTCCGAATCGTGCGGCTGAAACCGCTGGTGATCTTGTAGTCGCGCAAATCAATGTGCGCGCTGCACGACGGGCAGATTGTGGAAGTGGCGCTGCCGCAAACCTGCTGTTTCCGTTTACATTCGAAACACTCGATAACAGAGCTGCGCTGCCGCTTCCAAAAATCCTCAAATTTGCCGAGGATGGAAGAGGTGGGTGGCGCAGCGGGCGCTTCTTCGCGAACCCGCAGCTTCAGGCCAGGTTTCGGCGCAAACGGAGAGAAATAGCGACCGCATTGGCGACAAATCGAGCTTTTCGCTGCTGCATACTCCATCTGCTTGAAGCCACAATGTGGGCATTCAAGACTGACTTTTGCAGGCGACGGACTGGCCACCGGATGCTAACCCCTGGATTCCCTTCTCTCTATCAGCGCCCTCCGAACGCCGCCTTGATTGGCTCGCTCGACCGCAGGACTTCCGGGCGGGCCGGAGCCGACTTCGCAGAAATCGAGCCGCTGGTGACTTCCGATTTGCCAATAAAAGTCGCTCCCTCCTCAATGACAAGGCGCGCTGCTTTCAAATCTCCCTGCAATGTGCATTTTGATTTTAGCTCGCAACGCTCGGCCACCGTGATATTGCCCTGCACTTTACCATAGACGGTGATTGATTTGGTTTTTACCTCGCCGCGGATGTCAGCGTTTTCACCAATTGTTAAGACGCCGTCAGAATTGATTTCCCCTTCGACCTTCCCGTCGATGAGGAGTTCTTTTTGGAACTTGATCGAGCCTTTGATTTCGACATCGCTCGAGAGGATGTCTTTGCCACCGTGATCTGCCATAGGATTTGGTTTATCGATGATTGTTGAGGTTACTATTGGTTCTTCGCCATTCGCGGGATGATTATTGTCATCTATACCCGAAAACCGCGGTTCTTCTCTGACCGGCGGCATCGGCTTTTGCGGGACGAATCTTTTGAGCATCGGGTAGTATTGGGACAGTCGTCAACATATGTCAACGAATTCTCGCTTCAGCACGCAATTTTTTATTGTGCAACAACGCGGTACAGCTTGAACGTCCCATTCTGCGCAGCGAAAATCAGGAACGGCGGCACTAGGCTTGGGGTCCTATCCAACACGCGGCAGAGCGGGTGCGTAGGCGTTGCCTGACTCAAAATTTCTGCCGAGTTTTGCGCTACACGTTCGGAATCGTACGCAATAACCCACGCTGTTTGGTGATTCTGCAGAATTTGGCGCGCTTTTTGCCAATCGTCGCAGAGGAAAAATCGTGCGCTGTCCGCGACCCCGTCCAGACTTTCGTGCGAGCTTCCAGCTATCCCGGGCTGCCGGGACCAATACGCGATCGATGGTGAGAGCCACCACGGCGCAAGGAACGGGCGAATCTCTGATGATCGCAAACTGAGTGCGAGGCCGCGCAACTGTACCAATTCGCTGCGCTGTTCGACGCGAAGAGCGAGTTCCGCTTCGTTTGGCCAAAGTCTTTCATCCCAATCGTGCAAAATCGGAAAGATCGATAGGGAAAATGCGATCCAAACTGCCGCACGTGATTTAATCGGCTCCAGTAAACGCGGCAGCGCTAAGGCGAAGACAAGTACAAAGAAGTATCCCCAGCGCGCCTGCCAAACTGTGAGGGCATACGTTGCAACAAGAAGCACGAGAACAAACAGCGGCGTATTACGCTCACTCTCACTCCTGTTCTTGATTGTGCTGATCCAAATCAAAAACGGCGCTACCAGAAGCAGGTAACCGGTCCAACGCAACCAGATTGGATTTGCTGGTGAAACATGAGCGAGTTCGCCAATCGTGTGCGCCCAGTTTTGGAACACCGGATTTGAATACAAGACCGAAAATGACGGAATGCGTCGCTCAACCAAAAGCGCGATCGCAATGACCAGAACAAAATAAAGCCAGCCGATGCGCCGAGACCTGGCCGCGATCGCCCTTGGGTTTTTAAGCGCGCCCACAACCAGGACAATTAGAAATAAAACGAGCGACTCATAAGCAGAGATCCAGATCGCCGATCCCCATGCGACTCCGGTGACGACGCTCCATCTACTCCGATCTGTAGCGGAAACTGAGCCCGCTTCTGCTTGCAGGCTCCATTCCGCGCAAATCGCGATCGCCACGAGCAAGATCAGCAGGGACTGATGATCGGGCCTGCCGAGCTCCGTTCCCTGAACGAGAATGGGACTGATCGCGTACACGATCAGTGAGATCCAGCGATAGCGAAACTTCATTCGCTTCGACCACCACCAAAGAAACCAGCCCCCGAGCAGCGCGAGCAACGGCGAAATAAACGCGCCGGCCACATCGATTGCATCCGTCGTGAAGGGCTTTAGGAAAATCGATAGCGCGAGGATGAAATAATCGAGCGGAGCCGTTGTGTGCGGAGTTGTCCCTGTCGGGAAGTTCTCGAAAGCGTGGTGGCGTATGATTAACCCGGGATGCTCCGAGCACATCCGCACGCGTGCCATCCGTGCGTAACAATCCGCATCGGTGAAATAAACATTTCCGCCGACAAAAACATTCTGATAATTCGCGCAGCGCGTTGCCAGGATCAGCACGCTGAGAACTGCGATTTCAATGATGCTCAGGGTTGCGCGAATCACCGCTTTATCCCAAGGCCGCGATGCACAATGCGCAATCCGAAATTTTGACTGATCTCCTGGGTTTCCAGATCGGTCATCCGGATACGTCATGCTTCAATGCACAAGCAATGCGGGGCGCTGCAGCTCGGCGGTCAGAGCACCCCGAATGCTTTAGGGGTTGGTCACCCGGATATGCTATGCTTCACTGCGCAATCGATGCGGGCCTGTAGCTCAGCGGTTAGAGCAGGGGACTCATAATTCAAGCCTAACGAGTTGCGCATCGTTTCGCTGCTTTGCACAGCATTGCCGATGCTAGGTAATTCGTAATTTCGCTTTCGCAGTGCGTTACACAGAATTGCGCACTTTTGCAGCTAAGAATTTCCAAGCCGTAGAAAACGACCGTGAAAACTTACTGTTCTTTTGCGCGGTGCTTTTCTTCCCTGGCAGAACCGACCAGCAGCAGGCGCTGACCCTCAGCAGAATGTTTATCAGCGAAAGCCTTACCCACAAATCGGCCGCACGCCTTATGGCCGAGCAAGCCAGGCAACACGATTACGTTGATGTCAAGGGGCTTCATAGGATCGACAGACCGACCGCAGGCTGTGAGCACTTTGTCGGCGAGACATTGATGCAGGCGTTGCGGTCGGTCTATTCCTTGTGTCGCATTGCCGTCATTTCGGCTCTTTGTAGCGAGAGCCGACCGCTTTTGTTGAACTGCTGCCCGCCAACCAATTCCGCGAGGACAAGAATACATGGCAATTTCACAATTTCCGAATAGCGACGCCATCCAAATGAGTCGCGAGCTTCGAACAAGAAACAAAGAAAGGTTATATGAAAACGAACAGCAAATGGAAATGGCTGCTTCTCCTTTCAGCCGTAATGGGCGTAGTCGGATGCACTGATTATTACGGTACTTACCAGGCGTACGGTCGGCCGTATTACGGGGGTTACGGTGGATATGGTTACAGCCAGCCTGCTTACGGCTACGGGTACCCCTACGGTCGCTACGGCTACCCCTACGCTGGCTACGGCTATTCCAGTGGCTACGGCTACCCCTACGCTGGCTACGGCTATTCCAGTGGCGATGGCTACGGTTACGGAAACCAAGGGTATCGCTACCGCAGCAACCAAGGGTACTCCGGCAACAACCAAGGCTATCGCTACCGTAACAACCAAGGGTATCGCTACCGCAGCAACCGAGGGTACTCCGGCAACAACCAAGGGTATCGCTACCGCAACAACCAAGGGTATCGCTACCGCAATCACCGGTTACAGGAAGAGCGATCATTACCGCAGAGACGCGGCGAATAGAGGCGATTGGTACAGAAATTACTGCTTCTTTGAAATGCGCGCGGGGCAATCGGCTGATGCGATTCAGCTAAACGAGTCCAAGCAATATCTGGCATCATTGTGAAACAGCCACTCTGCATAGTTGTCGCCTGGTTGTTGATTTTCACTCTGCTTACCGGGACTGAAATGGCGAATGCCGGGCCCTTTCGGGACTTTTTCAGGGCGCTGCGCAGTCCGATCGCGCACCAGGAACACAAACCGCGACCGTACCGGCGCAGTGATATTCATAATGAGGCTCCGCCGAGCGATGCTCCGAATAAGCACACTTTGGACACTTCGGTGTCTGCGCCTCCGGGTGGGCGCAATGTGCGCTTGGCGAAAGTAGCCTCGGGTACAAAACAAGAAAAGGGTAACCTGCCTTATGGAACTCCCGTGCCGGGAAAAGCAGGCTTAGTTACCAGTCCCTTTGCGGCAGGCAGCGGTTACGTCGATGTTCGCAGTTTTCCGCCTGGAACCGAAGTAAAAGATCCTTACACAGGCAAGATTTTCCTTACTCCTTAGGAGTCCCTAGAGCATTTTTGGGAATCCCGCCGACTTCACGGAGGCTTGGGCGGCAAGCCCCGGTTACTGCGGGAACCCGTGTTTCTTGAGAAAGATCAGGCAATTGGCTACGCGGAAACCCGCGCTCGACTTCGTACCGGAGAGATACGCATTTTCGATTCTACCGGGCCGCGTTGAGCGCGTAATTGCGTTTGACGACGCCAATCGCAGACTGTAGCGGAGACGGCTTTTCTGGAATTGGAATCAGCGGTTAGCGCTTGCAGCGAATTGAATCGACAAGCTGGCGAGATTTTTCCAAGACTCCCTGGATATGAAACCAAACATTCCACCAGTTCTAATCATATTTGGGCTCGTCTGCTTTGCGCTCGTCCAAAACACGCAGGCGGTCAGTCCACCACCGGATGGAGGCTATCCCGGCGCCAACACGGCGGAAGGCCAAAACGCCCTTTTGAGTCTCAGCAGCGGCATATACAATACGGCCGTTGGTTTCTCGTCGCTCAAAAGTAACACCAGCGGGAACCTCAACACGGCCATCGGCGGTAATGCGCTGTCTTTGAACACCACGGGCGTCAATAATACGGCCAACGGTGTTAACGCACTCTATAGCAACACGACAGGATTCCAGAATACAGCCCTCGGAGTATACTCCCTCTTTAGCAACACTACCGGGAGCTACAACACGGCCAATGGTTTTCAAGCGCTTTATCGCAACACCACCGGTAACTCCAACACCGCGAACGGTTATCAAGCGCTTCTTAGCAACACCACCGGCTATCAGAATACGGCCGTCGGCGGTATTGCGCTCGTAGCCAACACCACCGGCATTTGGAATACAGCCACTGGGTTAGCTGCGCTCCATAACAACAGCACTGGCAACGAGAATACGGCTGTCGGGACCATTGCGCTCTATGGCAACACAACCGGTGGCGCCAACACGGCTGTCGGGTTCAGTGCGGGGTTCAGTGGTGGCGGTGGCGGCAACACCGCGATCGGTGTTGATGCGCTTTTTAGCACAACCGGTGACGACAACACGGCTGTCGGCGTTGGGGCGCTCTTTAGCCCCCATAATGGCAACAATAACACCGCCATCGGTGTTGCGGCACTCTACAACGCTTACATTGGCGACGACAACATCGCATTGGGGGATGGTGCTGGTTATAATCTCCGCACGGGCAATAACAATATATATATCTATGACCCAGGGATGGAAAAAGAGTCCAACACAATCCGCATCGGCACGGTGGGGACGCAGACCGCTACGTTTATCGCCGGGATTAGCGGAACAGCGGTCACTGGCGCGGCAGTCGTTGTGGATGCGAACGGCCAACTTGGCGTCGCACCGTCCTCAGAACGTTTTAAGGATGAGATCAAGCCTATGAGCGCGGCAAGTGAAGCGATTCTTGCCCTGAAACCCGTCACGTTCCGTTACAAGAAGGAAATCGATGCTGAGCACACGTTGCGTTTTGGCCTTGTGGCCGAGGAAGTAGCCAAGGTGAATCCCGATCTCGTAGTTCGCGACAAGAACGGCGAGATTTACACCGTGCGCTACGACCAGGTTAACGCGATGTTGCTTAACGAGTTCCTTAAAGAACACAAAAAGACTGAGAAGTTGGAAGCGACGGTGGCAAGTCTCATCGCAACCGTGAAAGAGCAGGCTGCGCAAAT
>Ga0137412_10000782_pt1 | contig 23572 bp, 18 predicted proteins | sample CZODoug2_1_16fun_FD_122160 | JGI IMG/M metagenome (GOLD analysis project Ga0137412, IMG submission 122160) | Vadose zone soil fungal communities from Angelo Coast Range Reserve, California, USA - CZODoug2_1_16fungal (Hybrid Assembly) | ecosystem: Environmental > Terrestrial > Soil > Vadose zone... | reverse complement strand
GCTTCTCGCCAAACTGGGCGACCATCGCCTGCGCCGTGTTGTTCAACGGCGCCGGGTGGCTCTTGGCGAACTCCTCCCACGCGGCCGCCGGAACCATGAAGCCGAAATCCCACGAATCGTTGATTCCGAGGCCCGTGCGGACCTCAAATCCCCGTTCAGTCCAATCGACGATGAAACGGCACGAATCAACGTCGATAAGCACACTGACCGAGCCGGGCCGTGGCAAACCGGCGATCACGCCATCGCTCGTCAGTCGCGATTCAAGTTCGTTCAGCAAAGCCGTATCAAATGCCATCATTTCCCCCTGCTCGCCCATTGCTTATTACTACCGCAAACAGACGCCATTGTAAATATGATATTCTCATTGCCTGTATCGAATAGTATTCACCGCCATGAACCGCGATGCATCCGTGTGCCGCCGGGCTTAAATTAGCGTATGCACTGGGAGCCTATGCTGCTGAGAGCGCCGCTTCGGGAGGCCATTCTCTCGTCTGTGCGCCAGTACGGCATCACTCTACTCACCGCTCCGCTTGGCTGCGGCAAGTCCTCCACGCTTCGGCAGATCAGCGACTCACTGCAACCGCGTGAGATTGGATTCGATCCTGCGCTACTGACCATCATCGATGAATTTGACAGCGGCGACGGGACTGAACAGGCCGAGCTCGCGCTCCAGATCGAACGGCGGGTCGCGACAGGGCATCGGTTTCTGATCGCTTCCGAGCGCCGGCTCGACCATCTATTCCCCGCTAGCCGGGTACGCGGGCTCGTGGCGGAGTTCTCGCTGGAACATTTCGCATTGACCGAAGCGGAGATCGGCCCATTCCTCGGAAGCGATCTGTGCCAAAGCATCGCGCCCCGTACGCGCCGCGCATTGCTGGTCAGGACGGAGGGTTGGATCCCCGCCTGGAACATCCTGCGCGGCCTGCTTTCCCGCGGCGCTTCCGCGGAAGACCTCGCCCACTCCTTCTCGGGCTGCGATCGGGACCTCGCCGCCTACTTTGACCAGTTCGTGATGCGCAAGCTCTCCCCCGAGGTTGCGGAATTCCTGCGCGACATCGCCCCTCTCGAACACATCTCCGCCAGTGCAGCCCGGGCCGCTACCGGGAATTCCGACTGCGCAACCCTCATCAAAGCCGCGGCTCGCGAATGCGCCTTTTTCATCAATCTTGACCGCAACGGCAAGGTCCAGCGGCTGCACAAATTATTCAAAGATTATCTGGTCGGATTGGCCAAGACAGTCGATCCCGGCAGATACGCTACCAGCGCACTGAAAGCCGCCGATCGCGCCTGCGCGGAGGAGGATTGGCTCGCCGCTGCGAGACTGTATTCAGAAGCCGGCGCGAGCGGTCGGTCGGTCGAAATCCTGCATCTCTATACCGACGACCTCATCATGTCGCGCGGCGAGGTCCAGAATTTTCGGCGCCTCGTGGGCAGCCTGCCGCAAATCCGCGGCGAGAAATCAGCGCTCCTGGCGGAGCAAGCCCTGGGAAGTATCATTGCCGGCGATTTCGCCGACGCGGCGACTCTGGTGGCGGAAGCCAACGCAGGAACCCCGCGCCCGGACGAAGATGGCGCGGCGAAGCTCCAGGCCATCGGCCTCTGCATAGCTTTCGGCCTCGAGCGGTTTCAGAACGTGCGAACCGCCGCGCCTCGATGGCTGAAAGAGCGCGCCTATATTGATCCTCGCTACCGCACCATGGTTGCGGCGGCCCAATTCTGGTCGTCCCTCGCCGAACGAGACAGCACGAGTGCCACTACCGCCCTCGCCCTCGCCCGCGACGCCGTCTCCCAATCCCGTTCCCCCTTCCTGGACGGCTGGCTCGCCATCATGGACGCGGTTTACCGATTCGAGCATGGCCAGGTTGGCAACGCGGCTCGCCTGCTCGAGGAATCCACAGAGACCGGCATGATCCGCGATACCGTGAATCTCATTCGTGCCAGCATTGCGCTCGAACAGGGCCGCCTCGCCCACGCCCGCCGCTTCATTCACTCGTCCCTACGACTGGGCAGCCGCCATAGCGTCATCGATACTTCGCTCTACGGTTGGGAGACCGCAGCGCGCCTGGCGGTGAAGGACGAGGGCCTGGCGTCGGCGCTCAGCCTTCTGGAGGAAGCCGAAGCCATCGTCACCTCGCGCCACAGCCCGAGGGCGACGCGCCTGGTGCGCCTCCGCAGGGCCAAGTTGATCCTGCAAGGATCCGGCGATGCCTGGCACGGCGACCTGAGGACGGAGCTGGAGTCTCTGTCCAACGATGCCGTCGCCAATGGCTCTTGTGCATCGTTCATCGAGGAAGCACACCTCACGCTGGCTCGATACTACGCCCTCTCAGGCGATCCGCGACGCGCGATTTCCCTGGTGCGGCCGATTCAATCCGCCGCGCAGCGCACACACAGAATCGCACGCTGGGGAGCCTCCACGCTGATCTACGCCGGCGCCCTCGCGAGGCTGGATGAACTCAACCGAGCGATTCGACAAGCGTGGACCGGGATAGCGCAACTGGTGGAGGCAGGCTATTCGACCAGCATCGCCGATGAGCACGTCCTATTGATGCCCGTAATCGACAACCTCATCCGGCGAGTGGCAGACGATCCGAAAGTTGACGGCGCCCTGCACATGGTCATCGATCAGTTGGCTGAGCACTCGGGCCGAACGAGGCTTTCAAAGCCGGCCTCCGACGCATCGGACAATCCCGTGGAACTCCCGTCTCTGACGGAGACGGAACGCAGAGTGTTGGCCCTGGCAGCGCGGGGTCATTCCAATGCCGACATTGCCGAGCAGGCGTACATCGAGCTCACGACGGTGAAGTGGCATCTGAAAAACGTGTTTGCCAAGTTATCCGTCAGCTCGAGAACAGCCGCAGTCGTCGAGGCGCGACGGCTCGGCATCGACGTCTAGGCAATACGCCCCCCAACCCTAGGATTGAGTCGGCTTGCCCAGGAGGATGTCAGAGATGATGCGTTGCTGGATCTCCGAGGTCCCCTCGAAGATCTTGGTGAGCCGCGCATCCCGCCAATATCGCTCGACGGGATGAAGCGTCGTGAACCCCGCCCCACCGAGAATCTGCAGTGCCTCGCTGGTCACCCGTTCCGACATTTCGGACGCGAAGTACTTGGACATGGACGTCAGAGCGGTGGACGGTCGACCGGCGTCGAGCTCCGTGCAGGTGTGGTACATCAACTGCCGGGCGGCTTCGATCTCCGTGGCCATGGTCGCAATCTTGAAGCGGATGGCCTGAAAATCCGCAATGGGCCGACCGAATTGAACCCGCTCCTTGGCGTAACCGATGGCGTGGTCGAGGCCGGCTTGAGCCAACCCGATGGATCGCGCCGCGGTATGCGCGCGAGCAAGACCGAGCATCGCCGCAGTCGACTGGAACCCGCGGCCTTGAGTACGGTCGTCCTTCTGAACCGGTGCGCGCGTCCCCTCGAATCGCAATTCCCACGTCTTCCAGCCAAAATAACCGATTTTCGGGATCGGGGCTCCGGTCACATTGTTCGGCAGCTGCCCCTTGGGCTTCTCCACCGACACCAACACCGTGCCGGCCTTGTCCCCTTTTTCAGGATCGTCGATGCGGCACAACACCGAAATGCAATCCGCGCCATCAGCGAACGTGCACCAGTACTTGTTGCCGGTGATGACCCATTCATCGCCCTCGCGCCGCGCGCGCGTGGCAATGTTGGAGAGATCGGATCCTGTTTGTGGCTCCGAAAATGCGCCGGCCCCCAGATAGTCGCCTCTCAGCATCGCCTCTATTTTCCGGCGCCGCTCCGCTTCCGTACCCGGAACGAACTTATGGAAGCCGTTACCCCGGGCGAGGATGCTGCCCACACTCATCCAGCCGCGCGACAGCTCCTCGGCGACCAGGCAGTATTCAAACGCTCCCAACCCCAGTCCGCCATACTCCTTCGGCACCAGAATCCCGAAAAATCCCAGCTCTCCCATGTGCGCAATCAGCTCACGCGGAATCTCGCCGTGCTCCGGATCCAACCTGTTCGCGACCGGCGTGACCTCCTCGTTGGCGAACTGACGAGCCGTGTCGCGGATCATGATCCGCTCGGGCGTCAGATAACCTTGGACCGACGGGGTGTCTTCGTTCATCTGTGTCGCTCCGCTAGAGGCGATAGAGGTTCGCCAGATCCAACGTATTGCGCAGCAAACGCAACACGGCCACGTCCATCATCACACCGTCGATTTCGATCGCGCCAAGCCCCTTGGCGATCGCCTCGCGTAAGGCAGCATCCAACCGGCGCGCTCTCGCGACCGTCTCAGGACTCGGCGAAAACACGTCGATGGCGGGAACGATTTGCGCAGGATGAATCGCCCATTTGCCCACCATCCCGAGCGCCCGCGCGCGGCGCGCCTCTTCGCGATAGCCCTCCTCATTCTTGATGTCGCCGTACGGCCCATCGATGGCGTCAATTCCGGCCGCCCGTGCCGCCATGGCAATCCGAAACCGCGCGTAATGGAACAGGTCGCCGGGATAGTGCCCTGAAGTAATCTGCTCCAACTCGATGCCCTGTGAGGCGGAGTAGTCGCCGAGGCCGAAGATCAAACTCTCCACCCGATCCGAACAGGTGGCGATGGCCTCGACGTTCTGCAGAGCCTGCACCTCCTCGATCAACACCTCGATCCCGATACGGCGCTCGAGCTTGAGCTTCTTTTCGAGCTGGTTGAGCAACCTGTCCAGGAAGAGCACGTCCGCCGCCGTGTATGGCTTGGCAAGCATGATGGTGTCGAGATGGGTGCCGGCTTTCTCAACGACTTCGATGATGTCGCCATGGCACCACTCGGTGGTGACGTCGTTGACGCGCACGCAGCGAGTCTTTGGTCCCCAGTCGAGATGGGTGAGCGCCCAACAGACCTTGCCGCGTGCCTCCGCTTTTGCCGAAGGGGCGACCGAGTCCTCGAGATCCAGGAATACGTGATCCGCTGCGGATGCGGCGGCCTTCTGAATCATTTTCTCGCTGCTTCCGGGTACGGACAGTTGCGAGCGGCGAGCTCGCTTGGGTTGCTTACTCATGTTCTGACTAGCCTCACTTCTCGGTGACGATCGCTGCACGCTTATCCAGGAGATCGCTAATCTCCGCATCACTCAAGCCCGCTTCCTGCAAACGCGTCAGCGTGTCCTCGCCCAACAGCGGTGCGCGACGGTGGACCCCTCCCGGAGTAATGGTCATCTTCACGGGAACGCCCGCGATCTGAACGGGATCCGCCCCGGGCTGATCGACCGACACGATCATTTCGCGAGCCGCGAAATGCGGGTCACCCACGATGTCGGCGATGTTCATGACGGGCCCAAAGGGAATCTTGCCGCCCAATCGCGCGGTCAACTCCGCCTTGGTGAAAGCGGCGGTGCGCCGACTCAGTTCCTCGATCAACTCAGGCCGGTGGCGGTTGCGAATTTCAGCATCCCCGTAACGCGGATCGCTCAGGATGTCATCAGCGCCCAACGCCTTGCACAAACTCTCGAAGAAGGGCTGCGGCTGAGCTCCGATGCTGACGAAACCATCCGCCGCCGGATACACGCCGAACGGCACCAGGAAAGGATGATGATTGCCTTCAGGACCTGGAACGATGCCCTGCACGGAATGTTGGTAGACCATCCGCTCGCAGACGGAGAGGATGGCGTCCACCATGGCGATGTCAACAAACTGGCCCTCGCCCGTGCGCCGCGCGTGATGCACCGCCGCCAATATGCCGAACGCCAACATCGCCCCTGGCACGATATCTCCGACGCCGGGCCCGATTTTCAGCGGTGTGGCAGCATTTGGCCCGGTGGTGGCCATGATCCCCCCCATCGCCTGCGCTACGACGTCGAAGGCCGGCCAATCGCAGTAAGGCGACGCCCCCGTACGCTTGTCGCCGAAGCCGCGCAAGGCCGCATAGACCAGCCGTGGATTCACTTCGCGCAAGACTTCGTAGCTCAGACCGAGCCTCTCCATGACGCCGACCCGGAAGCTCTCCACAACCACGTCGGCATTCGCCACCAACTTGAGGAGCGCGGCGCGCCCCTCGGGCTTCTTCAGATCCAGGCACACGCTACGCTTGTTGCGATTGATGCTCTGGAAATATCCGCCGAGCTCCTTTTTGGCGTCATTCTCCCGGTACGGACCGACCGGTCGCACCATATCGCCCTCAGGCGACTCGACCTTGATGACCTCCGCGCCATGATCGGCCAACATCATGGTCGCATACGGGCCGGCGAGCATTTGAGTGAGATCGACGACCCGAAGATCGCTGAGCGCGCCGAAGGTGGTCATTTTTTCCAATGACTCCGCCGTTTGATCAATGCCCGGCGCTCCATCTGCGCCACCAGCTCGTCGCGCTGATTGACTCCATAATGACGGAAGACAACGACGCCAGCATCCTGGGACGGCTCGTCCTTCGACAGCACCTCGGTGTACGCGTAGAGAGTATCTCCGTGCAGAACGGGCTTGAGCAGGCGAATATTGTCGAGACCGAGCTCTTCCAGGGCGTTCTCGACACAGTCCTGCGATGACAGCCCCAGAACCAACGACAAGTTGACCCCGCCGTAGGAAACGACCGCGCCCCAGGGAGTCGCGGCCATCATGTGCTCGTTGAAGTGACCTTGGGCGGTGTTCATGACGAGGTTGGTGATGAGAACATTCTCGAGCGCCGTGACGGTCTTGCCTCGAGCGTGCTTGTAGACGGCTCCGACTTCGAAATCCTCGAAGTAGTTGTCCTGCGCCGTCAGTGCCTCGTGAGTGGCCATCATTTGATTTCCGGGTTGCGCAGGTTGACCAGGTTGGAGCGCCGAAAGCCGACGACGAGCTTGCCTGCGCCGTCGAAGCCTTCGGTTCGCCAAGTCACGATGCCATTCTTTGGATCGCTCGCGGAGCGCCGCTTCTCGAGGGTCTCGCTCCTGGCCGTCACGGTGGTCCCCGGATAAATCGGGCGATGATAGAGAAGATCGAAAACGCCGAGGAACGGCCCGCCGAGTTCGCTCAAATCCTCGACGGACAATCCCAGCACCACGTTGAACAGCAGGTGAGGGTTGACGACGATGTCCGGATGGCCGAGCGCCTTGGCGTAGTCCCGGTTGGTGTACAGAGGATTGAAGTGCAACAACGTGGTCGAGAACAACACGGTATCGCTCTCCGTGATGGTTCGCCCCCAATGATGGGAGAGCGTTTGCCCCACCGCGAAGTCCTCGTAAAGCCGCCCCTTCGTGCGCAGCACGGCTCGTTGCCTGAAGTCTTCGCTCACTATCGTCTCCTCAAGGATTCACGAGTGCGACGCTTAAGAACACGGCTCAGCCGAGGAGGTTGGCCGGTAGCCAGCGCCCGTGGAACTTCGCCGGGACTCTCTGCGGGAGTTTGACACGCGCCACGGGCCCGGCCTCGATGTCCTGGGCCCGAGTGATCCAGAATTCCGATGTGAGATCGCTCTCATTCGTGACGAAGTTGAGCAGATAGCCGTCATCCTCGCCGCGCGCCCCGGCGCGAGGCGCGAAGCTCGCCTCGTAACCGACACAATGCTGCGGAAACCGAAGCGTTTGCTTCTTCCCGGTTTGCAGGTCGTACTTGATGAGCGCTGTGCCTTTCAGCGTGGGCTCATCTGTCGGGATCGCGGTCATATAGCTATAGCGAGCGCCCGAGCAGATATAGTCATCGTTCACCCGTGGAAATTCGACATAGGCATCGTCCAGTTGGCGTTCGACCACCGCCCCCGTGCGCGTATTGAGCCGCCACATGTAGGGATGGGAGTCAAACCTATGCTCGCCATCGACCAGCGGCAGGTCGTCATGGATCCGGCCGCGTTTGTCGACGCGCGTCGCCCCTTCGACTCGCACACCGACCAGCACGAACTCATCGCCCTCGTCCCATGCCGAGGACAGATGCCACATGAAACAAGGCTTCGCTTCGAACCAGCGCACCGGCTTGCTCAAGTCCTGGCGGTTCAGGAGACCGATCCGGGCGGCCCTCTCGTCGTTCAGGACGAAGCCCACCGACTTCTGGCCAGCCCGCTTGAAATCGAGATCCATCGGAAAATCGAACACACAGACGTAGCGGTCGCTCATGCCGACGTCATGCTGAACTCGCGGTCCGGGAAGGTCGACAGGGACGTGATGCAGGATGCGCCCGTGATCTGCGGCGAATCCCACCTGCAAAAAGGGGGCTCGGGTTCCCCAGCTGATGAAAATGAGCTCGCCCGTCTTCGGATCGACTTTGGCATGAGAAGTCAGACCCGCCTTCAGCGTCTCGCCATAGCTGAACGTCCCTACCGTATTCAGATTCGGCAACGCCACCTCGTGGGGCAGTCCGCCTTCCCACCACAAGGCCAGAAGCCGACCGCCGTGATAAACGAGATCCGTATTGGCCACATTTTTATGGCGTTTGCCGGCTCTGGGCTGAGCGAGCGATCCGACGTAGGTCGCTCTACCGGCTGCGATATCCTCGGCCAGACCGGCAGTCCTGATCCAGCGGTTCCGAAAAACGATAGTGCCGTCGTCCAGCTGAATCGAGTGCACCATCCCGTCCCCGTCAAACCACGAATACCCGACTTCGTGATTCAAGAAGCGTGGATTGGCACCGTTGTGGACGAACATGCCGTTCAAGTCCGACGGCAACTCCCCGAGGACCGTCAGATCGGTGGCCGTAAGCTCTTCCATGACGGGAGCGTACAGTCCCGCAACATACGGCGAGATCGTTTCGAGCGCGCGGACGGCTTCAGACATGCTCTTCCCCTTCAGGCTGACTGTCGACGGGGCAGAGTTTGAGCGCCCGAGCCGCCCACCGCCCCCTACTAAAGTAGGGGGTAAAATCGGGAGCGTTCCGATAAAAAGGACCCACAACGAGCGCTCGATGGGGCGCCCCCGCGATCACGCCTTGGAGAGAGTACATGCCCATTGGAGAGGCGACTGCCGAATCCACCACTCAGCGCCTCGCGCGCCGCATCCTGTCGTATCGGGAGGCGCGCCTTTCGACTTCAGCGTGGATCGTCGCGAAGCACTGTGTGCTGGATTGGTTCGCGGTCACGCTAGCGGCACAGGAGGAGCCCCTCATACGTCTCCTTCGCGAGGAGATTGCCAACAACGGCCCGGCCACTATTGTCGGCACGGCTCGGAAGGCCCAGCCAACGGACGCCGCCCTCGTCAATGGCTCAGCCTCTCACGCCCTCGACTACGACGACTGCCACCACTTCGTGGGGCACCCAACCGTCACCGTTCTTCCCGCCGCATTGGCGATCGCCGAGACGGAACGGGCATCAGGAGCGGCTTTGCTTCGCGCACTCATCGCAGGCGTGGAGACCTCGGCGGCGATCGGCTCGCTCGTCCTGCCGACGCATTACGACCGCGGTTTTCACGCGACGGCGACCCTGGGCGCGTTTGGGGCCGCCGCAGCCGCGGGTTTGCTTCTCGACCTCGACGAAGGGGAGACAACGATGGCCCTGGGCTTGGCGGGCATGCAGGCGGCGGGCCTCAAATCCATGTTCGGCACCATGGCCAAGCCTTTGCAAGCCGGCAAGGCTGCCGCCAACGGCGTGCTCGCCGCCCGGCTCGCGAAACGTGGCTTCACAGCCCATGCCGACGTCCTCGACGTCGCTCAGGGCTTCATCGACACCCACGGTCGATCTCACCCCTCCGCGGAAATCCGTTTGACGTCTCCGGGCGAGACGATCACGGACACTTTGTTCAAGTACCACGCGGCCTGCTATCTGACCCATTCAACCATCGAAGCGATAGCGGAACTGCGTGCCGCCCACGATCTGTCGCCGGCGGATATCGCCGCGATCGATATCCATGTCGCGCCTGGCCACCTGAAGGTCTGCAACATCGCGGCCCCGAAAACGGGCCTGGAGATGAAATTCAGCCTGCGTCACGTCAGCGCCCTCGCCGCCTTCGGAACGGATACTGCCGCGATCGAAACCTACTCTGACGAAACGGCGACCAGCCCAGCTTTCAGCGCCTTCCGGGACAAGGTTAAGGTGCATGGCGACGGCCACGGAGAAACGGCCGCCGAGGTTCATCTCACGCTGCGCTCCGGAGCGCAGCGCCGTCTCCGGGTAGATGTGGGCATTCCGGTCCGCGACCTGCCCGCACAGCAGGCTCGCCTGAAACGAAAATACAATAGCTTGACCGAGCCGGTGCTCGGCATCGAACAATCCCGGCGGCTTTACGATGCGATCCAGAATCTCGAGCGCGCCGACTCGCTCGACGATCTCCTCCTGGCGACGGGAGGCGGTACATGAGCCTGGTATCTCACCGTCCCGAAAGTCTTCAGGCCGAGGATTTGCTCCTGTTTCAAGACTCGGTGCGCAAATTCTTGAGCGTACAAGCGACCCGCGACCATATGGACAGCTGGAGACGCGCGGGCATCGTCCCGCGATCGTTCTGGACGGCCGTCGCGGACGCCGGATTCCTCGGCATGTCGATACCCGAGCGCTACGGCGGCGCCGGCGCGGACTTTCGTTTCGACATGGGCTTCGTCGAGGAACTCGCCGCAATCGGGCTCGAGTCCTTTGGCGCGCCCATGCACAATTCGGTTGTTGCGCCATACATCGAGACCTTCGGCAACGAGGACCAGAAACAGCGTTGGCTGCCGAAGATGGTCACCGGCGAACTGATCGGGGCCATCGCCATGACCGAGCCGGGCGCGGGTTCAGACCTGCGCGGCATCCGTACCACCGCACGTCGCGATGGCGATGAGTACGTCCTGAACGGCCAGAAAACCTACATCACCAACGGACAGACCGCGAACCTCATCGCGGTAATCGCCAAGACGAGCGACGGCGGCGGTGGGCCTCCGAAGCCTTCGATCGTCTTCGTCGAAACCGATCACGTTGCGGGATTCTCGCGCGGCCGGAATCTCGAAAAGATTGGGATGGACCTGGCCGATACCTCGGAGCTCTTCTTCAGCGACGTTCGCGTCCCCGCGGGCAACCTGCTCGGTGCTGAAGGCTCGGGCCTGCACCAGTTGATGGGGCAACTCCCGCAAGAGCGACTGATCATTGCAGTGCAGGGCATCGCGGCCGCTGAGCGCGCGCTCGGGCTCACAATCGATTATGTGAAGCAACGGCGCGCCTTCGGAAAGGCGATCATCGAGTTCCAGAACACGCAGTTCAAACTGGCCGAACTCAAGACCGAAGTGACGATCGCCAGAGTATTCGTCGACCACTGTCTCGATCGACACCTGCGCGGCGAACTCGACAGCGTGACCGCCTCCATGGCCAAGTATTGGGTCACCGATCTGCAGTGCAGGGTCATCGACGAGTGCCTTCAGCTCCACGGCGGCGCCGGCTACATGCTCGAGTACCCCATCGCGCAAATGTATCGTGACGCACGCGCGCAGCGCATTTATGGCGGCACCAATGAGATCATGAAGGTACTCATCGCCCGCGGACTTTGATCGGTAGATCCGGTTACCGCCCGGGCCGGCGAATCAACTCGGCGGCCTTTTCCCCAATCATGATGGTTGTGGCGTTCGTGTTTGTGCTGGTCACCCGCGGCATAATCGATGCGTCCACGACCCGCAGACCCTCCACACCGTTGACCCGCAACTCAGGATCGACGACGGCGCTCCCATCGCAACCCATGCGACAGCTGCCGACCGGATGATAGCCAATCATCGCCTTCTCGCGCACAAACTCCTCCCAATGAGCATCGCTCGGGAGCTCGCGGGAGGGAACGCGACGCCGCGGAGCAAGCTCTGCGAACGCGGCAGAGTCGAACAGGTGCTCGATCAACTTCATGGCACCGACTAGGGTGTCAACATCGCCACCATCGCCTAGCAGTTGATGGACGATGCGCGGTCGCCGGTCGGACCCCAACATGACGCGGCCGCGGCTTTTCGGGTGAGTGAGGCTCGAACAGATGGTGACAGTCGGCTCCTTGGGCATCCGCACGCTCGCGCTGGAGGTGCTCTCGGGTTCGATGTCGTAAGCCATCGGAATGAAGTGCAACTGCACGTCCGGCTCATCGAGGCCTGCGCGGGTGCGCGCCAGCGCCATGCCATGAACCGTCGGGGAACTCAACAGACCCTTGCGTGCGACCAAGAACTTTACCGCATGGCCAACCATATGCAGCGGACCGAGCTGACTGTTGACGGTGGGCCGGTTGACATAGCGGTTCTGACTGACCGCGCAATGCTCCTGCAGGTTCTTGCCGACCTCGGGAGCATCCTTGACGACCGCAATACCGAGCGCCTGTAGCTCAGCGCCACGGCCGATGCCGGAGCGCATCAGGATCGCCGGGCTGCCGATAGTGCCGGCGCTTATGATCACCTCGCGAGCCGCCTTCACCTGATGAAGCTCGCCACCCCGCGCGTAGACAACACCGACAGCACGACTCCCTGCAAACACAATCCTCTCGACCTGCGCACGCGTGATCACGTGCAGATTCCGGCGTGACCGCGCGGGCCGCAGATACGCCTTTTCGGTCGAGCAACGCCAACCGTCACGCTGGCTGACCTGCGTCAGAAAGGCCCCCTCCATATCGAGGCCATTGCAGTCCTCCAAGGTCGGCAGGCCGATTGCGGCGCAGGCGGCCAGGAATACGCCGCACGTGGGGTGAACCTCCCGCAACGGTGCTACTGACAGCGGGCCGTGTGCGCCTCGAGCCGGGTGTGGAGCGCCGCTCCAACTCTCGGATCGCAGGAAGTAGGGCAGGACCTCGTCGAAACTCCATCCCTTCGCTCCGGCCCGGGCCCAATGGTCGAAATCCGCCTTCGTGCCACGGATATAGACTTGGCCATTGATGGAGCTGCTGCCGCCCAGGAGCTTGCCGGCCGACCACAAAAATCGCCTTCCCCCGATGGAAGCGTCGGGCTCCTGCTCATATCTCCAATCAAAATTCTTGTGACCCACCAGCCGCGCAAAGCCGATCGGGATCTGCACCAGCGGTGCTTTCGCTTCGCCGCCTGCCTCGATCAATGCAACACGGACTCTGTCATCCTCGCTGAGCCGACTCGCCAGCACCGCCCCCGCGCTGCCGCCGCCAGCAATAACATAGTCGAAGGTGCTCACGGGTGCATGCACCATGGTGGCCGGTATCCTAAATCGGCGCCCAGAGCGGTGCTCCGCGCTCCGCGCGCAGCGATGGGATTGCGCGCCCGTCGATGTCGGTGATGCCGTACTCCTGCGCCAACTCGGCGTTGATGAAGGTGCCACCCGAGCGCTTCATGACATCCGGATCTTGAGCGAGCGCTGCAATGACACGCCCGGGGAATTCAGCAGAGCTGCCGGCGTGGCTGTAAAGCTGCGATGCCATGCCGGGGACAGCCTGCAAACCCTCCCGCGTACGATCGGTGTGGGTAAACCCCTGCCACAACGAAACGGACGCCACGTTGTGCGGCTTGAGCTCGATGGCCATGTCGCGCGCCATGCGGTCCACAGCGCTCTTACAGACACCGAAAATCACACTGAACGCATAGGTGACCCCAATATAGCCGGAGGTGCAGGCGATGAGACCGGACTTCTGCGGCGCCATGATCCGAGCCGCATGCCAGGCCGCCACGAAGTAGGAGCGGAGGCCGATAGCGATCATCCCTTCCCAGTCGGAAAGCGGCTTTTCCCAGAATGGCCGGGGTTCGGTCAGATCGGGGGGATAGGTGATCGCATTGTTGATCAGAATATCGAGGCGCCCCTGCTCGCGGCGCACCCGCTCAAATAGCGCCGCGATCTGATCGTCCCGAGAAAGGTCCACTTGAGCTGCGATCCCCTTGCCGCCGCGGCGAGACACTTCCTCGGCGGTCTCACCTACCGTGCCGCGCAGCGCATGCGAGCCCGCGGCGACAGTCCGGCCCGTGACGTACACGGTGGCACCTTGTTCCCCGAGAGCGATCGCAATACCCCTGCCGACGCCACGACTCGCTCCGGTCACAACTACAACCTTACCCGACAGACCTTTCACGTACTTTCGCTCCTGCTGGTCATGGCGTGGCGACTTCGTACCCGGCCTCCGAGCCGTACGCCTGGAGAAATCCGTCGAAGCCTTCGATCTTGCACACCTTGCTGAAGGCCCGGACGGGACGGGTCGCCTGGTCGCGCAAGCGCTCCGGCTCGATCCCGTTCTGAAGATCCTGGGCCAATTTGAGCACCCGCCGCCGGAAGGTGCTGACCGGACGATCCGAGTTCACCAGATGCTCGAGGCTGCGATCGACGATGCCCGGATCCGCGGCGCCAACAGGCTTCGAGTTCTCCTGCAGCGAGCGATCCTGGTCGTGGAGCCCCCAGATGCCGCTGTAGTTCTGTTTCCGCTGCATCTGACGATCGAGCAGATAATCATTCTCCTTGGTAGGGATCGGCAGGTAAGTATCGATCACATAGCCGTCGGGGAGCTGATAAGTCCCTTTCTTCATCCGGGGCGGAAAGAGCACGCCGCTTTCGTAGAGCTTCATCTCTTCCTCCGAGAACGGCCGGTCGGTTTTGTAGCGGATCGTGAACAACGTCGTGTGGTTGTCGTCGATCGGCACCCAGGCGTGGAAGTCGGTCTTGGTTTCCCCCGGCCCCCAAGGGATCATGCTGAAAATCGGTGCGACCCACTGCGTCATGCGCCAGAAATAATCGCCCTGCAACATCCGCCGCGCGCCGTACGTAAAGCCGTAGTAGGTCTCGCGTAGCTCAATGACCGGCGAGCCGTCATCGGCAAGCTCGTTCCCAGTTCCCCGTGAACTTGATTTCTCGCGATTGAAGTCGCGGTGCAACCAGCTGATGTGCGAGCTATCGACCTCGCCCTCCATCCCCTGCGACCAGTTCGAACGCTGCAGCCAGGATGACACGTAGCACTGCTCCGCGGGCACCTGGGTGCACTCGAGAGGCGGAAATGGCGGCTTCATCTGCGCAGGCCCCATGTAGATCCAGACCACTCCGGCCGCTTCATGAGTTGGATAGGCAGGAATCCCCACATTTTTGCGCATGTCAGGCGTGCCAGGGGCGACGTTGGGAGCCTCGATGCAACGGCCCTCGACATCGAATTTCCAACCGTGATAAGGGCAGCGCAGCCCGCACTCCTCATTGCGACCGAAAAATAAAGGTGCCAGCCGATGAGAGCAGTAGGCCCGGACCACACCCACTCGGCCCTTGGTGTCGCGGAACGCCACTAGATCCTCGCCCATGATGCGAAGCCGAACCGGCACGCCATCCGGCTCCTTCACCTCCTGCGCGACGATCGCCGGAACCCAGAAGCGGCGCATCAACTCGCCCATCGGCGTACCACGCCCGACTCGCGACAAAAGCTCGTTCTGATCTTTACGCAGCATAGGTCTCCTCCAAAGTCAGCGCCTGCTCCACGGCGCGCAGATAGTCGTGCTCGGAAACTTCCTCCAGCCATACGGTTCGACCGCCGAGCTGGCAGGCGAGATGAGTCAAGAACGCATCGGGCAAGGCACCGTGCCAGTGCTCTTCGTCCGGACAGGCATGTACGACCACTCCCGCAGCGATCGGCGTGATTGCGCCCGAGCGGGTGACCACCAGCCCGCGGCCGGCGTGGCCGATCAACATCTGCCCTCCCTCGTGACGATGCCAGAAGGTGCGCGCGCCCGGCGCAAAGGTGATCCGATTGAGCGTCGCGCCATCGGCCGGCGGCAGCAGAACCTCGCCCCAGATGGTCCCCGTGAAAATCGTGCCGGCGCGTGTCTCCACGCCAGCATCCGAGGAAACAATCCGGACCGATCTCATGCTCTCGCCCAGGCGTCGGCGGCGTCATAGGCCGCCATTAGTTCCTGGTGTCGCTCTTCATGTAGACGACGACATTCAGGGTGTGTCGCGATGTAAAGCTGGCCGGCCTTCATACCTGCGATGGCGCGGGCCGCCACTTCCTCGGGCGATATGAAGCCCGCCGTCTCTGCCGTCGGGGCGGCGAACTCGTTCGTTCCTCCCAGCCCTCCCCGCAGCTCCGCGGAGCTTGCGTAAAACCCGCTGTTGACCCCGCCCGGCAGAACCAACGAGACGCCGATTCCCGTACCCTCCAACTCGTGCGCCAGGGACTCGGTCAACCCTGTGATGGCGAATTTCGTCGTCGTGTAAATTCCCGTCTGGCGCCTCGCGGAGAGAAATCCGGACATCGACCCCATGCTCAGGATATGACCGCCCTCGCCGTGCGCACAGATGAGGGGGATGAATGTGCGCAGGCAATGTATCGCTCCGTACAGATTCACCCCGACCACCCAATCCCACACGGCATCCTCCACCGTGAACAGCTTCGGGCCGCGAACGACAACTCCCGCGTTGTTGACGAGCACGTGCACGCGACCGAAAGAAGCGATGATGGCCTTGGCGGCCGCTTCGACCTCGGCGGCATCGGACACATCCGCTACGACACCGATCGCATCGCCGCCGCAGGCGCGCACCGCCGTGGCGGCTTCATCCAGTTCGTCGCGCCTCACATCGAGCAGGGCGATCGAGGCGCCCTGGCTTGCCAACGCCTTTGCAAGCGCCAAACCAATCCCAGAGGCGGCCCCAGTGACTACGGCGACCTTGTCTTGCAGTTCCATCATTGCGGGTTCCGTCCGAAGCCCTTAGGTTACGTGTGCCTCAAATTCGATGCGTCACGGAAGCTCCGACACGCGAGCGCCGGCGTGCCATGTCGCCGTCGAGCTCGACCAGCGGATCGGCAGTCATGTGCGCGGTGACCTTCGTCGCGTCATATTCTCTAGAACCGGTGGTCGACCGAAGCGCCGACGGTAACGGGCAACCCGGCGAAACGCACAGCCGTGTCATAGGCATGTACAGCCTGCGTCCAGTAGTAGGTATTCGTGACGTTCTGGCCAAAAACCTGAAAACGCCAGTGGCCGTCCCGCGAATCGAGTCCCGCACGCAAGTCAAGGAGGGTATATGGCTTGATCTCTAAAGAAGGAAAGCCTTGCGCCACGGCGCTCTGATTGCCGAACTGCCCCTGCGTTCGGCCCACATAACTTACGTCGAACCCGACATAGGCACCATAACGGTCGCCCAAGACGCTCCAGTCATATTGCCCCCCCGCGCGCGCCGACCACTTCGGCGTGTTCGGGAACGGCTCGCCTTTGAGATTGATGGTGGCGCTTGTCGAATACGGATTGTAACCGGCAAAATCATCTTTGACTTCACTATGGATGTATGTCCCCGATGCGGACAGTGTTACCCCCTGAACGGGATTATATTTAAGTGAGAGTTCTGCGCCTTTCTCTGCCGATTTTGGTATGTTCACGAGCGCATTCAAGACGCCGAAAATGCCGAGCGGATCGGGTACAGAGCTATTGAGCTGCTTGTTGCGGTAGTCATAGTAGAAGACTGCCCCATTCAGCTCGACCCGATTGTCGTCGAATCGCGATTTCACACCGACCTCATAGGCCAGAACCGATTCCTGCTTGACCGGCAGCACCTGAACATAGACCGACGCTGGCAGGGTCGGGAAGGTTCCTGACTTGTAGCCCTTGCTCACGGTCGCGTAGATCAGGTGTCCAGGCATCGGCTTCCAGTCGGCACCGACACGCCATGACACGTTATGCTCGTGGAGCGAGTCATAGACGACGCCATCGGTGCCGTCAGGCAGGATCGTGACTATGCTCCCCGGCCCCACCGGCTGGGGTGGTAGCCCCGAGGCGATGTGGACATAGGCAAGTCCGGCCGAAAGCAAGCCATCCACGTCGTAGGACGCGGCGGCATTATCCAGATGGGTCGAAGTGTAACGAATGCCGCCGTGCACGGACACGTCGGGCGTCACGTGATACTCGAGGTTGCCAAAAACAGCCTCATTCTCGTTTTTGTTGGACGACGTATTTCTCACATACTGGAACGGATCGAGATATTTCGTTCCCCCGAACAGAACTGGCAACCGGATAAGCGCGAAAGTCGCAGTCGTCCCGACATGGGTGAGTTGCTGTTCGCTGGTTGTCACATTGGCATAGTCGGCCCCGGTCAGCCATTCGAGCCGATCGCCGAACGCCTGCCCGCTCAAACGGGCCTCGGTGTATCCGGACTTCACCCGGCCGGTCGTAAAATTGCTCTGAACGGTCGTCGTCCCGGTGTTGTAATACAGATCCGCCTGATCGTAGCGCTGATAAGATCCAAGTACCGTGAGAAGTACTGCATCAGAAAGTTTATATCCGGCACGACCGGAGAACTGATAGTAATGCTCATCCATTCGCGGATACGAATTCGGCGCCCACTCAGCCTGGGTGTCGCTGGTCGGGAAAGGGGTCGCGGTCAGGCCGACAATGTCGGCATATGTGCGGCCCGCCAATCTCGGGTCGGCAATTGGGGTGTTCGGGTAGCGCCCCGGATTGATGGTTGCCAGGCCGATCTGCTGTGTGGCCAAGATATCGGAGTGGTCGATCCAGCCAACCGCGGTCAAGCTGACATTCAGCCGATCGCTCGCCTCCCAGTCGAGAATACCCCGAAGGCGCTGCTGGTCCTGGTCTCCAAGCTTATCGCGCGGCCTGGAGAAGCTCTTTTGCCAAGCACCCCCTTCATTGACGTCAAATGCCAACCGGCCATTGAGGGTGGACGTGATTGGGCCGCTGACGAAACCGTGGAAATTTGCAGCTTCCCGGTTGGTGTAGGACATTCCGGCTTCAGCGGAAAAGTCGCTGCTAGGCTTCGCGTCAATATAGTTTACAGCGCCGCCCGTCGCGTTCTGACCGAACAAGGTGCCTTGCGGTCCCTTGAGAACTTCCACGCGCTCAAGATCGAAGGATACGGCTTTGGCAAGCGCAAGATAAGGATAAGGAACTTCATCGCTATAAACACTCACCGTCGGCGACGCGGCGAGAGAATAATCGTTATACCCAACACCTCTAATCGTATAGACCGGGGTCCCATAAAAGGATTGCGACGCGACAAAGCTTGGATCCAGCTTCGACAAGCCACTCACATCGGTAATGCGCTGCTGCAACAATTGTGCGCCGCTCACCGCGGTGATCGCCATGCCGACATTGTTGGCCGACTGCTGACGCTTCTGCGCGGTGACAATGATTTCCCCCAATTCCACGGCGCCCGTTCCCGGGCCAGACACATTGGCGGTCTGCCCGGACGAATTGCTTGGACCGGTAGCCTGGCCCAGCGCGACCATGGGAATCACCGCCAACTCCGCGCTCAGGACACAAAGCGCGGCGCACATTTTTATTCGACGATACATAAGCCCCCCTATTGTTCTCATGTCAGCTCTGCAGGTGTTGTGGCTCTGCGGCTCTTATTTTCACGTCAGCTCTGTAGGTGTTGTGGTTCTCCCTCGAGAATGACCGTCTTGGTCTCCAGAAAGGGCAACAGACCCTCCGTGCCGCCTTCTCGGCCGATGCCGGATTGTTTGAAACCTCCGAAGGCGATCGAGAAATCCGTCCGAAAACTGTTGTGACCGACCGTGCCCGAGCGCAACTGCCGGGCGACCCGATAGGCGCGCTCCGGATCATTGGTGAAGACCGACGCGTTCAATCCGTAGACACTGTCGTTTGCGATCTCGACCGCCTGAGCTTCACTGTCCGCGGGGATGACGCTAACCACCGGCCCGAAAATCTCTTCGCGAGCTATCGTCATCGCGTTGTCGACATTGCCGAAGACCGTGGGCTCCAAAAAGTATCCCCGCGTCAGATTCCGCGGGCGGCCGCCGCCCGTCGCCAGAGTGGCACCCTCCGCGACTCCCTTCGCGATGTACCCCTCCACCCGGTCCCGTTGCCGCGCCATGGCAAGCGGCCCCATCTGGGTGCCCTGGTCGAAGGGATCTCCAACGCGGATTGAGGAAAAGGTGTGCGCGAGCGCCTCCACCAGTTGATCGTGGTGCTGGCGGCTGACAATGAGCCGCGTCAGCGAAGAGCAAATCTGACCGGTCAGCATTCTTGCGGATCCGGAGATCGACTTCGCCACGGCGCCCAAATCATAGTCATCCAGAATCACCGCAGCCGATTTTCCGCCCAATTCCAACGTGCAGCGCGCAATACGCTCACCGCAGATCGCGCCGATCTTCTTGCCCGCTGCGCTCGATCCGGTGAAGGTGACCTTGTCCACGCCCGGGTGACGAACGAGCAACTCCGACACCTCGCGATCGGCGGTCAGCACATTGAAGACGCCCTTTGGCAATCCAACCGACTCGCAAATCTCCGCCACGAGGTAAGCGACGCCAGGAGCCTCGGGTGATGCCTTCAAGATCACCGTGCAGCCGGCCAGCAGCGCCGGGGCCACTTTGTAGGCGATCATCATCAGCGGCCCGTTCCAAGGAATGATCGCGGTCACGACGCCCACGGGCTCGCGCACGAGCAACCCCACCTTGCCCCCGGCTGCGGGCTTATGCCGTTCCTCGAAGGTAAAGCTGCTCGCGAGCGATGCGTAGTAGTCCCAGGGGCCGGGCGCCCCTCGAGCCATCGCATCCGCAAGGGAGTGAACGATTCCGACCTCGCTCGTCCAGATCTTCGCGATATCGCCGGCGCGAGCGGCGAGCTTTTTCGCAATCTCGCGAAGGTAGCCCGCGCGCTCAGCATGGCTCATCCGGGGCCACGGGCCCTTGTCGAAAGCGGTCCTTGCGGCCGCCACGGCTCGCTCGACGTCGGCGCTCTTCGCCTCGGCAACCTGGACGAACAACTCCTCCGTTGAAGGCGTGATGACATCGATCAGAGCGCCGCTCGAAGGACGGACCCACTCGCCATCGATGAAGAAAGAGGTTGGATGATTGAAAGGTGGAGAACTTAATGTCGTGTTAACCATTGTCTTCAATTCCTTCTACGTTGATCCCCCGGGCCATCCACTGAGCTGCAGGCGCTTCGACCCCTGGTGCCGATAAAGCGCCCTCGGCTTTCATTGTCGGTATGCTACACGCGTTGCTTCTATCGAACAAGAGCCCAATAGCCGGCCTCTTCCGGTCCCACAATGCGGCGGAACACGCTTCCGAAATGAGTCGCCGACGGGATGTTGGAACGGGCCGTTCAGCGGCGCTAAACAGGCCGCGACGACGAATGAGGCTAGTGGGCGGGAGCCCTAAGCAGCGGGAATCACTGCAAGCGCGACGCTACGGTCTGTCTCGCCTCGATGAGCACGTCCTTGACCTGACGGACTGCGCGCTCCGTCATTCGATGTTCGAAGCCGATCGATGCGATGCCCCGCAACCTACGGTCGGCGCCTACCGGCACCAAGGTGGCGATGGCCGTCAGTCCACGAATGAAGTTGCCCCGATCCACCGCAACCCCCTCGACTCGAGCACGCTCCACCTCGGCGAGCCAGTCCTCGAAACCCGGCGCCCTCTCCCAACGCAATTCCGCAAAGCGCTTCTTCAGTTCCTCGCGGCTAAGGTTCGACGCTGCGGCGACACAACGACCGGTTGCGCTGACCATCGTGGGAAAGCGCGCGCCAATGTTGAGGTGCAGACTGATGAAGGCATCCGATCGCGCCAGTGCAACCACGACCATCCGGTCGCGTGCATCGACCTCGAGCGCCGCGACCGTCACCTGCTGTTCCGCGGCGATCGCGTCGAGAATCGGCTGAACGACCCTCGGAAACGGGTTGCTGGCCATGGCCTCTCGAACGAGCGTCAGCAAACCCACGCCTGTGTTGTAGGTTTTCTTCTGCTCGTCGAAGGTAACGAACCCTTCCTCTACCAGCGCCCTCAACACGTGCAGACAAGTACTTGGAACGAGGCCGATGCGCCGTGCGATCGCGTTGACACCGAGCCCAGTGCGCTCACCTGCCAACAGCCGCAAGACCGAAGCAGCCCGTGCTACTGCAGGCGCGCGCGACGCCCCCCCGGTAGACTCGTCCTGATCCGCGTCAGAAGTAATTTTCGCCATGAGCTTGCTATATCCCCATCTATGCTGGATGAGCATAGCTCATTTGGGCGTTCCAGCGGTCCAATCAGGCGCGCTTGGTCTTTTCGATGGTGGCCGCCAGGCCGCCGGCCCGCACGGATTTATATTCCTGCGTCGTGTGGCAGAGTTCGTGCAGATCGAAGTGACCCTGAATCGCGTTGCGGAAGCCTTGGATGTCGGCCGTCTTGTTGAGCGACCGCTTGAGCAACTTGATCGCAAAAGGAGGGGCCTTTGCGATGTCGTTCGCCAGCGCCAACGCCGTCGTCTCGAGCTCTGACCGCGGCACCACACGATTGACCATTCCGATCCGGTGAGCCTCATCGGCAAACATCTTGCGGCCGGTGTAGAGAAATTCCTTCGCCGTCCGCAGACCCAGCACCCACGGATGGACCAGAACCTCGGTGGCCGCCGAGGCGAGGGTTATGCAGGTGGGATCGGAAAAATAGGCGTCATCGGAGGCCACTACGAGATCGCACATGTTCGCGACCATGAAACCACCGGCAATACACGCTCCCTGAACCTGCGCGATGGTCGGCTTGGGAAAATCCCATAGCCGGAGGCAATACCCGAGGTACCTTTCCTCCTCGTAGGCATACCGGACCTCGACAATGTCAGGCCGGCCTATCGCCTCCTTGACGTCGTGTCCAGCCGAGAAGTGCTCGCCCTGCCCGCCGACAATGACGACTCTCACGCTCTCGTCGCGCTTGGCGGCCTCGAGCGCGTCGTCGAGTTCGTCCAACAGGCGCGTCCCTTCGGCGTTTCTCTGCTCAGCGCGCGCATGGCAGATACGAGCGACGGGTCCAAGGACCTCGTAGCTGATGTCCTGGTACTGCGTTGCGGACATCATCCGCCTCCCAATCGCGGGACCCTGGACAATCTTAATCTCACATTCCTCATGCGGAATATCCATTCCCCGGAATCAAGAGCCTGTTCGACGGGCCCAAATCGATCACGTCCATCAGCTTCCAGCTTCATCGCGCGAGGGCCTCCGGCCAAGAATCGGGGCACCATTGCTGGCCACCCCTCTATTATTCGATTAAAGGAGTATGCGTTTCATTTGTAGAATGTCAAGCCGACTGATTCGCAGCCCCTCGCATGGGAGAGCGGTCCATTTCGGGTGCTACTGCTGAGCCTGAAAATTGTCTGTAACTTACGGTGATTTAGAGGATTCTTACATAAGATACTGACTCAAACTGACTTTTATAAGATTCGAACAAGCCGAAGTTGCCGGCTCTGCATCAGCGCCGCTGTGTGCAGCATGAGGAATATCGGCACGAGGAATGCCGGGATCAGCAGCAGCGGCAGTGTCGCCATCGGAGCGGTGCTGATCTCTCCGGGGGCCCCAGTCGTGAAGAGGGCACTCAAGGCTCCGATGCTGACCGCGACGAGGAGGTCCAATATCCCGAGGACATTCCAACGGATGAATGTGCCACGGGCAGCGAAGCCAGGCTCTCGCACCAAGGCAAGCATATCCATGGGGCTGTGGCCCCGATAGCCATGTCTCCGAGGCCAGCTGGCAGGGCAAACACAGCCGGGAGCACCTTGTGCGCATAGAGGGAGAGGAATCCCAGACCGGCCCATCGCCAGGCCTGCATTCCCGCAATGAGCCGAAGATCCAGCGATAGGACGAACTCGCGGAAGGATTGAGAGATCCGCAGCGACGCGAAAAAGAGCACCAGGGGCGCTGCAACTCCAATCGCAATGGCCAGGGGAGGTGTCCCGGGAGGGCCGACGAATGCGCCGGCGGCACCGAGTAACACGACGAGCAAGAGCCAGACGGTCAGTACGATCGCGACAGCGAGGCGGATACCGCTTCGTCCGCTAGGCTGAGATTCGGCAGGCTGGGGAA
>Ga0137412_10000781_pt1 | contig 23573 bp, 11 predicted proteins | sample CZODoug2_1_16fun_FD_122160 | JGI IMG/M metagenome (GOLD analysis project Ga0137412, IMG submission 122160) | Vadose zone soil fungal communities from Angelo Coast Range Reserve, California, USA - CZODoug2_1_16fungal (Hybrid Assembly) | ecosystem: Environmental > Terrestrial > Soil > Vadose zone... | reverse complement strand
AGGCGCTGTCCGGAGCGACCCTGGCCGGCTATGCGAGCCTCCTGAACATTCTCTACCTGCAACGTGATCGGCTGCAGGATGCCGCAACAGAAGCCCTTCTTGCGGCAGAGCGGCTCCACCTTCTTACAGGACGCTGGCGTCAGCGTCGAGGATCGCTTCCCTGCACACCCGATGACGTTGCCGTTCCACTTGTGAGCGCGGCTATCCGGCTTCTCGGCAGTCCTGCCGACGACATCATCGCGTTACGCGACGTCGCGCACACCGCCCGGGATGCTGTGCCGCGGCAGCTCGATCAACACACAACGGACGTGCGCATCGGCTCTGCCCTGGCCGGCTTCATCTTCTCGACGCCGGAGAGAGAGGAGAGGCCATTGCGTGCAGAACCTGTAACAAGCCTGACGGCTGTGGAGTTCCTTGTGAGCCGTCTGTACGACGCGTGCTTCATCGTCATCGCCTATCTCCTCCTGCAACTCGATAAGCTTCCTAGTTCGTCCCTGAGCTTTTCGCTGCTAAACGCCGCGGGTTCGTTGCTGATCATGTTTTCCCTTGTCTTCAAGTTCAACGTGTCAGCGTTCTTGATCGAGGTCTTTTGGTTTTTGATCAGCTTGCTCGGCCTAACGAGATCGCTCGTTTCTAGGAAAAATCCGCCCCTTCACTGACCGGCCACAGGTCCGCACACCGGACGGATTCGTCCTGCGGCGAACCGATGGCTACAACATTGGCGAAATCGCGCTAGTGAAGACGAAAATTCTACCTGGGCGATAGCGTCAGAGATCCCGCGCCATTTGCCTTGGCCATGCGAAGGTTCTCCTCAGCCTCCGGGAAGTCGGGATGCAGACGTAGCGCTTCTTCAAATTGCGCGATCGCGCTCGGAATGTCGCCTTCGCGCATAAAAACTTTTCCCAGGTAATTATGCGGCTGGGCAAGTTTTGGATCGAGCTTGGACGCCGCTTGTAAGTGTACTTTTGCGTCCGACAGATCGCCCTTTTCCAAGAGCGCGCTCCCAAGATCTATTCGAGCGTCGACTAAGCCGGGATCGGCGCGAACCGCTTCTTGATACTGCGCAGTCGCCTCGTCTAGTTTGCCGTGTTTTTCCAGAAAGGCGCCATAACTATGGTGGGCCAGCGCCGATTTCGGGGCCAGCCGGATCGCGGCTTCGCACTCCGCCGCCGCCTGGTCATCCTGGCCCAATTGCTCCAGAAGATAGGCATAACCGGAGTGATACTCAGCGTTGTTTGGCTCCATCTTCAGCGCTGTTTCATAATGCTTGTGCGCGTCGTCCAATTCTCCCTTGCCAATTAGAATGGTCGCCAGAGCGGCATGCGCTTTCGCTGAATCGGGATTTAGACGCAGCGAATTGGAAAATGCCTCGGCCGCTTCATCAACTCGGCCAGCATCCTGCAAAGCGGTGGCGTGATTTAAGTGCGCCCGGGAACTGGTCGGAAGATCGGCCGCAATCATCGCGACACGATCCAGTTCGCTCCGGGCCGAGTGCGTCTGTCCAAGCCAGAGCGCTCCCAGCGGAATGACGAAAATGCCTGCCCATTTCACTCCGTGCAACGCCCAGCCTGGGAGAAAACCTTTCGCCGAAACATCCGCCGTGCCGCCAGTGATACCGAGAGATTGCCGGGTCGATTTCTCGCGCACTTTCCAAATGAATCCGTCGTAATAAAAATGGAGCAACGCCGACGCCGTCACCACACCGGCGAGGATGCTTTTGACTGACTCGACTCCGACACCCGGCTTGAAATAGCCGAACGCGCCGTAGGCGAAGATTAAACCGACATAGAGACCGATCAGCGAGCCACTGCGCCGGAACACAAAATGCATAAACCCGCCGATGGAGCTGTCTGACTCGACGCGTTTGCGATTATAAATCCAAACCAGCGAGAGATACTGGACATCGTGAAAGACTTCGAACAAGGCGATGCCAACGAGAACGCTGGCCACGATGTTGTTGCAGTACCACCAAAAAGTAATGCTCGTGAAGAGGAGCACGAGCTTCACCGGGCTCGGTCGCTGTCCGCGCACCCACGACCAGACGTAATTTATCAGGAACAATCCCGCAACGGCGATCGCCACCGCCAGCAACCCTTGCTGCGCAGTGTGCAGCAGCGCAGGCGGGATGAAAGGTCCACCTGCGGAATAATAAGTTTCCAGTGTATCGGTCATTCGCTGCGGCGACAACAGGACGGCAGTAGCGAACCAGATCCCGCACAATGCGAAATCCAAACGGCGCGTGAGCTGCGCGAACGAACCGACTTTTGCGTCGTAAATGCGGCAAAACCCGTAGGTCTGCATCATGCCGTGCCAAACGCCCCAGACAAAAGCGACGAGCACAATGCCTTTAAGATCCCAAATGGAAAAGGCCGCACAGACGACAATCAAAAAAATCGGCGCAAAAATGAAGCGCCATTTGAAGCGCTGAAATAAGGCGCGATCGCCGTAGGCGCGAATCATTCCCGGCAGGTGGTGGCCCATTGCGCCAAATGCGGCGACGAAAAGATAAATGTCCTGCGCGCTCCAACGCGCCTGGGCCACGAGAAAGATCGGTACGATTAGCAGCGGAGTACAGACGTAAAGGACCAGGTCCCGCCAACTGTCCAAAATCCACAAGCCCGGCTTTCGCGCGGCTGTAGGCGCAGCGGGAACAGTTTGCGGACTTGAGAACGCGGTAACGTGCTGCATGCCGGTGGGAAGTTTTCCTTAAACTACGGGGAAAATCAATCCTGAGTTCGCAAGAAAACTGTACGGTCCGGCCCTATCGACTCTGTTGCGATTCCTGATTAGAATTCGCCTGCTCCTATATCAATTCGGCCGAGCACGATTATGAACACCAAGAGTTCGAGGCGGACTTTTCTGAAAATCTCTGCAACAGCGGGAGCAGCCTATGTGTTTGGTACACCCGCATTCGCCAAGCCGGTTCGGCCTTCCGTGATTGTTGTGGGTGCCGGTGCGTTTGGGGGATGGTCGGCGCTCCAGCTAACGCAGAGGGGAGCCAAGGTGACACTGATTGACGCTTGGGGACCGGGAAACTCTCGCGCCAGCTCCGGCGGAGAGACTCGAACTATTCGTGCCACGTACGGTCCTGCCCACATCCTTTACACGAAAATGGTCGCGAGAGGTCTGCAGTTGTGGCAAGAATACGAGCGGCGCTGGAATCTTAAGCTCTTCTTTCGAAGTGGCGCACTGCGCATGGCCGGGAGTGATGATTCCTATGAAAGTGCGGCGTTACCAGTCCTCAAAGAAGCTGGAATTCGATTTGAAAAACTCTCGACCGCGGAATGCGCGAGTCGTTGGGCACAGATCAACTTCGATGGAGTGCCCTGGAGTGTTTATGAGCCGGACTCCGGCTTTCTTGCCGCGCGTCGCGCATGCGAAGCTGTTTGGAATGAGTTCCTCAAGCAAGGCGGCGAGTACCAACAGGGTCACGCCATTCCCAGGAAAATCGCAGGCAATCACATGGACGGAGTCGATCTCGGCGACGGCAAAGTCTTAAAGGCCGACTTCTATGTCTTTGCTCCAGGTCCGTGGCTTGGCGGAGTTTTTCCGTTCCTCGCTTCCAGTATCACGCCCACTCGCCAGGAGGTTTTCTTTTTTGGCACACCGGCAGGTGATCTACGTTTCAACGAAGAGCATCTGCCGACTTGGATTGATGGTGGCAAGCGTCCTTTCTTTGGAGTTCCCGGAAATCATTGGCGCGGATTCAAAATCGCTGACGACACACGCGGGCCGGTGATCGATCCAACTACGATGGAGCGCGAGATCTCACGGGAAAAACTTTCGGCGGCACGGGACTATATGCGGATGCGTTTCCCAGCGATGGCCGGTGCACCGCTGCTTGAGAGCCGAGTCTGCCAATATGAAAACTCTAGCGATCATAACTTTATATTGGATCGCCATCCCGAGACTGAGAACGTCTGGATCGTTGGCGGAGGCTCGGGACATGGCTTCAAGCACGGCCCAGTGATCGGTGAAATGGTTGCCGACGCTGTGCTCGGATCAAAACCGCCGCCTGCAGAAATGGCCCTCGCACGTCTCCTAAGGAATCGCTCCGAGGCAAAATAGGACGTCGGCTACTCACGGAGATCGTGCAGCTTAACAATTGCTTGCTACGCGATGTAGCGCTGACGAAGCTGCGCGGTGCATCCACGCATCGGTATCACCCTGGGCGATTGCGCCGGGATCGGGCCAGAGATTGTCGATCTCGCGCTCAGGTCTAACCGAGTTCCGAAATCAGCCGAATACAAGATCATCGGCAAATATCCTGCATGCCAGCCAGGACAGCCAACGCCGGAAACTGCGCGTGCCGCCGCAGCCGGCCTTGAAGAAGCGGTCACGCTGGCTCGCCGCGGTGAGCTCGATGCAATCGTAACCGGCCCAGTTCACAAAGCCCGGATGTACGAGGTGGGCTTCAAGTTTCCAGGACAGACGGAATTTTTTGCCGAGCGTTGCGGCGTCAAAAATTTCGCCATGTGTTTGACCGGCGGAAAAATTACGGTCGCGCTTGTCACAGCGCACCTTCCATTGCGCAAGGCCACAAGCGCGCTGAAGCAATTGGAGATTGTCCGCGTCGGCCTGTTGCTTGCGGATTTCCTTGATTCACGATCCATAAGCTCGCCGCGCATCGCCGTTGCGGGATTGAATCCGCATGCCGGCGAATCGGGCAAACTTGGCCGTGAAGAAATCGAGATCATCGCGCCGGCGATCGCCGAGTTAAACCAATCACTTCTCACTTCTCACCAGTCACATTGCGTCGTCACCGGTCCCCATTCCCCCGACACCGTCTTTCACCGAGCGATTGAAGGCGAATTCGATGCGGTACTCTGCATGTATCACGATCAGGGATTGATTCCGCTGAAACTTCACGCCTTTCACCAAGGCGTGAATGTGACGCTTGGCCTTCCTTTTCCTCGCACCAGTCCCGATCACGGCACCGCGTTTGAAATTGCCGGTAAAGGAATCGCCCGCCCAGATAGCATGATCGCCGCGATCAATGTCGCAGCGGAACTTGCACATGTCGCATCCGCCAAAATCGACACATCTCTGTGATTTTGTCATTCCTTCGTCATTCGTTATTTGGATTTCGTCATTGCGTTGATCTTCTACGAGCATGAGCACCAGCCTCCGCAAAGCTTCGACTTGGCAAGGGAGCAGGATCGAAAAGTACCTCTCGGTTTTTAACATCGGACTACAGAACACGTTTGTTTACCGCTGGAATTATTTTCTGCGCGCGCTGTTTGGCCTGATTCCGCTGGCCGGCACCGTGTTCCTTTGGAGTGCGGTGTTCAAGGAGCGCGGCGGCGAACTGCACGGCTACGACTACGGCTCGATGATTTATTACTATTTGCTCACTCTTCTGGTGAGCAATCTGGTCACCCCAACGGAGGATGAATGGCAAATCGCTGCCGATATTCGCGAAGGCCAGATCAATGCGCTTCTCACCAAACCGATGAGTTATCTCGCATACCGGTTCAGCATTTTCTTAAGCGGCCGCCTCGTTTACACGTTCGTCACGCTGCCGCCGATTGCGCTGATCTTTATTTATTACCGCGACTACATCGTGCTGCCTGCCGATCCGCTGGTATATGTGGTTGCGACGGTGTCTCTGTTAATGGCCGCGTTAATTCAGTTCTTTATCACTTACAGCCTTGCGATGATGGCGTTTTGGATTCTGGAAATCTCCACCATCGTTTTCATCGTTTATTCCTTCGAATACTTCCTTGGGGGCCAGATGTTTCCTATCGACATTATGCCGTCTGCCGTGCAGGCCGTGATGAAGTGGCTGCCGTTTTACTATGAGCTGTTTTGCCCGATCGCCATTTTTCTCGGCCGATTACAAGGCGCGGACCTTGTGCAAGCCCTGGCGATCCAAACCGGTTGGCTGTTCCTCGCGTGGGCCTGGGCAAACTACATGTGGAAACGCGGCCTCGGTCATTATCAGGCTGTGGGCGGATAGCGCGCGTTTTCGTTGCGCGAATTGGTACATCATTGTCTGGCACTGTTCGACGCGGGCGACGCGACAAGTTTATCAAATCGCGGATCCGTCCGGAGCGGATCAAACATTGGATCGAGCCGAAGCAACGCGGACGTGAGCGGTGCGTTGGAAGCTAATGGGCCACTGGCTGGGATCGAGAGCAGTTTTTGTAACGCAGCCATGGCGCGATCGCGCTCTCCTGTGCCTGCCGCTACTCGGGCGAGGATTTCGAGCGGGATTGGACCGTGCAATGCGTCCTTCTCGAGCGGAATGATACGTTGAGCGCTCTCGGCCAGAGTCAATGCCGCAGGTTTATCGCCGAGGCCCAGGCGGATCAAAGCGAGATCTCCAATCACAACGAAATTTTCAGGCTGCTCTTTGAGAAAGGATTCCAATTCGCTGCGCGCCTGTCGCCAAGCTTCCTGCGCGGCAGCATGGTCGCCTCCGACTTCTTGTGCCCAACCTAGCCAAAAGCGCAGTTCGCCATTGTAATAACCTAATGCTGGATCAGGCTTGGCCAGTACTTGCTTTAGCCGGGGGATGATTTGTTCAGGGTGACGCTCCAAGATGGCTTGGTAAACCTGCGTTTCCAACGCGCCTGGATTGTTGGCCGCCGGATGCAGCAGAGCTAAAAGCATCGCAGCCTGCGGCAGGTCGCCCTCGGCTTGGGCGATAGACGCTTTTTGCACGAGGGTATCCAGATCGTCCGGTACGATATCGAGAACTTGATCTAGCTTTCGCAGCGCTTCGGGGAAACGACGAAGGCAAATGTAGGATTGTGCGTGCTGGGTGAGCAAGGAAACATTGCGCGGGTCGAGCCGCTCAGCCTCGTTGAAATAGGACTCGCTCCGGTCCCACTGATTTCGCCTGCGTTCGAGATAAGCGAGCGATTCGGGAATTCGGCTGCTGTTCGGCAGGGACTGGCGTGCTTGCTCAAAGTACCGCACTGCGGTGTCGTAATCCTTCAAGCAGGCGTAGCGGTAATAGCCCATCGCCATGAGCGCCTCACCGAGATTAGGCTGAAGAGTGAGCGCGGTTTCGGCCGCCTGCCGTGCCTCTTCGCGAAGAGCAGTCGTTGGCTGCAGTGTCAATTGGAGATAACCCCGCGCATCCACGTATGAGAGCAGCGCCCAGGCAACGGCAAATTTCGGGTCCAACCGCACGGCTTCTCTGAGATATTTCTGCGCGCCAAGGGAATTTGCGGGAGTGGTTGCCGTCTTGAGGTTGTAAGCCAGACCCCGCAAATAGGCATCGTAAGCCTCTACGTTCTCAGTTGGTTTCGCAGCGATGACCTGTTCTTCCTGACCCGTGAGATGCACGCGCAATTTCTCGGCGATCGCCTTAGCCACTTCACTCTCGACAAAAAAGACGTCTATCAGTTTTCGATCAAACGTATCGGCCCAAAGATGGGAATCATTAGCAGCTCTTATCAGCTGCACATTTACGCGCACGGCGTCGCCAACTTTCTGCACGCTTCCTTCCAGGATGTGGGCAACTCCAAGTTGTTTGGCGATTTCAGGCAGGTTTGTAGGGGCGCTCTTGTAATGCTGCGTCGATGTGCGCGAAATCACCTTTAAATCAGCAATCTTGGATAAGCGCGTCAGAATCTCATCCTGGATCCCTTCAGCAAAGTACGCATTCGCTTTGTCTTCGCTCAGATTCTCAAATGGAAGCACCGCGATGCTTTTTTCCGGCGCGGCCAGTGTCGATTGTGCGCGATTACGGGAAAATATCGCGATACCGCCGACGATCGCCACAAGTGCGAGCAACGCTATCGTCATCGCCGCCCATCGCATTCGGGTCCGGCGTTTCTGCGCGGCCAATTTCAGCGGCAGCTTCGCATTCCCGAATTGATCGGAATAAAGGCTCACCAAGGCGACGCGCGCTCCATGCTTCACCTCGCAGGTACCGAGATCGTGTAAAAGCGTTCGCCATTTCTCGTACGCTCCGAGGTCTTCAGCGACGCGCTTCGAAAGCAAGATGTGGCCAGCATCGCCACAATCCATCACCCGCTGGGCCATGTTGATTCCAGCGCCTGCGAGATTGGTTCGTTCGTTGACATCGATTACGCCGCTAACTGGTCCGCTGTGAATTCCCATCCGCAATCGCAGCCACGGATGTTCTTTCAGCAAGCGGCTAATCTCCACTGCGCATTGCACGGGAGCTTCCGGGTTGGTGTAAAACACCAGCGCCATGCCATCGCCTGTTGGAATCTTAAGCAAACGCCCGGCAACTTCGGCTCGCTGAAATTGCTCGGACGCGCGGACAACTCGATTAAGCCCCTCAATCGCTGCGTGCTGGTCGTCAATGGAACGCTTCGAGTAGCCCACGATATCGATGAACAGGACGTGCCCGATTTCGAGTTGGATTTCCTTTTTAACCTCAGCGGACATATCAACCCTGGCACAAGGAATTGCGCGACAATATGATCTCGACTCAACTGCCGATAGTCGAGAGCAAACCCAAAATGCGCCGTTCGTTGGATTGATAGGTTGCGCGCAGCTGGGTTGAACGTTGGGCGTTTTCATCCGAAATAGCTTCCTGCATGGCACGACTTCATGAATATCAAGGCAAAGCCATTCTTGCCGCTAATGGATTCAAAATCCCGCGCGGTTCTTCGGCTCGAACGGCCGAGGAGGCTGTCACGGCAGCCGCGAAGTTAGGCGGCGAAGTGGTCGTCAAGATTCAAGCGTGGATGACCGGGCGCGCCGGCATCGGTGGTGTCGCGTTCGCAAAGAAACCAGATGAGGTTCGCGCGCACGCAACGCGGATGCTGTCGATGAAAGTCGGACAATTTCCGGTCCAAGCCGTGCTTGTTGAGGAAAAGATCGACATCGATCGGGAGTTTTTTCTTTCGTTTGCCATTGATGACGCCGCCCGCGCGCCGATGATCATCTTCGCTGTTGGTGGCGGCACGGGAATCGAGGAACGAGCCGCTTCGACGCGACGCATTCCGTGCGATGTAAATGGCGGACCTCTCGAATCAGCCGTGAATGAAGCTGTTAGTTCATGCGCACTCTCGCCAAAGCAGGCGACGCACCTCGGCGAATCCATTCGAAAGTTGTTCGATGCCGCACGCAGCGTCGAAGCGCGATCGCTGGAAATCAATCCGCTTGTCTTGACCAAAGGCGATGAATTCGTCGCAGCCGATTGCCGCATTACGATAGACGATTACGCCGTGGCGCGTCACCCTGAGCTGGGTATCGAAATCGCGCGGGAGTTCGATCATCCGCCGACTGCTCTCGAGCGCGTCGCCTATGCAGTCGAACAAAACGATCATCGCGGGACATTTTATTTTGCACAGTTGGCGACGGCCGCTCCCAAGAATTCAAAAGGTCTCGCCGGTTTTCACGGCGCCGGCGGCGGTGGCTCAATGATGTCGATGGACGCCATCGTAAATGCAGGATTCACCATCGCTAATTTCACTGATACCAGCGGCAATCCATCCGCATCCAAGGTCTATCGCGCGGCGCGAATCATTTTGGCTCAGCCCGACCTGGTCGGATATTTCGGTTCGGGCTCTGGTGTTGCCAGCCAGGAGCAATATTGGTCGGCGTACGGATTGGCCAAGGCTTTTTGGGAACTCGATCTCGATATTCCCGCGGTGATCCGTCTGGGGGGAAACACAGAAGATCGCGCGGTGGACATCTTATATCGCATGTCCAAGCTACTTCGCGCACCGGTCGAGGGTTATTGCAAGAGCGACACGCCCGCCGTGATCGCCGCACGCTTTGCTGAACTTGTCGAGAGCGCCAGCGGCCGCAAATGGAAGCCGCGCATCCCACGTGCACCCAGGTTCACCAAGGATTCACCAACGATTGCTTTTCCCGTGAAAAACGGCCGCCTTTGGATTGAGACTGTGCAATGGCCACAAATTCGCAGTGCTATCGAAACGCATTCCGGCGGTTTGATTGTCGATCGAGAAGGCGTCCCCGCTCCATCGCTACCTGACGAAGAATTCGCCACTAAAGATTCCGAATTACTCGCTTGCGACGTCGAGTGTCGCCTCGCCGAGGTCGAAGGCTTTTATCTGGAGCTCGACATCCCGGGCTTGGACGAACTGATCAGAGGTGCTCGCTAGATGGCAATTCTGATCGACGAAAAAAAGCGCGTTCTGGTGCAAGGCATCACTGGGCGCGAGGGGCGGGCACGGACGCGGCTGATGCGTGAATATGGAACCAACGTCGTAGGCGGTGTTACGCCAGGAAAGGGTGGTCAAAGCGTTCTTGGCATTCCGGTGTTTAACACGCCTCAGGACGCAGTAAATTCGTTAGGTAACATCGACATCTCGGTGCTTTTTGTGCCGGCGGCAGGTGTGAAGGAGGCCGCGATCTCCGCGATTACTGCAGGAATCAAACTCACCGTTCTCGTCCCCGATCGCGTTCCAGTATGGGACGCCATGGAAATCGCAGCAGCTGCAAAAGCAAATGGGGCAATGTTTCTGGGACCGAACACGCTTGGAGTATTGAGTCCGGGCAAGGCTGTCGTCGGCATGATCGGCGGCCGCGCGGAAAGTGCGCGACAATGGTTCAAGCCCGGCATCCCGAAAGGAGTCGGAGTCATCAGCCGCTCCGGCGGCATGGCTTCAAGCACTGGTTATTATCTGGGACAAGCCGGCGTGCGTCTTTCAACCATCGTGCACATCGGTGGCGACGCCGTCCTCGGAATTCGGATTCCCGATGCTGCGCTGATGTTCGAGGCTGATCCTTTCACTGAAGGCATTGTCATCTTTGGTGAAATCGGTTCGTCGCAGGAGGAAGAATTGGCGCAACTAATTGTCGATCGAAAGGTCACCAAGCCGGTGATTGCTTATATCGGTGGCAAGGCTGCGCGCGAAGGGACACGATTCAGTCACGCCGGCGCGATCATCGAGGGCGGTCGCGGCACACACGCAGGCAAAGTGAAAGCCCTGCGCAAAGCCGGCGCAACGGTGGTCGATTCGTTCGGGGAACTGCCGGACGCCGTTGTAGAAATTCTCGAGAAAATGAAAGGACAAAGTCTCATGAGCGAAGCCGACAGGAAAGCAACATGGAACACCGCGATCACACGCATAGAACCGAACAGAGTAGGAGTGCGCGGATACGATATTGCCGAGCTGATGGGACGCGTCTCCTTTGGCGCAGCGGTTTATTTGATTTTGACGGGTGACCTGCCCTCGCCGGCAATCGCACGTTTGATGGACGCGATTTTGGTCGCCTCCATCGATCACGGCGCGACACCTCCGAGCGCGCTGTCCGCGCGAACTGTCGCATCAACCGGCGCAACGTTGAGCGCGGCGGTCGCTGCGGGAATCATGTCGATCAATCGCCATCACGGCGGGGCAATTGAAGATTGCGCCCGGCAGCTGAAAGCAATCGCTGATCGCGCGGCACGTGAATCCATTTCATTGGATGAGGCCGCCACGCGCACACTGGCGGCGATGAGAGAAAGCGGCGAGCGCATGCCGGGATTCGGTCATCGTTATCACACAAAAGATCCCCGTACGGCGCGGCTTTTCGAGCTGGCGCGCGAAGCCGGCGTCGATGGGGTACACATGCAAGCGGCGCGCGCCGTTGAAACAGCGTTCGCGACGGCTAAGAAAGCTTTGCCCATTAACGTGGACGGCGCTATCGGCGCAATCCTTGCCGACCTGGGAATGAACCCTGTAGCGTTCAACGGTGTTTTCATGATTGCTCGCACGCCCGGCCTCGTAGCGCACGTGATCGAAGAACAAACCCGCGAGAAACCAATGCGGCGGATCGATCCAGTCAATCACGGCTACGACGGGCCACTTACCAGAAAGCTTTCTGGTAAGTCGCCCTCATGGGACCCATCTCACGAATAGCCGGCCGGGGCGGGCAATTTTCCGTCGCTGAGTCGGCGTTACCACCCGTGTCGCCTCAATCAAAAAAAAGGTTGCATGCGGCTTTGGAATCGCCCTAAATCGCACGATTCGCACAGCTAACCAGGAGACCCAACCCCCCATTGTCCAAAATCAAAATCGCAGTCCTAACAGGTATTGTCGCCCTCGTCTCGTTAATCTGGACCTTCGCGTCAGGAGTCGGAGCGGGCAGGCCGGCCGATTCCGCGGCGGCATCGGCGACGACAGCTCACGCGCAAACCGGAACTCAAGCGCCCCTTTTCCACCCTCACCAAGTCACGCTCTGGACGCCGCGAACTGAGCCATTTCCGCCTCTGCGGGCGCCGTTACTGCCGACGATCCAGCTCAGCACGACGGCTTGGACTGCGCTTGGTCCCGCGCCGCTTAACAGCGCCGACCCTAACGGCAACGTAAGCGGCCGGATCGCCGCGATAGCGGCGCATCCCACGGACGCGAATACGATCTATGTGGCGCCGGCCGGCGGGGGCGTGTGGAAGACAACCAATGGCGGAACAAACTGGACCGCGTTAACGGATATCGAGAGCACGTTGTCGATGGGCGCGATGGCCATCGCTCGAAGCAACCCGCTGGTGATCTATGCCGGCACGGGCGAAGCCAATAACAGCGGGGATTCCAACTTTGGCCGCGGCATCCTAGTCTCCACCGATGCCGGCGCAACTTTTATGTTGAATACGGGGCCCGGCGGCGTGTTTAACACGGATCGGATGACTTGTTCGCGGATCGCTGTCGATCCAACCGATGCCAATATCGCGTACGCCGCGATGGCGAACTTCGGCACCAACGGCGTCTTTACGAGCGGCATCACCGGCACCTACAAGACGACCGATGGGGGCTCGACTTGGACGAACGTGACGATGGCCAACGGCAAGGATTCCTCATTCCCGTGGTCCGACGTGGTGGTCGATCCCAACACGCCCAGCACCGTGTATGTAGCAGTCGGTTACCTCTTTGGCACCGCTAATAACGGCGTTTACAAATCTACCGACAGCGGCGCGACCTGGACGCTGCTCAATGGCCCCAACGCGCCGGTAGGAGCATCCTTCGGCAGAATTTCCGTCGCGATCTCAAAAGCCAACGACGCGAACGTGCTCTACATCGCGGCTGAGGACAATACCACCACCGGCGAGCTGGCGAGATTCGTGCGCTCCGATGATGCCGGTACCACCTTTACCAACTTGACGGCCGGAACGCCTAACTACATGAGCTTCCAGGGCTGGTACGATACCACGCTCCTTGTCGATCCTACTAACTCGGCCATCGTCTATGCGGCCGGAGCAGCCGATGCTAACAGCATGCTGCGCTCCACCAACGGTGGGGCGAACTGGACAGACATATCACATACCGGCGTACCGGTGCAGCCCCACGTTGATCATCACGGGATCGATTTCGATACCAATGGCAAATTGCTCGATGGCGATGATGGCGGTATCTATCGTCTGGATGATCCTACCGTGCCGTCCTGGACCGATCTCAACGGCGACCAGAACACGATCCAGTTTCAAGGCATCGGCTTGCACCCGACGAACGCCAACATCGTCATCGGCGGCAGCCAGGACAACGGCACCGAGCTTTACATGGGCGCCCCACTGTGGACCGAGACCGATGGCGGCGATGGTGGCTTGGCCACATTCAGTCCCACCAATGGCAACCGCGCCTATCACCAGATTCCCGTTCTCAGCTTCGGCCCGAATTTCTTCCGGCGTTCTGACAACGGCGGGGTCACCTGGGTCACGAAGACTTCGTCAATAGCCGTCGATGAAAACGTGCAGAATTTCTATGCGCCATTCGCTGTCGATCCTGGCAACGGCGACCGTGTTCTCTACGGCACGAACAGAGTGTGGGAGACCACCACTGCGGGCGACAGTTGGACGCCGATCAGCCCAGTGCTCAACACCGGCGGCAATTTCGTGGATACGGTCGCGATTGCGGCTTCAGACGCGAACACGATCTATGTTGGCACAGGGGGAACATTTGCCGACAGCAGCCAGATTTTCGTTACCACCAACCATGGGGCGATCTGGACGGAGCACGATCTGCCGGTGGGCAGCGCCAGAGTCAATGAGATTCAGGTCGATCCCTCTAACGCTCTCATCGCCTACGCCGTGGTCAACCAGTTTAGCACTGCGGGTCATGTTTTCCGAACTACGAATGGCGGCGCGATGTGGACGAACATCAGCGGCACCCTTCCCAATCTGCCGGTCTGGTCCATTCAGATCGACAACTCCACCTCGCCGAGCACGCTTTATGTCGGAGCCGACAATGGCGTTTATATCAGCACCGATCTGGGAGTAAGCTGGAGCCGCCTCGGCACGGAGCTTCCTAATGCTCAGGTCTTTCAAGTGGCGTTGAATGGCAGCCTGCACATTCTGGGCGCCGCCACTCACGGGCGTGGGGCATGGGAAATCCAGACCGCCGGGCCGACAGCAACTCCAACAGCAACGCCAACGGCGTCACCAACAGCTACGCCGACAGTTACACCAACACCAACTGTAAGACCAACCCCGACACCACGGCCTCGCCCAACACCGAGACCACGCCCCTAGCCGGCGCCCCGCCCGTAGCACTAACTGGAATCGTTAAGGCGAGAACTTCCGAGAGAAACTCGCGAGTTCACCGCTTGACCTGCAAGCGGCGCGCGCGGTTGAGAACGCGTTCGCCGATGCTAAGAAAGCTTTGCCCATTAACGTGGACGGCGCTATCGGCGCCATCCTGGCCGACCTGGGAATGAACCCTGTAGCGTTCAACGGTGTTTTCATGATTGCCCGCACGCCCGGCCTTGTAGCGCAAGTGATCGAAGAACAAACCCGCGAGAAACCAATGCGGCGGATCGATCCAGTCAACCACGGCTACGATGGACCGGCACCGAGAGGTATGCTCGGTACGTCCGCTTCGTAGAAATAACCTGCTAGGCAGAGGCTGGACTAGTTTTTGCGCCTGAGCTAACGACTGCTACGTCCAAGGCATTCAATAAAAACGATTGATTGTTCAAACCGTTTGAATCAAGGATCGTACACTCCAATGAAACTCCACTATGAAAAACAACTCCACTTCACAATCGGTCCCTGCCCGCCGCAGCCCCGGCGAAGGCGGGTTCTTTAACCTTCGTGTTTTAATTGCCTTCTTTATTTTCCTGGCTGGCGTCTTCCTGGCGCTGCTGGGCTTTGGCGGCTTCTCCGCGCAAGCGCAGCAAAACCGTACAATTATTACCCAGCCGTCCGACCCGCTCGTTCCTGCCGGATTTGACTGTTCCCGAATTCACGAGCTGGGCATCGACAAACAAGAAAACCTTCGTGCCGGAGCCATCATGATTGCCTGCGGCAGGGCACAGGGAGGTTCAGCCTCTTCCTCCTTCGGTGGCTTCATCCAAGCTATCAGGAAACTGTTAGCACCGCTGGCCTTTGGTACCGCCGACGTGGACCTGGTCACCGGCACCGAGACCTTTCCCAACGTTACCCAGTCGGAAACATTCACTGCGAGTAATCCGGATAACCCCAATCAGGTGGTCGTTGCGTACAACGACTCGCGAGGCCGCAATGCCAGTCCTATCAACATCTCCGGCGCGTCGGTCTCTACCGACGCCGGTGCAACCTTTACTCGCCTAGCCGCTGCGAACGGTCAAAGTCCGTTCTCCAATACCCTGGGCGACCCCGTTATTCTGTACAACCGGCCATCCGGCACCTGGTATACCGTCTGGCTCGATGCGGGCTGCGGAGCCCAGGGGCTCGGTGGCTATAAGAGTATCACTCCGTCGAACGCGAACAGCTGGACCCACTTCTGTATTCACACCAACTCCCAGGACGATCGAGAATCCGGTTGGGCAGACAACAACCCGTCCTCCCCGTTCTACGGGCGGATGTACGTTTCGTGGAACGATTTCAATGTTGGCGGTGGCGCCCTCTTTCTTCGCTATTCCACTGACAACGGTGTGACCTGGACCAACGCCCGACAGATCACGACGGGCACACCCTTCATCCGAGACGTTCAGATCACTGGTGATCTGGCCACAGGCGACGTGTACATTGCTGGCATGGACGAAGGCGGCGGAGGCTTTCCCCACAACAACATCAATCATCTTTACAGGTCAACCGACGGCGGCAATACCTGGACTCACACGTATGCGGGCCCCACCTTTTCAGGTCCTGGCCGTAGTTCTTCGGGCTATTTCGCCACGATGTACGCCAACCCCGCTTATTGGCGACATGAAGGTTGGGGAGAACCTGCTGCTCTCAACGGAGTCGTTCACTACGTATATGCTGCCAGTAATCCTGCCACAGGGGATCCGGGCAATGTTTTCTACGTCCGTTCCACCGACCGGGGGCTGACTTTCAGTGCGCCCTTCCAACTTAACAGCAACACCGATCCTACCAAGGCCCAGTGGCAGCCTAACATTTCAGTCAGCACGAGTGGCAGCCTTTTTGCAGTATGGTATGACGAACGAGAAAGGACAGCTGCCAGTTGTCAGCCATCGAGTCCCAGCACGCCGTGTTACAGGATGTGGGCGCGCAGGTCCACCGATAACGGTGCGACATGGTTAAATGACGATGCATTCTCGGACGTAGTCACTCCGCTTCCACTTCAGCCCGATCCAGGGATCCAGGCGACTTATGCGGGAGACTATGACTATGCCTCCTCCTCGGTCAACCAGCACCTCCACGCATGGGTCGACGGGCGCGTGGCCATCAGCGGCAGCTCCCAGCAGGATGCCTTCCATGATAGACAGTCAGCAGGTGGTGCAGCATCGCCTACGCCGACCGCAACACCCACGCCTACTGCAACATCAACGCCAACGCCAACGCCAACCGCAACGCCGATTGCAACCCCCACCCCGACTGTAACCCCGACGGCTACACCTACGCCGGGCCAAATCGCGCTGAGCGCCGTGGGCCATAAAGTGCATGGAGTTAACACTGTGGACCTTTCCTGGAACGGGGCGACTTCGCCCAACGTCGACGTCTACCGCAATGGGGGGGTAATCGCGACAACGACGAACAACGGCGCATATACGGATTCAACTGGTAGCCGTGGCCATGCTACCTACACCTACAAGGTATGCGAAGCCGGCTCGGTTAACTGTTCTAATCAGGTGACCGTGACGTTCTGAGATTTCGGAAGGCACCTACGCAGGAACCCGCGCAACAGCGCGCGAGTTCCTGGCGAGATGATTGCCTTAGCGCATGTCGCTGACCGCGGCGAGGTGGAACGGTCGCCGCGGCGACTCCTCAACACGTTGAGTAAGCGGATCGCCACTTGCCGCCTAGCTTCGCCGGATGCCCGGGAAATCCTAGTTGCGCCTTAGGCGGTTGGCATCGTCTTCAGAGAAGCCGATCCACCTATCGTTACGCGCAATGCGTTGTCCATCGGTCACCGGCTGCAACTGATCACAGATCACTAGGCAATCACGGCGGAGTGGGGCGCGGATACGGCGTGGGCCGAGGCCTGGGTGGTACGTGGGATGGCGTTGTCGAATTTACGCTGCGGAATACTCCGCCGCCTGCGGTTCCAGCAAACGCATGCCCTGTCGAATCGATCGCGAGTGCCCAAACATTCCCGCCTGGAGGGAGTAGTCCACCACTCACGTCAGTCCAACGATCGCCGTCGTTGGTCGATCGGAATACTCCACCAGCAGCACCTGCAAAGATGTGCCCCAAAAAGTTAATTGCCACACTATTCACATCGAGTGCCGTGAAGTGATTATTTTGCTCCGTCCACGTATCACCGTTGTCGGTGGACCGAAACATTCCGCCACCCTGACCCATGATAGAGTGGGTTCCAGCAAAGATGTTGCTTCCATCGATAGCCAGCGCAGCAACGTCGGTAGATGTTAAGCCTGTATTAACAAGCGTCCAGCTATCTCCGTTGTCAGTCGACCGATAGACTCCTGTTCCACACCCTGCGGTTCCGGCAAAGATGGTTCCGTTCGAATTGATTGCCAAAGACCAGATGCTTCCGCAGTCCAAGCCATTGTTCACCGGAGTCCAATTGTCTCCATTGTCGGTGGACCGGAATACGCCACCGCCAGAAGATGTACCCGCAAAAATGTGGCCGCTTGAATTGATCGCAAGCGCTCGGACATCGGTTTGGATCACGCCATGATTGATCTCGACCCAGTTGTCTCCGTCATCGGTAGAGCGATAGACGCCACCGGCTCCGCCAAGAAAATCAGCTCCGACGAAAATGTGATTATTCGCGTTGATCGCCAGAGCCCTTTCGTAAAGGGCGGCCAGGCCGTTGTTAATCTTCTGCCAACTCCCGCCGCTGTCACTCGATCGAAACATGCCGCTCCCATAGGTGCCGGCAAAAATGAGATCAATTGCGCTTACGTTTGGGTGTTGAATTGGGATAGCGAATAGCCGCCTCGCAATTGCGCGGACCTCAGTCGCGATTATCCCGTCGTTTTGCTCGCTCCAGGTGTTACCATTGTCCGTTGATCGGAAAACACCTCCTCCAAAGTAGGTACCTGCAAAAATGTCCCCACTCGCATTCGTGGCGAACGAAAGAACAAAGAGAGTCGTCAATCCGTTGTCAATTTGGCTCCAGTTATCACCGCTATCCGTCGAACGGAACACGCCGTCGCCATAGGTGCCGGCAAAGAGCGAGCCATTGGCAGTAGCCAAAAGTGCGTTGATGCCATTTCCTGTGTTCAAGCCGTTGTTAACCGGCTCCCAACTATCACCATTGTCAGTGGAGCGAAGTACACCGACAGGACCACCAAGAGGATCGCCGCCTGCGAAAATATCTCCGCTCGCGTTGATGGCGAGCGAGAGAAAAGTAGCATCTGGTACGCCTGTGTTGAGTGCGGTCCAACTGCCTCCGTTGTCTGTTGAACGAAACGCGCCGCCACCAAACGTTGCGGCAAAGATGTCGTTGCTGGAATTGATTGCCAGCGCCGTGACATAGGTGTTGGTCAGGCCGTTATCGATCAGCGTCCAGTTGTCGCCGTTGTCGGTCGAGCGATAAACGCCGCCGCCTTCGAACGTTCCGGCAAAGATGTCTCCGCTGGAATTGATCGCCAGCGAGATAACGGCAGGAAATTCCAATCCATTATTGATTGGAATCCAGCTCTCTCCGTCGTCCGTCGATCGAAAAACACCACTAAACGTTCCAGCGAAGATGTGGCTGGCGGAATTGATTGCCAATGCGCGCACATTGGTATCTGTCATTCCGTCGCTAACGCCCGTCCATGTTCCACCGTCGTCGGTCGAGCGAAACACCCCGCCGCCTTGAGTGCCGACAAACACGTGCCCGCTCGGATTGGTGGCCAAAGCAATACCATCGCCGCCCTGCGGACCGTTTGTTCGCGCCCAAAAGCCTTGAATAGGCTGTTGCCCGCCTGCTGTAACGGTCTGCTTTTGCACAACGTTTGAAGCTGGTTTCGCGCTCCTTGGCCGAGCGAATGCACTGCCAGGCACACTTTGAACGATGCCAGCCAGGACGACAACCAGAGCGATTAGCAGATGTGGATTAAGAAAGGCGGATGAACGATTGGATTGCTTTTTCATTTGCAGGTTTAGTGGATTGCGGGAGAACAACTGTTCTATCCAAACCACCGGAAACGTTCAACACTTTTTGGTTCGATAGGCGGGCAATAACGGAAACATGACTAGCGCAGCCTGGCGCCGGGATCCGGGCTAGCTGGAAACGAAAGATTCTAAAGCGATGCGAGGACACATCTCACTCAAAAGCTTTCACCAGATGCAATACGAACCTTCCGTATTACATTTTGCACGAAGTGGAGGCTTCATCGCATCGCTTTCATCCAGACGCCGTCGCCCGCACGATAAACGACCACATTGCCGATGCCGGCTACCGCTCGATTGTGTAGCTGCGGCGCTCCACGGCGGCCCTAAACGGGGGGCCGGGGTCAGCGACCCCGGCTACAACTGGTCACTCGCCACTCCTTACTGATCAGCTTTTCTTTACCGCGGGGTTGGCCGAGGATGAGGAGTGGGTCGCGACCTCGGCGTCGCCCTAGGTGTCGGGGTAACCGTCGGAGTCGCTGTAGGCGTTACAGACGGTGTTATTGTAGGTGTCGCTGTTGGCGTGGCCGTGGGTGTTGGCGTCGGTGTCGGCGTCGCACTGGGCGAAGCTGTAGGAGTCGGAGAAGGCTGCCCGGCGCCGGGCAGTGGATAGACGTAGGCGCCCCGACTGCGCGTCCAGACTGAGAGGGTCGTGCTACCCCGGTCAATTTGCATGTCCCATACCATCGCGTGCGGCAAGCCGTTCTCGAAGCGCTGCCATACTGGCGATCCCACATTTATGTTATCGGTGTAGTAAACGCCCCAGTCAGTCCCCGCAAACACCTGTTGCACGTTGTTGGGGTTGACGATGATCGAATCCACCGGGATGTCTGGCAGGTCGCCAGTCTTATCCGCCCAGGTAAACGAGCCGCAATTCGCGGTGCATGTTACCTGGAAAATGTGACCCGGGGTAGTCGGTGTATTGGCGTTAAAACCGCCTACAGCCGCATATCCAATCGGGACAGTTGCCCCCGCGGAGGGATCAAGCCCGATACCCAGCACAGGGCGATTGGGCAGGACGGTGTTGCTGCCAGTAACATTTACCCAGTTTGCCTGGCTTGCCGTGCCGGTGCCCAGGTTAAACCCGATCCATGCATTGCCATCGTTCGTGCCGACAATTGCCACACTCTGATATTTCGGTGAGTACTTGACCTGATTGATAAACGAACGGTTGCCCAAACTTTGCTTGGTCATGTTCTGGGTTGTTGGATTATTCGTTATATACCAGTCCGCCGAGGCAAACGAAGCGTTGCCGCCGTTAATTGTTTCCCACACTCGCGTGGTGCCGGCAACCAGATGACCACAACCACCGGGAACGCCCGCTGCCGGACAGTCGTCACCGCCAGAGATCCCGCCGTGGAAAAGATCGTACGGCAGAGTGAATGATTGTGTATCTCCGCTCCAACCGCCGGACACTCTCCCGCTCCATGGAGCGTTCTGATTCGTACAGTTACTGACACAGCGATGAAGCGAACCGCTATTGTTTCCCTGCCAGAACCGAAGACTCGAACCCGTCCCGACAGGATCAATGCGCGCGTAGAACCCATCACCGCCCACTCCCAATTGCCATTGCACCGGTTCTGTTGGGGTGCCGGCAAAGGTAACCGAGCTAGAGCCGTTGTCCTGGGCGCCGCCGTTAGCTTGTGGAGATGCGGCGTTGGCGAAGTTACCGCTGATGTCACCTGAGTAAAACTCGATGGTGTTTAAGCCCGTATCCATGTTAAACCAGGTTGGATCGGTGGTTGAATTTGTTACGTCGGCATTTGTGGTGCCATGGGCGCCTCCGTCATTTCCAATTAGCAGGATGCTAGATGAGCCGGGCAGGAAGGCGAGCGCGTGCTGATCCACATGCACAGGCCCAGCGGCGCCGCTGTAGGAATATCCGCAGGTGATATCGTTCCACGCAGTCCCTGTACGTGTTGCGAACCAGACGTCGAAGGTATCGAAGAATACCCGGTCGGGATTATTTGGATCGACGACAACTCCCTGGTCGTACCAGTTTTGGTTATAATCGCCTCCGCCGCCCTGGCAGTCTCTAAGCGCGCCGCCCTGGGAACCCTCCATGAAGGCCCAGCTTGTACCGCCGTCAGTACTGGACCAGGTGCCGATCTGGCAGCCCGGAACATTGCCGCAGCCAGCGTTTCCAACAATAGATTGCGCCTGCGCATAGACGTAATCCGCATTGCTGGGTGCGACGGCAATATCGATTCGACCCAGCTGATCGCCGGTGTTGATATCAACAAAAGGCGACCCGCTCCCAGCGTTCATTGGCGCTCCGGTCGAATAGGCGCTGCCCGCGACCATATTGCCGAACACGAAACCATTGGCGTTGCTCGCAATTGAGGTGAAGTTCGGGCACCCGCTCGATCCCATGGTGGCGCTGTAGATGCCGTTAGCCCCGTTCATACCCAGATCGAATTGCACTGTCGTAGCAAAACCTCTCACACCGACTGCCGCTATGATGCGGGTTACGCCTCCGCCAACGTCCGTTATCTCCAAGCCTGTTATGTCCTGGCGCTGGGTATTAAAGCCGTTAGTAGAGCACGGACCGGTCCAGCTTACCCCGCCATCATAAGACAGGTAGAGACCCGTTTTTGCGCCAGCAGCAACTTTGTTACTGTCATTAGGATCCACGCGAACTTTGCCAACGGCGTTGTATTGTGGAAACTGACCTGGAGGCGTGGGGAAAGCTATACCAAAAACGTCGGCGCCGAGCACTGTCCATGTGGCTCCCGCATCAGTGGACTTGAGGATCCCCTGGCTACCCATGGAAAAAGAACCGAAATTGAGATCACCCGTTCCGGCATAAACGGTGTTATGATCGCTGGGATCGATCGTAACAGTGTCGATAGCTGTGGTGGAGATCAACGGATCATCGGTTACTACGGTCCAGGAAGTGGAAGCATCGCAGCAGTTGGTCGTTTTCCACACACCACCTCCCACTGATCCGAGGTAAGCCACAATGCTGCCATTCACCGTGGTGGTTGGATCGACCGCCATGGAGTTCACTCGCCCTTCAGTTGTGGTATAATCATAACAGCCCGAGCAGCCGGTCATGCGTTCAGGTTGTGGACCCAGCCCGATAAAACCGGTGCCAGTGAATGCCAATGGACTTTTGGGGTTGAGCAAGGCGGGGATCCCCGCAGGGACTCCCACAGACAGGCGCGAATGCTGGGCGGCGGCAGCACGCAGCCATGCCGGATCAAAGCGGCCTGTAGGATATGTCAAACGATCGGTCCAGAATTGTTCCAATCGCCCAAGCTCGGCTGCCTCGGCCTCGGATCTGGCACCGGGCACTGGCATATAACGCGGTGGGCGCGGCGCGTTCGTCGCGCCTGGCCGTGAGACATGATCAGTGATTGGTGAGAAGTGCGCGAAAATAGCCAGCACAATCCCAAGGAAACCCAGCGTGAATCCGAAGAGAGAGCGGAGATTAAAGAAGGCTGAACGAGTGGAAGGGTTTTTTTTCATTTTTTAATCAGGATGAAGTTTTGTGGAGCAATGATTCTGAGAAACTGAGACGCCGCCGCTGCTGCCTTCGCTCGGTGCCGTGTGGATGCTTTGTTTCAGGAGACTCAAGATGCAGGAAAACGCCGTTTATAGATATGTGGCCAGATTTGGTCAAGCCGTTTTTGCCACGCCACGGCAGGCCCCAAATCCCAAATGAAGATCGAGTCCCAAGCTCCAAAATGGAGGATACGCCAAACCACGCTGTCTTTTTTGGATTTGGCGATTGATCTTTGCTTCGGATTTGGAATTTCAGGAAGGATACATTCTACCTCGGTGTTCGACGCTGGCGAGACGATCCTCCTAAAAACAAGGAACTCGCGAGTTGCCTCGCGAGTTCCCGGTTACTTCTTTTAAACTTTTAACTTATTCAGCTGCACTCAGGGACGCGGAAACGGCGTCGGGCGCGGCCGTGGCGTCGGAGGCGGTCTCGGCGTAGATGTTGCCGTCGCGGTGGCCGTAGCTGTTGGCGTCGCCGACGGTGCTACCGTTGCCGTGGCTGTAGCTGTAGCTGTTGGAGTGGGACTCGCCTGCGGACAGTTGAATATTTCCATCGTTGCCAGCGGCGTTACGCCATCAACATCGTAGCCGCCTGCGAGCCAGATGTTGGTCGTGCCGTCGGTATCGGTAGGGAAGTTGCGCCGCGCATTGCTGAATGGAATCCCTAGTGACCAAGTGTCAGTGCCCGGGT
>Ga0137412_10000780_pt1 | contig 23589 bp, 23 predicted proteins | sample CZODoug2_1_16fun_FD_122160 | JGI IMG/M metagenome (GOLD analysis project Ga0137412, IMG submission 122160) | Vadose zone soil fungal communities from Angelo Coast Range Reserve, California, USA - CZODoug2_1_16fungal (Hybrid Assembly) | ecosystem: Environmental > Terrestrial > Soil > Vadose zone... | reverse complement strand
GCGCAGCGGCTCGAAGAGGACCGGACCGGCCGCGGCCAGCCCACCGCCGAGCACCACCAGTGCCGGGTCAAGCAGGTGGCTGTATGTCGCCAACACGGTCGCCAGCGCGTCGATCGCCTCGGCCCAGATCCGCTCGGCCAGCGGGTCGCCGGCCGCGCGCCGGGCCAGCACTTCTTCGGCGGTCCTCACATCCGAGCCACCGGCCGCGAGGTAGCGGCGCGGGACCGCGGCTGCCGACGCATACGTCTCCAGACACCCCCGCTGCCCGCATGCGCACAGCTCGCCGTGCGGCACGGCCGGCGTATGCCCCATCTCGCCGCCATACGCGTTGGCGCCGGCATACGGCGTGCCATCCAGCACGATCGCGGCCGCGATGCCGGTGCCGATCGGCAGGAACAGGAAATCGGTACAGCCGCGGGCCGCACCGATCAGGCCCTCGGCCAGGCCGCCGGTACGTACATCGTGGGACAGCGCCACCGGTCGGTCGATCCGCTGTCGCACCCGTTCGGCCAGCGGCAGGTCACGCCAGCCGATATTGGCCGAGTAGAGGGCGATCCCGCGTGTGTCCTCGACCAGCCCGGGCACCACGACACCGGCCGCGACCACGTCGTCCTGGGCCCGCTCGACCAGCGCCGCCGCGAAGTCCGCGATGGTCGCGACCACAGCCTCGACGCCGCGCTCGCGCCCGGTCGGCCGGCTCTCCAGGTGCTGCACGACGCCGTACCGGTCCACCACTGCGCCCTTGCAGGCCGAGCCGCCGACGTCGATCGCGACGACCGAACCGCTCATGCTCACGCCTCTCAGCTCAGGATTACCGACCTGCTGAGATTACGGGGGGTGTCGGGGTCCAGGCCGCGCGCGGTGGCCAGCGCGACGGCCAGCCGCTGGGTGCGGATCAGCTCGGCGGCCGGATCGAGCGCGCTCGCCACGATGAGGGCGTCGGTGGGGCGCAGGTCGTCGGTCAACCCGGCCGGCGGCGCGCCGAAGATCCAGATGACGCTGCGCTCGTCGGCGATGCTGATCGGGCCGTGCCGGAACTCCATCGCCGGGTAGGACTCGGCCCACGACCGCGACGCCTCACGCAGCTTCAGCGCGGCCTCGTTGGCGATGCCGACCGACCAGCCGCTGCCGAGGAACGTGAACTGGGTGCGTTCGGCGAGCCCGGCCGGCAGCGACGCGCTGACGGCATCGGTCGCCTGGTCGATGAGCGGCGCGATATCCTCGCCCAAATGAGCACGCAGCATTATCAGCGCACTAGTCGCGAATCGCGTCTGCACGACGGATTGCTCGTCGGCGAAATCTAAGAGGACGATATCCTGCGCGGCCTGCACAATTGGCGTATTCGGATCCGCGGTAATTGCCACAGTGGCGGTTTTTGAATCCACTGTGGTCAGTGCGGCGACCACCTCGGTCGTTGTGCCGGACCGGGTGAGCGCGACTACTCGGTCATAGCGGCGACCGGCGGGGAATTCCGAGGCGGCGAACGCGTCGGTCTCGCCCTGCCCGGCACGTTCGCGGAGCGCGGCATAGGCCTGGGCCATGAAGAGCGAGGTGCCGCAGCCGATGACCGCTACCCGCTCCCCCGCGGCCGGCAGCCCGGCCGGCTTGCTGGCCGCGGTCTCGGCGGCCTTGCGCCAGCACGCCGGCTGACTGGCGATCTCGGACTCGACGTAGCTCACCGTCGCCCCTTTCGTCTGCTTCGCTCTGCGCACTAGCGCTCATATCAACGGCACACTGAGCGTATCAGTGCAGAGGCGGTCCCGTACGAACGACGGAGCACTCCCGTACGTCAACTAGGGTGTCGAGCAGATCCCGCGAGAATGTGAGAACCATGAGCAAGCGTCGTCCGGCCGCCGCGCCGTTGACCAAGGAACAGCGTCGCCAGGCCGCCCGTAAGGCCGCCGCGGCGCTGCGTGAGACTGAGCGCAAAAAGCGGCAGCGCACCTGGATCATTTCGGTCGCCGCCACGGTCGTGATCGTCGGCGGCATCGTCGCGGTCGCACTGACCGTCGGGCACAAGTCGGACAACACCTCCGCCAGCGGCGACTCGACGCTCGACAAGGGCTCGCAGATCCTCGCCACGACGTCGCATGGTGCGCAGGGAAAGACGGTCGACGGGATCAGCAGCTCGGGCAGCGAGCAACTCGCATTTCACGTACATTCGCACCTGCAGATATACGTCAATGGCACGCAGAAGATGTTGCCGTACGGGATCGGCATCGTCCCACCGCTTTCGGTGCAAAGTGATCAGGGCACGCAGTTCGCCGGTGGCGGCAAGGCGATTTATTGGCTTCACACGCACGATGAGAGCGGCATCATTCACATAGAGTCGCCGAAGGAACGTACGTTTACTCTCAGCAATTTCTTCGATATCTGGGGCCAGAAACTCAGTGCGAGCCAGGTCGGACCGGCTAAGGGTACGGTCACCGCATACCTCAATGGCAAAAAGGTTTCCGGCGACCCGGCCAAAATCGAGTTGGGCGCACACAAGGTGATCCAGCTCGACGTCGGAAAGGTCATCGCGCCGAAGCCCTACACGTTCCCGTCGGGCGTCTAACGGGCTCCCGAAAGCACGCTGCCCGGGCGGCCCAGAGCCCAATCTCTCGTCGATCTTGACCTTATTGCTGGACAAAGCGGGCAGCAGGCAGCCATAAGGTCAAGATCGATATCGGAAAGCGTTTACCGTTCCGCGCGAACGTCACGTTGGTGCGGAACGGTCAGGCGCGGATGACTTCCAGACCGGCATCGGTGAACGGCCCGGTCATCGTGTCGGTTGCGGCGGAATCCGTAATGATCGCCGCGATGTCCTCGACCCCACAGATCCGGGCGAACGCCCGGGTGCCGAGCTTGGTGCTGTCGGCGACCACGACCACCTTCTTCGCGCGGCTGGCCATCAGCGCGTTCGTACTGGCCTCGGCCTCGTTGTGCGCGGTCGCCCCGGCGACAGCATCGATACCGTCGACACCCAGGAAGACCAGGTCGAGGCTGAGCTCGCCGAGAATGTTGGAGGCCAGCGGCCCGATCAGCTCGTAGGACTGGGCCCGCGCGACGCCGCCGGTGACCACGATCTTCACGTGCGAGCGGACGGTCAGCTCGTTGGCGATGTTGACGGCATTGGTCACGACGGTTACGCCCGGCTCGCCGTCGCTGCCGCGCAGCTCGATCCGGGTCGCCAGCGCGCGGGCGACCTCGGTCGTCGTCGTGCCGCCGTTGAGCCCGACCGTCGTGCCGGGGCTGGCCAGCGCCGCGGCGGCCGCCCCGATCCGCTGCTTCTCGGTGGCGTTGCGTGCGGTCTTGTAGCGCAGCGGCAGGTCGTAGGAGACGCTGCCGGAGACCGCGCCACCACGGGTACGGGTCAGCATCTGCTGCTGGGCAAGATGATCGAGGTCGCGCCGGATCGTCGCGGTCGAGACGTCGAGCTCGCTGGCCACGGTGTGCACGTCGAGCTGGCCGTCTCTGGCCAGGTATTCCAGCAAGGCGTTGAGCCGTTCGTGTCGCGTCATCCCGCTCGCTCCCGTGAGATTCTGCCGGCCACCATATGCGGTACGGGCTCGGTTAGGTGGCCAATGACCACGCAATCCCGTCCAGAATGTCGTGTTCGCTGGTGATCACCGCGTCCGCGCCGAGACCGTCGACGATGACCCGCAGGATCAGCGCCCCGGCGCCGATCACATCGACCCGGCCCGGATGCATGACCGGCAACGCGGCCCGCGCTGCCCGCGGCATCGCGAGCAGCCGGTCGCTGATCGCGTGCACGGTCGCTGCGTCCATGACCGTGCCGTGGATGCGGTCCGCGTCGTACTCGGGCAGGTTTTCGGCGATGGCCGCGATCGTGGTGACGGTGCCGGCGACGCCGATGAGGCTGGCCGCCCGCTCGACCGGGACGCTGCTCCGTACCTCGGTCAGGGCCGCGATCACGTCGGCCTCGGCGGCGGCGACCTGCTGTGTAGTGGGCGGATCGTCGTGGAGGTGGCGTTCGGTGAGGCGTACGCAACCGATATTGACGCTGCGCTGTGCGGTCGCTTTGACCCCGTCGCCAAGGACAAATTCGGTCGAGCCACCGCCAATATCCAGGACCAGCGCCGGCGGCCGCGCACTAGTGAGGCTGCGCACCGCGCCGGCATACGAAAGCGCCGCTTCCTCATCGCCGGTGATGATTTCGGCATCCCGGCCGAGTGTTTTCCGCACCATGGCGTGGAATTCTTCGCGATTGGCAGCGTCACGGGTCGCGCTGGTGGCGACCATTCGTACCCTGTCGATATCTTTGCAGGCGGCCGCGTATTCGGCGAGCGCGATCCTGGTACGTTCGATTGCTTCCGGCGCCAGCCGCCCGGTGCGGTCGACGCCCTGCCCGAGCCGGACGATTTCCAGCCGGCGGTCGACGTCGGCGAGCGTGTCGCCGTCGATGTCGGCAATCAGCAGCCGGATCGAATTCGTGCCGCAATCAATTGCCGCTACGCGGGCCAATGGTCGATCCTTTCGTCGTTGTACGTGGATTATCATGGAGCATCAACCGAATGCGCGTCGCCGCGGGACCGGAAGGTGCCATGTCCGATCAGTTGACGGAATTGGGCAAGGGCGGCCGGGTGCTCGTAGTACACGCACATCCGGACGACGAGACGTTGGCTACCGGCGCGACGATCGCGGACCTGGCCGCACGTGGCATCGAGATAACACTAGCGACCGCGAGTGCCGGAGAGGCCGCCGAACAGGGTGATGTGCACGACGCCCGCCGGCAGCGCGAAGCCAAGCTACAACGGGCCGCGCAATTCCTGGGCATCAGCGAGCAGTATCGTCTCGGCGGGCCGGGCCGGTGGGTCGATGATGCCGGGCAGGGTGGCACGAACAGCCTCACCAACGCCGATCCCGCCGAGCTCTCCGCCGAAATCGTCGCACTCATAGGACGACTGCGGCCGGAGCTCATTCTCACCGTCGGCTCCGACGGCATTACCAACCATCCCGATCACATTCTGATATCCAGCGCGGTCCGCGCCGCCACCGACCACCTCGGCGGCCCGCCCGCTTTCGGTGCCTGCGTTCTCGCCGACGACGTTTCCGCGGCGCGCCGTCGAATCGCGGAATTCACCAGCGATCTGGTCGGTTCCGGCGGCGTACAAGGCATATCCGCCGCCGACCTGACCTTTTCGGCTGGCGATGCCGCGGCCATATCAAAGCGCCGCGCTCTCGCCGAATACGCGCCCGTACTGGCGGATATGGCGCTGGAAGAGCTGCTCGCGATACCCGGTCCGCACGGCGGCGACACCGAACTATTGCGCATTGTTTTCGACATTGCCGGCTGGGCGACCGAGCATTACCAACGCCTCAACTAGCGCGGCGCAGACCGAGCCCGGAGTGCGTGCCGGTGAGTTTGCCGTCACGCAGCACGATCGCCCCGTTGACGAGTACGTCGTCGATACCGTCGGCGAGCTGGCGCGGATCGTCATATGTCGCGCGGTCGCTCACCTGGGCCGGGTCGATCACCGCGATATCGGCCGCGTATCCGGAAATCAACAAACCGCGCCGGGCCAGCCCAAATCGCCGAGCGGGATGTCCGGCCAGGTGCGACGCGATCGCGCCCCACGTAAAGTCGCCGAACTCGCGAGTATGGCGCCCCAGATAGCGGGCAAAGGTCCCGTACGCCCGCGGGTGCGGATGCGCGCCCACGAAGATCCCGTCCGACCCGCCCATATGCGCCTCGTGCCGCAACAGCGCCCGCAATTCCTCGACGGTCCGATCCGGCAACGTCATCACCGCACTCACCGCCAACCGCGATGCCGCCAGCATTCGGTATGCCAGCTCACCCGGCGAGTCGCCGGAACGAGCCGCCGCCTCGGCCAGCGTCAGCCCCTGCACCCAGGCATATTCCGGCGCGCCGACGTGCGCAATCCGGACCCGCTCCGGCCAGCCCGGACCGATGCTCGGCTGCCCGGCAACCGCCGGCAGGTGATCCCGGATCAGCGCCGACCGCACCGACTCATCGGCCAACTGCGCGGCCGCCGCGGCCATCCCGCGGGCCATCATCGTGGCCGGCACAATCGGCATCGCGAGCAACGTAAACCCAGCCCGATAAGGATAAGCGTCGAACGTGACGTCCACACCGGCCGCCCGGGAATCGTCTAGCAACCCGGCCAACGTGTCGGCCGGACCGTGATAGTGCGAGATATGCGCGGTCACGCCACTGCCGGCGGCGATTGCCCGCAACTCCTCGACGCCGACCGCGGCCCGCGCCTCGTACCCGCGCGTATGCGACACATAAAGCCCGCCCGCCGCGGCAACCGGCCGGCACAACGCGACGAATTCCGGCACCTCGGCAAACCGCCCCGGCACATAATCCAGACCGGTCGACAACCCCACCGCACCCTCGTCCAACCCCTGCTGCACAAGGGAAACCATCAGAGTCAATTCGTCGTCCGTCGGCGGCCGTGAGGCGTAATCCATCACCAAATGCCGTACGGTCCCGTGCGGCACCAAGTAGGCGACATTCACGGGTGACGCACCGTCGTACCCGGCCAGCATCGAGGCCACGCCGCCACCCGAATACGACGGATGCGGCCCGTTCAACGCGCCGAAATACTCGGTGCCATATCCGCCATCACCCGGCGCATATGACACCCCGTCCTGCCCGGCGACCACGGTGGTTACGCCCTGGCGCAACAGAGCCAGGGCCGCATCCGCCTGCAGCACAGCGGAATCCGCATGTGAATGCGTATCAATTAGTCCGGGGAGCAGATACCGACCCGTGCAGTCGATCGACTCGGCCGCCGTCACGTCCGGAAAATAGCCGACATCGCGAATCCGGCCGTGCTCGACCACAATGTCGGCGCGGAACGGCGGCCCGCCGGCGCCGTCAACCACCCAGCCGCCATGCAACACAATGTCAATCAACGCAAGGACCTCGCTCCCACCACGACGGCAGCGCGTCCAACGCCTCGTCTCCCAAGGGATTCACCCCACGCCCGACGGCCAGCGAATGCGCCACCAGCACGTGCAGGCATTTCACCCGGCGCGGCATTCCGCCGGCCGATACGCCGTCGATTTCTGGCACGTCACCCAGCTCGCGCCGGCAGGACAAATAGCTTTCATGGGCGGCCAGATACGCGGCCGCCAGCTCCGGGTCGGAAGCGAGTCGAGATGTCATCGACGCCATCAGACCGGACGCCTCCAACCGCCCGACCGCCGCCGTCGCTCGCGGGCAGGTGAGGTAATACAGCGTCGGAAAGGGTGTCCCGTCCTCCAGCCGCGGCGCGGTCTGTACGACGTCGGGCAGCCCGCACGGGCACCGGTGCGCGACGGCCCGGGCGGCCCGCGGCGCCCGGCCCAACTGCGCTGCCACCACGTCCCGCTCGACCGCCGTAATGGGCTCACCACTCACGGGGCGCGATCTGCCTTCTCTACCGAGCCCCACAGTTTCGAATACCACGGCGCCCGGGCCCCGGAATGCGCCCCGCCGGCCGTGCCGGAATTACTGCCCGACTGTCCATTGTCGACAACCACGAGCTGCGTCTCCCCGGGAAGCACGTACTGCAACCGCTCCCGAGCCAGGGTCCTTACATAGTCCGGGTCGCCCAGCTGCGCCTTGCGCCGGTCTAGCTCATCGACCTGCGCCTGCTTTTGTGCATTCTGCTGCTGCAGCTGGGCAATCTGGCTGCGCTGCGCCAGATACTGCTTCATCGGATAGGCCAGCGACAGCACCAACGCGCATACGACCAGCGCCAAAACCGCGGCCCGTCGGGTCAGCCTGCCACCGCGGCGGAGTCGGCGTACCGGCCCCGGCCGCTGACCGGACTCACGCCGCCGGGCCGCCTGCCGTGCGGCGTGCTGCTCCCGGGCCGGAGCCGAGTCCCTGGTACGGGAACGGGGACGGGCGGCCGCCTTGGCCCCGGAACGTGCGGTAGGCCGCACGTTCCGCCGGCCGGGCGCCCCCGAGCGCTGCCGCGGCATTAGGGGGCTACTGCCGGAACCGCGGGAATGCAGACCCGCCGGCATACCGTGCCGCGTCGTCGAGCTCTTCCTCGATCCGCATGAGCTGGTTGTACTTCGCCACCCGCTCGGACCGCGCCGGCGCGCCGGTCTTGATCTGCCCGGAGCCGACCGCCACCGCCAGATCGGCGATCGTGGTGTCCTCGGTCTCCCCGGAACGGTGCGACATCATCGTGGTGAGACCGTTGCGGTGGGCCAGCTCAACCGCGTCAAATGTTTCGGTCAACGTACCGATCTGGTTGACCTTGACCAGCAGCGAATTCGCCGCCTTCTCATCGATGCCGCGGCGCACCCGGGTCGGGTTGGTGACGAACAAATCGTCGCCGACAATCTGCACCCGGTCGCCGATGACAGTGGTGAGGGCGACCCAGCCGGACCAGTCCTCCTCGGACAGCGGGTCCTCAATGGACACGATCGGGTAGTCGCCGAGCAACTGCTCGTAATACTCGGTCATTTCGGCGGACGATTTCTTGCCGCCCTCGAATTCGTAGATGCCTTCGTTGTAGAACTCGGTCGCCGCGGCGTCCATCGCCAACGCGATATCCCGACCCGCCTGATATCCGGCCTTCTGGATCGCCTCGATAATCAGGTCGAGCGCTTCGGCGTTGGCCGACAGGTTCGGCGCGAAACCGCCCTCGTCACCAAGGCCGGTCGACAGGCCCTTGGCCTTCAGCACGCTCTTGAGCGCGTGATAGGTCTCCGCGCCGTAGCGGACCGCCTCGGAGAAGGTCGGCGCGCCGATCGGCGCGATCATGAATTCCTGTATGTCGACATTGCTGTCGGCGTGCGCACCACCGTTGAGAATGTTGAACATCGGCACCGGCAGCAGGGCCGCGTTCGGCCCGCCCAGATACCGGAAGAGCGGCAGCTCGGCGGAGCTCGCCGCCGCCTTCGCCACCGCGAGGCTGACCCCGAGCAGCGCGTTGGCGCCCAGCTGCGACTTGTCCGGCGTGCCGTCCAGATCGATCAGCCGGGCGTCGATGAGCCGCTGCTCGCTGGCGTCGTAGCCGGTCAGCTGCGGGCCGATCTCGTCCAGCACCGCGGTGACCGCCTGCGTCACACCCTTGCCGCCATAGCGCTCGGAATCGCCGTCGCGCAGCTCGACCGCCTCGAACTGGCCGGTCGATGCCCCACTGGGCACCGCCGCCCGGGCGAACGTGCCGTCGTCGAGGGCAACCTCGACCTCGACGGTGGGATTGCCACGCGAATCCAGGATCTCGCGAGCACCGACGGCCTCAATGGTCGCCACGAGGGCTCCTCCCCTGAGTTGAATTCAGTCTCATAAATACTGCTGCCGATGAGCCTACTTGCCGGTCTCGCCGTCACCTCCCCGCCCCGCCGATCGATTTCATTGCTCGCTCCGCCTACCACATCTCAGGTGGCGCCTGCGATGCTCACTCGCTGTCGGCTCGTCCGTGGAATGGAATAGTGCGCATCTATGAAAGACCTGTGGCGGCTGCGCGCGATCCGCCAGCTGACGCTCGGGCTGGCGCCGCTGCTCGTCATCGGGGTCGCGGTGCTCATCGCGCTGTCGATCAAGGGCAGCGAGGTCTCCGGGCGCCTCCGCGAGGCAACCGGCCGCGCCGACGGCGTGGTGCAGCGGATCGACTCGAGCCACCACGCGAGCATTACCTGGACCGACCGGGACGGCATGCGCCACACCAGCCGGATCGGCTACCCCGCCGACAACGCGCCCGATCGCGGCGCGACCGTGCTTGTGCACTACGTACCGGACAACCCGAGCAAGGCCTACGCGCCGCGCGACAGCACGTATGCCAGCGCCGACAGCCTCACCGGCGGGGTGGTGTACCTAGGCCTATTACTGCTGATCGTCGTGATCGCGACCGCGGTCCGCATCGGCCGCCGGACAGCAACGGCGAAACGGCCGACCACGCCGGTGCGGCTCTCGCGGGTGCGTACCCGCCTCGGCGTGCTCCAGCGCACCTGGCTGGTGGTGTCGCAAGGGCGGCAGGAACATTGGGTGCCGGTCTTCTGGCAGCCGGAGCTCTCCGGGCTGCTCGGTGACACACCGGCAAAGGTGCACGGCGATCCGCAGTCCGCCCGGGTCCTCGACCTCGACGGCACCGTGATCTGGTCCTCCGGCCGCGCCCGGCAGACCCCACCGCGCGGCCGACACCAGGCCAACCCCGGCACGTACGGCCGCAAGGCGCCCGGCGGCGAGGTGCGGCCGATCTCGTTGGCCGCGCAGGCCCGCCGGGATGGGACGTTCATCGCGATCAGCCCGGTGCTGGGCGCGATCTGGATGTACGTCAACGGTCTCGGTGCGGCCGGCTTTGGACTGGCCACCGCCGTGTTGGCCGGTCTGCTCTTCTGGATCCCGAGCACCTACGGCTCCGACCCGACCTAGCATGTTGTACGAGACTGTTGTCAAGTTGTACGATCGGTCTTATGGCCAAACTCAACGTCAGTAGCGCTCGGGAGAATCTGCCCGAAGCGATCGAGACGGCACGTACCGAGGTGGTCTTCCTCGAACGGTATGGGCGCCCGGTCGCCGTGCTCGTGAGTCCGGAGCGCTATGAGCAGTTGATGGCGGCCGCCGAAGACGCCGAGGACATCGCCGCGTTCGATGCGGCGATGGAAGAGGAAGGCCCCAACATCCCCTGGGATGAGGTCAAAGCCGATCTCGGCTGGGCGTGACCGAGTATCGAATCGAGCTGCGGCCAGCGGCGGCCAGAGCCCTGCGCAAGCTCGATCCCCAGATCCGCCCGCGCATTCAGGGCGCGATCGCATTGTTGGCACGCGATCCCCGCCCACCGGCGGCCCGTGCGCTCCAGGGGCGGCCGGGCTTCCGGATCAGGGTCGGCGACTACCGCATTATTTACACGATCGCAGACGACGTACTCCTCGTGGTCGTTGTGACGATCGGGCACCGACGCGACGTGTACGAGCGGTAACCTGCAATCCGTGACGGTCATCGGGACGGTGCGCGGGCTGTGGCGGTATCCGGTGAAGTCGATGCTCGGCGAGCAACTCACCGAAGCCGAAATCGACGAGCGCGGGGTTGTCGGCGACCGGCTCTACGCCGTTCGTACCGGTGACGACAAGCTCGGCAGCGGCAAGAATTCCCGACGCTTTCGCCGCATTGACGGCCTGTTCGACCTACGCGCGCGATATCGCGGCCCCGACGCGCGGCCGGAAATCGCATTGCCCGACGGCCGGGATGTGCAGGACGCCGACAGCGAGCTGCGTCGCTTCCTCGGTCGCGATGACATCAGACTCGCGGCCGAAAACGACCTTATGCATTTCGACGCCGCGCCGTTGCATTTGGCGACCACCGCGTCGATTTCGGCAATGGCAGATGCCGTACAAACGGTCGCCGTCGACGAGCGGCGATTTCGGCCCAACATCGTGATTGACACCGGGAACGCCCGCGGCTTCGTCGAAAACGATTGGGTGAATCACACCGCGACGATCGGCAATTCCGTACGGATATCGTTCAGCAAGGTGACCGAACGCTGCGTGATGACCAACAATGCGCAATACGAATTGGCGCGTTCCCCCGATGTACTCAAAACCGCGACCAGGCTGAACAATATGTGCGTCGGTATCTACGCAACGGTATTGGCGACCGGCCCGATCCGGCTCGGCGACGACATATTACTCGATAGCTGACGCCGAGCCGGCCTAAGGCTGGGCCCAGCGGACCGACGAGCCCGGCGGAACATCACCGAGGCGGTGAAAGTGCTGCAGGCAGTACACGCGCACCCCGAACTGCGCGTGGTCTACCCGCACCGCGGCCGGCTGGTCACAACGCCGGCATCTCTGCGCGGAAATCGCGCGGGGTCGGAAAACGGGCAGCGACGCCTTGCGCGTCAATAGCCCTGCGTACCGGTTCATGTACCGAGAGTGCACGATGGACAGTGATCCGGACAGGGGGTAACAAAAAGTAGGGGTAACACGACGTTATCAATACGATGCGGAGAGTCTTAACGGGTGCCGAGTTGCGAGCCTTGCGCGAGGCTCGCAACTGGTCGCAGACCGCGCTCAGTCGCCGGACCGGGGTCACCCGCAACTACGTGAGCATGATCGAGAACGGCCAACGGCCTGGAAGTGCGCAGTTCTGGCGCATGGTGGGGCGAATCTTCGATGCGGAGGAGGAGGCGGCTGTGCGGCGCGCGGATTTCTTGCGGCTAAGCGCCACTGCGCTGACCGGCGCTGCGGCGCCGTCAGTGGTAGCGGCGTCCTCGGCCGCCGCGCAGCCACCAGCCGCCGCGCAGTCACCGGCCGACACACACCCGCAAGCGCAGCCGCTGGCGCCGGGCCAGCCAGATGCCGCCACCCGGCTCGGCCGGCAGATCTTCGCCAGCCTCGTCGCCGGCGACTCACGCCTCCTGGCCGCGACCCAGACGACCCACGCGACCGACCTGGTGATTGGCGGGTACGTCTCCCGGCACCAGGCCAGCCGCCGTTTGTTACACCGCTGGATGACCCAGCCGGCGACCCCGGTACTGCAGGTCAACGCCGCCGGAGTCCTGGCAAAGCTGGACGATCCGGACACTATCGACGAGGTCATCGGGGCGCTGCGCGGGAACACCCGGGTACGCGGCCTCTATCTCACCGCCGTCGCCTCCCGCGTGCTGCGACTCCCGTGGGGACAGGCCGGGATGCTCGCCGGGGCCGCCGAGCGGACCGATGTCCAGCTGCCCGAGCAGCACCAGAACGCGCTGCTTGCCGAGCTGGACAACCCGCGCGATGGCGCTGCCCGTTGGTGCGCACTGACTCTGCTTGGGCACAACGCCGCCCGTTCCCGGGACCTACTGCTGAGCCGGCTTCGGGTCGAGCAGTCGCGGGAGACGCTACGGGCACTCGGCGGCGCGCTCGCCCAACCGTCCCTTTAGGACAGAAACCGTGCTACTGCTCACCGTTTCACATGGGCAGGAGGTGGTCAGCGAGCTCGACCGCCAACTGCGTCAGCGCGGCGTCACCAATGCCGCGGTCGCCTCGCTGATCGGCGCGGTCGATGCCTGCGCAATCTCCAATATGGACGGTCACGACGCGAGCACCGACATCGTCACCGAATACAAGCAGCCGCTCGAGCTGTCCGGCACCGGCGAGATCGTCGACGGGAAGCTGCACCTGCACGTTGTGCTCGGCAAGCAGGGCAATGCGGCGCTGTCCGGGCATCTGCATTGGGCTCGGGTCGACAAATTCTTCGTCCGCGCCTACGTAATCGCGTTCTGACTCAACCAGCCGCTGCACCCACCCAGCCCACTCATCCCGTCGATCTTGAAGATATTGCCCCACATTTCGGACATTCATGGGCCATATCTTCAAGATCGGCGAGGATCCTAGCCTGCGGGCCAGTATCGGCGCCATTGATCGGCGTCCATTGTGGAGGGATCGTGGCCGTCGGCGCGAGCAGCCACTTCGGCCGCCCTGACCCGGTCGCGGAACTGTCGGGCCAGCTGCCGCAACACCGATTCCGCGTCGTCGCGGGCAATCGCGAACAATTCCGCATCCGGGACGAGCTCGGCCGGTACGCCCGCTCTGGTTGCCTTGCGGTGCAGGGTTTCGGCGAGTACGAGGGCCGGCAGCGACTCCGGTATGCCGTCGAATATCGACTCCCGCTGTTTCTCCGCGCGCTTGATGCGATCCCAGTTGACGTTGACCTCGTCAGCGCCGGAGACCACCAGCCCGTCGAATACGTGCGGGTGCCGGCGGATGAGCTTGTCGCTCAGGTCGCCGGCAACCTCATCGATGCCCCACGGCCGCTCGGACTCCTCGGCCAGCCGGGAATGGAAGAACACCTGGAACAGTACGTCGCCCAATTCCTCGCGCAATGCGACCGAATCGCCATCCTGTAAGGCATCGTAGGCCTCGTACGCCTCCTCGATCAGGTAGCTTTTCAGGCTGTCGTGTGTCTGTTGGCTGTCCCACGGGCATTCCCGGCGGAGCCGGTCCATCACCCCGACGAGGTCGAGCAGTCGGGCGCCGGGCGGATCCGCCGAGCCGACGACGACCTCGACCTCAGCACCGGCCGTCCGCAACGTTTGTACAAACTCCTCATCGCCACCCAGCCAGACCGCCACCGGCAGCGCGTCCGCACGTTTCAGAAACTCGGCCGGACTGTCCACTGTGGTCACATCAATGCCCGGAAACAACTCCGCGGCGAATACCGGCCCGGCCTGCAATGCGGCCCATCCGGCGGCCGATAGCAGCCCGGGCAGCCGCGCACTGACGGTGACCACGATCAAGCGCGGCATCGTCAGCTGCCCACGGTGAGCACAACGGGCCCGTTCGTGTCGCTGACCAAAATGCGATTGCCCCGGCTCCAGCTCAACCGCCCCGCGAAGTTGGCTTGTTCGTACGGGCTGAGCCTGTCGACGAGGAGGTATGTCCCGTCCGGCGAGAACGACAGCAGCACCTCGGGCAGGAGCTTCTGGTCGTGCGTACACGCCTGGTGTGAGCCATCGATATCGGCGACACACAGGCTGCTCGTACTGGTAAACGCGACCCGCTGCCCGTCCGGGGACAGGCTGGCAGCCGCGACGAGTGCGCGGCGCATCTCACTGACTCGTCAGCGGTGACTTCGATGTCGAGGTATCGGGGGTACGCATCGCCGGGCTGACCGCGCCGGTGACCGAACCTTTCTTTGCATTCCAGGTGCCGAACCGCGGGTTGATCTTGATCGACACACCGGGCTTGCGGAGCAGCGTCGACTGCAGTTTGGTCATGCCGTCCTGCGCGACCTCGGCCTGCGCGGTGGCCGGAATCGATTCGACCGGGACATCGGCGGAGAATATGTGCACCACCCACAGCGCGGTGCCATCCGGCGTGGTTGCGACGAATCCCGTGTGCGAACGGACCGCATTGCCTTTGGCGGCGCCGAAATATTGGGCGAACGCGGCGCTGTCGACGGCCTGCGGTGTCGGCGCGGTGTATTGCGACGCATACTTCTTCGCGAACTTCGCGTACGTGCTCTCGTTCGCCTGGATCGCGGTGCCGACCTTGCTCGCGGTGGCCTGGTCGGGGACCGCGATGAGCCCGATCTGGTAGACCGAGAGCAGTCCGCGCTGCACGGCGAGCTGCCCGGCCAACGCGATGTCGTCGAAGTAGGCGCTCTGTTGCGAGCGCGCGACGCCAAGCTTCACCAGCGCGGAGTCGACACCCGACGCGCCACTCTGGTTGGCCGCCCGCATCAGCGCAGCCACCTGGCTGCCGGCGCCGCTCGGGGCCGACACGCCAGCCTGTTTGGCGGCTCGCTGCAGCAGTACGTGGAAGATCTGGTTCTCCAACACCTGGCCGCGGTAGTCGTTCTTCGACCAGGCCGACCGGACGCTCTGGTCGGTGTACCCCTTCGTGACCGCGTTCTGCAGCTGCTTGGTGGAGACGGTCTGGTCGCCGACATAGGCGGCCGTGGCGGGGTTTCGCTGACAGCCGGCCAGCGCGACGACCGAGACGGCGGACAGCAGCGCCGCTGAGCGGACGAACCTCACGAGTTCCTCACCTGATACACCCGGGGATGGAAGCACCTCATCGTCCCACGCGGTCTTCCAGCGGCCGGGCGCAGGTGCCTATTGGGTAGGCACCGGGTCCGGCTCGGCCGGCGCCGCTGCGGCCGGTCGCTGCGCCGGGCGCAGCACCGTGAGTGCCACCGCCGCGGCCGCGATACCCGCCGCCACCCCGGCATATGCGGTGGTCGACATCGCATGCACGAACGCGTTCTTCGCCGTCTGGGCGAGCCCGCGGTCCCCTCTGGTGGCCGCGACCTGCAGGGCGTTGCCCAGCGAATCCCGCGCCGCGCCGGTGATGCGGTTGGGTAGCTCGGCGGTGTAGGACGCGGTGAGCACGCTGCCGAGAATCGCCACGCTGAGCGCCTGGCCGACCTGCTGGACGGTGTCGTTGACCGCCGATCCGACGCCGGCCCGGTCCGGGGGCAGCGCGGCCAGCAGCGTCCCGTAGGCGGCCGGGCCGGCCGTCCCGCTGCCCGCCCCGGTCACGATGAGCGCGGCGACCAGCATCGAATAGCCGTCGCCCGGCCCGATCAGCGCGATCAGCCCGAATCCGACGGCCAGCATCGCGAGCCCGATCGTGACCGTGATGCGCGCGCCCAGTTTCTTGTCGAGCAGCACGCCCACACCGTTGAACGCCATTACCGTCACCAGCATCGGCGTGAATGCCAGGCCCGCCTTCATCGGGCTGTACCCGAGCACGAACTGCACGTACTGGGTGATGGCCAGCATGATGCCGCCGCCGGCGAATGACAGCAGGACGATGGAGAGGCTCGCACCACTGAAGTTGCGGTCCCGGAAAAGAGCGACGGGCAGCATCGGCTCCGCGCAACGTCGTTCCCACACAGCAAACGCAATCAGCATCAATACGGCCACCACCAACGCGATGAACGTGCGTGGATCCCCCCAGCCGTCCCGCGGGCCGCTGATAATCCCCCATACAAGAGCGGTCATGCCGATCATCGAAAATGCCGCACCAATTCCGTCAGGACGCCTCGCCGAGCCACGCGATTCGGGAATGATCAGCAACGCCGCGATCACGCCGAGAACTGCGATCGGCACGTTCACCAGAAATACCGAGCCCCACCAGAAATGCTGCAGCAGCAGGCCGCCGAACGTCGGGCCGCCGAGCGCGCCGAGCATCAGCACCGAGCTCCAGATCGCGATCGCCTTTTTGCGCTCGGTGTCATCGAAAACGGTGGTCAGAATCGACAGCGTTCCCGGCATGAGAAACGCCCCGCCCACGCCCATTACCGCACGAGCCGCGATGAGCTGATCCGGCGTAGTCGCAAACGACGCGGCAAAAGAGGCGCCGCCAAATATGATCAGGCCGACAATCAACCCGCGACGACGCCCGTGCCGATCGGACAGGCTGCCGGCCGTGAGCAACAGCCCGGCGAATACCAGAATGTACGCGTCGATTATCCACTGAATATCCGAGCTGCTCGCGTGCAGTTCGCGGATCAGCGTCGGGATCGCGACGTTGAGCACCGTGTTGTCGACCACAAGGACGAGAAGGCTCAGGCAGAGCACCGCGAGGATCAGCCAGCGGCGCGGGTGCGGGGTGGGCATCGGCTTCCTCTCGCACAGTGAACGAGGTACTCGAACACTGTACCAGTGGACTCGTACACCGTGCGAGAGCCGCTATGCTGGGGCCCGGAGGAGACCACATGCCCGCGAAACCCGCCAAGCCGCCGACGGGAAACCCGCTCGAGTCGTCGATCTGGATCCATCCGCCGCGCCGCCGTGGCGAGCAGCCCTCGCTCGGCCGGGAGCCGATCGTGCGGGCGGCCGTCGAGCTTCTCGACGCCGAGGGGCTCGACGGCCTGAGCATGCGCCGCCTCGGCAGCAGGCTCGGCGCCGGCGCGACGTCCCTCTATTGGCACGTCCCCAACAAGGCCGGGCTGCTCGACCTGGTCATCGACGAGGTGATGGGCGAGGTCGAGGTGCCCGACGCCGACGCTGCCGGCTGGCGCAGCGCGGCCCGCGCCTACGCGACCGGCATGCGGACCGTCATTCTGCGCCACCCGTGGGTCACCGAGTTGCTCGGCGCCCGGCCAAACCTCGGCCCGAATTCAATGCAGCTGGCCGAACGGGCTACCAAGCTGCTGCTGGTCGCGGGCTTCGACGGGCACGGCCTTTACCACGCGAGCCAGCTGCTGACCTCGCATGCGATCGGCTGCGCGGTCCTCGAATCGTCGTGGCGGAGCGCGGCGGCCCGATCGGGGATGTCGGCGCAGGAGCTGGTCGCCGAAATCCAGCCGTACCTGAGCCGAATCGCCGCGGACTATCCGAACGTCCAGAAATGGCAGCGCGAAAACCCCGATCTCGACATCGACAAACTCTATGCGGAAAGCTTCGATTTCGGCGTGGACCGGTTATTGGAGGGCCTCGCGGGCTGGCTCGACAAACCCTCCCCGTGATCATGCACAAACACAGCACAACACGCCGCACGGAACCTGCGTTTGCGCATGATCACCGAGGGGTGATCGAGCGGCGCGGCGCTAGTGGTGTTTGCCGATCGACTTCTCGTACTCCTTCCGCATCGCTTCCCCGCCGCCGGACTTCCACCGATTGACGGCCTGCTTCAGCGCGCTGATGGGATCCCGGCCGGCGACGATGTCGGTCACCGTGTCGTACACGTCGTTGGTCAGCTTGCCGCCGACCTTGGTGTAGGTATCGGAATAGTGCCCGATCGTCGGGTCGGCCTGGGCGACCTTGAGTAGCCCTTTCTGAATGCCGAACAGGTAATCCACGTCGTCCGGATATTGCGCGTCATAGACATATTCCGAGGAATGGCACATCGTGCTGACGCCGCTTTCCACGCCGATTACCTCGAGGCTGCCCTTCTTGGTGTACGCCGGCGCGCCATGCGGATCGTACGTGAAGTGCTCGCCCTTCGTTCCATAGTTGAGAAACAGCCATTCACTGCTGCCGAACGGAGCGGCCAGATAGTCGAATACGCGCAGCAACATGCGCACCCGTTTCTCGTCGGTCTTCTTGATCGCGGTGTAGCCGATCGACCCGTAGCCGAGATCATGTACGCCCGGGCCGCCGGAATGCCCGAACGGGATCAGCAGCTCATCTTTCACTGTCGGGTCGGCGACCCGGTCCTTGCTCCGGGCACCTATCGCGCCCGGTCCGGATTGGACGACGGCCGCGATCTTGCCCTGTAGGTAGGGGGTGTGGCTGTCGGTGATGTTGGGATCGGGATAGAAATAGCCGGCCTTGCGGAGCTTGATTGCGTACGCCACCGCAGCTTCATACTCTTCGGTCTCGAAGCGGTTGGTGAGCGTGCCATCCTTGTTCTGCCGCCATCCATTGGGAGCGCCGAACCACTGACCGAACATATGCACCGCGTTTGCGTAGTACGGCTCAAGTGCCCATTTGTTCTGCTTCGGCCGGGTCAGCTCCTTGCATTTGCTCATGAACTCGTCGGCGTTCTTGCATTGGAAACCGCCGACCGGATCCCAGACCTTGTTGTTTCCCACGTATATCTGGCCGAACACGCCCTGGGGGATCGGCGCCCCCCAGATCTTGCCGTCGACAACCGCCGTCTTCCAGGCGCTCGGCTGCAGGGCGGCCAGGTTTGGATATTCCTTGATCGCGTCGCCGGACAGCAGCGATGTGAGGTCGGTGAATTTGGCCGTGAGGAGATCGGCCACATGGGTAATGCCCTGATTGGGCGGGATCCACATCAGGTCGGGCAGATCCCCGCCGGCGACGATCGCGGCGAACTTGTCGGGATATCCCGGATCGGTGCCCATGATGAGATTGAGCGTCACACCGAGCTTCTTGTTCATCTCCTGCCAGTAGGCGTTCTTGCCCATTGGCGGCGGCGGTGTTTCCCAGATCTCGGTGAGCGCGGTGACCTTGCTGCCGTCGCCCGGCGTGGCCTTGACCGACTGCACCAGCTTTTTCGGGAACGACTTGTAGCCGGGTTGAATGCCCTGCGTGGTGCCGGCCAGATCGGGCCTGGGGCCGTCGAACGGCACATATGTCGGCAGCTTCACGTCCGCCGACGCCGCGGCGCCGGTATTGGTGGACTTCACTTTTGCGCAACCGGCGAGAATTCCGGGGCTGACCGCTGCCGCGGCCGCACCGAGCTTCAGGACCGTGCGCCGCTGCAGTGATCGGGTCATGGTGTTCCCCTAACCTTTGATTGCGCCGGTGAGTACGCCGCGGGTGAAGTAGCGCTGCAGGAACGGGTAGACGAGCACGATCGGCACCAGCGCCACCACGACGACCGCCATCTGGATGGACTGCGGCGGCGGGATGTGTTGAATGCCCAACTGCTCCGCCGACAGCGATTTGCCCTTCACGACATAGGTGTAGAGGACCAGCTGAATCGGCCATTTCGACGTGTCGTTGAGATAAAGCAGGGCGTTGAAGAACGAGTTCCAGTAACTGACCGCATAAAATAGGCCGATCACCGCGATCACGGCTTTGGACAGTGGCAGCACGATCCGCCACAGGACGGTCAGATCGCCCGCACCGTCGATACGCGCCGCGTCGAGAAGATCACGCGGCAGGTTCATGAAGAACGCCCGCATAACGATGAGGTTGAACGCGGTCATCAGGCCGGGCAGGATCAGCGACCAATAGGTGTCGAGCAGGCCGAGCGACTTGATCACCAGGTAGGTCGGGATGATTCCCGGCGCGAAAAGGAGCGTAAACAACACCCCGAGCAGCACCGGTTTCCCGGCCAGCACGCCAGGCTTGCTGAGCGCGTAGGCGAGCCCGGTCGTCGTGATCAGGCTCAGCAGTGTCCCGACGACCGTGATGCCGACACTGACCACCACCGCATGCGTGACCACCCCGCCGGTGAGGATCGCCCGGTACGCAGCCAGCGTCGGGTGCGTCGGGAAGAGCACATAGCCACCGGCGTCGATGATCTGCTTGTCGGATGCGAAGCTGGTCGAAATGATGGTGATGAACGGGAAGATGACGACCCCGACGATCACGGTCAGGATGAGTGCCTTCGCACCGCGGCCGAGCGTGGTCGGCGGCTCGGCCCACGACGGGCGGGCCGAGGGACGCGGCCGGGCAAACGCGGTCAGCGACGTCATTTCGAATACACTCCCGCCTCGCCAAACGCATGGGCGACCCTATTTGCCACGTAAATCAGCACGGCGCCGATCACTCCCTTGGCCAGCCCGGCAGCCGCCGATGAGCTCCAATTGCCATCGACAACGCCGTTGTAGTAGACGAATGTGTCGAGCACGTCCGATGCGCCCGGACCGACGGCATTGCGCTGCAACAGCAGCTGCTCGAAACCGACGCTGAGCACATCGCCCAGCCGCAGCACCAGAAGCAGGATGGTCACGCTGCGGATCGAGGGCAGCGTGACATGCCACAGCCGGCCCCATTTGCCGGCGCCGTCGACCGCGGCCGCCTCGTAGAGCGCGGTATCGACCGTGATCAGCGCTGCCAAAAAGATGATCGTGCCCCAGCCGGTGTCCTTCCAGATCACCTGCCCGGTGACCACCAACTTGAACCAGCCGGGGTTTTCCATGATGTTGATCGTGTGCATTCCGTGGTGGCGCAGAAATCCATTCATCAGGCCGGCGCCGCCCAGCACTTCTTGGAACAGGGTGACCACGAGCACCCAGGAGATGAAGTGCGGCAGATAGACGATGCTCTGCACGAATCGCCTGACATTGGTGCTCAGTAAGCTGTTGAGCAGCAACGCCAAGCCGAGCGGCGCGGGGAAATACAGGATCAGCTGAAAGACTGACAGGATGAGCGTGTTGCGAACGGCGTTCCAGAAATCCGGATCGTTATAGAGGGTTTGGAAGTTGGTGAAGCCGACGATCTGGCTGTGCCGGAAACCGACGAACGGCTGGTAGTCCTGGAACGCGATGACGTTACCGAGTAGCGGCACGTAGTAGAAGACGATCAGGAACCCGACGCCGGGCAGCATCAGCAACAGCATCGTGCGGTCGTTGCGCAGCCTGGTCCGCAACGGCACCCGGCGGCGGGCGAACTCCGGCGCCGGCCCGCGGCTCGGCTCATCCACAGTGGTTGCGGGGCCGGACAGGGTCGGCGACTCGCGGCTACGCGACAACGACATAGGGCACGTTCCGGTCAACTCCCTGCGGACCTCGGACGTGGGTGAGCCAGCACAGACCGGCACGGGAAGCCCGTAAGTGCAAGTTAGCGCTCAATATGATGCCTCAACGCGCACATGTCAACAAGCGGCGTCAACTGTCGACACAATGAAACAAGCCCGCAACCTGGCCCCGGTCAGCGAACGTTCGGGCCCGGATCGCGGCGGCCTCATGCGGCAGGAAAGCGCCTTCCGACCGTCCTGATGCGGCAGGCGAGGGGGCGCGTACTACGCGGGCGCGGCGACCGGGTCGCCCAGCACCTCGTTGAGCAGTCGCCAACACCAGTCGAGGAGCGCGACATCGCGTAGCGGCGCGGAACCCATCCCCCCGGTAAGCGGCATCGGCACCGAGATCGTGGAGACCGCGTTCTTGTAGAGCGACTTCTTGTACAGCCGCTGCAGCCGCAGCTCCTGCGACTCGCGCAGCGAGACCGGGGCAAACCTGATGCTGCGCCCCTGGACCGACACGTCGGTCACACCGTGCGCCCGCGCGTGCGCCCGGAACCGCGCCACCGCGAGCAGATTCGCCACCGCGAGCGGCGGGTCGCCATACCGGTCGGCCAGCTCCTCGGCGACCGCGTCCACATCGGACTCGACCGATACGCCGGCCAGCTTGCGGTATGCCTCCATCCGCAGCCGTTCGCCGGGAATGTAGTCGTGTGGCAGGTGCGCGTCGATCGGCAGGTCGAGCTTCACCTCGGCCGGCTCGGTACTCACATCGCCACGGAAATCGGCGACCGCCTCGCCGACCATCCTTACGTACAAGTCGAATCCGACACCGGCGATGTGCCCGGACTGCTCACCGCCGAGCAGATTACCCGCACCGCGGATCTCCAGATCCTTCATCGCGACGGCCATTCCCGAGCCCAGCTCGGTGTTTTGCGCGATCGTGGTGAGCCGGTCGTATGCGGTTTCGGTGAGTGGTTTCTCCGGCGGATAGAGGAAGTATGCGTACGCCCGCTCGCGGGCCCGGCCGACGCGACCACGGAGCTGGTGCAGCTGGGACAGGCCGAACATGTCGGACCGCTCGACGATCAGCGTATTGGCATTCGCAATGTCCAAACCGGACTCGACGATCGTCGTACAGACCAATACGTCGTATTCCTTCTCCCAGAATCCCACCATCACATGCTCAAGAGAGTCCTCGGACATCTGCCCGTGTCCGATCGAAATCCGCGCCTCGGGCACCAGCTCGCGCAGCCGGCGGGCGGCCCGATCGATCGACTCGACCCTGTTGTGAATGTAGAAGACCTGACCCTCGCGCAGTAACTCACGCCGGATCGCGGCCGCGACCTGCTTTTCCTCGTACGCACCGACGAACGTCAGGACCGGGTGCCGCTCCTCCGGCGGGGTCAGGATCGTGGACATCTCCCGAATTCCGGTCAGCGACATTTCCAGGGTGCGCGGGATCGGCGTTGCGCTCATCGACAGTACGTCGACCGCCGTGCGCATCTGCTTGAGGAATTCCTTGTGCTCGACGCCGAACTTCTGCTCCTCATCGACGACGATCAGGCCGAGGTTCTTGAAGCGGGTAGTCGGCTGCAGGAGCCGGTGGGTCCCGATCACCACGTCGACCGTGCCATCGGCCACGCCGGCCAGCACTTCTGCCTGCTCGCTCGGCGAGTTGAACCGGCTCACCGGCTTCACCTTGACGGGGAACTGCGCGAACCGCTCGGAGAATGTGGAGAAATGCTGCTGCACAAGCAATGTGGTCGGGACCAGCACGGCGACCTGCGTACCGTCCTGAGCCGCTTTGAACGCCGCCCGGATCGCAATTTCGGTCTTGCCATATCCGACGTCGCCGCAGATCACCCGGTCCATCGGGACCGGCTTTTCCATGTCGGCCTTCACCTCATTGATGGCACCGAGCTGGTCGGGAGTTTCCACGTACGGAAATGCGTCTTCCAATTCCCGCTGCCAGGGCGTATCCGGCCCGAAAGCCCGGCCGGGCTGGGCCATCCGGGCCGAATACAGCCGGATGAGCTCGCTGGCGATCTCCCGTACCGCTTTACGGGCGCGACCCTTGGT
>Ga0137412_10000779_pt1 | contig 23614 bp, 22 predicted proteins | sample CZODoug2_1_16fun_FD_122160 | JGI IMG/M metagenome (GOLD analysis project Ga0137412, IMG submission 122160) | Vadose zone soil fungal communities from Angelo Coast Range Reserve, California, USA - CZODoug2_1_16fungal (Hybrid Assembly) | ecosystem: Environmental > Terrestrial > Soil > Vadose zone... | reverse complement strand
CGGGCGGTACGGTGGGTGGTCGACACCGGAGTTCATTCGAAACGCTGGTCGCGACAACAGATGGTGGACTTCTTCCATGAGCACACGGCGATGGACGACCAGAACATAGAAACAGAGGTAGACCGATATATCGCGTGGCCCGGTCAAGCACTCGCATACAAACTGGGGCAGCTGGAAATCCTCAAGCTTCGGCAATACACCAAAGATCAACTCGGAGACAAGTTCAACATCCGCGACTTCCACGATGAGATTCTCAACGGTGGCGCCCTCCCCTTGGACGTCCTCGAGAAGCGCATCCACGATTGGGTCGCGAAACAAAAGTTGTCTTCCGCTCCAACTAAAACCAGCGCGCACTCCCTCAAGCACGATACTCGGCAATCCGGAACCAACTGACACCTTCGGCTAGCGACCCTGGAAGCTGAAATCTCCAACGAAATGTATGGGCTGGGCGTTCACCTTTTGTTCATCAGCTTTCCAGACGCTGTGCATTGGCAGGAAAAGCGGAGTGTGCGAAAAAGCGCTCACTGTGCAGCGCACTCGACGCCGGGTGGCAGAAGTGGCAAACGGCGTTACTGACCGCGCAGAATCGACCAAGGAAAGGACAACGGCGATGAATTATTTCAAACTTATGCTGCCTAAGACCCTGTGGCTCGGGACAGTCGGGGTTGCGGCGACGCTGCTATGCTGGACGCCGTCCTGCAAAGCGCAGGAGGTGAGTCCGGCGCATTTCACGCAAACGGGCGTCGAAGACGTTTACCCGGTGGAGAAGCCGCTGGCAAAGAAGCCCGCGAAAGTATACATCGCAACCCACTCCATTCAGGCCAAACCTTCCAACCAGGCAATCGATCGAAAGCAAAATACCCATCGAGCCGCTCGTAAGCGGAAGGTAGTATCCGCACCAAGTATCTGAAAAATCGGTTCTCTCGGCCGCTCGTCAGAACCGTTGCCTGATGCCTGATGAAATGCTTTTGCGATTCGATCTCATGCCCATGAGCCTGTGGAAATCCGCAGAGGGATTCATGCGCTGACTATAATCTGAAAGTCCTCACCGGTTAGTGCCGGATCAACGCATGAACCGGACAGCGGGATTAAGGACCTCACCAGGGCCGCAGCATCATTGCTCTGACTAAGGGTTGCGAGCTATTTTTCTATCTGCTCAACCGGATTAATCTCCCACCAGTGAGTCCCCACTTTGGCTTCATATCGGGTGATCCCCTTAACTGTGACCGGCTTTCCGACTTGAGGTATCTCGCATGGAATCTTCGGTATACACTTTGACATGATGCAGTGTGCTCGGTCCATGCCCACTACTTTCGGGCTTTCACAGATGCGCATGTCCGTGTCGCCGTCGTCTCGTTTTGTCACCTGGGTAACGAAGCCGCCCACGGCGGCGTGGGCTGCCATTCTGTCCGTCCAGCGGTTCGCATCTTCGCTATTCAACTCACCGATCGATAGTTCGACATAAGCGCGCTTCGACGCTTGCTCCGCTGGCTTGGCAGAAGGAGCTGCTGGTTTTGCGGCAGGAATCGAACTCTTCCTTGAAGCTGGTTTCTGCTGTCCGGTTTGCCCGGCCCCTAGCATTGGAAACGCCAGCAGGATAACAAACAGAACTATAACGGACTTTCGCATTTTGCACCTCGCGGAAAGCTGCCCAAAACCGATGCTAAAACCATGATAAGTGGCACGAAACGACGCTACAGCGAGTTGTGACGCGGAGTAGCCCAAATGGTAACGGGACTTCCACATGAGATTGCGGGCATGATTCAAGCGCAAATCGGCGGCACGGGCGGGGGACACTCTCGGGAGTCCTCGGTCCGAGTCGGGTCAGCTAGTGATCACATGGTTCGCTGGTAGTTGGGCGCTCGGTCTGTTTCCTTTGCGGAACAGCCTTTGAGTTTTTCACTTCTAAAGGCAGGCCAGTGAACTAATCTGAGTAATAGAACAGCCCTGGCGCTTTGCTTCACCCCGGGCTCGGAACTCAAAATCGGAGTCTCTGTTTGTATGAAGCGAACGGTCACGAGCACGCTACTCGTCGCAGTGCTGATGTGCATTTCAGGATATGCCGCACTGTTCGTCGCGCCAGATGAACGAACAATGCATGCCGCGCAGCGCATCTTCTATTTTCATGTGCCAAGCTGGATCGCAATGTTCACGGCGTTTTTCATTGCGGTCATCGGTAACATTACCTATTTGACCAAGCGCTCACCGAAATGGGATTGGCTCAGTGTCGCAAGCGTTGAAGTTGGTGTGACATGCTGTACGATTGGACTCGTAACGGGACCGTTGTGGGCTAAGCCCATCTGGGGCATTTGGTGGACGTGGGATGCGAAACTCACCTCAGCCTTTATTCTGTGGCTGCTGTACGTCTCTTACCTTTTGCTCCGCACAATAGTCGAGGAGCCTGAACGGCGTGCGAGGGTCTCCGCGATCTTTGGCATTCTTGCGTTTCTCGATGTCCCTTTGGTCTATTTGGCAAACCGTCTATGGAGGACTCAGCACCCGGCTCCAGTCATTCTCGGCGGTCCTGGTTCAGGATTAAACCCAACCATGGGCAAAGTTCTGCTCCTGTGCGCAATTGCTGAACTCGGGGTCATGATCCTCCTTCTCCTAGATCGCTATCGCCTCGAGCGGCTGCGTTATGAACTAGGTGAGCTGCGTCTTGAGATTGAGACCCGCAACTTGGATAGGCAATCGGTTGTTTAAGGGAGCGTGTATGAACAATTTCAACTACTTACTTGGTGCGTGGATAGCAGTTTGGGCTGTGTTTTGTTTTTACCAGATTTCAATTGCCCGAAGGGTGGCCCAGTTGAGAGACGAAGTTGAGCGACTCAAGCAAAAAGCCCACTAAGCCCAACAGATCGTCCCTTCGTTGAACCCTTGAACAAGGATTGTCCTCAGGATTCACGAATCGCGCATACTCCAGATAACCGTTGGGAGCTGGATCTCCCACCAGCCAATGGACCCAATGCATGTCAGTAACCAGACATCTGTCCCTGTTCCCCAAGTCCGCTTCTGAAAATGGCTCGTTCCCATCAAATTCACCCGCTACCTTCCCTTGCCTGATTTTGTCTTTTATTGCTGCACCGCGTATTCTGCTGAACTGTCGTGCCGTTCTGAGGAGATTCCGTGTCCTGCCCGATCTGTGAAAAGCGCAAAGCCGCCCGCTTCTGCCCCGCCAAGGGCGAAAAGATCTGCGCCGTTTGCTGCGGCACCGATCGCGAAGTCACCATCGATTGCCCCTCCGATTGCTCCTATCTCGTCGCGGCACACCGTTACGAAGACGAGCATCGGCGCTCCCTGCCCGCGGACACGCCGCTGCTCGACGAAAAAATCCCTCAGGATATCGTCTACACCCACCAGCAGCTCATGGCCGCGCTGGCCTTCTCCATCGCCAAGTTCTGCGCCGTCCAGCCCGCCACCGTGGACGCTGACGTCCTCGCCACCATCCAGGCCCTCGCCCAGACCTACAAGACGCTGAGCTCCGGCATCATCTACGAAAAACCGCCCGACGCGCCGCTGCCGCGCGAACTTTACGCTGCATTGATCGCCCTTATTTCTGAACTCAAGAGGCAGCAAGCCGAACGCGCCAACTCAGCCGGCCTCAAGGATTCCGAACTTTTCCATCTGCTGGTTTTTCTCTACCGCATGGGTTTGCTGCGCACCAACGGCCGCCCCCGCTCGCGACGCTTCATCGAATTCCTTCGCGGCCAATTCCCGCAGACCCCCGAACTCAAGCGCGAAGAACCCCGCATCATCGTCCCCTAGCAGGTTTTTTGTAGCACAGCTACTCCTGGCTGTGCGCTTTGTTGGCGGCCTATCCTGCGGCGCAAGACTGCACTTGTCCCACTGGTTATAGCTCCGCTGCTGCTTCCCAACCCAAGGACAATTGCGAGCACGGCGCTATTCGTTTTATTTCCACCCACGGCCGCGGCCGGAATCCATACTTCTCGCGGATCCGCGCCACGCGCTCCGAGGCCTTGCGCCGGTACTCTTCAGGTGCGTAGCCGTTCTTCGCATACCACTGCTCGTACTGCCTCGCCAGCCGCGGAAATTTCTGCCGCACAAACGGCAGGAACTGTTTCGCCGACGACGGCATCAAGAACAGCACTCCCGAGAAAAACCACTGCGCGCCCGCTTCTTTCGCTGCTGTCGCGACGGCTTCGAGCTCGCCCTGTCCATCCGTAATTCCCGGCACCAACGGCGACGCCGACACACCGACAGCCAATCCCGCGGCGTGCAATTCCTTCACCGCCGCGAGCCGCAGGTTCGGCCGCGGCGCGCGCGGCTCCAGCATTCGCGCCAGTCTCGCTCGCATCGTCGTCACCGTAATATCGATTTGTAACGAGGACCGCGCGGCAATCTTCTTCAGCACATCGATGTCGCGCACAATCTGATTCGATTTGGTGATAATCGAAATGCTCAACCCTTCGCGCTTAGCCAATTCCTCCAGGCATGCCCGCGTCACCCCGTGTTCCCGCTCTGCCGGTTGGTATGGGTCCGTGGCCGTCCCAATGGCGATGTGATCCGGCTTTTCGCCCCCTGCCTTCTCCGAGGTATAGGAATACTTGCGCGAAATATCATGCGCCAGCAGGGGCGCGGCATCCTTCTTCACATAGATCTTTTTCTCGAACTCTGACCCGTCCAGCTCCATGTACTCGTGCGTGTATCGCGCGTAGCAATACTTGCACGCAAACTCGCATCCTCGATAAGGATTGATCGTCCAGTCGAACGGCACGCGCTTCGAATCGCACCGGTTCAGGATCGACTTCACCGGCAGCAAAAAATACTCCGGCCGCTCCGCCGATTTTCTTTGCGTCTCCGCCGGCGGGGAGGATGCTGCGAGGCGGGCAATGCCAACCAGTCGCGCGTGAGCGCGTCCAGGGGGGGCCGCGGCATCAATTCGAATCGGACCTGTTTCACGGTTTTGGGTTCCGTGCTGGGTCCTGGACGCCGGGGGGCAATCCGCCGTCGCTTGATCCGAATTGCTGCCGCGTTGGTCAGCAACCGGGGCGTCGACCGTTTTACGGTCGCCAGTCAAACAGTCGCTGGCCATCTTCATTGGGCTTATGGCATCAGGGCACTCAGGAAAGAGTCCTACTGTGGTTGGTGAAGCGTTGCGGCGTCGAATCCGAAAACTCGGCGCCGATGGGGAGTGAACTGGAGACATAGCCCACCTCGAAGCACGTCGCAGTATTTCGCTTTTTGTTCGCTTAGTCAAGCACTATTTTCGCTTTTTCTTCATTAGGCCATCCCTCCTCGCATTCTCCCTTTTCGACCGTACCTCCATGGATACGGCATCTCTTCGCGAAACCTCGCAGACAATTGCCTCCCTTGCCCCCACAAGGTATTCTCAATGTCCGGGGGAAGCGTCTTCGGCATGCTTGCTGGATCCAAACACCTTCTGCTCGCGGCATCTGTGCTTCTTGCTGGCCTGCCTTCGCTCTCCCTCGGCCAGAATCCTCCTCCGGCAAAGAAGTTGCCTGCAGGTCCCCAGGCTCCTCAATCCACACACTATCCCATTCTCATCCTTGCCTTTGGCAACGATCCCAACTGGAGCCTGCGGATCGGCCAAAAAGGCCCTGAACGCATGGATCGCCCCGGCTACCCCCCCATCCCTCTCGAACCCTCCGATGTTACCCATGAAGCCGCCGCCGATTCCTGGACCTATCACGCCAAGGACTCCGGCACTGGCGCGGCTGTGGCCGTTCATTTGACCCGCGAAGCTTGCACCGACGCTTCGAACGACACCCTGACTTCCGCGCCGCCGCCCGCGGGAAAGTACTTCTTCCGTGCCTCCGTCGATCACTCGCAAATCGGCTCTCTAAAGGGCTGTGGCCGCATCGCCGCCGAGCTCTTCCCCAAGATCAACAATCAGCCTGACGAGGACGAAGACGCTGACGCCGACAAAAAGAAACCACCCGCCCCAACCATCACCAACTTCAAGCCTCCCGTCGCCGTCGCCTACCTGAATTCAGCTGGCAACGTTGTTCTCAGCCGCGGCTCCACGAAAAGGATCGCGGCGCATTCTGGCTCCGAGCTGGCCCTCTCCCACGACGGCAAGAGGCTTCTCTACTCGCGCTCCGATTCAAAAAGCAGTCCCGATCGCACCATCGTTCTCTACGATTTTGACACCGGCAAATCACTGGATTTGGTGCAAGGTCTCGTGCGGCAAGCCTTCTGGTCCCCCGACGACGGCCGCGTCGCTTTTCTCAAAGCTCTGGATCAATCGTGGCAGGTCTGGTCTTTCCCCGCCTCAATGCCCGAGGCTGCCGCACTCTTTTCTTCACAGTCCGTGAATTCTCTCCACGGCTGGGTTGACAACCACACCGTCCTGGCAACGGACACGCAAAACGCCTACTGGCTCAGTGAAGACAACCAGCAACAATCCGTAGCGCTCAAAGATATTTACGGCAACGCATTTCAGATCATGAGTTCGGATACAATTCGCGCGAATCCCCTCAATTCGGACTTGCTGCTCATCTCGGCTGATTATTTGTCGGCACCCGCCGGAGCTCTCGTCGTCTCCGCGGGCCTGGCCTCGGGTTTCTTCCTTTACGAACCGCGTTCGAAACGCCGCGTCATCCTCTCCCCGCCTGACCAGTCGGGCCACGCGGCGGAATGGTCGCGCGACGGCCTTCAAGTCTTTTTTTCCGGGAGTGATTCCTCACATCGCCAAAGCATCTACCGAATTTTCTGGGATTCCACGGGTTTGCAGCGTTTTCTCACCGGCAGCAACTATGTAGTCGGACAGTAGCCAACTCCCCCAAGGGCCCTTGCCCGATACGTCGCCGCCACTCGATTCTATGCCTCTCGCCGTCGCCCTGGCGTTATACTATGTATTGTGAGTACTAGCTCTACCCCCACTCCTCAACAGGTCGGCATTCTTGTCCTCGACAACAATGCCCCGGGTGGAAGTGCGGTCAAGCAGATCTTGGACTCCGAGGGGTGGCGCGTCCGCATCGTGGCCGACACCCAGATGCTCATGGCCGAGCTGAAAACGGGCGAATGGTCATTAGTCATTGCCGATGTGGCTCTGACGGGAGTCGAAGGTCCCGCCTTCGTGACCCTGCACGAGCTTGCCAGCGTATCTCCCGCTGATGGCGGCCGCGTCCGCGTTCTATATCTCATCCCGGAACTATCCAGCGGCCAATACATTGTCCAGCTGGAAGCCGCACGCCTTCCCTACGTGCTTCGCCCCTACCATCTTCACGACTTTCTCGAAAAAGTCAGCGACCTGCTCGTCGAAGTGAAGGCCATCGAAGGCCCCATCCGTCAGGTCCGCCACGAATTCGGCGCCCTGCGCAAGAAGAAGAAACTGGCCAGCCGTTCCAACTCCATGTTCGCCTCTCGCGACTCATTCTCATACACCGACGAGGAACTCGCCGAATACGAGAAACAGGAAGGCGAAGCTTCCAAGTCCAGGCGCAACAAGCCTCGCATCAACCTCGGCGACCCCAACGGCTGAAGGGGCAAAGCAAGCAACGAATAACTTCCACCAGTGCAAGGAATTGTTCCCTCCCCGTTCTAATCCTGAATAGTATCCGCTGGTTCGCTCTGACCGGATTGGCCTAGGAGGCTTTCATGGAACGTTCGATTCTCACCGCCCTGATCGGCGGGCTTCTCGGTATCATCACTCTTGGCGGCCTGGCTTTCGTCGGGTCAGCGCCAGGCTCACTTGCCGCTCCCGCTTCTCGACCTGAGGGCGACTGGCGGCTTCTCGATCCCGTCACGTACGAGAACATCTCCGTCTTCCCCGTCGTCAGCTCCTACAGCCAGGACACCAGTTCTTTCCTCACACTTGAGGAAGGTCTCTCCACAGGCGACGTGGCCGTCCGTGAGCAAGGTTCCGAGAGCATGGTTCGCGGTCGTGATGGCCGCCCCGTGTACCTTCCACAGCCCACCACCGGCGCTTCCGTCAACCAACTGGTGTTGATCAACCGCAGCAAGCGCCCGCTGTTGCTCCTCGCGGGCGAACTCGTCAGCGGCGGCAAGCAGGATCGCGTCATCGGCAAGGATCGCATTGTTCCCGCTGGCGCCCCGCCTCTCCCTCTCGACGTCTTCTGCGTCGAGCACGGCCGTTGGACCGGCAGCTCGCAATTCGCGGCCGCGAAAACCATCGTGCATCCCAGCGTCCGCGAAAGCGCAGTTGTTGATCAGGCCCAGACAAAAGTCTGGGACTCCGTTCGCAACGGCACCAACTCGAAGGCGTCTGCAGCCGCCCCTCGCGCTCAAATATCTGCCGACAATCTCCAAAGTGCCATTGCCGGTAATGGCCGCACTGAAGCCTATGAAAAAATTTACGAGTCGCGCGCCGTCGGTGTATCTATCGACGATTTCGTTGACGAATTGCAGCGCCGTTTCTCGAACGCGACGTCCGGTCTAAAGGGTGCGCGCGTCGTCGGCGTAGTGGTGGCGTACGGCGGCGAAGTGGCCTGGAGCGACATCTTCGCTTCCGGCGATCTCTTCGACCACTACTGGCGCAAACTTCTGCGCAGCTACGCCGTTGAAGCCCTCACCCGCCCCACGTACCGCCAAGTCGCCTCGCGCGACAACGCCAACGACTTCTTGCGCCGTTTAAACGGCCGCGAAACTCAGGAAACCGAACCCGGCGTCTACCGCTGGCGCGAAATCAAGGAAGGCCAGCTCGCCCAAATCGAGCTCGACGCCCTCCAACCCAAACCCATGACCCTTCACCGTTTGCTCTTGCATCGCTCCAGTTGACGCGTCTTGTTTGGCGGCAACCGTAGGGGCACGATATATCGTGCCCCTACTCTGCCTGTCGCACCGTACTGCGATCCGGGGTTTCATCGAGCAGCTGTTTCACAGTCTTTTTCAAATTGGGGTGCACCGCCTCCGCCGCAATCTCCGCCAGCGGCACGAGCACGAACTGCCGCAGGTGCATGCGCGGATGCGGCACCTGCAATTCCTTCGTGTTAATCGTCTCCGAGCCATAGAGCAGGATGTCCATATCGATCAGCCGCGGCCCTTTCGTGACCCGCTTCTTGCTCCCCATCCGCAACTCGATTCCACGCAGAGCTCGCAACAAATCCAGCGCCGGAACCTCCGTCTTTCCTTGGACCGCACAATTCAAAAACCAGGCCTGCTCCAGGAAGTCCACCGGCTCCGTCTCATAAAATGACGACACCTGCGTCACGCGCACACTCGCGTCTCCCAATGCGGCAATCGCCGCGCGCAAATTCGCCTCTCGGTCCCCCACATTCGATCCCAGCGAAAGATAAACCGTCATCTTCTCTTCTCGCATTTGTCTTCTCGGCATGCCCGAACGGTATCTCTCTCATTTATTGTTGGCAAGTAAAGCCTATGGTACAGTCCCCGCCAATCATCTCGGTTCGACCGGAGGATTTTCTCATGCTCACTTGGATCGAGCGGATGTTCCGGCGCGAATGCATTCGCCGTCTCTCCGCCTGGGCTGCTGTTACGCTCCTCACCGCGCTCTTGCTCACAGCGAACCTGCGCTACGCACGAAACTTCCTGTACGGTCCGTTTCCCGCCACGGCAAGCGAATTGAGTAAGATCACCGACCCCAACGCGGCCGATAAGTACTTCGTAAAGGTCGTCGGTTCGAAGGTCGTCAACACCGGGCTTCAGGAAATCGAAATCGAGAGCAGCGGCGGGGTCGAGCAAAGCCGTAAAGTTTCCGCAGGCTACTACGCTCTCCGGGTTGGCAACCGTTTTCTCATCGTGAAAAGCTCCAAGCCCGTCTCCGATTCAGCTTCGGGTGAACTCGTCCTCCTCTCCGGCGACATTTTTAGTCAGATCAGATCTTCTGTGGGACCGCAGCGCTTGCAGCAGGATTTCTATCCTCTGATGTTGCAAGCCAACGGTTTTCGCGAGGATGGGTTTGCGGCCATCGGCCTTGCCGTTGTCGTTTTCGTGGGCCTGTTATTCTTCGCTCGCCCGCTCTGGCTCCGTCTGAAGGATCTCTCCCGTCATCCGGCGTTCCAGCGCATAAAATCCTGGGGCGAGATTCAATCCACCTCCATGGAAGCCGAGAATGAATTCAGGACCAGCGTGCGATATGAGGCAGCCGGCATCCGCCTCACGGACCGCTTCGCCTTCAAGAACAGGTTCTTCACCTTCAACATGTTCCGCTTCCACGATCTATGGTGGGCTTACAAGCTCGTCACGCAGCGCCGCGTGAACCTCATTCCCGTGGGAAAGACTTACACCGCCGTATTGGTGTTCAACGGCGGGTCCGTGCAGATTCCCGGCAAGCAAGCCAAAGTGGACGAAATGCTGGAAAATTTTGCCACCAAGGTTCCCTGGGCCATTTTCGGCTTTTCCGAACAACTGAAAGAACATCTCAAACAAAGCCCGGCAGACTTCTATGCCCAAATCGAGGCTCGGCGCCAGAAGTTAAGCGTGAAGTAGAACTATTTCATCGTCGCAGATTCCACGAAACAGCTACTTCACTGTGTCCGCGCCGGCTTTCGCAGACTGCGCGTGTTGCGCGCTCGTCGCGCCGGAGACAACGAGCAAGAGAACGATACTCTTTGCCAGTTTTTTTCCTGACATATTCTCTTCTCCCCTGATTCAAGATTTGACCGCGTTCGCGTCGCGCCGCACCTCGGACGGCGTCGAAACCCCCTCGCAATCTTTTCCCCTCACTTACTCGCCACGCACGCAAAATTGCCGGCGTCGTTCGTATCGCCGCTGCCCTTGTACTTCGCCACCTGCGGATACGGACAGAGCGGCCGCATCATCTTCGCGCCTTTTGAAGGGTCGTCGCCTTCATACTTCGTCGCAATGACCGAGGTAGGCGCAATTCCTTTCTCTACCCATTCTTCGACCGCCAATTCCGCGTTGTGTTGCGCATCCTTCGCGCTCGCGCCGCCTTGACCGAACGAGTCCGGTCCGGCACCACCGGCGCAGTGCTGCATTCCCGGCACCATGTAGAGCCGCGCGAACGCCTCCGTCTCCCGCACGCCCATCTTGCCTACCACATCGTTGTAATAGTTGATCGTGTTGAGCGCCGAAATCGCCGGATCGTTCCAACCATGATAGAGAATCAGCTTCCCGCCCCGTGTCTTGAACGCCACAAGATTTGGGTCCGTGGCATTCAGGAATTGCGCAGTCTTCTCATCTGCCGCTTTCTCGGCTTGATCGACACTGGTGTCCTTGTAATTCCAGTCCGCCTTCCCATAAACGAAGTTGGAGAAATATCCGCCGCTAAAGGCGAACAGCAGACTTTTTCCTGGCGCTGGTCCGGTAATCCAAGTTCCCCATCCTCCGGGCCCCTCTTCCGCTCCCGGCAAATACCCCGGGAAAATCTTTCGCCCTTTCGCATCTTCGGGCCCTTCATACAGTTTTTTCAGCGTGGTTACTTGCGCCGCCGTCAAGCACTTCTCCGAATCGCCTTCTTTGCAAAGCATCGTGCCCGGATCGAAGTGACATTGTCGCGGGTCGTTCAATATGCCGTCGGTCACTCCGTCCTGCGCGTCGCAAGCTGCATTCACGGCACGAGCTATGGTTGGCAGCTTCCTCGACGGGATGTAACTTGCTGGATCGAGAGTGGTCGCCTGCGCATCCGCAAGCGCTTTGGTCAGCAGGTGCGTAAAGTAATTGGCCGGCGCTCCCGCCAAAATTCCGTCGTAGTCTTCCGGAAAGCGTTGTGCTTCCATCAACGCCTGCCGTCCGCCGTTCGAGCAACCCCAGAAATACGAATGTTTCGGATCCTTGCTGTAATATGCCTTCACCGCCGCCTTCGCGATCCGCGTCATCTCGTGGATCCCTCGGTATCCGAAGTCGGTCGCTTTTTCGGGATGTCCCAGCGCCCAACTCGCTTGCGTTGCTTCTCCGGAGTGGCCGGTATCCGTGCCGGCCATCGCATAACCTTGGGACACACCGATTCCCAATTGCCGGTAACCAATCTCTCCGGCGAATCCTCCGTTGCCCCGCCCTTGCAGTTTCCCGTTCCACCCGCCGCCATTCTGACCATTAACGGGCATCCACACTTCGATCTTGATCGAGGAGTCGGCACTCGGTGTCGCCTCCACCACTACCCGGCAGAATGCCGAGAGAGTCTTGTAGAGAGAGGGGTCCCCCACAATCCACGGAGACATATTTGCCGGTGGCGTGAATGCTCCGGCCGCGACCGTCTGCGCCGAGAGGATTTTCGCTCCGGGCAGTTGGAGTTGCGCCAGCCCCTCGCAAGTTTGTGTTTTTGACGGCGCACCCTGCGCGTAAGCCCCGCACGACAGCAGCGCCGCACCAACCGTCACAAGTAGTAACTTTTGCATGAAAGATTCCTCCGATTTGAACTGGCTGCGCGTCCCGGCCGAGGCGCACGTTAGCCCATGTCGAAACTCCCGCGCAATCCTTTTCGTGTCCGCTTCACGCTTCTCTCGATAGCGGCCGATCCGCTCGGCGCGATCATTGAAGAATTTGCATTCCGTCGTTTAGAATGCCCCCATGCGCAAGGTCGTCCTGGGCCTCGGCATCAGCCTCGACGGCTACATCGCCCGCCCCGATGGCGCAGTCGATTTTCTCTTCATGCCCAAGGACTATTCCATGGGCCCATTCTTCGCCACCATCGATACGATGATCATGGGACGCAAGACTTACGACGTTTCTCTCAAGATGGGCGGAGGCGGATTCGGCGACTCGAAAATGAAGAGTTACGTCTTCTCCCATTCCCAGCCGCCCGGCGAGCGCGGCGGCGTCACCTTCGTCAATGAACCCCTGAAAAGTTTCCTCGAGAAGCTCCGCAAACGTCCTGGAAAAAACATCTGGCTGATGGGTGGCGGCGAACTCGCCCGCGACTTCCTCAAAGACGACCTGGTCGACGAGCTTTATATCGGCATCGTTCCGGTCCTGATCGGCGAAGGCATTCCGCTCTTCCCCAGTGGCTTCCCGCAACGCGAATTCACGCTCCTCGAAAACAAAACCTTCTCGAAAGGCCTGATCGCCCTGAAGTACGCCCGCACCTGGAAAAAAACGAAGCGCAGAGTGTAGGCGCTGTTAATCGTCTTGCAAGTTGGCTGCTTTTGGTTTGCAATGCAAACTAGTTTGCGACTCGCCCTTGGGGTCCGAACCATAATACTTCTGCTCATAGGTACATTATAATTTATCAGATCTTAAGTGATAGAACAGGCGGGGAATAGCTTTGCCCATTAGAAAGGCTGGCACTTGGAGACCCTTAACTTCTTTTTCAGGATGGTAGTGAACCTGCGTCAGTTGGTTACACGGCTAGAACAGGCGGGGCTGGCGGCGGGGGAGTTCACGGCCGAAGTATTCGTAGGCGCGGGGGGTGGCGACGCGGCCGCGGGGGGTGCGATCAATCATGCCGATCTGCATGAGGTAGGGCTCGTAAATTTCTTCGATGGCGTCTTCTTCTTCGGAGAGGACTGCGGCCAGAGTTCCCAGACCGACAGGGCCGCCGGCATACTTGTCGAGCAGTGCGATCATCAGGTTGCGGTCCACTTCGTCGAGGCCGCTCTCATCGACGCCGAGCATTTGCAAGGCTTCCTGGGCGACGGCGCGGGTGATGCGGCCAGCGGCGCGCACTTCCGCAAAATCGCGCGCACGCCGCAGCAGCCGGTTCGCGATGCGCGGTGTGCCGCGGCAGCGGCCCGCGATTTCTTCGGCGCCGCCTTCGTCCATCTGGATGTTCAGGATTTTCGCCGAGCGGTGAATGATGATCAGCAAATCCGCGGGCTCGTAGAAATCCAGCCGGTGCACAATGCCGAAACGCGAGCGCAGCGGAGCGGTGATCAGGCCAGCGCGGGTCGTCGCGCCAATCAGTGTAAAGTGGCTCAGCGGAAACGGGTGAATCTGCGCCCCCGGCCCCTGGCCGATGATCAAGTCCACGCGGAAATCTTCCATCGCCGGGTAGAGCACTTCCTCGATCGCGGGCTGCAAGCGGTGAATTTCGTCCAGAAAGAAAACTTCCTTTTTTTGCAGCGAGGCCAATATCGCCGTCAGGTCGCCCTTGCGCTCCAGCAGCGGTCCCGCGCTGGTTTTGATGGGCACGTTCAACTCGTTGGCGATGATTTGCGCCAAGGTGGTCTTCCCCAGCCCTGGCGGTCCGTACAGCAGCACGTGGTCCAGCGCCTCGCCGCGGCTCCGCGCCGCATCGATGGCAATCTGAATATTCTCTTTGACGCGTTTCTGCCCGATGTACTCGTCAAGCCGCTTGGGCCGCACGCTCACTTCGATCCGCGCGTCTTCGTCAAACGCCTGGCCGGACACAATTCGCTCTGGCTGTCTCTGTGGCATCATCCGTTTTGCCGTTCCATCCGCCATCTATTCGCCATCCGCCGCGCGCCGCGGTTCTTCGACGTGCAGTTCGGCAAGCCTTGTCTTGCCTCTTTCATTCTGGACCACTTTGCCGTCCCTGACCTCATACTCCGCGGCCACGATCAAATCGCGCCAATCGACCTTAGCCAAGTCCACTAGCTCGCGCACCCTCTCGGCCCTTCCGCCGCAAATTTCGAGAATATCCAGATGGATCCGATCATCGAAAGCGGGGCCGAGAGACCAATGAAACTCCCGCACCAATTCTCGAATGCGCGGTGCGTCTGCAGGCGGAAAAATCTCCCCAATCAACGCCGTGACTCGCTGCGAAAGCTCGGGAACCGGCTGCATCTGTCTCCGCGTGCCCGTCGAGATGCCTACGCACCGCGCGCCGCGCGTCCTTTCGGTGCACTCAACGACTGCAATGCACCACGCAACAACTTCTCAAAATTCGCCGCCCCCGCCTCGCGCTTCGCTTCTCCCACGGCGGTTTCCGCCGCGCGTCCGTCGTATCCTAGATTCACCAGCGCGGACACCACATCCGCCTCGATTCCCGCGGGCGAAGAGCGTGCCGGTTTCTCCGTCTCCACGGCCACGGATTCCAGTTTGTCCTTCAATTCGACCACCATGCGCTCCGCTGTCTTGCGCCCCACGCCGGGAATTCTCGTCAGCCGCGCCAGGTCGCTCCCGCGAATTGCCGGCACCAGTTCTTCAACGCTCATCCCGCTCAGAATTTTCAGCGCCAGCGTCGGCCCTACTCCGGAAGCCGAAAGCAGCATTTCAAAGAAATGTTTTTCGCGTGCCGAGACAAACCCGTACAGCGCCAGCGCATCTTCCCGCACATGGGTGTGGATCAGGAGGGTCACTTCGGTGTGCGGCTCGCCGAGCGCCGCGTATGTCGAGAGCGGCACCTGCACGAGGTACCCCACGCCGCCGACGTCCACGAGCACTTGATTCGGTCTTTTTTCGGCGAGCCGTCCGCGAAGCTGACCAATCATCGTCCGCCAGTATTGCCGCTTTTCCTTCGCCCGTCAACGCGCACTCGACCGTCAGCGACCGTATCTGCCAATCAGCTCGGCGTGGGCGAGGGCGTGAGCTTTCATGGCGCGTTCCAGGCCAGCCTTTGTGGCCCCTGATTTGAGATTCAGCTTCGTATCGAGCGCGTTCAGCTTGAAAAAATATCGGTGCGGCTTGCCGGGCGGAGGACCCGGCCCGCTGTATCCGATCTTGCCGAAATCGTTTCGGCCCTGCCGCGCGCCTCCGGCAAGTTGTTCTTGCCTTGGTACCCGCTCCGGAAGTTCCTTTGCGTCTGCGGGAAGGCCGTACAACACCCAGTGCACGCAGGTGCCCGCGGGGGCGTCGGGATCATCCAAGATGAGGGCCAAGCTCTCGATATTTGCAGACGGTTCATTCCATTCCAATTTCCGGGAGACGTCCTGCGCGTCGCACGTAAATTTCTTGGGGATCGCTTCTCCCTCCGAAAAGTTCGGGCTTATAATGTGCAGGGCCATGGCTCCTCCTATCGCTTGCGAGAAGAGCTTTCCGGAAAACAACGCAGAGATGCAAAGCAAGGAGCCGGTCAGGAGCGCAAATCCTCTTCGCACCGCGGCATCGTCCTTTATTCTCACTCACGCCGCTCCGCGGCTGCGCAGAAATTCGGCGACCTCTGCGTGGCCACGTTCCTCCGCAAACTTCAAGGCCGTTTTCCCATCATTGGTCCTGGCGTTTAAATCAGCGCCGTTTCCCAGGAGCATGCTTACAATCCCCAGGTGGCCATTCGCGGCGGCAGTAAGAAGCGGCGAGTAGCCGGCGCCGTAGCGGTAATTCGGGTCGGCGCCATTTTCCAGGAGCCATGCCACAATGGCGGTGTGTCCGCTGGCAACGGCCCCGGTCAGGGTGTTGTAGCCTGTCCCGTTGGTAGCCACGGCGTTGACGTCTGCGCCTTTCGCAAACAAGTATTCGGCTACTTCCAGATGCCCGAACACCGCTGTCAGCGCCATTACGGGAAACCCATCGGGTGAGTAGCTCTTCGCCTGACTCGGCTCTTTCTCGACTAGTTGTTTCACGCGCTCCAGCTGACCAAGCGCCGCCGCTTCATGCAGCTCCAGCGGAACTCCCTGAGCCAGCAGCGCATCGCAAAGCTCCTCGTTGCCGCTGTACACCGTCAGCAACAAGGCCGATTGCCCCTTTTCATTCCGGGCACTCGCCAATTGCGGTTCGGCGGCCAGCATTTTTTTAACTGCTGCCGTGTCCCTTGCTTGAATGACTTTGAAAAATTGGGCGGCGCTGCTCATACCTGGGCTTCCTCCAAATCCACGCGATCTGCAGGAAAAGGAGAGTAGCGCAAAACGGCTGCTTGATGCTGAGGAAATCTGTGGAAAGCAGCGGGAGAAGCATCTCGCGTGGTGAGTTGCGCAGCCACGCGCCGCGCGCGATGAAATTGGATCAAGGGACGGATGCCGCTATTGCGGCCGTCTTGTAATCCCCCGGCAGCTGGGCGGGTCGCTCAGCGGCGCGAGCGGTCCTTGCGCACGGCTTCGTCGATCAGCGCATCGAGTTCGCTGCGCGTCAGCGTCACGTCATCGCCCGCGTTTTCTCCGCTGTCGCGGGTGATGGGCAATTCCGCTCCGCCGCCCGGCGGAGGCGCGACAAAGTAACGCGGACGAGCCGCCATCAGCTTCGCGACTTCCCGGCTGGAAAGCAACACCGGCTGACCGGCCATCTCCGCAGCCAGGGTGATCTTCGCGCTGTGCTCGATGGTCTCCATTCGAAAGAACGCCGTGAGAAGGTCGGGGCCGCAGGTTACCGCGCCATGGTTGGCAAGGAGCAGCGCGTCGTAGTGCGGCACAAACGGCTCGATGGCCTCGCTCAACTCCGGAGTCCCCGGCGTGGCATATTGCACCAGCGGAATCTGTCCAAGTCCCACGATCACTTCGGGAAGCAAGGCTTGATTCAGAGCGCGTCCGGCGACCGCAAACCCGGTGGCCGTGGGCGGATGCCCATGGCAGATGGCCATCACATCCGGCCGCATGCGGTAGAACAGGAGATGCATCGCCATTTCGGAGGAAAATTTGCGGTCGCCGGCGAGCTGACGCCCGTGCAGATCGGTGATCACCAGATCCTGGGGCGCGAGCATCCCTTTATTCATGCACGTAGGAGTGGTGAGAACGCTGCCGTCATCGAGCCGCACGGAAATGTTTCCTTCGCAGGCGACAATGTGTCCGCGCTCGTACATCCAGCGTCCCGCGATACAGATCTCGCGGCGGTGCTGCTCTTCACTTTTCGCGTGGCCTGACAAGAGTGAGTCCGAAGTCACCGGCGGACTCCTTCCTGGCTCGGAACGTTTTTCCGAGCCGTTCAGCTTGAATTGATCCAGGCACAGTCCGTAGGGGAGTTACGGAATGACTCATGCCTGTCCCCATAAGAGTAGCAGGAGCGAAGAAGAAATTAATACAACTCGCCTCCAGAAGCTAGGCATAAATACCGCGGAGCTTGAGGGCGCTGGCGACCCGGTCGATGGCCAGCATGTAGGCGGCAATGCGGTTATTCACTTTGTGAATTCCCGCAAAACGCACCACTTCATCGAAAGCATTGTCCATCACGTCGAAGAGGCGCTCGTTCACTTCGCTCTCCCGCCAGAAGAAACCCTGACGATCCTGGACCCATTCGAAATAGCTGACGGTGACGCCGCCGGCGTTGCCCAGGATGTCCGGCACGGTGAAGATGCCTTTGGCATCGATAATCGCGTCGGCCTGCCAAGTCGTGGGGCCGTTGGCGCCTTCGCAGAGAATCCTGGCCTGCACCTGATTCGCATTCTTCTCCGTGATCTGGTTTTCGATCGCTGCCGGGATGGCAATCTCGCACGACTGGAAGAGCACATCGCGCGAACTCATCTTCGTTCCGCCGTCCGGGAAATCCTGCAGCGGTTTCTTCTGCGTGTAGACCCAATCGATCGCCTTCGGCACGTCGAGGCCCTTCTCGTTGTACAGTCCGCCGCCGATATCCGCCAGGCCGATGATTTTGTAGCCCGCTTTATGCATGAGCTCCGCGGCCATGGAGCCCACGTTCCCGAAGCCTTGAACAACGACGCGGCATCCTTCTTTCTTGATTCCCAGCTTGGCGAGCGCCTTGTCGCAGCAGATCATCACGCCGCGCCCGGTGGCTTCGCGCCTTCCGCGCGACCCGCCCAACTCGATGGGCTTGCCGGTCACGACGGCCGTGGTGGCTTGACCGACGTGCATGGCGTACGTGTCCATGACCCAGGCCATGGTCTGCTCGTTTGTGCCGACGTCGGGGGCCGGTACGTCGCGCTCCGGCCCCAGCCAATTCGCCAGTTCCGCGGTATAGCGGCGCGTCAGCCGCTCCAGCTCTCCGCGCGACATCTTCCGCGGATCGCAGATCACTCCGCCCTTCGCCCCACCAAAGGGAATATTTACCACCGCGCACTTCCAAGTCATCCAGGTCGCCAGCGCGCGCACTTCGTCAATGGAAACATCTGGCGCAAAGCGGATTCCGCCCTTGCCGGGCCCGCGCACCGTGGAATGCAGCACGCGATATCCCGTGAACACTTCGAGGGTTCCGTTATCCATCCCGATGGGAATGTAAAGCGTGATTTCTTTGCTCGGATATTTCAAGTACCGGTAAAGCCCCTGCTCGAGTCCCAGTTTGTTCGCGGCCACTTCAAAGCGCGCTTCCGCGTTCTGGTAGACATTCATCTCTTCGGGCATTGGAGCTTGCGGCATGCGAAATTCTCCTTTGTAACCGGGCGGAATTACTTCGTTCGCTCTCAGGACAAAGCTGCGCCTGCGTGAAGAGCCGGCCACGCTGCGTTCAAACGCAGGGGCAAACCCGGCCTTTTCGGGGCCGGCCTTACGTAATCTGGCCTGTGATCAGCACTTACAGGCGCGATTTGAAAGGCCCAGGAAGGTGAGCACCAGCGGTCTACCCCACCGCCGGAACTGCCAATTGGCCGGGCCGCCAGTATACGAATCTACCTGGTATCCCGCAAGCGCCGCTGCCGTGAAGGGAGTTGCAATTCGAATGCGAAGGCGCACCCATGATGTGGGTGCACGAAATCACAAACGGTGGAGGATTACTGCAAGCGGAACCGGATCGTCACGGCCAGGTGCATCGGCACGGGTTTGCCGTCGAGCGACGCGGGCTGGTATTTCCACTGTTTCAAAGCGTCCATGGCAGCTTGATGAAGCAACGTGGGGCCGGAAACGACGCTCATGGACGTCACGCGTCCGGTGGCGTCGATCAACGCGTCGACGAGAACGTTGCCCGAAACATGCTGGCTCTTGGCGAGCATTGGATAGGACGGAGGCACAGAAAAAATCAGTCTTGCCGGTCTGACGTCTCCGCCAATGGGAAGCGGCACTGCGGGCGCCGTAGGCTGTTTGCTGCCGCCAACAAGACCGGCGGTAAGCGCTTCTACGCTGGGCCCGGGCTGTCCATCGCCGTTCAAGGCGATGCCTGCGTCAGCCTCTCCGCCGTCTTGGGCATGCCGGCTTTGCGTGATCTTGGGTGTGGCCAGTTGAACTTTTCCGAGGCTGGGCTTCTTCGGCTGCTCCGCAGCCGGTTGAGCTGAAGTCGATGTCGTCGCAACCCTGCCGCCGTTTGCCGGATTCGACGTGGGTTGTGAATTGTGTGCTGTCGCGGCCGCTGCGGCTGCCGGCACGACGCTCAAAGGATTCGGGGCCGAATTGGGATGGGCGGCGGTGTTGGTGAGCACCACCGGATTCGCTTGTGCTGGAGGATTCGTCTGCAGTGGTGCATTGGCTTTGGGTTGCGATGGCGAACTCTCCCCAGGAAGGGAGACCACGGATGCTTGCACATTCGACGTCGGCGCCGGACCGGCATTGGCAGCACCAGACTGCGGGCGCATGTACCACCAGCCACCGCCGGCGAGCAGCAGGACACCGGCCGCAATCGCCACGGTCAGCATGCCTCTACTCGAACCGTTGGATCCGCTTTCCTCGGCACTTTTCTCCTCGTCATCCGGAATCGTGTCGTCGAAAGTTTGCAGCGGCAGCTCGGCAATGTTGAGTTCTTCCGCGGCCGCGAAGGTCTCTGCGGCAGTTTCTTCAGCCTTAGGCTGCTCGGCGAGACGCTTTGCTTTTTCTCTTTCGATCAGCCCCTGGGTGGAAGCGGGTGTGGCGGCGTTGCGGGCCAGTGGCTCAAGCCACGCCGGAATTCTGAGTTCTTCCTTGTCGAGGGGAGATTTCACGGGCGGAGGACCAAGTTTCACGGGCTCAACGGCCTTGGCGGGCACGGGCTCCGGCGCACGAGCGTGGGACAGTTCCAAAGCTTTTGCGGCGCCCACCGCAAGTTCTTTTTGCATGACGGCGGGAGGTGCATGCGGAGTTTGCGCTGAAACCGCAGAAGGCGCGGCAGGAGCGCCGGAGAACAGCAGGTTCGAAAGTTGTTTCTGGAGGCGAGCCGTGTGCAGTTTCAGAGCGTCGGTCTGCGGCTCGCCGGCCGTTGGCTCCTGCGCAGGATGCACGGGGGCGGGCGCGACGGGCTTTGCCTCGAATACTGCAGGCAAATCTGTCGTATTGATTATGGCGGGAGCTCCGGGAGACTTCGGCGGCTCCAGAATGGAAGCCTGCTCTTCCGATGCGCGCGGCGAATCAAAGAGAGTAGACGCGGGCGGGACGGGATTTGCGGGTGCGGAGTTCAACGCGAATTCCCGTGAGGCGGACACCGGCGCAGCGGGCACAACCGGAATTACCGGTGCAACCGGCGCTGCCGAGCTCGGGCTCAGTGGAGCCCCCGGATCGAAGGACGTCGAGAGGGCCGAGGAGAGCGGCGCGACGGGCGCGACGGGCTTCATAGCCACGACACTGGAATTACCGTTCGCCGCAGGCGCTTCGACCGTGAGCGCGACCGGCCGGGGGATCGCAGGCGAGTCGCTGGCCGAGGATGAATTGACCGGCGCAGGCGCCCCCGTCTCCGGACTGGAACCGAGGCGGTCGCTTGGAAAACGCATGCCCCAGAAGCCAACCACGGACTCTGTGAATTCCAGCTCAACATAGCCGCTCAGGCTGCGGTAGTTTTTGGACTTGACGACCTGGCAGACAACTTCTTTTTTGGTTTTTTCGTTGGTGAGAAAAAGCAATTGCCCCGGAGCAACGGAAGAAGAAAGACGAATGACGGCGCCGTTGCCGATAACGAGAACGGTCTTGGTGGTCTCGGAGAAAGGCTCGCGCTTGTCGCTGCCGTCGACGGTGCGCGCACCGTTGACGGTGACCGGCACTTCGAGCGCGACGGGCTGCTGTTTGATGGCCGTATCACCCGGCAGTGCGGAAGTTGGCGCGAGACGCTGGGCCGTGTCCGGCTTTGCAGCTAAGATTTCGTTCTCTTTGACGGTTGGAGGCATAGCGTGCACACTCACTAAAGATGATTTTCTTAGTCGCCCTGTCCCCGACAGGTTTCCCCTCGAACATCTATATGTTCCGCCTCCTGCGAGTACGGCAACCATAGTACTTGCGTACTACGATAGAAACAACTGTACGAAAGGACAGGTCAAAATTTCGCGGATTGGCCATGCGGCGCGAGCGGTGGTTCGAAATAAGCGCGGAAAGAGAGAAGAAAGTGATGAAGGTTATCGCGCAAGAGGGGGCTGGAAGCGCTGGTCGACCTCGACTTGATAGCCCGTTACGAGTTTGTTGGTTTCGTTGGCCATGCCGATGATGGCTTGAAGTTCCTTGAACATGGCGTCGGTCATTCCTTTGCCGAAGGCGGAAGCGGTGTGCGAAGCGATGCAGTAGTTACAGTTGTTGGTGACGCTGACGGCGATGTAAATCAGTTCTTTGGTGAGCGGATCGAGCGAGCCTGGGCCCATGATTTGCTTCAGACTTTCCCAGGTGCGCTTGAGCAACGCGGGATCGTGCGCGATGGCCTTCCAGAAATTGTTAATCCAATCGATTTTGCGCGTGGCCATGATGTCATCGTAAACGGCGCGCACTTCGGGCGCGGCGTCTTGGTATTCGATCAATCCGAAGGTGGCCATGAGGGTCTCCCAAAATAGTTGCGTGCACATCTTCCAAGACGGTAGCAGGAAGCGGACACGACTGGATAGTGCGGAGTGGAGTTCCTCTTTGAAGCAAGAGCGGCGAAGTGTGGGCCGGAGCTTGAGCGTCTCCGCGCGAGAAGAGGCATTGCACCGTGCCGGAAAGCGATGAACGGGCGCAAACTTCCGTGCATGCGTCAATGGAAAAATGCGTTTGGGGGAGCACCCAGACGATGAATTTTTTGGGTTTGTCGAATAAAATTCATTCTCCTTGACAGGCGGCCAGGGGAGAGTTAAAACTCACACATCATAGCCATATTGGCGTCAAAGCTGCTTTGATTTTTTTGAACCGAGAAGGGCGAGCTGGTCCCGGGGGCTTGTCCTTGTTTTCAACAACACCTTTCGATCATTCAACTGAATGCGAAGGGTTCGCCATTTGGCTTTTCACTGAATTTTATTTATCCAAGCGTGCCCCGAGCGGGTCGGGGGATGTGCGTGCATTGGGTTGCATTTCGATCTCGAAGAGGGGGTGTTGATATTATGAAGCGTTTAGTCTTGGCAATTCTTGTTGTTTTGTCGTTCGCAGTGGCAGCAAACGCGCAGACCTTCCGCGGCGCGATGCAATCGTTCCAATTGCCGCAGAGCCTGAGTGACGAACTCCGCCGTGCGGGGCGCGGTGAGAGCGCGACCGTATTCATGACGCTATTGACCGCCTTCGTCGCCCTGCTGCATCGCTACACCGGGCAGGAAGACATTATTGTCGGCACGGTCAGCGCGGGGCGCAAGCAGTCCGAGGTTCAAGGCCTGCTCGGATGCTTCCAGAATCCGCTGGCGCTGCGCATGGATCTATCGGGCAATCCGACTTTCCGCGAATTGCTGGCGCGGGCGCGAAAAGTTACGCTGGGCGCGTTGTCGAACGATGAAGTGCCCTTTGGCACGCTTGTCCAGGAACTGCAGCCGGAGCGCGATCTCACGCGCAGCCCGATTCTGCAGGTGCTGATTTCGCTGGCGCCGCAAATGTCCGACATTTCTCCGGAATGGGATTTGCGCCAGATGGCAGTCGACGTAGGCGCGGCTAAATTCGATCTTGATCTGGAACTGGAAGACCGGCCGGAAGCGATTCGCGGGCGATTCGTCTACAACACCGATTTATTCGACGCTCCGACAATCGCACGCACGGTCGGTCACTGGGAAATGTTGCTGCAGAGTCTGGTCGCGAATCCCGATCAACCCATCTCGATGCTGCCGCTGCTCACTGAACCTGAGAAAAAGCAGCTGTCGGAGTGGAACAACACCCAAGCCGACTATCCCATCGGAAAATGCGTTCACCAGTTAGTTGAGCGG
>Ga0137412_10000777_pt1 | contig 23626 bp, 23 predicted proteins | sample CZODoug2_1_16fun_FD_122160 | JGI IMG/M metagenome (GOLD analysis project Ga0137412, IMG submission 122160) | Vadose zone soil fungal communities from Angelo Coast Range Reserve, California, USA - CZODoug2_1_16fungal (Hybrid Assembly) | ecosystem: Environmental > Terrestrial > Soil > Vadose zone... | reverse complement strand
CGCGTCGGCCACCGCCACACTGACGCTGGACAAGCGCGGGGCCTTGGGTTTGGCGCTCGTTTTCAGGTCCGGAATTTTGTACAATTGCGCGCAGAAGACCTCCGCAACGGTGCGTGCGCGATACTGCACATCGAGACCCCCGATCACCTCCAGCGCGAGGTACACGACCGCATCGCTTGATCCCGTCTTGGCGAGCGCTTGAACGGCGGACTGCAGAGCCTTGCGGTATTGCTTGCGGCCGAAGGCTGCGCGCGATCCGAGACCGATCAACAGCACGCGCGCGGCCACCGTCCCCGCCGGCGTCGGAAGCAGCATCACATCGCCGAGCTTTCCGGAGAAATCGCCGTTTCCATGCAGTTTGCCGAGCAGCCCGTCCAATTGCTTATCGATCTGGGCGGCCGCAATGCCGAGATCGCCTTCTTCATACACGCCCACGACGGCGCAACCCGCCTCATTGCGCGCTTTTGCATCGATAATTGCCTTGAATTCCATGTCCCAAACTCCGTTTTTGTCTGTCCGTGCCTAGGAGCCTGTCGGACTTAGGGCCATCTGCTGCGACGGCGGGACGCCGGTCCATATTGGCGCGACTGCTCGTTACATAGTGCCCACTATGCGCCTCGCATTCGCGCCAATCTGGCCTCGGCCTCCCACCGTCTCGCGACGATGGCCCTGAGTCCGACAGGCTCCTCGGGGTTGAGTAAATAGTTTACTAGATTATTGGGAAGGCTCTAAGCTCGATGCCATGAAATGGACCATGCAGAGGTATGTGCTGCGCGAAGTCGTGCAGACCTGGCTCGCCGTGACCGGCGTGTTGGTGGCAATCCTGGTATCGAACCAGTTGTCCAGGGTGCTCGGCCAAGCGGCGGACAATCAGTATGGCCGCCACGTGGTATTCGACTTGATCGCACTCGGCGCGATCATGAATCTGTCGGTCATCGTGCCCGTCGGCCTGTTGCTGGCCGTGGTATTGACCTTGGGCCGCATGTACCACGACAGTGAAATGGCGGCGCTGCAGGCATGCGGTTTTAGTCCGGCGCGGCTGCTGGTGCCTTTGTTCGGCTTTGCCGCCGTCATTGCCGTCTGCCTCGGCTGGCTGGTGTTCGTCCAAGTGCCGCAGGCCGACAGCGAAGCGCAGCTGCTGCGCCAATCGGCGATCAAGGAGGCGCAATTCGGCCAACTCGATGCCGGCCGATTCCGCTCGTTCAGCGGCGGCGACGCGGTGTTTTACGCCGAACGAGTCGACCCGGAGGGTGTGCTGCACAACGTGTTCGTGCAGCGCGAATCGGCGGGTCGAATCGAATTGGCTCTCGCCGATACGGCCACCTATTCGAAGGCGGCGTCCAACGGCACGCACCTCGTGACTCTATTCAACGGCCGCCGCTATGAGGGTGTGCCGGGGCGCAACGATTTTCGGGTGATCGAGTTCCGCGAACACGGTATTCCGATTTCCGCGCCCACCGATGCGGTCGGGACCAATGATCCCGACACCAAGCCCACCCGAGAACTGTGGGGCTCGTACGCTCCCTCCGACATTGCCCAATTGCAATTCAGGGCATCCACGCCAATCATGGCGCTCGTGCTGACCCTGGTCGCCGTGCCCCTCAGCCGGCTGCGCCCGCGCCAGGGGCGATACGCCAGAGTCGGTTTCGCCATCGTCGTGTACTTCGTGTATTCGAATCTGTTGTCGGCCTCCAAGGTGTGGCTGGAAAAGGGAGATCTGCCGCCCGCGGTCGGGGTCTGGTGGGTGCACGTCGCGGGGCTCGCCCTCGGTCTCTACCTGGTTGTGCGCGAAGCGAGGACGGCGTGAATATTCTCGACCGGTACCTGTACCGCACCGTGCTCGTCTACACCTCGATGGCGATGGCCGTGCTGTTGACCTTGGGCGCGCTGTTCGTGTTCATCAGCCAACAAGGCGATATCGGCGTCGGCAGCTACAGCGCCGGGGACGCATTCCTGTTCACGCTCCTCAATCTTCCGCAGCAGGCGTTCGAATTGCTGCCGATCGGCGCGATGATCGGGGCGCTCATGGGTCTCGGCAATCTCGCGTCGGGCAGCGAACTGGTGGTGACGCGCGCTTCCGGCGTGTCGGTCTGGCGGATCGCCTGGCCGGTGGGCCTCGCCGGGTTGACGCTCGCGCTCATCATGTACGGCATCGGCGAGTATGCGGCGCCGCCGATGGCGCAATTCGCGAAACGCGAAAAGACCACGGATAAACTGGCAGACGTGAGTTTTGCGGGGTCGAGCAGCGCATGGGTGAAGGACGGAAATCTCATTCTGCGGGTGCAAACCGGCGAGGTCGACCGCGCGTTCGGCGGCGTCTCGCTGTTCCAGCTGGATGGGGCGACGAAGTTGCGGTCGATCCAGCGGGCCGAGCGGATTTCGGTCGCGGATCCCGGCCGCTGGAGCCTGCACAACGTCGCGACGACGCGTTTCGGCGACGACCACATCGAGAGCGACCTCGTGAGCGGGATCATGATGCAATCGACGGTCAATCCGGAATTCCTGGGGTTGGCCGCCACCGATCCGCAACTCCTGACGTTGCGGGGCCTTGCCTCGTATATCGATCATCTCCGCCGCAACAATTTGGATACCGCATCCTACGAAATCGGCTATTGGTCGCGGATCGCGAGACTTTTCGCCGTGATCGTCGTGACGCTTCTGGCGCTGCCGTTCGTCTTCGGGCCGCTGCGCACCACCGGAGCCGGTACCCGCACGGTGATCGGCGTGATGCTGGGCGTGGTATTTTTCCTGATCACGGGAACCATCGAGAAAGGCGGGCAGCTGTTCGGATTGAATCCCGCGCTGGTAGGGTGGCTGCCGACGGCGGCGATCGGGCTGTGCACGTTGATTGCAATATCGAGAACGCGCTAGCTAATTCGAAGAGCTGTAAGTATCGGAAGTACGGAGGTCGGATCGGGAAGGACAGTTCCCGGACCGCCGTAAATCCGTCCCTAACCTTACGAGCGCGGCAGGTGGACGATGCGCGTCTTCGATAGTCGGTCGTGGAGCGCCAAATGGTTGGGATCGACGTATAGCCAGAGGACGCCGAGCGCCGCCGGGGCCCAGGCGAGCGCGCCGAATACCGCGCGCAATGCCGCGGCTTTCAATGCGACCGGCCCTCCTGACGGAGTTACCGCGCGAAGATGCCAGGCGCGCATCCCCAAGGTTTGGCCGCTGCGGGTCCAGTTGAGCAGGTAGTAACCCGCAATGACGCCGATGAGGCCCACGCGGTATAGATACACCCATACGCCTGCCGTTTCACGCTCCACTGCAACGCGGTGGTTCAACAACACGGCGCCCGAGGTGAATATCATGAGGAGGGCGGCCAGGAGCACGGCGTCATACAGCAACGCAGCGACGCGTCGGCCGAATCCGGCGCTCGTGCCGACGATCACGACGTCGGCGCAGGCACCGGCTTTTTGGTCGGCGAGAGCGCGGGAGATGCTGCCGGCGCGGTTTTGTGCGCCGCGGGCGGCGGCGCCTTCGGCACCAGCAATTGTTCCAGCGGCCGGAAAATACCATCGAAGCGGTAGCCGGCAATGTCGAATGCACGGCCCGCAGCCCGCGCATTGAGCGCCGCGTCCTTGCTCGCCTGCACTTGAACCCAATGCTTGTCGCCAACGACCGCGCCCGTCATCGTGATCACATTGCCGTCGGACAGGGTCACCGTCGCGACCGTCGCTTTGCTGAAATCGACGCCGCCGGCCGGCGTCACGTCATCCGCGGTCAGCCCGCCGAAGGTGCTGGGCGAGGGCGCGAGCGAGGCGGCGTCGGCTGCTTTTCGGCCGGACGGCACCCCGTCGAGCGCAAAATTCTCTGCGTCCTTGGGAGGCGCCGGGTGGGCGCTCGCCGTGCTGGAGCTGGCGCTAGGAGTGCTGGAGCTGGCGGGAGTGCTGGAGCCGGCGCTAGGAGTGCCCGGGGCGCCGGAGTGCGAGGAATCTGCAACGACGCGGCGCACGGTGTAAGCCGGTCCCGTCGCCGGCTTGATCTCGATGCTTTGGATGTTGGCGGCCGCGATATCGGTCAAGGGTGAATCGATCCAATAGCGCGGCTCCGCCTCGAATGAAATGCCGGGTTCGACGCTGTAGCTCGAGTTCTCGCCGCTGCGCCGCGCGAAGTTGCCTTCGCCGACGGGCTTGCCGATGATCACGGCATGCTTGCCGTCCCGCGCAGTGAAGCTGATTTCCCCTCCGCTCGCGCCCGGCGAGGACGGATCCTCGACGCCGATGATCGAGAAGTTCGCCGGATTGGAGGTCTTTTCTTCCACGATCTTCGCGTCACTCAAGGCCAGCAGTAATTTCCGCAGCTTCGACACGTCGGCCGGATAATCGCCGCGTTCCGCCACCATCCACCGGCCGCCCTGCTCGTGAATCGTCACGCTGGGAGTTGCGCTGCCCCGCCGCACGCTCAAGGCGGTGACCGTATTCAGTTCGCCCGCCAGGGAAGGTACCAGTCCGGCGCCGTGCGTGTCCCGCTGCAGGTTGCGCTGGGTGCTCAAATACAGCGCGCCCGAGATTGCGAGCGCCGCGGCAACCAGCAGCGCGATGAATCGTTGCCGGCTCATGCTGCGCCCGATGGCGGCGTTCTGCGCCGTCGACGCAGCGCCAGAATGATGACCCCCGCAACGGCCACGCACAGCGGCGCAACGGCGATGTTGAGGACCTTGAGCCAGGAATTCAGGCGATTGATATCGACATCCAGTCCACGCTGGGTTTCACGCAGCTCCTTGCGCACCCGGGCTTTCTCGGCGACGAATCGTTTCAGTTCCGCCTCCTGCTCGGGCGACAGCATGAGCGACGACTGATCGTTGCGTTTGCTTTGCAGTTCGGCCAGCTTGGCTTCGGTCTGCTGCAGCTCCGCCTGGAGTTCCAACGCCTTGCCGCGCAAACGGTCGTCCGCCTGACGTCTGAGCGCTTCCACGCGCTCGAAGGGGCGCGAAAAAGTGGCACGGCCGCGGACGCTGATCAGCGCGCTGCTCCCGCTCAAGTTGTCGAGAATGTTGGCCACCAGATCGCCGTTATTGGCAAACGCCTGCGCGACGCGTTGACCGAACACTTCGCGCGTTTGCACCCACATGTAGTCCATCAGCAAATCCGTATCGGCGATGATGACGATATTGGCGGGCGACGTGGACTTGGCCAGGTGGGCGACCGGCGGACCGGCGGCGGCTTTCTGATCCGGCGGCGCTCCCTGGGGAAACGCGGATTCCACAGGTCCGGTGACGCGCGCGGCGAGGGCGTAGCGGATCCCCGTCGGTTTGAAGCCGTCGCGCAAGGTGGCGGGGTCGGTGAGCGCGTTGAAGCGCTGCGCCGGGATCGGCGCCGCGCTCGTCGAGCTCAGCAGCAGAGGTTCGAGCGTGGTCTTGGCGCCGGGGTGCGCGGCGAGCGAGCCGGCCGTGGCGAGATTGATCTTGTCGAGCGACGCCGACACCACGTCCTTTTGATTCATGTCGTCATGGCCCAGCCCCAGGATGCCGATGTGACGTATCGGCGGCGACTGCATGCTGGTGCGCACCTCGAGTCCTCGCTGCAAGTCGCCGATGACCTTGGTCGGGTCGTAATCGACGCCCCAGGCCGAGAGCAGCGGCGCGAGATCCGACGAATGATTGGCCATCGCTCCGGCAAGCGGATTCGATGGGTCCTGCCCGCTGGTGTCCGCACCCGCATTCGGATCGAGGAACAGCAGTACCCGGCCGCCGCGCATCACGAATTGATCGATGGCGTACAGAGTCTTGGGCGCCAACCCTTTCGGATGGACCAGCATCAACACATCGACGTCTTTGTCGACGTGATCGACATCGGCGGTCAGGGTGCGCACCGTGAACAGCTCCTGGAGCTGGGTGAGAATCGGCCAAGGCTCGCCCATCTGGCCGGTCATCGGATTGAATTGTCCTTGCAGCCCCAGCGAGCTCATGAGGCCGATCACCGGTTTCTTCGGCGTACCCAACTCGTTGACGAGCTTTGCCACGTCATATTCCAGAAATTCTTCGCGGTCCGCCTGGAAGCTCGGTATCGCCGAGCGGCCGTCGGTGGAATTCGTCCCCGCCAATCCAAAATACAGGGCATCGCCGCCGCCGGTCTGGAGCGACTGCAGTCCGTATTCGGCGGCGCGGTCCTCGTCGTCCGAGAACGGCTGCGGGTCGATGATGCGCAGATGAATCTTGCCGCCGGCGCGCGCCGCCAGCTCCTCGAGGAACTCACGCACGCGGGTGGCGTACGGCATGACCAGCGGAGCCTGCTTGGCGGCGGCCTCGCGCGAAAAATAGAAGTACAAATTGACCGGTTCCTTGAGCTCGGCGAGCACTTGTCGCGTGCCCGGACTCAAGGTGTAGAGCTTGTTCTGCGTGAGGTCCACGCGCATGCCGCGAAGGCCCACGTTCGACAGCATCACCACGCCCAAGAACAGCACGGCGAGTGCGATCAACCCCCCGACTCCGAAGCCCGTTCTCCGCCAGCGACTTCCGTTCACCTATTCCGCCTTTTTCATGTCGAGTACCAAGGCCGTAGCGGCCAGCCAAAAGCCGATCAAAGCGCCGAAGTACACGAGATCGCGCAAATCGATGACGCCCTTAGAGATGGCTTCGAAGTGAGTCAAAAAGCTCAATGAGGCGATCGCGTCGACGATGGCCTGCGGCAAGACGCCGCGCACGAAATCGAGCACCAGCGGAAATCCCGCGAGCAGGAACACGAATCCGACCAGCGCCGCGGTGATGAACGCGACCACTTGATTGCGAGTGGCCGCGGAGAGGCACATGCCGATCGAGAGAAAACCACCGGCCATCAGCAGGCTTCCGAGATAGGCCGCAACGATCGCGCCGTTGTCCGGAGACCCCAGGTAGTTGACGGTGATCCAGATCGGAAACGTGAGCATCAATGCGATCCCGGCAAACACCCAAGCCGCCAGGAACTTGCCGACCACCGCCTGCCACAGGGTGATGGGCAGCGTCATGAGCAATTCGATGCTGCCGCTGTTGCGCTCCTCGGCCCACAAGCGCATCGAGATGGCGGGAATCAGCACCAGATACAGCCAGGGATGCCAGCGAAAGAAGGGCTGCAAATCCGCCTGACCGCGTTCGAAGAAGCCGCCCACCTGGAAGGTGAACACCGCCGCCATCCCCAGGAAAATCACGATGAACACATAGGCCAAGGGGGTCGCGAAATAGCTGCGCAGTTCGCGCCGGAATATCACCAGAACTTTGCTCACGCGCCGGCTCCTTGCGCGTCGGAGACCGCGATGCCCCGGGGTTGAGTCAAGGAGCGAAACACCTCGTCGAGGCGGCCCGATTCGAGATGCAGCTCCGGCACGTCCCAATCGTGTTTGGCAATAATCGCGCTCACCGCGGACAAGGTATCGGCGCCCGGCTTCGGCACCGCCGTGAGCCTGAGCTCGCGCGCATCGGATTCCACCGCGGCGACCTCGGGGAGCAGGGCGATCTCGCGGCGCGCCGCATCGAGTTCCTCGGGCTTTTCGAAGCGCAGGCTGACGGCGTGGTGGTAGCGGGAGCGGGCTTCGAGCGCAGTCGGGGTTTCATCGGCGACGATGCGGCCGTCGGCGATGATGATGGCGCGGGTGCACACCTCGTGCACCTCCTCCAAGATATGCGTGGAAACGATGACCAGCTTGTCCTTGCCGAGGTCATTGATCAGGCGCCGCACCTCATGCTTTTGATTAGGATCGAGTCCGTCGGTCGGCTCGTCCAGGATCAAGACCTGCGGGTCGTGAATCAATGCCTGGGCCAGGCCGACGCGGCGGCGAAACCCCTTGGAAAGCGTCTCGACGACCTGTTGGATCACCGGCCCGAGGCCCAGCCGGTCGACGACGATGGCGAGCCGTTGGCGCCGCCGTTCGCCCGCGAGGCCGCGCACGTCGGCGACGAAATCCAGAAATTCCGCCACCGTCATTTCGCCGTAACTCGGAGCTCCTTCGGGGAGATACCCCATGCAGGACTTGGCGGCCACGGGTGCGTCCTCGATGTCGTGTCCGCAGACCGAGACCTGCCCGGCGGAAGGCGCAATGAAGCCGGCGATCATGCGCATGGTCGTGGATTTGCCCGCGCCGTTGGCGCCCAAGAATCCGAGCACCTCGCCCGGCGCCACGTTGAACGTCAAGTCATCGACGGCCAGTTTGTCGCCGTAGCGTTTGGATAAATTTTTCGTCGAGATCATGGGCGCCTTTGAGCGTTCATTTACTGAGGAGGTTCAAAATTTTTGTGCGCGATTTTATCGCGGATACTTCAAGTAGCAACCGATTATTCCGCGCTCGCCGGCTCGACGCCGGCTAGGAGACTGGGCGAGGAACACTTCTAGGCGCCCCCAGCCTTTGCATCGATGGCGGATTTATTTTCTTTGAGGATACGCCGCACCTCGGGCAGCGTCGGCCGGTCCGCCATGCGCGCGATGAGTTCCGGCAACTCGTACCATTTCCGTCCCCATTGCACCAGGCGGGCTGCATCGGCGATGACTTGCGCGCGCGCGACATCCGAGGGTCCGTCGCGCTCCGACGAGGCGGGGGAAGTGCTCTTGACGGCGGGTTTGCCGGCCGGCTTGACGGCCCTCGCCGGCTGCTTGGCCGCGGGTCTTGCGGCAGGTTTGGCAGGCACGGGAGCCTTGCGTTCGGTGCGCGCGACCTGTGCGGTTCCCGCGGGCGGCGGCGCGCGTTTGGCGGCGAGAAATTTCGGCATTTCCCGAGTGCCCGTGGCCGCGTCCGCGGGGGCGCGGGCGGCGGCGTCCGGCGGCTGCGGCGTCAAGGGACGCTCGTTCTCCGGTTCGGCCACGGGGATGAAACGTTCGATGTGTTCGGATCCCACGAGGTTGGCGAGGAAGATCATGAGTTCCAGGGAATCCGAATATTGCGCGTCGCCCATTTTCACGCGTTCTTCTACATGGGCCTTGAGCGCGACGGTCTTTTGCATTGCTAGATCGATGATCCAACGGCTCGGCCGCTGATGCTCCACCCAGGGCTGGATCTTCCAATAGCTGTCATCGTCGAGCGAAGAGTACTTGGCATGAAGCTCGAGGCTCTCGAGCCATTTTTCCAGCAGTTCCAGCAGTCGTTGATCGGCGGGTGTTGCCATGGTGTTCGGAGCTCCAGGACGCACCCTAAACGAACCGCCGCCCGATGGCTAGTCTCCTGTCCCACCGATGACGCGCTCGCTGCGCCGCGGATCGAGCAAGTTATCGGTGGGATAGGACACTGTCGGTACATCGCGACTCGGCCGCGTTAGACTGCCGGCCATGTGTGGAATAGCCGGCATCATCAGTTCGCGGGCGAGCGCCGAGATCGCCGTCAGCATGGCGCAGCGCCTACGGCATCGCGGTCCGGACGGCGAAGGGGTTTGGAGCCAGCCCGGAGTCGCCCTGGCTCACCGCCGATTGGCCGTCTTGGATTTGTCCGAATGCGGTCATCAACCCATGGTGTTCGACTCCCAGGTGCTCTGCTACAACGGAGAGATCTACAACCACGAGCGATTGCGCGCCGATCTCCCGGGACCCTGGCAGTCGACCGGGGACACCGAAGTGCTCGTTCATCTTCTGGCGAAGCAAGGCAGCGCCTGCCTGGACCGGTTGGCCGGGATGTTCGCGTTTGCCGCTTGGGACACGCGCGAGCAGCGCCTGTTGCTGGCGCGCGATCGTCTGGGCATGAAGCCCTTGTATTATCAGCTGCTGCCGGACGGCATCGCGTTCGCCTCGGAGCTCAAGGCGCTGTTGGTACTGGGTCAGCCTGAGATCGACCGGAGCGCCGTGCGCGACTTTCTGTTCCACGGCTATATCCCCGCGCCGAAGACCATTTATCGCGGGATCGCGAAGCTGCCGGCCGGGCACCTGCTCACGTGGCAGGCGGGCCGCATTCGGATCGAACGCTATTGGGCTCCGTCGACCGAGATCATCGCGCGCAGCGCCGGCGAGACCGTGCAGCAACTCGATGCCTTGCTGCGCGAGGTCGTGCCGGCGCATACCTTGTCGGACGTGCCGGTCGGAGTTTTTTTGAGCGGCGGCATCGATTCCGCGCTCACCGCCTATTATTTGGATGCTCCGCGAACCTACACGTTGGGATTCGATTCCGGCGCGCGCTCCGAAACGGCGGCCGCGCGACGGGCGGCGGAGCACTTGCAAACTGTGCACCTGGAGATGACGGCGCCCCTGACGGATTTTACCCAGGCTCTCGACCGGATGCCCGCGCTGTTCGACGAGCCATTCGGCGACAGCGCGGCGTGGTCGAATTATCTGATCGCAAAATTCGCCCGCCGCGAGGTGACGGTGGCGTTGAGCGGCGAGGGCGGCGATGAGATCTTTTGCGGCTATCCGCGGTACTGGTCGAGGATCGGCGCGCGCTCGAGTCTCTTCAACCGGTCGCTGGCGCGGTACCTGCCGCCGCTGTCGCGCTTGGGCGGGTCGATGCAGCGGCGTGCCTATGTCGGATTGCCTGCCTATGCCGCGGCGCTGGGAGGTCTGAGCGCGCAGCAGGTCGATTCCCTGTTGGCGGAGAGTTGGCGGGAGCCGGAGTACGACTACTTGTGGTTCTACCGGCAATTTTGGCGCGCGGACCTGCAGCCGCTGGCTCAATTGCGGTGGCTCGATTTGAATACGGATCTCGCCGAAGGTCTGTTGACCAAAGTCGATCGAACCAGCATGGCGCATTCGCTCGAGGTGCGGCCCCCGCTGCTGGATCATCGTCTGGTGGAGTTCATGCTGAGCGTGGATCCCGAAGCGCTCGTCGATCAGAAGCGGCGGCGCGGCAAATTGTTGGTGCGGCAGCTCATGGAACCGCGATTGCCGCAGGGCCATTTGAATCAGGCGAAATCCGGCTTCGGACTGCCGCTGCATCGATGGCTCCGGGGCCATCCGCAGGTGTTGCGCGAGGCGGTAGGCCGCCTGATGGAGCGCGGGATTTTGCAGCGTCCGGTGGGCCGGGAATTTCGCCGGGCCTGGCATTTGTTGGTGTTGGATCGCTGGTTCAGCGCCTTTGCCTGACGCCGTCATGACCGACCCTGCCGCCAAGCTCTCCGCTGCGACCGACGCGCCTCGACCGCAGGCGCCGCGAATCCTCTTCGTGCCGGTATCGGGGACTTACGGCATGGGCGAATACGCGCGCTGTGTCGCGATTGCGCTCGCGGCGAGCCGGCGCTGGCAGGGCGCGGCGCTGCATTTCGTGTTGAGCCGCGAGGCTTCATACGCGGCCCATTCGCCGTTTCCCGCGACCTTGTTGTCTTCGTCCCCGACATTTCATTCCGCGGCCGTGATCGAGCTGCTCGAGACGTGGCGGCCGGACGTCGTGATTTTCGACAATGCTGGGCGCACCGCGCAGCTGCGCGCGGCGCGGCGCGTGGGTGCGGGCGTGGTCTATATCAGCGCGCGCCGGCGCCAGAGATACAAGGCGTTTCGGCGGCGCTGGATGCGGCTGATGGACGAACACTGGATCGCGTATCCGGAATTCATCGCCGGCCGCTTGACGTTCTTCGAAAAGCTCAAGCTCAGAATGACCGGCCGGCCCATCGTGCGGTACTTGGACGTCATTTTGCCTCGCGCAGACGTGGGTCGGCGCGGCGCCATCCTGGCGCGCGCCGGCTGCGGCGCGGGAACGTTCGTGCTGATCGTTCCGGGCGGCGGCACCGGGCATCCGGGCGCAGGCGATGCGGCGGGTCACTTCATGGCGGCGGCGCTCGCACTCGCGGCGCGCGGTGTGACGACGGTGTACGTGGGTCCCCTCGAGGGCGTCACGATCGCCGCTGTGCGGCAGCCGAACTGGCATCCTCTCGGTCCGCTGCCGCAGGCCGATTTAGCGGAACTCATGCGCTCGGCGCGCTTGGTGGTGGCCAATGGCGGTTCGACCTTGCTGCAGGCGATTGGCTGCGGCAATGCCTGCGTCGCCGTACCCATCGCCCAGGATCAAATCGAGCGCACCCGGCGCTGCGTTGCCGCCGGCGTTGCGGCGGCGGCGACTCTCGACGCGGTGAGCATCGTGCAAGCCGCGCAGCGTCTGCTCGAGGACGAGCCGCAGCGCGCGGCGCTGGCCGAACGCGCGGCGCATCTCAAGCTTGCCGACGGCGTCGAGATCGCGATTCAGGCGCTCGGCAGTCTGGTCGAATCGGCGCGGCGCGCGGCGCAGCCCTGACATGCCCCGGGCAAATGACATGCCGAAAGCGGTTTTATTGGGCTACGACCTCGAACAGCCGTCATTCCGGCACCGCATGCGCACGCTGGCCGGCGCTTTGGAAGCAGCCGGCTGGCAGGTGCGGACGGAGCAGTTTCCGAGCGGCCGCTACGGTCTTCGAACCTGGGAACGCCGCGCGCTGCTGCGCGAGGCGGATGTGGCGGTGCTGCATCAAATCAAATTGAGCGCGATCGAGGCGCGTCTTTTTGCTTCCTTCAGCCGGCGGCGGATCTTCGACTTCGATGATGCCATCTACGTGCGCAAGCCGCGGCGGCTCGGCGAGGCGGCGGACGACTCTCCCTGGCGCAAAAGCAAGTTCGCCGCGACCTGCCGCTGGGTGGACGTGGTCGCCGCCGGCAACGACGTCTTGGCCGGTGCCGCGGGCGCCTCGGCGCGGACCGTCACGATTTTACCGACCTCGATCGACACCGCCGTCTATCAGCCGACGACGGCCACGGCGGACGATCCGCCGACCATCGTTTGGATCGGCAGTCCGGAGAACCTGGTCTATTTGGAGATGATCCGGCCGGCGTTGGCGCGCCTGACGGGCCGGTACCCCACGCTCAGGTTGAGGGTCATCTGCTCGCGTTTTCCGGATTGGTCCGAGGTCGCTATCGAACGCATTGCGTGGAGCTCGGCGACCGAGGCGCAGGCGCTCGCCGCGGCGCATATCGGCGTCATGCCGCTGACCGACGATGAATGGGCGCGCGGCAAGTGCGCTTTCAAGCTGCTGCAATACATGGCCGCCGCACTGCCGTGCGTGGCTTCGCCGGTCGGAGCCAATACCGAGGCGGTCATCCACGGCTTCAACGGCTTTCATGCCCGCAGCGTCGATGAGTGGGAACGGCATTTGGACGCGCTGATCCGGTCGCCCGAGCTGCGCGCGTCCTTCGGTGCAAACGGTCGCGCGCACGTCGAGTCCCGCTACGCGATGCATGCCTACCAAGGGCGGTATCTGGGATTGCTGCAGCGGCTGGCCTCCGAAGCCGGTATCCTTTGATCATGCATGCCATGCATATTTATCAGATCCTGAACCACTATACCTCGCGCCAAGGACTGGATCCGGGCTTCAAGGTCTTGGACAACTCCCTCAACGAGCGGCCGGATTGGTTCGAGTACTGGCCGATCCGCAATTTCTTGCTCAACGAAGCGCTGGATGAGGATGCCTTCTACGGTTTTCTGTCGCCGAAATTCCAGCTCAAGACCAGCCTGAACTCGGACGTGGTGCGCGAGTCCATTCTCGCCGCCGATGCCGCGGTCGATGTCATCCTGTTGAGTCCCAGCATTCACAACAGCGCCTACTATCTCAACGTCTTCGAACACGGCGACGCCGAACACCCGGGCCTGAAGAATGTCGCCCAACGGCTGTTCGAACGGCTCGGTTTGCCCAACGATCTGGACTCGCTCGTGTCCGACTCTCGCAACACGGTGTTTTCGAATTACTTCATCGCCAAACCGCGCTTCTGGAGAGCGTGGCTCGCCATCAACGAGAAGATGTTCGCGATTGCGGAAACGCCGTCCGATGCGCTCGGCGAGGCGTTGCGCACGCCGACGAGTTACCGCGGCGGCTCGGCCGTACAGATGAAAATATTCATCATGGAGAGAATCGCCACGTGGCTGCTCACGTCCGACCGCAGTTTCGCGGCGCGGGTCCGCGATCCCTTCGTGGCGCGGTCGCGGATCTACAAGCTGCCGGTTGCGATCGTGTGCGATGCGCTGAAGATTGCCTATGCCACGCAGGGCCGCACGCAATACAAAGATGTGTTCCTGCTGGTTCGGGGTTTGCGAAAATTCCTGAATCTTCAGATTCGACTCGGCGGCGCGCTGGGATTGCGGCGCGTGGGACCGTGCCTGCGGGTGCTGAAATCGTACTGGCTGGAAGCAGGGCGCTAGCGGAGCACCGATGACGGACACCGACTCCATGGCGGATTTCTGGCGCGGCCGGCGCGTGATGCTCACCGGGCACACCGGCTTCAAAGGCGCCTGGATGACTCTGTGGCTCGAGAGCCTGGGAGCCGAGGTCACGGGATATGCCCTGACTCCGGCGGGCGAACCCAATCTGTGGAGCATCGTCGCCGCCGCGGCCCACGCGGGCTACGCGCCGCACTCGGTGATTGCCGATGTCCGCGACGCACGGCGCGTCGCCGAGGCCGTGGCGCAAGCGGATCCGCAGATCGTCATTCACATGGCGGCACAGGCGCTGGTCAGAGAGTCCTACCGCGATCCGCTCGGCACCTACGCCACCAACGTCATGGGCACCGCGGCGCTGCTCGAGGCATGCCGCGCGTTGCGCCGTCTCGAGTGCATCCTCGTCGTCACCAGCGACAAGGTGTATGAGAACCGGGGCGAAGGCCGAGCCTTCGGCGAACGCGACCGGCTGGGCGGTCATGATCCCTACAGCAACAGCAAGGCGTGCGCCGAACTGGTGGCGGCCAGTTTTCGCGACAGTTTTTTTGCCGGCGGGCCGCCGATCGCCACCGCACGGGCGGGCAATGTCATCGGCGGGGGAGACTGGTCGGAGGACCGCCTCATTCCGGACTGCGTCAGGGCGCTCGCGTCCGGTCAATCAGTGAATCTTCGCTACCCCGATGCGGTTCGGCCCTGGCAGCATGTGCTCGAATCGCTGTCCGGCTATCTGGCCCTGGTGCAGGCTCTGGTCAGGGCGCCGAAAGAGACGCCGCGCGCTGTCAATTTCGGCCCGGACCCGGCATCCTTCTGCACGGTGCGCGAGGTGGTAGACGCCTTCGGCGCGCGTTTTGGCGGCAGGCCCGGCTGGGTGCGCGATCCGTCGCCGCAGCCGCCCGAGGCGCAGGCGTTGACCCTGTCCTCGGAATTGGCCGGGCGTGCGCTCGGCTGGCATCCCAGGCTCGACATCCGCGAGTCGCTGGCTTGGACGGCGGATTGGTATTTGGCCCATTCAGCGGGGGAGAACATGGCGGCATTTTCACGAGCGCAAGTCGCGCGCTATCGCGAACTGATGAAGCGACCGGCATGAAGTGCGTGATTCTCGCCGGCGGCAAGGGCACGCGCATCGCCGAGGAGTCGAATACGCGTCCGAAGCCCATGCTGGAGATCGGAGCGCAACCCATTCTCTGGCACATCATGAAGCTGTATGCCGCGTTCGGCGTCACGGAGTTCGTGGTGTGCCTCGGCTACAAGGGGTACGTCGTCAAGGAATATTTCGCTAATTACTTCTTGCACCAAGCGGACGTCACGTTCGATATGACGGAGAACCGCGTCGAGTACCATGATTGCCGCAGCGAACCGTGGAAGGTTACGCTGGTCGATACCGGCGAGGAGAGCATGACCGGCGGCCGGCTCCTGCAGGTGCGCAAATACTTGAATCCGGGCGAGCCGTTTTGCATGACCTACGGCGACGGCTTGGCCAACATCGACATCGGCGCCGAGCTTGCGTTCCACGCCGATCATGGCCGCAAGGCCACCGTGGCCTGCGTGCGGCCGCCCGCGCGGTTCGGCCGTATCGTCACGCAGGGCACTCAGGTCGTCTCGTTCGAGGAGAAGCCGACGGCGGAGGGCGGCCTGATCAACGGCGGCTTCTTCATCCTCGACCCGAGCGTGCTCGAACTGATCGACGGGCACGACACCGTCTGGGAAAAAGAGCCCTTGGAGACTTTGGCCGCGGACGGTCAATTGGCCGCCTGGGTGCACCGCGGTTTCTGGCAGCCGATGGATACCCTGCGTGACAAACAGAATCTCAATTCATTATGGGAAAGCGGCGCTGCGCCCTGGAAACTGTGGGAAGGGTGAACGCGACGACGGGGCGGGTGCGATGGTAGGTCTAGTGACCAGCTGCCGCGCGTGCGGCGGCCGATTGACCGTGACGATGGCCGATCTGGGATTGCAGCCGGCGTCGAATGCCTTCGTCACGTCATTGGAAGCCGCGCACGACGAGAAGCGCTATCCGCTGCGCGCCAAGGTATGCGAATCGTGCAAATTGGTGCAAGTGGATTACGACGTCGCGCCGCAGGAGTTGTTCGGCAACTACGTGTACTTCTCGTCCTATTCGGACGACTGGCTGGCGCACGCCAAAGAGTACTGCGACATGGCGCGCCAGCGCTTCGGGCTCGGCGCCGAGAGCCTGGTGGTCGAACTCGCGAGCAACGACGGATATTTGCTGAAGAACTTCATCGACATGGGGGTGCCGGTTCTCGGCATCGATCCGTCCGATACCGTGGCCGCCGCGGCGGAAAAAATCGGCGTTCCCACCATGGTCGAGTTCTTCGGCGAGAGTCTGGCCAAGGAGCTGGTCGGCGACGGCCGGCAAGCGGACCTGATCATCGGCAACAATGTGCTGGCGCACGTGCCGCTGCTCAATGACTTCATCGCCGGCATCGCCCTGCTGCTCAAACCCACCGGCACGGTGACCCTCGAGTTTCCGCATCTGCTCGAGCTGATCGAGCACGTCGAATTCGATACCATCTACCACGAGCATTATTCGTACATCTCGCTCTACGCCATCGAGCAGGTGTTCAGCCGCCACGGCCTGCGGATCTATGATGCGGAACGATTGCCGACGCACGGCGGGTCGCTGCGAATCTTCGCCGCGCATTCGAATCGCGCGGATCTCGAAGACAGTGCCTTGCTGCGCCAGCTGCGGGCGCAGGAGAGCGCTGCGGGTCTGGAGGATCTTGATACGTATCTGCGCTTCGCGGAAAGAGTCGAGAACTGCCGCCGATCGCTGCTCAAGTTTCTGGCCGAGGCGAAGCGCGAGGGCCGGACGGTTGCGGCCTACGGCGCGGCGGCGAAAGGCAACACGCTGCTCAACTTCTGCGGAGTGACGCCGGCGGATATTTCCCAGGTGGCGGACCGCAATCCCCACAAGCAATCGAAATTCCTGCCCGGCACGCACATCCCGGTGGTGTCGCCCGAGGCGTTGCTGCAGGCGAAGCCGGACTATGTGCTGATTTTGCCGTGGAATCTGCAGGAGGAGATCCGCAAGCAATTGCAGGGCATCAAGCAGTGGGGCGGGCGGTTCGTCACGCCGGTGCCCGTGGTTCGCATTTACCCGTGACGCCAAGCTCCATGAATATCGGCGCACGACCATGATATTCACCCAGTCGCCATTGTCCGGGGCCTATGTGGTGGATATGCAGCTGCTTCCGGACGAACGGGGCTTTTTCGCCCGTTCGTACTGCGCCGACGAGTTCGCAGCCCATGGATTGGGACCCGAACTGCGGCAATGCAGCGTGTCGTACAATGCGCGCACAGGCACGCTGCGCGGCATGCACTACCAGAGCGCTCCTCACGAGGAGCATAAGTTGGTGCGGTGCACGGCCGGTTCGATCTTCGATGTCATCGTCGATATTCGCCCAGCCTCTCCCACCTATCGGCGCTGGTTCGGAGCGGAGTTGACGGCGGTCAACCGCCGTTCGCTGTTCATCCCGCCGGGCTTCGCCCATGGCTTCATGAGCCTCACCGACGACGCAGAGGTGTACTACATGATCTCGGTGGCGCACGCGCCGAAGTTCAGCCGGGGGCTGCGCTGGAACGATCCTGCATTCGCCATCGAGTGGCCCTTGCCGCCCGCGGTGATCTCCGAGCGCGATGCCGGATATCCGCTGCTCGACGGGCGGGGCGCCGTGTGAGGCACGGCAAGCGCGTGCTCGTGAGCGGAGCCGGCGGCTTCATCGGCCGCTGGAGCGTGCCGGCGCTGCTGCGCCTGGGGTACGACGTGCATGCGGTGCTTTCGGGGCAGGCGAATCGCACTATTCCCGAGCAACTGCAGGGCGCAAAGATATACTTTGCGAACTTGCTCGATGCCTCGGCCGTCGATCGATTGACCAGCAAGGTGAGGCCGAGTCATTTGCTGCACTTCGCCTGGATCGCCACGCCCGGAGTGTATTGGAACAGCGCGGAGAATTTTCGGTGGCTCACGGCCAGCGAGCACCTGCTGCACAGTTTTCGCGCGCACGGCGGCAGCCGCGTGATGATGGCGGGGAGTTGCGCCGAATATGATTGGTCCCGAGTGGAGGTGTGCGACGAACTGTCGAGCCCCTTGGCGGACGCCAATGCCGCTCCCCTGAATGACGCAGCTGCCCCCGCGAGTCCCTATGCTGCCTGCAAGATCGCGCTGCAGAGAATCCTGGCCGAGGTCGGGCGCCGAGAGCATCTGTCGACGGCTTGGGGACGGATCTTCTTCCAGTTCGGCCCTTATGAGCATCCGGATCGTCTGGTGCCGTCGGTGATCTGCAATCTCCTGCTGAATCGCGCCGCGCTGTTGTCGCACGCACGACAGATACGCAGCTTTCTGCACGTCGCCGACGTCGGGGAAGCGTTTGCAACCGTATTGGACTCCGAACTCGAAGGCCCGGTGAACATCGGGTCCGACGAGAGAATCGCGCTGGCGGAACTCGTCGGACGGATTGGCCGCGAGGTCGGACGCCCCGAACTTCTACGGCTCGGCGCGCGCCCCTCTCCGCCCCAGGAGCCAATGTTGCTGGTCCCTGAGATTCATCGCTTGCGCGACGAGGCGCGATGGCGGCCGCGCTTCACGTTGAATGAAGCCTTGAGCGATACCATCGCGTGGTGGCGCGGCCGCTTGCAGGGCGCCGCCGGCGCGGCGAGGCATGAATGAGGGATCGCCGGGTGAGCCGCTCATGACCGGCGGTCTGGAATGGCATCCGATGGTCGTTCATTTTCCCCTGGCACTGGTGGTGACTGGGGCGATATTCCTGCTGGCGGCACGGCTGCTGCCGCAACCGCGTCATTCCGCGACCCTGGCCACCGTCGGCACGTGGAATTTCTGCCTCGGCGGCATTGCCGCCCTATTTGCACTCGGCACGGGATTGGCTGCGATGATCGGTCTCAACCTCGATTTGGCGGCGCGCCAGGCCATTTCCCTGCACGTGAAATGGGCCATTTTTACGACGCTGGTGTTGGTGCTCTTGGCCGTGTGGCGAGGCGCGGGGACGGCGCAGGAGTCGCGGCCCTCCTGGATCTTTCTGGTGGTGTTGTCGGCGGCGACCGCCGCGCTGATTTTCACCGGCTATCGCGGCGGCGAAAACGTGTATCGATACGGAGTCGGCGTTCACAGCTCGAGCAACCACGGCGCGCAGTGAGGATGCGGCGGCGAGCAGTCCACCGTATTTGTGCGCCGCGGGCCGTGCATCGTCGAAAATTTCCCGCCGTTCTTGTTCTGCGGTTCGGAGGCGGCGGCGAGCTGGTCGGCGGGCTTTCGGGCGCACGTCGCCGAAGGCGGTCTCAAGGACCTGGCGGTGACCTTCGGCGAAGCCCACGACTTCGCACGAGCGGGCAAGCGAGTTTATTTCTCATTGCCGACGACCTGGACGGGGCTGACCAAGGGTAAGCGCTTCGAGGAACACGGGGCGTGGTCGTTCGTGCTGGAACAAGACAACAACGCCTGGCGGATCGCGGGATATGGTTGGGGAGTGACGGCGTATTCAGAGACGCCGCGCTGAGTTATGAGCTTGCGGAAAGCCGCCGCACGGGGTGTTGGTGCGGCGGCGCCGGCAGCGTCACAACGCCGCGTTTGTTTACCGTAACGGTGGTTTTCATGCCGACGGTGAGCCGATTGTTTGTGGTTTACTGTGTCAGTTCTTTGACCAGCCGATCCGCGTGATAGATATTCTTCAGCGCTTCGCTGATGCCGGTCACGTCGACGGCAATTGCGCGGTTTTGGGCACCGTCGTAGCCGAAATCCCCGCCCAACGACTGAATGTTTCCGTCGAAAATCAAGCCAATCACCTCGCCGTTGCGTCCGATCACAGGCGAGCCTGAATTGCCGCCGATGATGTCGTTGGTCGAGACGAAATTCAGCTGCGCATTCGGATCGACCTTTTTTTCCGCCGTTATCCAGCTGTCCGGCAGCTTGAACGGGTCGCGCCCGGTCGCGTGCGCATAGGCGCCGGCGAAATTCGTCGTGGGTGCCACGGTGCGTCCTTTTTCTTCGTAGCCGGCGACGGCACCGTACGACAGCCGCAGTGTGAACGTGGCGTCCGGGTACGTGCCTTTCCCCTCCAACGCGAAGCGCGCCTTGGCGATCAGCGCGGCGTTCTTGGTGATCACCGCCCTCACGTTGTTCTCGTTGTCCGCCCGAACGGCGCGGGCGGGGACGTCGAGCTTGCGCGCGAAGTCGATCAACGGATCGTGATACGCATCGATCCCGCTTGCGCCGCCGTCCAGCAACTTGGCGCGCAGCGGCGCCTCGCTCAGCTTCGTGTCGGTCACGAGCGCATCGGCGATCTCCTCGGGACTATTTTTGCCGAGGAGCGCCCGCACGTCCGGATCGGACGTGCCGAGGTATTCGCGCACCTTCGTGAGCCACCAGGCGAGCACCGTTTTCTCGAGGTCGGCATGAATCGGCGCCGGGGAGACGATCTGCTGGCGCAGCGCCGGAAAGTTCGCGTCCGAGAATTCCTCCAAGCGTTGCCCGTCCGGTTTACTGATTTCCGCCGCGTATCGATTTAGGGCCACCGTGTGACCCAGCAGCTCGGACATCCACTGCGGAAAGCGCTCCAACAGAGAGTTTCGCAGATAGATATTCCGTTGATGCGCGACCGCCGCCGCCACCGCATTCCAGGCTCCGCCATATTGTTTCGCCAGCTTGGGATCAGCCGCTACACGTCGGCGGAATTCCTTTTCGGCGCGCGCCTTGTCGGCAATCAGCGGTCCCTCGACCAGGGCGAGCTGCCGGCCCTTGATGGCTTTCAGCGAGTTTTCAATTTCGAAGAGCAAGGTCTTGGACGTGCGCGCCTGCTCCGGCCCCTTCGTGGCGAATTCGCTCAGCACGCCGCGCAATTCGGAAAACAAGTTCAAAATGTACGGCTGCGCCGCATCGCGCTGAAATTCGAGCTCCGCCAGCGTGTCGTCGCGCTCGGTCGAACCGGGGTTGCCGCTCGTGAATGCGATATCGCCCTGTTTGACGCCCTTTGCCGCGAACTTCAGGAAAATGTCCGCGTGCAGCGGCGCGCCGTTGTCGTAAATGCGCACGAACGACGCATCCAAGTCGTAGCGCGGGAAGGTGAAATTGTCGGGGTCGCCGCCGAAGAATGCGGCGCTTTCCTCCGGCGCGAACACCACGCGCACGTCTTGATAGCGCTTGTATTTGTACAGGTCGTATACCCCGCCCTGATACAGCTTCACCACTTCGCAGCGCACGTCCGCCGCCGTGCCGCAGGCGCTTTCGATCTTGGCCTTGGCGGCCCGCTCCGCCTCATGGAACGCGCGGTCCGATTTACCCGCGGTGGCCGCCTCGATTTGGCTGGTCACCTCGGTGATTTTGACCAGCTGATTCGCTTCCATGGCGGGGCATTTCTTTTCCTCGGCCGCGGTCGAAGCATAGAAGCCGTTCGCAACGTAGTCGTGCTGGGCGTCGGCCAATTCGCTGACGCAGTCGCGCACGCAATGATGATTGGTCATGACCAGACCGTCGGACGACACCAGACTGGCCGAGCAGCCCACGGTGAGCCTGATGCTGCCGAGCCTCGCGTGCTCGAGCCATGCCGCGTCCGGCGCCCAGCCGTACTTCGCGCGCATCTTGGCGGCGGGGAAATTGTCGAAGGTCCACATTCCCTCGTCGGCGAGGGCAGGGGCAGTGATACTGGCGGCAACGAGCAGCACAGCCGCACGGATAATCATATGCATCCGAACTCCTTTCAAAAATTATTGTCGCTCAGTCCATTGGCGATTGCGGCGCAACGGGCCCAACGCATGTTATCGCACCTCGTAGGCGGTATCGAATTGTTCGAGGCGGCGTCCGCCAAGGGGTCGGCATTGAAATACAGAATCTTGATGGTGTGCTTCTTCGCGAGCGGTGCGGCCGACGCGGCAGATTGGGTGTCTCTCGGTAAGACCGATGAGGGGAAGCTAGAGAATTTTGCAGACGTGTCCAGCATCCGGATCGACGCCGCGATTCGACGCGGTTCGTCCAAGGTGGTTCCAGCGCCCCACACCCTGCCTGGCGGCGCGGAATACTCGAGCAAATGGATCAGCCAAATCAGTTATAACTTCGCATTCAATTGCACCGAGAAAAGCGGAAGGGTCGAGGGGTTCAAGTTCTACTTTGACGACGGGACGAGCTATCTCGACCCCCCGATCCATTACCCAAAGCCGTGGCAGGCGGTTCCGCTCGATTCCGATTCCAACTGGACGCTCCTGATGAAATTCATCTGCGCGTGGACGCCGAAATGAATAACTACGGCGCGCCGGGGCCGCGGCTCTGCGCAACCGGAAACGCGGCCCCAGGGCGGACGCGGCGCCGTACTACTTGACGTTCAAGAATGGAATCGGTGCACCCGCGTAGATGGAACTCGGCAATTGTCCGTTCCATTTCTCTGCCTTTGTCTGCTCGACCGTGATGCGCCGAAGCTCCAAGACATCCTTGCTTTGAGCGAGGGCAGTGCTTTGGATCTTGAGAGACTCAGCCTCGGCTGTCGCCACTTTTAGTCTGGCATAGGCCTCGCCGTCGGCGGTCGCTCTGACTGCGGATGCTTCGGCCTCGGCTATGGCAACCTTTTGCTTCTGTTCGGACTCGACGGTCTTGAGCTTGTTATCGGCGGCCTGCCGCAGCTGTTCCTGCTCGACTTTGCTATTGATCGCCCGCATGTACGATTCCTGGAAGGCGAAATTGCGCATGTCGATATTGATTACCTGCGCGCCGTAGATCGCGAGCTTTTCGGCCAACGCCGAATAGATGTCGGCCGACACCTTGGCCCGCTGCGCAATCAAATCTGGTGCCGTGTATTTGGCGGTTACAGCCTTGAATATTTCATGGGTGGCAGTTTGAACATAGGACGACAGATCGCCGGTATGACTATATTTCTCGAACACCTCGGCAACCTTGTCGGGACTGATGCTGTAGCGAACCGTGAGGCTGACCGTCACCGGTTGCGTGTCGCTCGTGGCACCGGCCGCATTCTCGATGTCCGCTTGCTCTGACCGGATCGAAAAGAGAGTGAGCTTCTGCCACGGCGGCAGGACGGCCAACCCTTCCGGCTCAATTCCGACGATCTTGCCGAACTGAGTGATTACGCCCCGGCTCCCGGTTGGTACCGAATAGAACGGCCAGATGATCATCAACAGGATTAAGGCGCCAACCACCATGGCGGCGTCGCGGATGATCGCAGGCCAGCGCGGGCCATCGGCGGTCGAATAACGGGCTGTGTTCATGCATTTCCCCTTGTTGTTTGTATCGCTGTCTTCCATGCGCCAGCTGCAACTGGCTGGATCGGCCTAGCGTCGTTATACCGTGCGCACAGCCGTAAGTCATTGATCTTATTGGTGCTCCCTACGAGAGTACTCGTCGCTCCGCTCCTCGCCCGTGCGGGGCCGCCTTCGCCGAGCCTCCCGCGTTCAAATCGCCCGGACGGTCGATTTGTCGAACTCGCGCGGGCTGGCCGCCCGCGAGAGTTCTCATCTCGTGGGGTAAATCAAAGCAAAAGGCCGGTGAGGCCCCGGCCCTTTGCTTTGATTGGCGCTCCCTACGAGATTCGAACTC
>Ga0137412_10000775_pt1 | contig 23631 bp, 22 predicted proteins | sample CZODoug2_1_16fun_FD_122160 | JGI IMG/M metagenome (GOLD analysis project Ga0137412, IMG submission 122160) | Vadose zone soil fungal communities from Angelo Coast Range Reserve, California, USA - CZODoug2_1_16fungal (Hybrid Assembly) | ecosystem: Environmental > Terrestrial > Soil > Vadose zone... | reverse complement strand
ACAGCACTTCAGCTGACATGGCCTACTAACGTCCCATAAGGCAGTATTATCGATATCCTATCCGACCATAGTCGGTGCAATGGCGATTTGTCGCTCAGTTTTCGTCCCGGCTGTTCATCCGCCCCCACCATATCCGTCGGTTTGTGATTGCCACCCCAGACAAGGAAGGCGCGCATCCACGCGCGCAGATGCGGCACGACCTGCCGAGTTATCCGATGCGGGAGCGCTGATCGAAAGACTGAGCGAGGAAGCGACAAACTCACAGGCGGGTTTCGAAGCCAGGCTCCTAAAGCTCACCGGGAAGGGGAAGCACCCTGTCGCTATTATGCGACAGGGCGCTTATGAAATGCAAAGATTCGATATCGAGTAGCCGACCGTCATTACCGTCGATCAGCCCACAGGAAACGCACAAACTCACGGAAAGATATCACTCCCGTGTTAGTGTAACCCCCGTCAAATTCGGCTCCTATGTGACTGTTTGTGTTGAAATAAAGATTGACTACGTGTTTTAACGGCTCATTTTGAAAATCGCCTACTTCGTCAATCAATATCCAAAAGTAAGCCATAGCTTTATTAGGCGCGAAATCCTCGCGATGGAGCGTCAGGGATTTGATATACAGAGAATCGCGCTCCGAGGATGGCAAGAATCATTGCCCGATACCGAGGACCGGCAAGAGCAAGAAAAAACGCAATACGTTTTAAGGACGGGGCTTCGCGGGCTACTCCTACCTTGGTTGCTGGGACTATTACGTTCACCTCTCAAGATGTATGCGGCCATCTGTTTGGCCATCCGAGTCTCTCGCCAAACTGATGGGCGCCTTCTGCACCATTTGGTTTGCGTCGCCGAGGCGGCGCGCATTCTCATCTGGACTGTAAGATCTCGGGCGCGTCATCTCCACGCTCATTTCGGAACCAATTCGGCAGAAATTGCCATGCAGATACGCGTTCTAGGCGGCCCGCCTTTCAGTTTCACGGTGCATGGTCCGGAAGAATTCCTTGCGCCACTGGGCCTCGAAGACAAGGTCCGCAGATCCGCTTTTGTGGTGGCGATAAGCTCCTTTGGGCGCAGCCAGCTATATCTGCGTACCGCTGCCGCCCTATGGCCCAAAATTCGCGTCGTTCACTGCGGGCTGGAGCCTGGTTTTCATTCAGGAGATACAAGCACAAAAGTATCCGATTCTCGCTTGGTTTGCGTAGGCAGATTATGCGAAGCCAAGGGGCAGCTACTTCTCGTTGATGCTGTCGCGCAACTCAAACAACGCGGAGTTCGTGTGGATCTAGTCTTGGCTGGGGACGGCCCCATGCGTGCAGAAATCGAGAAAATGGTGAGGGAGTTTGGACTCCAAGATAGAGTACGTATAACTGGATGGATCAGCGGTGACCGAGTTCGCGAGGAGATCCTTGCCGCACGGGCTATGGTCCTACCGAGCTTTGCGGAAGGCCTACCAGTGGTAATTATGGAGGCTTTCGCATTGAGAAGACCTGTCATTACGACATACATCGCGGGGATCCCTGAATTGGTCAAGGCCGGCGAGAACGGATGGTTGATTCCTGCCGGTTCGATCTGCGCCTTGACTGCGGCCATGGAAGACTGCCTTTCGCGATCAACTGACGACATTCGGAGAATGGGCGACGCGGGGAGACGGATGGTCATCGAGCATCACTCCATCGATATCGAAGCAGGAAAGCTTTCCAATCATATTCGCGCTGTCGATTCATCGTGTGCGTGACAATGCCATGTTTGACAATATTCGACAGGACTTGAGGGCGCACGACGGCAAGTGGGGTGCCCAGGGATTTTGGGTACTGACGGTGTATCGCTTCGGGAGATGGCGCTACGGTGTGCGACCCCTAATCCTCCGAAAATTCTTTTCGCTGATCTACAAAATTGCTTTCAAATTCATTCAAATCGTTACAGGCATTGAATTGCCTTGCGAAGCCCAAATTGGTCGAAATTTTGTGATCGATCACTTTGGTGGAATTGTCATTAGCGGCTATGCCAAGTTCGGAGACAACTGCCGCATTCGCAATGGCGTGGTGGTTGGATTGCGCCGAGTGACCGAGCCCGGAGCCCCTATCATTGGGGACAACGTCGACATCGGAACCGGCGCGAAACTGCTGGGACAGATCACCATTGGGAATAACGTATCGATCGGTGCGAACGCGGTCGTGTTGACGGATGTTCCCGACAATTGCATCGCTGCCGGCGTTCCTGCAATCATCAAGCAGAGACGAAGCTAGCGTGTTCCCAGCGATTCTGGACGCGATGCTATCGGTCTTTGCGGCGTTCTTGCTGGTGCCGATCGCGGTGCTGACAATTGAAGTTGCGGCAGCCGTTTGTGGGCGCCGAATCGTCTTTACCGCATCAGGCACGCGCACGCCGGTGGCGATCTTAATTCCTGCGCATAACGAGGAAGGAGGCATCGCCGCCACACTTCGATCCATCGCTCCGCAACTCGGGAAGCACGACCGACTAATTGTCGTAGCTGATAATTGTACCGACGGAACCAGGAATGTCGCGGAGGCGGAAGGAGCGGAAGTCGTTTCTCGCACCAACTTGGAGAAGCGCGGTAAGGGCTTTGCGCTCGATTTCGGCTTACGATACCTGAGGTCGAACCCTCCTGACATAGTTATCGTTGTGGACGCAGATTGCCAAGTAGCGCCGGGCGCGATCGATCATCTTGCCAAGGTATGCGCCAGCTACAGGCGGCCGGTTCAAGCCCAGTATCTCATGCACAATCAACCGAATGCTCGGCTCGGGATGCGAATCGCTGAATTTGCGTGGGTGGTCAAGAATCTAGTGCGTCCGATGGGACTTGGAAAGCTCGGTTTGCCCTGTCAGCTCATGGGCTCGGGGATGGCTTTCCCGTGGACCACCATCGGCAAGATGGATTTGGCCGATGCACATATCGTTGAGGACATGAAAATGGGCTTGGATATGGCACGGCTCGGTGTCCCGCCTATTTTTTGCCCGGAAGCCTTGGTGCTCAGCTCATTTCCGACCCACGAGGAAGGGATAAAGGATCAACGAACTCGCTGGGAACATGGGCACCTCGGCACCATATTGAGCGAGGCGCCAAGGGTGTTCTTGCAGGGATTGAAAGAGATGGATTTTTCCCTGGTGGCTTTGGCACTCGACCTTTTCGTCCCACCGCTGGCTCTCTTGCTGATGCTGGTTTCGGTTCTCTGGTTGGCCGCAGCCATATTCTATGCGGCTACCGGATATCGAGCGCCGCGGCTGATCATGAGCTCCGCGTTGGTCATGTTTGGACTTGCGGTGCTGACAGCATGGGCGAGCCACGGGCGACGAATCATCTCCTTGTCGAGTCTGCTATCAGCAGCTATATACCCTCTTTGGAAAATTCCCATGTACGTGCAATTTGTCTTTTCGAGACAACGTGAGTGGGTACGATCGAAACGCGACAAAGACCGCTGATATCGAATTCAAAGAACCCTGCGCAACGTTCTCATCAGGATGGGCGGCACCAGATCATTCGCCAAGCGGCGCACGCGTTGCCTAAGAGTCAGTTCGAGGTCCTTCTCATTTCGAGGACGAAATATCGTGGAATGCTCGCCCGTTATTTCCTCTGCCGGACGCCCGTTGCTGAAGTAATAGAGAGCGAGTGACTTCCGCGTCATGCCTTCAGGGCACTGAAGAGGGTCAGGATGACCGTGGAAGGTGAAATCGGTGGTGCCAAAAACCATCATCCGATTGAAAATCGGCAACACCTTCGCTTCACACCGAGTGACGTCGCGATCCCAGAGTTGCAGATGGCCGCCGTATTCTTCACGCCAGTCCTTGTTCAAATACAACAGCAAATTTAGCCGCCGATCGAGACCAAAGTCGCGATGCTTGTTGAAGTCTGCGTGCACCCCCAGTTTGCCCCCAGGTACGATCTGATGCAGACCGCCGCCTTCGAATCCCGGATCGGAAATTAGATTTTTGATGCCGGTTATACGAGTCAGAAATTCCAGAAACGTGATCGAGTTTAGGTGGTACATGAAGAGCCGCGTGGCAGGTCCGAAGGACGCTTCGGCGGAGGACGCGAGCTTGATTTCCTGGGCATTATCGAACGTCTGCCAACGGATGGCGCCCGGAGCGGGGAATTCGCCCAGAACTTGATCCACGATGGCGGGATCGAAAAAATTATCAAACACGACGTGCGGAAACGGCTTCGCGTTGATGTAGGTCGAATACGCGCTTTCACTGACCTCCCTCATGCGCGAGAGCGGTAGAAAAGAATCCATCGTCATATCGTTGATTGCGCGCATTGCTCACACATGCCTAGGGGGAGTAGAAATTTCTCGGTGTTTATAGACTCTGGTCGAGCACAGGCGATAGCCCACCTCGAGGTTGTGCGCGAAGTATGGTCGATTTTACGCTGTGAGGCGAAGACAGTTGATTGGCTTGCGAAGCGAATCACACAGCACTATTTCGCTCGACTGCATTTCTCCAGCGCTGCGAAGAGAGTTTCGATTCAAGTACGTCTGACAATCATAAGCAATTGAATAATAAGATATTGTAGCCTTGCGCAAAAGAATCTCTCCTGAATCCTTGAAGGCACGCCGGAGAATGCAGGCCCTCCAGTCCGCAATCAGCGACATATTGCCCAAGCGGCGCTCCGACGGTCTAATTCCGCCATGCGCAGCAAAAACAATCTGTTGTATTTGGCTCGGTTCGCCGCACTGGCGGCCGTCACATTGCTTGCCGCCGGCTGTGGTGGCGGTGCTGCAGTATCCACTTCTTCGGCGGCAGCTCCGGCCTCGACCGTGCAAAGCAACCCTTCCCCCGCACCCGCCAGCGTCCAGCTCGGTGGCACGCCGGCAGCAAGCGTTACCGCCGGCAACGCCTACCAATTCCAGCCCACGGTATCGGCCGGCGGCGCCGTAACATTCAGCGTGCATGGCCAACCGGCTTGGATGGCTTTTAACTCTGCGACGGGAACATTGTCCGGCACGCCCACCGCCAGCCAAGCCGGCAGCACCGGCCAAATCACCATCACCGGCAGCAACGGGACCAGCAGCGCTTCGATTGGTCCGTTCGTCGTTCAAGTTACCGCTGCGGCGGCTACGTCCGGTTCGGCCACGCTGTCTTGGATACCCCCGACGCAGAACCTCGATGGCTCGCCTATCACTGATCTGTCCGGATATCACATTTACTACGGCACCAACGCCGATGATCTGACGAGCTCGATTACCGTGAATGGAGGCTCGTCGAGCACCTATACGGTCGCCGGCTTGGGTTCCGGGACCTATTACTTCTCGGTGGTCGCATATAATGCCGAGGGCGTTGACAGCCCGGGGTCAAATTTAGAAAGCAAAACGATTTAGGAGCTCTTCGCGGCGCCGCTGCGAAATCACCGATGAAATCCGCGGGGTAAGTTCTTATACTTGGGCCTCTATAGTTCCCACAAGGCCCAAATCATGTCGCTGAGATCCACGATTACCGCGCAATTCGAACAAGTTGCGCAGGAACAGAAGCGAAAACTTAGCCGTCTCTCGGACGATCTAAGGCTGTTGGACTCAGGACTCGATTCCCTCAGTTTTGCCTTGATCGTTGCGCGTCTCGAGGACGCGCTCGGGTTCGATCCTTTCGATACCGACGAGGAACTGAAATTCCCGGTCACGTTCGGCGATTTCTTAAAACTCTACGAGAATCATCCGAAATAAGCGCCCTTCCTCGAGTCCGCCCGCCTACCGTAGTCGCCCAGGATTTTTGCGAAGTTGGCGCTCCCCGACGGCACGTTCGCGGAACATCGTCAACCTCGACCGCCCTCTACGACGTTGGGCGCGTGCCCTACAATTCAGATCAAGAGCGATCGATAACTCCTTGGTATTAAGAAAAAAACGACCACGGTGACGGGAGACCGGCGGCACCTTTCACCCAAAGGACATAACCCAGAAATTTATTGCTGGTAAAAGTTGCAATTTGGGGGTAGATAGCTATGTCGGCGAATTGAGACACAGCGCTCATCTTGATCCGGCGTTTACCTTTAAATTTTGTCAGTCGACCGTCCACGGCAGGTGTTGGCTGAGCAGTTTGTCAATTACATGAAGAACGTTCTAGATATCGACGACCACGATCTCGAAGGAGCTTTGCAGCTCGTCGCAGCATTCGGCAGCGATCGTTACGGATACATCGTGACCCCGAATGTCGATCACATTATCCGTCATCATCAGGACAGCCACTTTCGAGCGCTTTACGCACAGGCAGCCTACGTGCTGCTCGACAGCCGCTTTCTAGCTAACACTGTGGGACTGGTCAAACGGAAAATGCTTCGTGTCTGCTTGGGCAGCGACCTGACAACCGCCATGTTGGACTCGATCATCAAGCCGCTCGATGTGGCGATTCTGGTGGGGGGCACGCCCAAGCAGGCGCAAATCCTGCAGGAACGATACGGCTTGAAGAGGCTCCACCATATCGATCCGCCCATGAACTTCATCCGTGATCCGCTGGCCGTTGAGACGTGTCTGCGCGAGATCGAGGCGATGAGTCCGTTCAGATTTTGCTTCCTGGCGATCGGCTCGCCCCAACAAGAGATGATTGCGCAGAAGCTCAAGGAACGAGGCATCGCGCGCGGGCTCGCTCTGTGCGTCGGCGCCGCCATCAACTTCCTCACGGGTATCGAAACGCGCGCGCCGCTATGGATGCAGCAGGCCGGACTCGAATGGTTGTATCGCCTTTCAAGAGACCCGCGAAGGCTTTGGAGGCGGTATCTCGTTCGCGGCCCAAAAATCTTTTTACTGTTGTGGCGGATTGAATTGCGCGTGCGGCGATCGGCCCCCAAACCCTTGCTCAGTTGGGAAGTTCCGGTTCCCGGAAGCACCGCGGCTCATAATACGGTACCTATCGCCACGATCCCGAGATAGGCTTTTATTTGTATTCAATCAGTCCGGATTGCGCGCCTCGGATTCGGTCCGAGAGGAATTTGATCTGGCCGACCATTTCCGGGAATTTGCCCAGCACGAGCGCCGCACCTCTCCACCAGTTCTCTCGCCCGGACTGCTTGCTCTGCCGCGCTAGACGAACCACTTGCAGAGGGTAGATCGCAAGCAATACTAGGCTCCACCAACTCAACGAAACCCCTAGGATCAGCGTAGTCAAGGGAAAGCCCAGCGCCCAGACCCACACGCGCATCGATTCAAAGACCGACTGCCGCTCAGGCGATCCGTGGCGAAGCGATGCACCCAGAGCAAAAGCATATCCTCCCCGGACCGTCCGCTTCCACCACTGGCCGAAGCGATACATGGCGGCATCGTGCAGAGTCATGGGCTCATTCAGTCGCCAAATATGCCAACCTGCCTGGCGTAGACGGACGCACATCTCCGGCTCTTCACCGCAGATCAGGTCTGCCCGGTAGCCTTTCACCTGCTGAAACGCGCTAATCCGTATCAGCGCATCGCCGCCGCACATCTTCACGTCTCCGAACGGATATTCACGCCACTCGATATCGATCAATAAGTTATAGATCGATTTCTCCGGAAAGCGTTCGCGGCGAAGCCCCGAAACAACCGCCACGTCGCCGTGTTGATCCAGAAATTGCTTGGACGTTTCCAGCCAACCCGGAACCACTTCACAGTCGCCGTCGACAAAGAATACATAGTCCAGCGCCGGCTGCATTTGAATCAACTTCTGAAAGCCCTCGTTACGGGCCCTTGCTGCCGTGAACGGCGTGTGAAGATCGAGTTCGACGACGATCGCCGCGCACGCCCGTGCGACTGCAATAGAGTCGTCGGAGGAACCGGAATCGACGTAGACGACGCGATTGGGCGCGCTTTGAACAGAGGCCAGGCAGCGCTTCAATCGATCGCCCTCGTTGCGACCAATTGCCACCACTCCAAAGGTCGTCACGGCGCTCGCCGCCGCGCAGTATTCATACAGTCACCGTACCATCCCTTTCGCCTTCGAAAACCGGCCGCCACGCGGCCAATATATCGATTCGGCCGCCCCGGCGCCAATGCCGCAAATCATGCTGCAAAGTCCCATACTAAATTTCTCGTACTCGCGAAGACTCGAGCGATCGCTCTACCTCTGCGAACAGTGTCACTAAAAACCGTGTCCTCCGCTACCCAATCCATGTTTTGACCCTACAATCCACGAGTGACGCAATCATCAATTCCAGCAGGGACAAGCATTCCCAGATTTCAGGTTGGTCTGGCGGCACGTGTCGCAATCCTGGCGGTCCTATTTTTCCTTGAAAAGGTCTTTCTCGGCGAATTTGTGGACTTTCGTCGTGCGCAGGCGGCACAGGGTCTTGGCGCGGTCGTGCGTCTCGCGCAGCATTGGGGGTTTCGCTTTGGCGTCGCTTTCGCAGCGGCCATGGTCGTTTTCGCATTTGTGAGGGCGGCTCCCCAGTTGAAGTCAGTTGACTCGTACGTTCGAGCCTTACCCGTGAGAGTGAGGTGGGTCCTTCCACATTTCTTTTCAGTTGCCATTTTGGTGCCGTTGACTTATCTGCTGTACAACGACGGCGCGAGTCCCTTGCCGTTTGCGGCCGTCCTTACACTCTGGATCATCCTCGGTGTGACGGCTGTGCTTACGGTCAGTCTGGCAGTGATGCCTTGGCCTCTGTGGCGCGACATCGCGCGCGCTCTCGGCGGCACGTGGGGTTATGCGGCGTTTGTCGCCCTACTCGGCACCGGTGCCTGGCAGTGGAGTGAGCGTCTGTGGAAACCAACCGCCGCCCTGACCTTCGACCTGGTGCGTCGCATCCTCGTGCCGATCATACCAACACTGACCGCCAACGCATCCACGCGAGTACTGCGCACTGATCGCTTTGCGATTGAGGTAACCGAGATTTGTTCGGGTCTCGAAGGCATGGGCCTGATGTTGGCGTTCACCATTGCCTGGCTTCTCTATTTTCGACGGGAATACATTTTCCCGCGCGCACTACTGCTGATTCCCGCTGGACTGGCGGCGATGTTTGCACTCAATGTCTTGCGCATTGCACTTCTCATGCTCATTGGATATGAAGGATTTCCCGACGTCGCGGCCTATGGCTTTCATTCACAAGCCGGCTGGATTGCGTTCAATTCGGTGGCATGCGGACTGGCTTTTCTCAGCCGCCGCAGCGCCTGGTTGAATCGCACGGCATCCAAGACCGCGGCAGCAGCGAAACTCGACAATCCCACGGCCGCCTACTTGATGCCGCTCCTCGCCATACTCGCGGCCGGCATGTTATCCAAAGCAGCATCGAGCGGCTTCGAAATTTTCTACCCGCTGCGTTTACTCGCGGGTTTATGCGTGCTTGCCATCTATCGAGGCACGTTGAGGACCCTCGATTGGCACTGGACTTGGCGCGGGCCCGCCGTCGGCGCCCTGGTTTTTCTGCTGTGGATTGTCGCCGCGCATTTTCTGCTGCCGGAAAATGCGATGCCCGAAAAGCTGCAGGCAGTTCCATCCGCGCTGCGCGGATTTTGGATCGTGAGCCGAATCGCGGGTTCCATTCTGATCGTGCCCATCGCCGAGGAACTCGCCTATCGCGGCTATCTCATGCGCCGCCTGAGCGGACCGGACTTTGAATCGGTGCCGTTCCGGTCCGTGCACTGGCCTGCGGTGATCGTCACGGCGATCGTATTCGGGCTTGCCCATGGCGCGCTGTGGTTGCCCGGCGTCGCCGCGGGCCTGGCGTACGGCCTGATACTCGTGCGTACCGGCCGCATCGGCGAAGCCGTCGCCGCGCATGCCACGACCAACGCACTGGTGGCCGCGAGCGTCCTGGGGTGGAATCAATGGCAGTTATGGTGAGCCGCGGCGCTTGGGCGATGTGACATATTATTTTCGGAAGTTATGCCCGAGTCGCGGTTTCGCAATCGTCTGTTGCCATGTGGCGACGGTCCCGATAGTATTTTTCGCGCTCTCTCACCGTTTTAGCCCGAGGATTTCACAGTGGTTCGAAAGATCAGTTTAGCGCTCGTGTTGATGACCATGGCAGGCATTGCGTCAGCCCGAGACGGCGGCTCGGATAAATGCTTTCAGATTCTGTGGTTCTCCTTCTGCCCTCCGTCCACGGATCCGGCGCCTGTCAAGGCTCCCGAAATCGATCCGGCCTCGGCCATGGCGGGCCTCACGATGTTGGCGGGTGGCTTGGCCGTATTACGCGGCCGTCGCAGAATAATTTCTAAGGATTGAAGCCGAACCCCGAATTACCCGGGCGCCCTAGGCGCCTGGGTCGCTTTCGGGCGGGAGGGTGCTCGGCCGATACCCCACGGTCAGAATAGCTCGATTCTCCCCGTATCCGTAGATACCCGTGGTCAATCGAGCGCTGTGCTCGTACCGCAATTTGACCTCGAGCCCGCGGCCATGCCGCCAGGTCAGGCCGGCGATGACCGATTCATCGTCGAAATTAGAAGTACCGTTTGCGGACGCGACGATGCTGTGAGCATAGTCGGTTTTGTAGTATCGACCCAAAACCTCGGCGGTCAGCGCGCGGGTCAGTTGTCGCGCCACTCTGAACTCAGCTCCGCTGCGGGTATTGTCGAGCAGCGGCGCACCTTCATAGACGTCCTTTTCCCATCGGCCGCTGAGACCAACCGTCGTGCGGTTGCGCTCATACTGCCACCCGGGTGACACATAGCTGCTCGCATAGTTGTTGGATGTCTGCGCCGCCGGCGCCGTCCCGACCACGCCGGTCGCTCCGCTTTGAAGGTTGCTGAAACTCGTACTGGCGTCCGTCAACTCGCGGCCGACCGATACCGTCAGCTTGGCCGCGGACGACAACTTGCGGGCCAACTCCACCTTCCCGAGACCGCCGGTGGTGGAGGTACCGTTTTGCCGGACGGCGGTGGCGCCAAGATCCGCGGTCAAATCCGTGCGGGCGCCATGCACTTCGTAGCGTCCGAAGACCTTGGTGCGGTCATAATCGCTGTTGAGCACCGTATTTTCGAACAAGACGCGCTCGGTATCGGCGTTCAACGATACGCTGGAACGCGCCGACAGCTGCAGTCCCCAGGCGAGGTTCCCGAGCAGCCGGTTGCTGTTGAACGGGCTGGTTTCATATTGAGTGCGCGCATAGCGCGCACTCACGTTCACATAGCTGCTCGCGCCCAGGCGCAAAGCCAGGTCGGGACCTGTGCTCACGTAATTGATGTTCTCGAGGTTGTTCGGCGTCACCGGCGTAAACGCATCGAGCGCCGCCTGCCCGAAATCGTCCTGCAACACCCAGACGAGCCGCTCCGGGATCAGAGCAAGATGCGCGAGGCCGTCGAAGCGGCCGATCACTTGGCTGCTGTAAGCGCCTTGCAGATAGTCCAAGTAGGTGAAATTGCCTTTTGCATCCACGTCCAGCCGGCGGCTTCGCTCCGTGAAGTCGAAGTCGGCGTCCGCGACTGCCATGGTTTGGCTGACTTTGCCGGTGGAAACCAGAGTCACGTTGTCGGATTCGGCAACCCCCGCATCGACGCCGTAGGTCAAGGTCTGCCCCCTGGTGGCGACGCCGGAGGTCGATGCATCCGGCCTGGAGGCGAGCCCGGGGGTCACTGTTTGCGCCTTGGAGGCGGAGACTAGGACGAGGAATGAGACGGCGGCAATCGGTAGGTGCGGCGCCCGCGATCTAAGTCGCATCGCGATCAACCCCGTACGACCCGTACCCGTAGTACCCTTCCGCCGGACTCACCTGGACCTGATTCAGGATGATGCCGCCCGTTTGTTGGGCATCGAACAACCCAATCGCGTCCTGCACCGCCTGCCGCGGCGTGTGCCCTGCGCGAACCACCAGAACGATTTGGCCGGCATTTTTCACCAAGGTGCGCCCTTCGTTGGTGAGTAGCAGCGGCGGCGAATCGAGCAGCAAGATGCGCCGCGGGTCGCGAGTGCACAGATCTACGATGATTTTCCGCATGCGGTTGCTGCTCAACAGTTCCGCCGTTGCCTCGACCCGCCTTCCGGCCGGCAGGACGGACAGGCCGGGCAAATTCGTCTGCACCACCAGCGAATCGATGTCCAGGGATTCGTCGACCAACGCGTCCAAGAGACCACGTTCATCGTGCAATCCGACGATCTCGCTGACGTGCCGCCGGGCCACATCGCAGTCCATGAGCAGCACCGAGATATCCCGCTCGAGCGCCATGCTGAGGGCGAGATTGATGCTGGTAAAAGTCTTGCCGTCGCCGGGCAGCGCACTCGTGACCATGATCACGCGCGGCTCTCCGACGGCACTGACCCCCGCCATGGCTCTGTCGACGAGCGGGCGCTTGATCCGTCGATAGTGGTCGGCGAACGCCTGATCTTGACCTGCCTCCGGCAGATATTCGCGTGCGCGCAATGCGTCCATGTCGAGCGTCATTCGCTTCGCGGGCTTCGCCTTCGCCGGCGGTTCCGCCACTTGATCGACGATCGGCGGCGGCACGGCCGGCGTCGATCCGGTTGCCGCATTTTTCGGCGCAGCGGCGCGCGCCTGATTCCTCATCCGAGCGATCGCCTGCTCGACCAAACTCATGTGTTCACCAAGGAGCGAATGGCGTGGACGGTCAGTCTGGAACCCGCCCAATTCAAGAGGAATGCGACCATCAAAGCCGCCACCAGGGAGGCCATCGCGGCCGAGAATCGCCACATATCGCGGCGAAATTCCAGCTGCTGCCGGCTTGGAAACGCCACACCGACCACGCCAAGCACGGGAAAGCTGGTCAACTCATTCACCGTCACCACTGAACTCACGATCGGGTTCAATAGATGCAGCCCGTAGGCGAGCGCTCCGCCCAGCACCATGGCCGCCAGCCAAATGCCGCCGAGCAGCGCCGTGCGTCTCGGCCATACCGGCGTTGCCGATGCGGTGGGCGGCAGCACCACTTCAAATCGGACCGATCCCGCGTTATCCGCCCGTTCGCCCAGCCGCGCCTTCTGGTAGCTCTCGAGCAACGACGTGTACTGCGCCTTGTTGACAGCGTAGTCGCGGTTGAGCTGCTGAAATTCGGCTTCCACCTGCGGCGCGCTGTTCAAACGCTGCCGCAGCTCGGCGACCGTGTTCTGGTGCTGCACCAATTGGCGTCGCAAGGCAGCAATCTCGACATCTTCCTTGTTCAGCTCGAGCTGGATGTTTTGATACACGGGGTTGTTTCCGGCACCGCTCGACGCGACTGCGCCGGCATCGCCGCGCCGCAGGCTCGCCAGTTCAACCACGCGCCGCTGTTTCAGTTCATCCAGGGTCGCACGCGCGGCAATCACATCCGGATGCTTGTCCGTGAATTTGAGCAGCAGCTCATCCAGCTTCGCCTGCGCCTCTTGGATGCGGCTGAGGGTGTCGCTGCCACTGCTCATGCCTCGGCCGCCGGGCATGGGAATCGAGGTCCCCGCCGCCGATATGGCCGCGTCGCTATGCAGCTGGTTTGAGAGTTCGTCGCGGCGGCTCACAGCGATTGACAGGTCGGTCTCGGCTTTCTTCGCCGCATCGGTTTCGTTCTGCAATTGCGCAAAATAGCCGCCCTGCTCGCTCGGCATCAGGCCGACGTTCTTCTTCTTGAACGCGGCCAAACGGTCCTCAGCGGCGCTCAAGCGCTGCTCATAATCCTTGATCTGCGTCTCCAGAAACTTTTGCGCATGTTCCGAGCCCTCGCGTTTGCCTCCCAGGGTTTGCTCCACGAAGGTCGTCAGCAGGGCCGCGACCACGCGCAAGGCTCGATCGCGGCTCGCGTCCGTATAGTGAAAGCTGTAGATCGTTCCGGCGGTGCTGCGCTCATCGCCCTGACTGCCCGCGCTGACCACGGTAAGCGCGATGCGGTCGCTCAGCAGGGCGAGGATTCTATTGCGGTCGCGCTCGTCCGAGACAGGCACCGGCAGCACGCCTGTTTCCTTGGCGATCTGTTCCAATTGCGGACCTTCCAACAACGATTGACGCACATAGTTGATTTGCGCGTCGACGTTCTGGTCGGTGGTCAAGCCCTGCAAAGCCGGCTTCAGTGCGGTACGCGTGTCGACGAAGACGCGCGCATCGGCTGCAAATCGATCCGGAAGCGTAAACACGATGCTCCAGCCGATCACGGAAACGATGGACGCCGCGGTCAATGCCATCCATCGAAAGCGCCAGGCGCTCTGCACTTCTTCCAGAACTCGGTCCAATTCCTGTTTCATGACGAGGCCTTGGGCATCAGAATCGGGTTTCCGGCACCACCAGCACATCGCTGGGCTTGAGCGCCAGATTTTGCGTCATGTCGCCGTCATTCAGGAGCGCGTCGAGCTTCACCTTGATTTCCGTTTGCTTGCCGTTCTCGGTTCGGACCAAACGGGCGCGATTTCCCGCCGCGAACTGGCTCAATCCGCCCACCGCAAGTACCGCATCCAACACCGTCATTCCATCTCGATACGGCAGCGACTGAGGAGTTTTCACCTGGCCTATGACCTTGACTTGACTGTAGACGCTGAGCGCCACCGTGACGACCACGCTGACCTTCGGCGCCTTGATGTACTGGGCCAAGGTCTTTTCGATATCGCGAGCCAGCTGTGACGGCGTCTTGCCCACCGCGACCATGTCCTCCACCAGCGGCGTGGAAATCTTGCCGTCGGGCCGCACCGGAAGCGTGGCCGTCAACTCGTCGTTTTGAAACACGGAGACCTTCAACGTATCGCCGGGCCCGATACGGTAATCCGGAGAAACGACCGGAGGAACACTCGCTTCGGCGGCCCATGCCGGGCAGACAGGGACCACCGTGGTCACCGCGGCCAACCACAACATCATGTATCCAAGGAATTCCCGCAATTTCAATGATTTGGCGCTAATCACGAAAGTTATATTACCTCGGCTGGGGGCGGGTTGCCGTCCAAATTGATCATTCAGTCGGGGCCTACGCGAAAAACCAGGGATTTAACCATGCCGGGAGCGAAACGACCGTGACCGGCGTCTAGCGAATCGCTGGTAACATCTCGCCGTGGGTGCACGAAGCCAGCCAGATTTGACCATCGACCGACCGCTCCCCAACACCTATTGGGTGATTCCCGGCCGGCTCCTAGCCGGAGAATATCCGGGGGGCGCTGACGACACGGAAGCACGCCGGCGCCTGGCGAGGATGCACGAGGCCGGCGTCGATAGCTTTATCGATCTCACGGAAGACGGCGAGCTTCCGTCCTACCGTCATTTGCTGCCGAAGCATGCGGACTACCTGCGCTCAGCCATTGCCGATACCCGGGTACCCAACAACATCGAGCAAACCCAGGAGGTGCTCGCCGCGATCCGCGCCGCACTCGCTCGCGAGCGCCGCGTATATGTGCATTGCCGCGCCGGTATCGGGCGCACCGGGCTGGTCATTGGTTGTTTTTTGGCGGATGAAGAGTCCAACGGCAAAACCGCGCTCAAAATTCTGAATCGCCTATGGCGTCAGAGCGAGCGCGCCGTCATTTGGCCCAAAGTGCCGCAGACGGCGGAACAGGCCGACTATGTTCGGCTCTGGCCGAAGTTCGGAAAGCGAACCGCTCAAGGCTAGACAGTGATACCTTGACGGGCTAACCCGTCAGGAGACTCGCGTGAATCAATATAAGTCAGGCCCCAGCATGGGGCGCCCGTCGGTTCCGTCCGGCGAAGATCCGATGATGGACTTCCGGGCCCGCCTGGTGCATCAACAAGCCGAAGCCGCGGAGCGCCGCCGCATGGATTTGGCCGAACAGTCCTCGCGGCTGAAGACGGCCGAAGAACGGATCCGCATTTGGGAACGCATTCACGAGGTAACGCTGCCGCGCGACCCGGCGCATCGCCTGGTGGAGATCATTGCGGCCAATACCGGACTCACCGATGCCGACGTGCGCGACGAGCAGACGCGCCGCGCGACAGTGCGCGCCGCTGCGGTCTAGCACTTTAGCCGAAGCTCAAATCTCCCAAGTCAGATTGACGTCGATGATGCCGGATTCGCGCAAATGCGCGATCACTCGAGAAGCCGCCGCTTCCGGCGTCAATCGGGTCGTATCCAAGCGGATTTCCGGATCCTCGGGCGCTTCATACGGCGAATCGATGCCGGTGAAATTCTTCAATTCGCCGCGGCGCGCCTTCTTGTAGAGTCCCTTGGCGTCGCGCGCTTCCGCCTCTCTCAAGGGCGTATCGACGAATACCTCGATGAACTCGCCCGCCTCGACCAGGCCGCGAGCCATGCGCCGCTCCGATCGAAACGGCGATATGAAGGACACCATGACGATGAGCCCGGCATCGACCATCAGGCGCGCCACTTCGGCGACGCGGCGGATGTTCTCGACTCGATCTTGATCCGTGAATCCCAGGTCCTTGTTGAGCCCGTGACGCACGTTGTCGCCATCCAGCAGGTACGTCTGCCGGCCGTCGGCGTGCAGTTGTTTCTCGACCAAGTTGGCGATCGTCGACTTGCCGGCACCCGACAAGCCGGTGAACCAGAGAATGCACGGTTTCTGGTGGCTCAGCACCGCACGCGATGTCTTGTTCACGTCCAGCGCCTGCCAGTGCACGTTTTGCGAACGGCGCAGCGCGAAGTGTAGAAGTCCCGCTCCCACGGTGTTGTTGGTGAGCCGGTCGATCAGGATGAAACCGCCCAATACCCGGCTGTCGCGGTAGGGTTCGAAGGCGATGGCGTTGCTGAGCTCGAGCCCGCAGATGCCGATGTCGTTGAGATCGAGCTTCTTCGCCGCCAGGTGCTCCATGGTATTCACGTTGACGCGGTACTTGATCGGCGCCACTGTCGCGGTCACGGTCTTGGTGCCGAGCTTGAGCAGATAGGCGCGGCCCTGCAGCAGCGGTTCATCGTGCATCCAGATGATGGTGGCCTCGAACTGATTGGCGACCGCCGGCGGCGCATCCGCCGCGCTGAGGACGTCCCCCCGGCTCACATCGATCTCATCGGCGAGCGTCAGGGTGACCGACTCGCCGGCGACGCCCAGGGGCGACTCGCCCTCGGCCGTGAACACTCGAGCCACGGTGCTGGTGCGTCCCGACGGCAGGACTCGCACGGCGTCGCCGCGGCGCACCACTCCGCTCGCAATGAGACCGGCAAAACCACGGAACTCCGGATTCGGACGATTGACCCATTGCACCGGCATGCGAAACGCCGCATCGTCGGCGGGATCCGGCAGAGCGACGGTCTCGAGATGCTCCAAAAGGCCGGGACCGGTGTACCAGGGCGTGCGCACACTGCGGGTCGTGACGTTGTCGCCGGCAATGGCGGAGACCGGGATGCAAGTGATCGCCTCGAGCTTGATTTGCCGCGCAAACTCGCGATAGTCGCGCTCGATATTGGCGAATATTTCCTGGGAGTAGTCCACCAAATCCATCTTGTTCACCGCCACCACGATGTGACGAATTCCCAGCAATGCCGCCAGATAACTGTGCCGCCGCGTTTGGATCAGCACGCCCTTGCGTGCATCGATCAATATCACGGCGAGATCCGCGGTCGACGCACCCGTCACCATATTGCGCGTGTACTGCTCGTGGCCGGGCGTATCGGCGACGATGAATTTGCGTCTCTCCGTGGTAAAGAATCGATAGGCGACGTCGATGGTGATGCCCTGTTCGCGCTCCGCGGCCAGGCCGTCGACCAACAGTGCGAAATCAACTTCACCGCCGCGGGTGCCGATCCGCTTCGAGTCATCGCGCAAAGCCGCGAACTGATCCTCGAATATCATCTTCGATTCGTACAACAGGCGCCCGATCAAGGAGGACTTGCCATCGTCCACCGAGCCGCAGGTAATGAAGCGCAGCAAGCCCTTGCGCTGATGCCGCTGCAGGTATTCGTCGATGTCGCCCGCGCCGCTCGTGCCGGCGTCTGCGGCCGCCCCAGTGCCCGCCCCGGCATCTGCGCCCGCCCCGGCGCCCGCGCCCGCCCCGGCATCTACGCCCGTGGCCTTCAAAAATAGCCCTCCTGCTTTCTCTTTTCCATCGAAGCCGCTCCATCCTTGTCCACGCCCCGTCCTTCTCGTTCCGACGTGGTCGTCGACAGCATTTCACGAATCACCGCGGGTACGTCATCGGCAGTACTGATCGTGGCGCCCGTCAGCGGATAGTCGCCGAGAGTGCGGAAGCGCACCTGCAGTGTCTCCACGCGATCAGTCGCCTCCAGCGGCAGCCGGTCGTCGTCGATCATGATGAGCCGGCCGTCGCGGCGCACCACCGGCCGGCGCTTCGCCAAATACAGCGGCACGATGGGAACCTGCTGCACGTGGATGTAATGCCACACATCCAGCTCGGTCCAGTTCGACAGGGGAAATACGCGGATACTTTCGCCGCGGTTCTTGCGCGCGTTGTACAGCGACCAAAGTTCGGGACGCTGGTTCTTGGGGTCCCAGCGATGTTGCGAGGAACGAAACGAAAACACGCGCTCTTTGGCGCGGCTCTTTTCTTCGTCGCGGCGGCCGCCGCCGAAGGCCGCATCGAAGCCGTACTTGTCCAACGCCTGGCGCAACGCCTGGGTGAGCATGATGTCGGAATACGTGGCGCCGTGAGTCCAGGGTTTGACGCCGGCGCGCACACCCTCCTCGTTGGTGTGCACCAAGAGTTCCAGGCCGAATTTCGCGGCGGTGGCGTCGCGGAATTCGAGCATTTCTCGAAAGTCCCACCCTGATGCGATCTGCAGCAGCGGAAACGGCGGCTTTGCGGGTGCAAAGGCCTTGCGCGCGAGATGCAGCATGACCGAGCTGTCCTTGCCCACCGAATACAGCAAGACCGGCTTTTCGCACTCCGCGACCACTTCGCGAAAGATGTGAATGCTCTCGGCCTCGAGCCGCTGCAAATAATCCAGCGCTGACATTACCCTGAGTATTTCGCGGGCGTCTTACGGCGGACTTCCTCAGCCGTTACGCCGGGCGCCAGTTCCACCAGTTCGAACGCTTCCTTGCGCGTCGGCCGCGAGAACACCGCAAGATCGGTGATGAGCATGTCGACGACATTGATTCCGGTCAGCGGTAATTCGCAGCGCGTCTTGAATTTAGGGTCCCCGTCCTTCGAGGAGTGATCCATGACCACCACCACCCGCTTGACCCCGGCGACCAGATCCATGGCGCCGCCCATGCCCTTGACCATTTTGCCGGGAATCATCCAATTGGCGAGATCGCCGTTCTCCGCGACTTCCATGGCGCCGAGTATCGCGAGATCGATGTGCCCGCCGCGAATCATGCCGAAGCTGTCGGCAGAGGAAAAATACGAGGTCATCGGCAGTGCCGTGACAGTCTGTTTGCCGGCATTGATCAGGTCGGCATCTTCCTCCCCCTCGAAGGGGAACGGTCCGGTACCGAGCATGCCGTTCTCCGACTGCAGCACGACCTTCATGCCGGACGGGATGTAATTGGCCACCAAGGTCGGAATGCCGATGCCGAGATTGACGTAGAACCCGTCGCCAAGTTCCCGAGCCGCGCGCGCGGCCAAATCTTCACGCGACCACGGCATTCGACTTCTCCCCTCGCTTGCGCACGGTTCGCTTCTCGATCAGCTTCGTGTAGCGGGCGCCCTGAATGATCCGCTGCACGAAAATGCCCGGTGTGTGAATGCAGTCCGGATCGAGGGACCCGGGCTCTACCAGCTCTTCGACCTCCGCCACGGTGACGCGCGCGGCCGTGGCCATGTTGGGATTGAAGTTGCGCGCGGTCTTACGGTAGACGAGATTGCCCTCGGTGTCGCCCTTCCAGGCCTTGACCAGCGACACGTCGGCCGTCAGTCCCGTCTCGAGCACATAGGACTCTCCGTCCACGGTGCGCGTCTCCTTGCCTTCGGCCACCAGAGTGCCCGCGCCGACTTTGGTGTAAAACCCGTAAATTCCCGCGCCGCCGGCGCGTATACGCTCCGCCAGCGTGCCCTGGGGATTGAACTCGAGCTCCAATTCACCGGCCAGATACTGGCGCTCGAATTCCTTGTTCTCGCCCACATACGAGGAAATCATTTTGCGAATCTGACGGGTTTGCAGCAGCAATCCCAAACCGACGCCGTCGAGACCCGCGTTGTTGGACACCACGGTAAGATTGCCGATGCCCGACGCATGCAACGCATCGATCAGATTCTCCGGGATACCGCAGGCGCCGAAGCCCCCGCACATCAGAGTCATGCCCTCCTTGACCACCCCCTGCAATGCGGACACCGCATCGGTGTACACCTTGGAACTTGCGTTCACGCTCATCACCCTCTCCCTTCCGACCGACTGCGCTCAGTAGCGATACTGGTCGACTTTGTACGGACCCTGTTTTTCGACCCCGATGTAGCGCGCTTGAACGTCCGTGAGCTCCGTCAGCTGTGCGCCGAGCTTGGAGAGCTGCAGGCGCGCGACTTTTTCGTCGAGATGTTTGGGCAGAACGTACACGCCGACGGGATACTTCGCGGTGTCGCTGAAGAGTTCGATCTGCGCCAGCACCTGATTCGCGAACGAAGAACTCATCACATATGAGGGGTGCCCCGTGCCGCAGCCCAAATTCACCAGGCGGCCCTCGGCCAGCAAAATGATGCGCTTGCCGTCGGGGAAGATCACATGATCGACCTGCGGCTTGATGTTGTCCCAGGCGTATTGCCGCAATGCGGCCACTTCGATTTCGTTGTCGAAATGTCCGATGTTGCACACGATGGCCTGGTCCTTCATACGCTTCATGTGGTCGTGAGTGATGACATGAAAATTGCCGGTCGCCGAGACGAATATGTCGGCCTTGTCCGCGGCATAGTCCATGGTGACGACCCGATAGCCTTCCATCGACGCCTGCAGCGCACAGATCGGGTCGATCTCGGTCACCCACACCTGCGCCGACAGGGCGCGCAGCGCCTGTGCCGATCCCTTGCCCACGTCGCCGTAGCCGCAGACCAACGCGACCTTGCCCGCGATCATCACGTCGGTGGCGCGCTTGATGGCATCCACCAAGGATTCGCGGCAGCCGTATAGATTGTCGAATTTGGACTTGGTGACCGAATCGTTGACATTGAACGCAGGAAAGGCGAGCTGACCATCCTTGGCCATTTGATAGAGGCGCTTGACCCCGGTGGTGGTTTCTTCGGTGACGCCCTTGATCTTGGCGAGACGCGTCGAGTACCACTTGGGATCCACTTGCAGCTTGGCTTTGATCGCGGCGAACAAGCACTCCTCTTCTTCGCTGCTGGGGCGTGCGATCAGCGATGCATCCTTCTCCGCCTTGGCGCCCAGATGCAGCAGCAGGGTGGCATCGCCGCCGTCGTCCAGAATCATGTTCGAATGGCCGCCATCGGGCCACTCGAAGATGCGGTGCGTGTAATCCCAATATTCGGTCAGCGATTCGCCCTTGACCGCGAATACCGGCGTGCCGCCGGCGGCGATGGCCGCGGCCGCATGATCCTGCGTCGAATAAATATTGCACGACGCCCACCGCACCTGCGCGCCCAGTGCATTCAGGGTCTCGATCAGCACCGCCGTCTGGATGGTCATGTGCAAGGAGCCGGTGATGCGCGCACCGCGCAGGGGCAGCTGCGCCGCGAACTCATGCCGAATCGCCATGAGGCCCGGCATCTCCGTCTCGGCGATCTTGATCTCTTTACGGCCCCAATCCGCCAATGCCAAATCCTTGACGAGGAAATCATGGGGTTGCTTGATTGCTGCATTCATCGATCGATTCTCCGTGAAAGAAGGCGCGCTTCAGGCGGCGCGCGTTGCTTTGAATTCGGCGGCGAGCGTGCTTGCTTTGTCGGTGCGCTCCCAAGTGAACTCCGCTTCCTTGCGGCCGAAGTGCCCGTAAGAGGCGGTCTTTTGATAGATCGGCCGGGCGAGGTCGAGCATTTCGCGCAGGCCGAAGGGAGTGAGATCGAAATGCGCCCGCACCAGCTGGGTCAGGCGCGTGTCGGGTAATTTACCGGTGCCGAAGGTTTCGACCATGATGGAGGTGGGTTCAGCCACCCCGATGGCGTACGAGACCTGCACTTCACAGCGGTCGGCGAGACCTGCGGCGACGATATTCTTGGCCACGTACCGCGCGGCATACGCCGCCGAACGATCCACCTTGGACGGGTCCTTTCCGGAAAAGGCACCGCCGCCGTGGCGCGCGAATCCGCCATAGGTATCCACGATGATCTTGCGCCCCGTGAGTCCGCAGTCGCCGACCGGGCCGCCGATGACGAACCGCCCGGTGGGATTGATGTGGTACTTGGTGTGCTTGTCGATCCATTTGCTTGGCAGCACCGGCTTCAGGATCTCCTCGATGACGGCCTCGCGCAATTGCTTGGTGCTGACGCTGTCTTCATGCTGAGTCGACAGGACCACCGCTTCCAACCCGACCGGCTTGTCGTTTTCATAGCGCAGGGTCACCTGGCTCTTGGCGTCCGGACGCAGCCAGGGCAGCTTGCCGCTCTTGCGCACCTGGGCCTGGCGTTTTACCAGCCGGTGCGCGAGCGTGATCGGCGCCGGCATCAGCACGTCGGTTTCATTGGTGGCATAGCCGAACATCAGGCCCTGATCGCCCGCCCCTTGCTTGCGCTCGTCCTTGCGGTCGACGCCCTGTGCGATATCGGGCGACTGCTTGCCGATGATGTTGAGCACGCCGCAACTGGCGCCGTCAAACCCCATGTCGGAAGTGTCGTAACCGATGTCGAGCACGGTTTTGCGGACGATGGCCTCCACGTCTACCCAGGCGCTGGTGGTGACTTCGCCGGCGACGATCACCACGCCGGTTTTGACCAGGGTTTCGCAGGCCACTCGGCCCTTGGGATCCGCGGCCAATATGGCATCGAGCACCGCATCCGAGATCTGGTCGGCGACCTTATCGGGGTGGCCTTCCGAGACCGATTCGGAGGTAAACGAGAAGCTTCTGCTCATGCGTCAAATTCCTTGAAAGTTAGCCAAAATTGTCTCGATAGCGGCGGTCGAACTCCGCCCGGGTCATGCTGTGGTTCTGGGGCCCGCGCGACTCGATCTTGATCGCGCCCATCAGGGATGCCACCCGTCCGGTGGCCAGCCAGTCCAAACCGTGCAACAGACCGTGAATTAGACCAGCGCGGTAGGCATCCCCGCAACCGGTGGGATCGACCACGGCCTTGGGCGTCGCACACGGGATCGCCAATGTCTCGCCTTTTGTATAAATGACCGACCCTTCCGCGCCCCGTGTAACTACCAAGGCCTCCACCTGGGCCGTGATATCAGAGACCGTGAAACCTGTCTTTTGTTGCAACAAACCCCATTCATAGTCATTGACCGCCACCCAGCGCGCCTGCCGGATGAAGGTTTTGAGGTCCTCCGCACCGAACATGGGCAGCCCCTGGCCGGGGTCGAAAATAAAGGGAATCTTCGCGGCCGCGAACTGCGCCGCATGCTCGATCATGGCCTGCCGGCCGTCGGGAGCGACGATTCCGAGCGCGACGCCGGATCCCGCGTCCGACACCTGGTTGAGGTGCGCGTGCTGCATTGCTCCTGGGTGAAAGGCGGTGATCTGGTTGTCATCGAGGTCGGTGGTGATGAAGGCCTGCGCGGTAAAGGTTCCGTCCACCACTCGGATGTGATCGACGGCAATGCCCTGCGCGACCATGCGCTGAGCGTAGGGCGCAAAATCGTCGCCCGCGGTGGCCATGGGCACTCCCCGGTCGCCGAGGAGCCTGAGGCTATAGGCGATGTTCGCCGCACAGCCGCCGTACTCGCGGCGCATGTCGGGAACCAGGAACGACACGTTCAGGATATGAATCTTGTCGGGAAGAATGTGCGATTTGAAGCGGTCCTGGAACTGCAAAATCGTGTCGTAAGCCACTGAACCGCAAATCAACGCGG
>Ga0137412_10000774_pt1 | contig 23643 bp, 23 predicted proteins | sample CZODoug2_1_16fun_FD_122160 | JGI IMG/M metagenome (GOLD analysis project Ga0137412, IMG submission 122160) | Vadose zone soil fungal communities from Angelo Coast Range Reserve, California, USA - CZODoug2_1_16fungal (Hybrid Assembly) | ecosystem: Environmental > Terrestrial > Soil > Vadose zone... | reverse complement strand
TTGACGATTCTGCTGGCCGAGTACGGCCTCGCGGTGCACCGAGATCCCAGCCAGCACGCGGCGTTCGCTGGATACCTCGACATGATCCAGGAGCTGATTCGCGACATCATTGCCCAGCATCTGCCAGGCGACGACGCGAGCGCCGAGCTGGTCGAGACCAGCATGATGTCGCTCGTCGCCACCGGTAGCGGCCTTGCGCTGTTCCAGGCGGCCGGCCTCATCGATGCCAGTCAGTCCTCGGGCGCACTGACCGAAAACGTTCGCCTGTGGTCAGACCGGCTGAAGGCAGGACCTCCCAAGGGCGAATAGCGCGCCGACGCTCGAATCGGAGCGTCGGTCAGTCGGTGTTCTCTGGCAATGAGAGACGCTCGTCGGGATCCAGAACAACCCCTCGTGCCGCCGCGGTCGCGGAAGTCGCGCCCCAGACGAACACGGTCAACTGCTCGACGAGCGCGTCCTTGCTGATCGTCGGTTCGTTCAACCAGCGCAGCACCCCGAGGGCCACCGCACCAAGGACGGCGTCGACGAAGAACTCGAGATTCTCACCATCTCCACCACGTCCACCGACGATGACCGATGCCACCGCGGCGGCGGCGTCGGACAGCGGACGGCCGCCGTCGAGAAGGGCCATGGTCGAGCTGCTGTCGCTGAAGTGCGAGCTGACCAGGAAGCGAAAGACATTGGGTCGTTCGGCGACCAGGCCGATGTAGGCGGTCAGGGCCGAGCGGACCATTCCGCGCGCCGTATCGGTGAGGTCGAAATGGGGCACCACGCGCTCGATGACCATCTCTTGCACGCGTTCGCTGACGGCGTCGAACAACGCGTCCTTGTCGTTGAAGAACCGATAGAGCTTCGGTCGCGGTATCTCAGCGGTCTTGACGACGTCATCGATCGACAGATCCGGTCCGTACTCGTCGATTGCGCGAAGCGTCGCCTCGACCAATTCGGCACGCACCGTCGCCCGGTGCTCGAGCCAACGGTCGGACCGGGCGTCTCCGGTCGGTCCTGGCAGACGCCCGCGACCAGCATTTGCTTCCGTCGACACCGGGCAATCGTAAGTCACCGGCCCAGCCCCATCCTGGACGTTGCGGGGTGATCGTCCGGCCAGGAGGTGGCCGCTTCTCACTTGACTAGCCAGTGTGACGTCACGCACACTAGGCCACTGTCGTTACGGGCAGTACCGGGTACTGCCGGTAATGGCCTGAAGCCCAGAACCCACAATTTCGCTGTGGTCAGACACCGTGGCACGTGAACGGAGGAACCTGTCGTTGAGTCAAGCCACTCGAGCGGCGGCCGCGGCTGAGTCGGAAATCCCTGGGGAGACAACAGTTTCCCCCGAGACTGACGAACAACGACGCGATCCGTCGATCGGTGGCCAAGTCGTCACGATGCTGAGCAGGCCGCTGCGTTATGCCGTCAACCAGACGGACTCGTCGTTGCAGACACTCGGGCGCTTCCTCGAACTGGCCGTCCAATCCGTGGTCTACCTGTTCACCGATCTGATCCGGTTGCACCATCCCTGGCGTGAAACCGTCAATCAGGCCTGGTTCATCGTCAGTGTCACGGCGATTCCGGCATTGCTGGTATCGATCCCGTTCGGGGTCATCGTGGCCGTGCAGGTCGGCAGTGTCATCCAGCAGGTGGGTGCCACGTCGATCTCGGGTGCGGCAGGCGGCCTTGGCGTCATCCGGCAGGGCGCGCCCATCGTGGCCGCGTTGCTGCTTGGCGGTGCAGCCGGCTCGGCGGTCGCGACCGACCTCGGCGCCCGCAGCATTCGCGACGAGGTCGACGCGCTGCGCGTCATGGGGATCGATCCGGTGCAGCGGCTCGTCACGCCCCGGCTGGCCGCAATGCTGTTCGTCGCGCCGGTGCTGTGCATGTTCATCATCTTCATGGGCCTGGGATCGGGTTACCTGATCAACGTCGGCTTCCAGTCCGGCACCCCCGGCAGCTACATCGCGTCGTTCGCGTCGTTCGCGAGCGTTGCCGATGTCGCCGTCGCGGTCATCAAGACATGGCTCTTCGGCGTGGTGGTGATCCTGGTCGCCTGCCAACGTGGCCTCGAGACCAAGGGCGGCGCCCGCGGCGTGGCCGATGCCGTCAATGCGGCCGTAGTCGTCGGCGTCGTCTCGGTGTTCGTGCTCAATCTGGTCATCACGCAGATCGTCTCGATGATCATGCCGACGAAGGTCGGCTGATGGCGACGCCGTCACGGTTCGTGCCCCGCGGACTCAACTCACTCTTCCGGGTCTCGCGGTCGGTGGCCGATACACCGGGGTCGTTCGTCGAACACCTCGGGCATCAGGCCACCTTCATGTTCCTGGTGCTCACCGCGATCCCGCGGACCCTCCGAAACTACCGGCGGCAGACGGGCGCGCTGCTGGTCGACATCACCTGGGGCAACGGCTCTCTCATCGTCGGTGGCGGAACCATCGGCGTACTGGTGTTCATGGGAGTCGCAGTTGGCGGTTCAGTCGGCGTCGAGGGGTACGCCGCCCTGGACATGGTCGGGATGGGACCGCTCACCGGTTTCGTCTCGGCCTACGTCAACACCCGGGAGATGGCGCCGATGATCGCCGCCATCGGCTTCGCCGCCCAAGCGGGCTGCCGGATGACCGCGGAGATCGGCGCCATGCGAATCTCCGAGGAGATCGACGCGTTGGAAGCCCAAGGCATTCAGCCGATCCCGTTCGTGGTCACCACCCGCGTCATCGCTGGGATGATCACGATCGTTCCGCTGTACGTCCTCACGCTGGGGGTGAGCTACCTGTCCTGCGCGCTGGTGGTCAACGTGCTGCACGGACAGTCGTCAGGCACCTACTACCACTACTTCGACTCGTTCATCCAGCCGTCCGACGTGATCTTCTCCGTGATCAAGGCCATCATCTTCGTCACGCTCATCATCGCCATTCACGGGTACCAGGGCTTCTACGCCAGCGGCGGACCCGAAGGCGTCGGGGCGGCATCCGGGAGAGCGATCCGCGCCAGCCTGATCACCGTGGTCGTCACCGATATGGTTCTCACGCTTCTGTTCTGGGGCAGTAGCCCCGGAATTCAGATATCGGGATAGCGCATGCCGACGTATCAGGATCCCAGCGGCCGAGCGGCCGGTACGCGCACCTTGCGACTCCGCGGCTTGGTCGTCGGTGTCGTGCTGAGCGTCGCCGTGTACGCGCTCTACCAACAGAGCAGCGGAAAGTACGACGACACCTTCGAACTGACGGTGGTGGCCAACTCGATCGGGGAGGGCCTGGCACCGGGCGCCGAGGTGAAGTACCGCGGCCTGGCGATCGGGTCGGTGAAGTCACTCGAATCGGCCGGATACAACAAGCAGAAGATGACGGTGGTCCTCGACCCTCGCCAGGCGAAGGTTCTCACCGCCGACACCAAGGCCCAGTTCACGTCGTCGAACATCTTCGGCACGTCCGCGGTCGAACTCGTCAGCAACGGTGACGGCGCTCCGTTGGCCGTGAACCAGACGTTGGAGATCGGCGACAACGTCCAGGCCGCGTCCATCACCGGACTGCTGCGGCAGGGTCAGAAGCTCGGGCAGGTCATCGACTCACCCGACGTCAAGCAGATCGTCAACGTGCTGCGCAAGCACGCAGACCTGACCGAACCGGTGGCCAAGTCGTTCCTCGACCTCGCCAAGATCCTGGCCGACGCGCAGACGGTGCCGTTCTCGCAGTCCCTTTCGGTCATCGCGTCATTCGTCAACGGCCTCAACGACTTCATCCCGCTCATCGGTCTGATCAACGAGCTGCTCGACCAGCTGCAGTTCCTTGCGGACCCCGGCGGCGCGGATCGGACCAACGTGATCCTGCAACGAATCGGCAAGCTACTGAACGACGCCGGTCAGATCTTCGCGAGGAACAACTCCTGGATCGTCCCGCTCATCGACGGGTTGATGAACGTCGCGATCCCCGGCGCGTTTCTGGCGGGCAGCCTGGCGCCTGCTTACGACCGGCTCTCCACCCTGCTCGACCGCACCAGCGCCGCGTTCCCGGTCCTTGACGGTAAACCCCGCATGCAGATCGAGCTGATGCTGGACAGCATGCCGGGGCTCGCGGCCGCGTTGCCGTCTCCCGGCGTCGACCCTGGGCCCGCCCCTGACCCGGCACCGGCCGGAGGTGGCCAATGAGGAGCATCTCCCGATCGGTGTTGTGGCTGACGGTCTTTACGGCAATCGCGACGGTGTGCGCCGTCATCGTGGTCGGCGCGTTGCGCAGCCCCGTCACCGGTAAGGTCGCGCGATTCACCGCCACCTTCTCCGACGTGTCGGGTTTGTACGTCGGCAACGACGTGCGCATCTCCGGTGTTCAGGTGGGCAAGGTGGAGGCCCTGCGGCTGGCTGGCCGCGACGCCGAGGTCGACTTCACCGTCCTCGACGACCATCCGGTGTACGAGGACACCGTCCCCGCGGTCCGCTACCAGAACCTGCTCGGTCAGCGTTATCTCGAGCTCTCCCAACCCGTTGCGCCGAATCAGCGCCTGGCCTCTGGGGCCTCCATCCCGCTGGCCAACACCATCCCTTCGTTCGATGTCTCCAAGTTGTTCAACGGGTTCAAGCCGATCTTCCAAACCCTCGACCCTGCGCAGTTCAACCAGCTCGGCGAGAATCTGCTGCGGCTGATTCAAGGTGACGAATCCGGCGTCGGGCCGGTCCTGCGCGACCTCGATGCCGTCTCCAAGTTCGCCGTCGACCGCCAACAGGTTCTGGTGGTGCTCATCCACAATCTCGGCGAGGTCTCACGCGACCTCGGCGGCAAGTCACAGCAACTGTTCGACCTGATCACCACGCTCAATGGCGTCCTACTGAGGTTCACTTCCAAGGTCGAGGAGTTCCGCACCGCCGTTGACGAGGGACTTCCGCCATTGCGGAATCTCGTTCACCTGCTTGAGGCCATCGAGCGCGTCTTCGACGGGTCGACAAGGCCGCTCTACGACCTGACCACCCGGATGTTCCCGCAGACCCCGACCATCATCGCGGGCCTATCGCTGGTGCCGTCCCTGATCACGGGACTGCGGGACTCCCTCGTCGACGAGGGACCCAGCGTTCCCGCGTTCACCTGTTCGAACGGCGAAGTCGCGCTGCCCGGCATCGGCATGGTGTCGTTCGCCGAACAGAATCTGGTGGTGTGCAAATAGTGCTATTCGGAAGGCGCAGAGCCGTTCTGGGCGAACACGACGCCTCGGTACGCAGCCGCCGGTACGGCATCATCGGCGTCATCGTCATCGTCACCGCCCTGGTGACGGCAGGGGTGGCGTACGTCAATCCGACCGGTCAGACCGGATACACCGCACATCTGCGCACCTCGGGTGGCGTCCGACCCGGCGACGAAGTCCGGATCGCGGGCATCCCGGTCGGCAAGGTCACCGGGGTCCGGTTGGACCGGACCCTTGTCGAAATGAAGTTCGACATCACCAGGGCGGTAGTCCTCGGCTCGGATTCCACACTGGAGATCAAGTTGCTGACCCCACTGGGCGGGCACTTCGTCGCCCTCGTTCCCAGGGGTTCCTTTGCGTTGGGCCAGAACGCGATTCCGCCTGAGCACACCGCGACGCCCTTCGAGATCAACGACATCATCCAGGCGGCGACCCCCGTCATCAAGGAGGTCGACGGTCAGGTCATCCACGACACCTTCACCGAGATCGCCAACGCCGCCAACAAGTATCCGGACGCGCTGCGCAACGTCATCCAGACCGCGGACACCTTGACCACGACGTTGAGTACGACCACAACCGACTTCCACCGCGGCCTGAACCTCGTCAACGAGTACTCCAGCGCGTTCGTCGCCGGACGCCAACAGCTCGTCACACTGGCCGAGCAGTTCGCGCTGATCGGGCGTCGGCTCACCTCGAAATCCGCCGACATCATCGAGTTCTTCACGTTGCTCTCCGACCTGTCACGGCTCGTCGATCGGTTCCTGGTGTTCTACCAACGCGAAGTCCAACCGGTCGTCAACGGTATCGACGACATCTTCGACACCCTGTTCAGCCATCCCGAGCGAATCGGCAAGGCGGCCGAGGGCCTTGGCCAGATCCTGAACATCGTGGTGCCGATGCTCAGTGGCAACGGCGTCGTCGTCAACGAGAGCGACAAGCTGATGCCCGGCCAGGATCTGTGCCTGCCCTACAAGTTGAGGACCTGCTGACATGCCTGGATTGGCCGCCATCCGCCGCAGGCTGGGTACCCGGCTGGTCGTCACCCTGGCGCTGGCCGTAGTCGTCGCGATCGTCGCGGCCGGGGTGGTGGCCGTGAAGTTCGTCATGCCCAAGGTGATTGACACCCGCGCGATGTGTGCCGAATTCACCGACGCCGTAGGGCTTTATCCTGGCAACAACGTGGCATTGCTTGGCATCGACGTCGGTACGGTCACCGCGGTCACCAACAAACCCGACCACGTTCAGGTCGACTTCACCGTGCCGGGAGACCTCGACCTTCCCGCCGACGTCGGCGCGGTGACCTACGCACAATCCGTGGTGACCGACCGGCACGTCGAACTCACCAAGCCCTACGCCGACGGCCCGAAGTTCACCGGTTCGCAGTGCATCAAGCTGGAGTCGACCAAGACGCCGATCGGTGTCAGTGAAACCTTCTCCGCCCTGGGCAAACTGACCGACACCATCCTCGGCACCGAAGAGGGGCAGCGCCCGTCGGAGGCGCCGGGCATGAAGGCGATCAACGACAGCCTCTCCGCGGCGAGCCACTCGCTCGACGGCACCGGACCCGGCATCAACCAGACACTGCGCAACCTGGCGACGATGGTCGGCGATCCCCGTCAGGCCGACGCCGACTACCGGCAGCTGTTCGAGAACTCCGAAATCCTCACCTCGGGCTGGCTTGCCCACTGGGGTACCTTCACAACGGTCATCCAGACCCTTCCCGACACGGCGCGGCTGATCGAGGGGCTGGCGGACAACTTCGCGACGGCGGTCAGCCATCTGGTGAACCTGCTGCCGATCCTGGCCGACATCCTCAATCGGTTTGCGCCGCGCGTCTATCACAACATCACCGACAAGGCGCTGCCCTGGATCAGGGATCTGCTGAACGCCTGGACCCCGAACATCGTCGGCAGCATCAACGCCCTACCGCCGCTGACCAATTGGCTGAGCGACATCTATGAGCCGTCGTGGGGGACCAACCACGTCACGTACATCGCACCGCGGGTGGCGATCTCACCGTCACAGGCCAGCGCGATCTGCAGCGAACTGAAGGAACGGAACACCCCGGGGACCGGGGCCGCCTGCGCGGCGGGCACCGCATCCGATCCGGTGACCCTTGGCCTCACCGATCTCATCATGGGCGCGGCGCTCCCATGAACCGGCGAATGGTGCGTGCGACGGGTCTGCTGGTCGTCATGACGGTGATGGCAGGAGCGTCGGCTTGTTCCCTGGATCCGACCCGGCTTCCGGTGCCCGGGTCCTACGTCGCGGGCAACAAGTACACCCTCGACATCGAGTTCTCCAGCGTGCTGAACCTGCCCGCCAGGGCGAAGGTGGACTCCGGCGGAGTGCAGATCGGCGTCCTGGATCGCGTGGAACTCGTCGGCAGCACTGCCGTCGCCCACGTCGACATCTCCGCCGACGTGAAACTGCCGCAGGACACCAGGGCCGAACTGCGCCAGGCCACCATTCTCGGCGACACCTACATCGCACTGTTCACTCCTGCCAGTGCGTCGGCGGTCCCACTGCGCGACGGAGACACCATCCCGCTGCGCAACACCGTCCCTGCCGACAACGTCGAAGACGTGTTGAGGTCGGCGTCGAACATCGTGTCCGGCGGCGAGCTCAGCACCCTGCAGGACACGGCGATCAACCTGAACAAGGCGTTCCCGAAGGACCCGGCCGAGCTGACCCGGATCCAGAAGAAGCTCGCGGGCGTCCTGCACGACCTGGCCGCCAACCAGGACACCATCGACGCAATCCTTTCCGGCGCAGAGAACATCAGCAACAGCCTGGCGGCCAACACCCAAACCTTCGATCGGCTGGTCACCGAGGGCCCTGGCAAGCTCGAAGGGCTCGGCAGCGTGACGCTGAACATCGTCCAGACCATCATCGAGTTCGGCGTCCTCGGCAAGAATCTCGCACCGGTGGTGAACCCGATCACCCCCGACCTGATCCAGATCCTTTCCTACATGGGGCCGTTCATCGCATCCGCCTCGACGGCCGACACCACGATCCCCGTGCTCTCGGACAAGCTGGTCGGGCTGATCCGCGACAAGCTCATCCCGTTCTTCGGGCGAGGTGGGCCGAAGTTCACGGTGTCCGAGATCAACCTGCCTGGCATGGACCCCACCTCGAGGGCCAACCAGGTGATCGAGGCGATGCAGACGATGGGGTTGCTGAAGTGAAGTTCAAACCCGGAGCCACGCTGGTGATCTTGCTGATCATGACCCTGGTCGGCGCGGCCTACATGTCGCTGGGAGTACTCGACGTCGGCCCGACCAAGAAGTTCGCGCACGTGACGTTGATGCTCGACAGCTCCGGCGGCCTGCTGCCGACGTCGCAGGTGACGATGCGGGGGATCAAGGTCGGCAAGGTCGCCGGCATCCAAACCACGGCGCGGGGCCTGGCCGTCTCGCTCGACCTGGACGGCGACTTCTCGGTTCCGATCGCCAGCCCGATCAGGGTCGAGAACCTCTCAGGAGCCGGCGAGCAGTACATCGACTTCCGGCCCGAACTCATTGCACCACCGTATCTTTCGAACGGATCGGTCATCCCGGCCGACCGCGTCGCGCCGACGGTGACGGTGAGCCAGCTACTGGCCCGCGCAGACGCGCTGATCTCCGCACTCAACCCCGACGACGTACGCACCATCGTCTCCAACGTATCGGCGGGGATCACCGACAACGACGACACCCTGGACTCACTGGCCACCACGTCCGGATTGTTCGCCAAGATGGTGCAGGAGAACCGCGAGCTGCTGGCGACACTGTTCAGCAACGTCTCCACCCTGACCACCGGCCTCGGCGAGTTGAACACGGGGGCGGTGTTCAGCGAGACCGGCAAGATGCTGCCATCGGTGGTGCCGCAGTTCATCCGCCTCATCCGCGAATTCAACGCGCTGTCGCACACCGGCAACGACATCTTCGGCACCGACGAGGCGGTCGGCGACCTCGTTGGCAAGCTCGGCGTTTACGTCGACACCTTGGCCGTCCCGCTGAGCACCTTCGCCACGGTGCTCCAACCCGCGACCGCGCCGCTGCGCGGAGTCAAGGTCGACGCCGGGCACTGGCTGGACTTCTGGGAATCGACCTTCAGCGACGCAGGCGGTGTCCGCGTTCAGCTGACGGTCCCTGAGTGGAATCAACCATGAGGAGTGAAGATGACGAATGACACGATGAACGAGGCCGACATGGCCAGGGGCGGCGACGTCAACGACGCAGCCGAAGCGGCCGACGATGCCGACGTCGTCGTCGAGGACGAGGCCGCTGTCGTCGACGACGCGCCGCCCAATCGGGCCAGGAGCCCCTGGGTGTGGGTGTCGGCGGTACTACTGGTCGCGCTGATCGCCCTCGGCGGATTCGGCTACTTGAAGTTCGAGGCCGCCACCGACGACCTCGCAACCATGCGGCAGGCCGAGGCGGATCGCGCGACCTCGGCGCAGATGGCGAAGGACTACGCCATGAAGTCGCTGACATACAGTTTCGAGGACCCGGACGCCTTCTTCAAGACGGTCGAAGACGGTGTGTCGCAAGCACTCAAGGACAAGTACATCAACGCCTCCGACCTGCTCAAGGGAGTGATGTTGCAGGCGCAGGTGACGTCGACCGGTGAAGTGCTTGCGACCGAGGCGATCTCGCAGCCCGGCGGCGTCTACCAGGTGGTGGTGTCGGCCAGCCAGACCACGAGGAACCTGCAGAATCCCGAGCCCCGAGTGTCGATCATCCTGCTGCAGATCACCGTCAACAAGGTTGGCGACAACTGGCAGATCTCCGACATCGGCCCCAAGACCGGCAGCCAGGCGGCGAACGCGGAGCAGGTTCCGACTCCCAAGCCGGGCACTGCACCCGTCCCGCCCGCGCCTGCGCCGCCCAAGCGTTAGGCCGGGGGAGGCCAATCACATGTCGAGTACGAGGGTTCCGCCTTCTGCGCGGTCGACGCAGATCAACATCTCCGTCGGTTCCTTCTTCGACATTCGGTCCCCATAGGCAACGGGCTGCCCCGCGAGGACGCGCACCTTGCACGTTCCGCAGAATCCCTGCTGACACGAATACGCGACGGCAGGCCTTGCCGCGCGAATGGTCTCCAGCGCAGTCCGATCCGCCGCCACGCGCAGTACCTCGCCACCCGCGCCGAGCTGAACGTCGAACGGCACACCGTCGACGATGGGCGGCGCCGCAAACCGTTCATAGTGCAGCGGTACCCCGTGTTGTCGAGCCACCGCCGAGCGAACCACGTCGAGCATCGAACTTGGCCCGCAACAGTAGATCGCGGCATCGGACGCGCGTTGAGGCAGCAGGTCGGCGATCGAAGGGAGCCCGTGTTCCTCGTCGGTGCGAACGGTCACCCGGTCGCCGTAGCGGGACAGCTCGTCGAGGAACGGCATCGAGTGTCTGCTGCGACCGGCGTACACCATCGTCCACGGCACGCGCGCGGCCTCGGCCGCCCTGATCATCGGCAGGATCGGCGTGATCCCGATACCGCCCGCGACGAAGTGCATCCGGCCCTCGCCGGTGCCGTCGGCGGCCAGCGCAAGCGGGAAGGCATTCACCGGGCCGGTGATGACCAGTTGATCGCCGACCTGAACGGAATCGTGCACCTCGATGGAACCGCCGCCGCCACCTTCGATGCGCCGCACGGCGATTCGGTACGTCCCGTCGCTGGGATCACCGGACAGCGAGTATTGCCGGATCCGACCGGAGGGCAGGTGCACGTTCACGTGAGCACCTGGGGTCCAGGCGGGCAGGGGAGCGCCAGAGGGGTCGCCGAGGCGCAGGCTCGTCACGTCCCCGTCGGGCGTCTCGACCCTGCGGTCCATCACGGTCAGCAGCAGTGAGCGGTCGATCTCAACCGGGGGTGGGAGCTGCCTGAGCACCCGGCCCATGATCTTGATCGCAGGCGCCATGAGTTTGGCGGCGACCACGATCGTGGGAGCACGGTTGAAACGGCCGTAGATGTCCGGTGGGACGGCGCCGCCATCTGGTTCGAGCACCGTCAGCCTGCCGCCCGCTTCACTGCTGGAGAACGGGCAAGGTACGCGACGGCCTGCGACGTGTTGCCGACCTCTTCAGGGGTGAAGGATGGGCGCAGGTAGCTCCAGGCCGAGAAGATCGCCTTGGCGCCGGGCAGGGTGCCGCGTCGGCTTGCTCGTAGCCACTCGACGAACAGCCGTACGAAACCGTAATTCGGCACTGAGGGATCCTGGCGGACTATGTATTTCGTGTTCCGCAGGAAGACATAGAGGATGAGGAACGGCGTCGGCGTGATCAGGAGATTGCGGTGGAAGTATCCGACGCCGAAGTAGCTCGCGACGTCGTGAGCCACCGAGCGGTGCTCCACCTCTTCTGCGCCGTGCCAACGGAAGAGGTCGGTCATCACCGGGTCGGCGCCGAGGCCGTCGAGATCGGCGTTGAGTACCCAGTCGCCCAACACCGCGGTCATGTGCTCGATCGCCGCGATCAACGCCAGTTGCTCGATCAGTAGCCGATAGCGGGCTCGCGGCTTGAGCTTCGGCTTGACGGCAGTGAGTTGTGCGGAAAAGTATTCGAGCTGCCGAACGACGGGGCGGGGGTCGATGCCGTGCCGCCCGAGGAACTCCGGCAGCACCCGATCGTGCGCCTGCGAGTGCACCGCTTCCTGCCCGATGAAGCCGAGCATCGCCTCGCGCAGCTTGGCGTCCTTCACGTACGGCAGAGCCTCGGTGAAGCCCTCGACGAACATCTCCTCCCCGATGGGGAGCACGAGGTTGAACGAGGAGATGAAGTGCGAGGCGATCGGCTCGTTCGGGATCCAGTGCAGCGGAGCGTCACTGACGTCGAAGTGGACATTGCGCGCGTGTAGTGCGAGTTCTTCGGAGATGGTGGTGTTCGGCGCGGGATGCGTCGCAGTCATCGAATGCTCCGTTCTGATCGTGGTGGGGTTATCCGAGGGAGGCTTTGGCGGCGGCCAGGCGCCCGAACGCCGGGGCGAACCTGCTGAACCGATACTGTAGGTGGGCTTCGGGTGTCACGGGGACGACCGCCTTGCCCTTCTTGACCGCCTTGACGATCTGCTTGGCGACCTTGTCGGGGCCGTAGCGGCGCATCTTGTAGGCACGGTCAACTGCCGCAAGCTTTTTCGCTGCCTCGGCGTCGGAAAGCCCCGAGACCACGCTGGTGGACACGATGTTGGTTGCCACGATGCCAGGGCAGATGGTGCTGACACCGATTCCCCTGGATACCAGCTCGGCCCGCAGGCAGTCGGAGAACATGAACACCGCGGACTTACTCGTCGCGTACGCCGTAAAGCCTTGTTGCGGTGTGTAGGCGGCCATGCTCGACAAGTTCACGATGTGACCGCCGAGCCCGCGGTTGGCCATCTTCGGCCCGAACGCGCGGCATCCGTTGATCACGCCGTAGAGGTTGATGTCGAGTACCCGCTTGAAGTCCTCGGACGGCGTCGCGAAGAAGCGCCCCGCCTGGCCGACGCCTGCATTGTTGATCAGGATGTCGGGGATCCCATGTGCGGCTTCGACTTCGTCGGCGTGTGCGATGACGGCCTGCTCGTCGGCGACGTTCAACTGGTAGGCGTGGGCGGTGCCGCCGGCTTCGGCGATCAGCGCCGCGGTCTCCTTGGCCGAGGCCAGGTTGACGTCGGAGACCACGACCTCGGCACCGTCGCGGGCGAACGCAAGGGCGGTCTCCCGCCCGATGCCGCTGCCGCCGCCGGTGATGACCAGCAGTTGATCCTCGAAAGGCCGTTGCTGCTTTCCCATTTGGGGCTGCTTTCCCATTTGGGCGCGGCGCAAGCTGCGCGCGGGCGGCAGGCCTTCCGTGGCGTCGACGAGTTCGGTCGTTGCGGTGGCGAGCATCTCGGGATGCGAGAACGGCAACCAGTGCCCACCCTTGACGACGCGTCGCCACACCGCCGGTGCCCAGTTCAGCGCATCGGCGTAGCTGGCCTGACGAACAGCGGGGTCACGGGTTCCGACGATCACCTGCACGGGGACGCGGGTGAACCGCTCGCGCGAATCCAGGATGGCGGGGACGTTGGCGCGGTAGATTCGCAGGCCGTTTCCGATGTCCTTCGCGAAGGTCGGGGCGAGCGAGATGTCTTCTGGTGCTGCGCCTTCCGCGCGCGAGAGCAAGGTGCGCCAGCGGTTGCCGTTCATCGTCAACGCGAACATGGCCTTCGGGAGCCACGGAAGCATGAAGTAGAACATGTAGCCGAGCGAGCCGAACTGGGCCAGCACCAACGCCAGATTCTTCGGGGTTGGTCGCGACACCCTGTCGCGCGCCCACGCCCCAAGGTGCGCGACGTTCGGGCCCGATACCGACGTGAACGACGCGATCTTGCGCTGTGCCCATTCGTCGCACACCGCTTCCCACATCGCGACGCTGCCCCAGTCGTGGGCGAGCACGTGGACCGGCTTGTCGGGACTGACCGCGTCGATCACGGCCATGTAGTCGCTGGCCAGCTCGGCAAGGGCGAAGTCCCGGTAACTCTTCGGGTTGGTGGACTTGCCGTGGCCGCGATTGTCGACCGATACGACGTGGAAGCGCTTGGTCAGGAATGGCGTCACGCCGTCCCACAGGTGGTGCGAGTCGGGCCAGCCGTGTAGCAGCAAGATGGTCTCGCCCGATGGATTGCCTTGCTCGTAGACCGCGATCTCGACATCGCCGTTGCGGACGATGCGCTCGGTGACGTCCGCGGCCGGGGACGCCTCGGCGTCCCGCGGACTCGTCGTCTTCGATACCGGACCCATTCTCGTGCTCCCCTCAGGCCAAGTCTGCGTACCGGTAGTACGCGTTACAGCAGGTATCGTGTACCGCTGGTACCGCGGGTGTCAACAAGCGTAATGTGCGCCACATGCGCTGGCCGATCCCACTCATCGCGGTGGTATCGGTCCTCGCCGCGGCGGCATTGATCATTGCCGCAGGCAGCACGTGTCCGGCCGCGGCCGCCGACAGCGATATGCCGCCATGCCCGCAAACGGCCGCGGTGATAAACCCCGCCACCCCGCAGGGGCACCAGAACTGCCGACTGCACTCCGGCGACCGCATTGGCCTGGACTTCGACGTCGACTACTGGGCAGCCGGGGCGAGCGAAGCGACGGGAGAAGGCCCGGACGCAGGGGCGCCACCGATGGCGGCAAAGGTCACCGTGACGGACGGCTCGGGAACGGTCGTTCAGACGATCAACGAGATGCTGGAGCCGTCCAGCCCGGCGCCGGTCGGGCTCGACGATCTCGATGGGGACGGCCGAGACGAGGTGATCATCCCGATGGGCAGGACCCGATTCAACGGCAGCGCCAACACCCGGTTCTCGGTGTGGCGGGCGGTCGGGGACGGCACCCACTTCGAACGAACCCAGATGGTCGGTCAGGCCGTCTATCCCAGCGGGGACGGCTACCTGGTGGTCAATGGCGGTGCGCTCACCAGCCGGGACCTCGACTTCTACATACCGACCGGCGCCGGATTCACGCTCGTCGTGTCGCTGACCATCGAACCCGAACAGGTCGAGCCGGGCACCGGCCGGGTGATCACGCTGAGCTGTCGCGCCCATCAGCAGCAGGGCCTCGGGAGCATCGACATGGACGTGCGCCAGGCCGAGCAGACGTTTTGCGCATCCCCGGCCGCCATGGCGATCTGGCCCGACGCACAACGGGTTTCGATCTAAGCCCCCGGCTCATCCGTGGCTGATCCGCAGCAATTCGGCCACGCTGGTCAACTTCACCCGCGGCCTGCCGAGGCTCTCGCCTGCCGAACGCTCGTGGTCGTCGATCAGCTTCCAATGGTCGTCGGTGACCAGTTTCGGTTGGCGCGACAACAGCCATTTGACGAGGTACTCGGAGTGCCCGTCACCGAAGTCGGCCACGGCTCCCGCGGCGAGATCGGCGGTGAGCGTGTCGACGGTCTCCTGCGAGTCCTTCTTGTTGCTGCCGATGACGCCCGACGGACCCCGCTTGATCCACCCGACGACGTACTCGTTGCGCCTGCCGTCGACCCTGCCGTCGGTATGCGGGATCGTTCCTGCCCGTTCGTCGAACGGCAGTCCGGGCGTCGGCACGCCCCGGTACCCGACCGCGCGGACCACCAGCTGGGCCGGCAGCTCCTCCCGGTCGCCGGAGTCCTTGGCGACCACCCGTCCGTCGTCGTCGACCAGTTCGTTGCGGCCAAGGACGATCGACTCCACCCTGCCGTCGCCCTTGATCTCGATCGGCGAGGTGCGGAACCGGAACACGATGCGCCGCTTGGCACCTCGAGGTTCCCGCTCGGAGTACCCGCGGAGAACCTTGACGTTCTGCCTGACGGACTTGGACGCCACCTCGAGGTCGGCGTCGGTGATGGAGGCGAAGTCCGCGGGGTCGACGATCACGTCGACGTCGGCCATCGCCTCCAAGTCGGCCAGCTCCCGCAGCTCCAGGGTGGTCCAGGTGGCCTGTAGCGGGCCGCGGCGGCCGATGACCACGACCTCCTCGACACCGCGGGCGTGCAACAGGTCAAGGGCGTGCGTGGCGATGTCGGTGACGGCCAGCAGGTCGGGATCGCTGACCAGGATGCGCGCCACGTCGAGTGCGACGTTGCCGTTGCCGACCACGATCGCGCGACCGGTCGACAGGTCGGGCGTCATCTCCTCGAAGTGCGGGTGGGCGTTGTACCAACCGACGAAGTCGACCGCGGCGACGCTGCCCGTCAGCTCCTCGCCGGGAATGTTCAGCGGACGGTCGGACTGGGCGCCGACCGCGTAGATCACCGCGTCGTAGCGTTTACCGAGTTCGTCGGCCTGCACGTGCTCGCCGACCGCGATGTTGCCGAAGAAGCGGAATCGGGGATCGGCGGCCGTCTTCTCGAACTGGGCGCTGATGGTCTTGATCTTCGGGTGATCGGGCGCGACGCCGGAGCGGACCAGACCCCAGGGGGTCGGCAGCATCTCCAGCATGTCGACGCGCACGTCCGCGTCATCGGTCGCGTCGGCGAACTTGAGTAGTGATGCGGCAGCAAAGTAACCCGAAGGTCCGGAGCCGACGATCGCCACGTGGTAAGGGCGCATGCTTCAGCTTTCTGTAAGCCATATGTCCTGTACCTGGGGCGCGCAAGGGGCTGTCGCGACGTCCCGGGCTGGGTACGAATCCGATGCTAAACCTGGTTGGCCGTTCCAGGGGGAACGGATGAAACGACGGGCGTCGCGGTCGGTACTGTGATTTCCCGTGGATCCCGACCGTTTAGCCGACATTGCAGCCCTCGACACCACCCTGACCACGGTGGAGCGAGTGCTCGATGTCGACGGTCTGCGCGCGCGCATCGAAAAGCTCGAACAAGACGCGTCCGATCCCAACCTCTGGGATGACCAGACGCGCGCCCAGAAGGTCACCAGCGACCTCTCCCATACGCAGAGTGAGCTGCGCCGAGTCGAAGCACTGCGGCAACGGCTCGACGACCTGCCCGTGCTCTACGAGATGGCGGCCGAAGAGGCCGGTGCCGGCGCCGAAGCTGCACTGGCCGAGGCCGACGCCGAGTTCAAGTCGCTTGGCGAGGATCTTGAGGCGATAGAGGTCCGCACGCTGCTGTCGGGGGAGTACGACGAACGCGAGGCCGTCGTCACCATCCGATCGGGCGCTGGCGGCGTCGACGCGGCCGACTGGGCCGAGATGTTGATGCGGATGTACGTCCGGTGGGCCGAGAAGCACAACTACGGCGTCGAGGTGTTCGACACGTCCTATGCCGAAGAGGCGGGCATCAAGAGCGCGACGTTCGCGGTGCACGCGCCGTTCGCCTACGGCACGCTGTCGGTCGAGCAGGGCACCCACCGACTGGTGCGGATCAGCCCGTTCGACAACCAGAGCAGGCGCCAGACGTCGTTCGCCGACGTCGAGGTGCTTCCGGTGGTCGAGACCACCGACCACATCGAGATTCCGGAAGGTGACCTGCGCGTCGACGTCTACCGATCGAGCGGCCCCGGCGGTCAGTCCGTGAACACCACCGACTCCGCCGTTCGACTCACGCACATCCCCAGCGGTATCGTCGTGACTTGCCAGAACGAGAAGTCGCAGTTGCAGAACAAGGTTGCGGCAATGCGCGTGTTGCAGGCAAAGTTGTTGGAACGCAAGCGTTTAGAAGAGCGTGCCGAGATGGACGCGCTCAAGGGCGATGGCGGCAGTTCATGGGGGAACCAGATGCGTTCCTACGTACTGCAGCCGTACCAGATGGTCAAAGACCTACGCACCGACTACGAGGTCGGAAATCCGGCCGCGGTGCTCGACGGAGACATCGACGGATTCCTAGAAGCAGGAATCCGTTGGCGCAATAGGAAAGATGACGACTAGCTACCAAGCGATCGTATGGGCCCATAGCTGGCATGACTTCTGGCGGGGCGGTATTGGCGAGTGGATTCTCACCCGCGGGCTGAAGATCGCCATGATCATCATCTTCTCGCTGCTGGCCGCCCGCTTCATCACCTGGTCCGCGCACAAGATCACCAACCGCATCGATGCCGACTTCCGGGACAGCGACCAGCTGGTGCGCACCGAGAGCGCCAAGCACCGCCAGGCGGTGGCCTCGGTCATCTCCTGGGTGTCGATCGCGATCCTGTTCGTGATGGTGGCGGTCGAGATCACCGACGTGCTGGCCATTCCCGTCGGATCGCTGGTTGCGCCAGCCGCCGTGCTGGGTGCGGCACTCGGCTTCGGGGCGCAGCGCATCGTGCAGGACCTGTTGGCGGGGTTCTTCGTCATCACCGAGAAGCAGTACGGCTTCGGTGACCTGGTTGCCTTGACCGTCGCGGGCATCGCGGCACCTGCGGAGGGCACCGTCGAGGACGTCACGCTGCGCGTGACCAAGCTGCGGTCCAGCGATGGCGAAGTGTTCACCATCCCCAACGGCCAGATCGTCAAGACGATGAACCTGTCCAAGGACTGGGCTCGCGCCGTCATCGACATCCCGGTCCCGACCAGCGCCGACCTCACTCGGGTCACCGATCTCCTGCACCACGTCAGCGAAACCGCGATGAAAGACGAGAGCCTGAGGAAGCTGCTGTTGGATGCGCCGCAGGTGATGGGCGTGGAGAGCATCGAACTCGACACCGTGAACCTGCGCATGGTCGCCCGAACGCTGCCAGGCAAGCAGTTCGAGGTCGGCCGCCGGCTCCGCCTGCTGGTGATCGCCAAGCTGACGCGTGCGGGGATCGCCTCCCCGGCCGATACCAGCCCGAAGGTGAACACCATTCCGAGTCCGGCGGACGTCAGCGATCGGGAGCAGTCGCGGAAACCCGAGGACCGCGAATGAACTTCTGGAGCTGGCTCACGAGGAGACGCGCCGACCACGGATGGCCGGGATACCTGATCAATGGGCGAATCCGCACGTCCACCGTTGGGCTCGTCGTCGCGTTGTTTGCGCTCGCCTGGGTGCACAACACCTACGCGCCGCCACCCCCGGCGCCCGTGGTACCCGATACGGCGGTAGTGCCGCCGGGGTTCGTGCCCGACCCCGAGTACACCTGGGTGCCCCGCACCAACGTCCAGGAGCGGCCAAAGACCACCACGACGACGCCGACCACCACGGAGACGACGCCGACCACCACGACCACCACGGAGACAAGCCCGACGTCCACGTCACCGACCAGCCCAACCACCACGACGTCGACCACCGTGCCCCCACCGGTCATCGATCCGGACGGCCCAGGCCCGATTCCGCCGCAGACGCTCACCCCGATCACGATTCCGTCGCTCGTTCTGCCCACACTTCCCGGACTCGGGCCGGTGCCGACGACGCCCCCACCACCGAGGTAGCGGGGTCTCACCGCGGGCACCGCTACACTGGCGAGCCGTGATGATCACCCTTGACCACGTGAGCAAACAGTACAAATCCTCGGCACGCCCAGCCCTGGACAACGTCTCGCTCAAGATCGACAAGGGGGAGTTCGTCTTCCTGATCGGGCCGTCCGGATCGGGTAAGTCGACGTTCATGCGGCTGCTGCTCGCCGAGGAGACGCCCAGCAACGGCGACATCCAGGTGTCCAAGTTTCACGTCAACAAACTGTCCAGCCGCCACATCCCCAGCCTGCGGCAGGTGCTCGGCTGCGTGTTCCAGGACTTCCGGCTGCTGCAGCAGAAGACCGTGTTCGAGAACGTGGCGTTCGCCCTCGAGGTGATCGGCAAGCGTTCCGACGTGATCAACCGCGTGGTGCCCGACGTGCTGGAGATGGTCGGCCTCTCCGGCAAGGCCAACCGCCTGCCCCACGAGCTGTCCGGTGGCGAGCAGCAGCGCGTCGCCATCGCCAGGGCCTTCGTCAACCGCCCGCTGGTGCTGCTGGCCGACGAACCCACTGGAAACCTGGATCCGGATACCAGCAAGGACATCATGGATCTGCTCGAGCGGATCAACCGCACCGGAACCACGGTGTTGATGGCCACACACGACCACCACATCGTCGATTCGATGCGCATGCGCGTCATCGAACTCGAGCTCGGTCGCCTCATCCGCGACGAGCAGAGCGGTGTCTACGGAATGGATCGCTAAGTGCGCTTCGGCTTTCTGATCAACGAAGTCCTCACCGGGCTTCGTCGCAACGTCACGATGACGGTCGCCATGATCTTGACGACCGCCATCTCGATCGGCCTGTTCGGCGGCGGCCTTCTCGTCGTCCGGCTCGCCGACAGCTCCCGCAACATCTACCTGGACCGGGTCGAGAGCCAGGTCTTCCTCACCAACGACGTCTCGGCCAATGACCCGACGTGTGACGCCGACCCGTGCAAGGCATTGCGCAAGCAGATCGAGGATCGCGGCGACGTGAAGTCCGTGCGCTTCCTCAACCGCGACCAGGCCTACGACGACGCGATCAAGAAGTTCCCGCAGTACAAGGACGTCGCGGGCAAGGATGCGTTTCCGGCGTCGTTCATCGTCAAGCTCGACAATCCCGAGCAGCACAAGGCATTCGACGACTCGCTGATCGGCCAGCCGGGTGTGCTCAACGTGCTCAACCAGAAGGACCTGATAGACCGGTTGTTCGCGGTGCTCGACGGTTTGAGCAACGCGGCGTTCGCGGTCGCCCTTGTCCAGGCGGTCGGTGCGATCCTGTTGATAGCCAACATGGTTCAAGTCGCGGCCTATACCCGCCGAACGGAGGTGGGCATCATGCGACTGGTCGGCGCTAGCCGCTGGTATACCCAGCTGCCGTTCCTCGTCGAGGCGATGCTCGCTGCGTTCCTCGGCGTCGTGATCGCGATTCTCGGGCTGATCGTGGTGCGAGCGTTGTTCCTCGAGAAGGCGTTGAATCAGTTCTATCAAGCCAATCTGATCGCCAGGATCGACTACGCCGACATCCTCTACATCGCGCCCATCCTGTTGTTCGTCGGCGTGGCGATGGCCGGTGTCACCGGCTACGTCACCTTGCGGCTGTACGTGCGGCGTTAGCCATGGCGAAGAAGAAGGTCGACGAGGCCACCCGGCGCAACAACCAGGTGGTCGCGACCAATCGCAAGGCGCGACACAACTATTCGATCCTCGAGACCTTCGAGGCCGGCGTCGCGCTGATGGGCACCGAGGTGAAGGCCCTGCGGGAAGGCCAGGCATCACTGGCCGATGCGTTCGCCACCCTCGACGACGGCGAGATCTGGCTGCGCAACCTGCACATCCCGGAGTATCACGCAGGCAGCTGGACCAACCATGCGCCGCGACGCAACCGCAAGTTGCTGTTGCACCGCGGCGAGATCGACAACCTGGTCGGCAAGATCCGCGACGGCAATCTGACGTTGGTGCCGCTATCGCTGTACTTCACCGACGGCAAGGTCAAGGTGGAGCTCGCGCTGGCGCGAGGCAAGCAGACCCATGACAAGCGGCAGGACATGGCCAGGCGTGACGCCGACAGGGAAGTCAACAGGGAACTGGGGCGCCGCGCCAAGGGCATGACCTGATCGGGGTCGTCTTCGCGCTGGTGTCGGCGTTCGGTTACGGCGTCAGCGACTTCGTCGGTGGCATGGCATCGCGGAGGGTGGCAGCCCTGCGGGTGGTGCTGGTGTCCTATCCGGTGGCCATGACGCTGCTCACCGTGTTGTGCCTGATCATCGGCGGCCACATATCGGCGCCTGCGGTGATGTGGGGCAGCCTCTGCGGCATCGGCCAGGCCTTCGGCATTTGGTGGTTCTATGCGGCGCTGGGCGCCGGGCCGATCTCGGTGGTCTCGCCGTTGACGTCACTGCTGGTATCGGGTGTTCCCGTCGGCGTCGGGTTGGCGCTGGGGGAGCGGCCCGCAGTCATCGCCGTCGTCGGCATCGTCCTGGCGTTCGTCGCGGTGGTGCTGGTAAGCCGCGGAGCGGGTGATGAGCCGCTTGCGCGAAGAGAATTAGATCCAGCTGAGGACTCCACACAGCACCGCTTCACCGCCAAGGTCGCCTGGCTCACCCTCGGCTCTGGTTTGGCGTTCGGAATGAACTTCGTGCTGATCGCGCAGGCGCCCGTGGATGCCCGGCTGTGGCCGCTGGTGTTCGCGCGGGCCTCGGCCAGCACGCTCATGGTGATCATCGCGCTGTTCACCCGCAATCTCGCGGCGCCGACCGGTACGCCGTTGCGGCTGGCGCTCTTCGCGGGCGTCCTGGACACGATCGCCAACGTGGCCATGCTGCTGGCAGTGCAGTCGTCGCTGCTGTCATTGGCCGCGGTCTTGATGTCGCTGTACCCGGTCGCGACGGTGGCGTTGGCGATGGTGGTGCTCAAGGAGCGGGTGACCCGCTGGCAGGCCGTCGGCATCGTGCTGGCGCTGCTCGCCGTCGGGATGATCGCGACCGGCTGACGGGTCTGCCACCTACACCTTTTCGCGGTCCCAGAACCGCCACCACCCGTCGTGGTCCCAGAAGCGCCACCGGTCGCCGTGTTGCCGGCTCTGTGCCAATGTGCCGTTTCCGTTCCCGGCAGTGGAGACGAGGTAATCGCGCATCGTCTGAAGATTGGCGAAGTCGCCCGCACCCTCGATGAGCTCGTTGTCCGGGCCGAGCGTTAGGTTCTGGGCGACGTCGTGCCCAAGCGCGGCCTTCAGCGGAAGCAGCGAATCCGAGTCCACCGTCGTGACATCCTGACTGACGACCGTCCCGGCATCGACGCCCATGTCTTGCAAGATGCGCACACGCCCTAGGTGGGACGGTTCGATCATGAACGGCGAGTGGGTCGCGTAGATGACCTGGAATTTCGGGGCCAGTCGCTCGTTGATGAACCGAAGGAAGTCAGCCTGCGCTCGTCCGTGCAGGTTCAGCGCCGGTTCGTCGAGCAACACGATGACGTCGTGACCCCTCTCCTCGAACTCCGAGAACGCCGCCAAGAAAGAGAAGAACCACTGGAATCCACTTGAGCGCTGGTTGAAGTTGCTCGTATATCCGTGTCGGGTGTCGCGCACGCGAATGTCGAGGTAGCGCGCGACCGCAGCGTGGGTTCCATCGCTCTGTACCGCCGCGTTGTCGGCGTCAATCTCCACCAGGAGGTTTTCATTCTGGGTCCAGTAGCGGAACACTTCGCGGCTCAACTTGCTGCTGATGGCTTCGAGTTCTGCCTTGCGTTGTTCGAACTCCGCTGCCGTCAACACATTTTGCTCTGCGCCGGCGAGCCGCAACAATGCCCTTGCGGTCTGCACGCCGGATTGGCCTGGCTCTTGGTTGGCCGAGTAAAGACTGCTCAGATCGATGCGCCCGGGCATGATCTCGTAGTGGCTGAAATAGAAGAACTTGGGAAGCCGCTGCTTCAGAATGTCTTTGGCGATGGTCCACGCCGAGCCATTCCCGAACTTGAGGGCGACCTGGTGCGCCAATGCCTCGACTTCGGCACGCTTCTTTTCATCCAAGCCATCAACGAACGCCATACCGCCGCTTAGGTCTTCAGGACCAGCCCCGGGTTTGATGAGGCGACGCAGTTCGTCGGACACCCGCGCACCGTCGAGGTAGTTGGTCAAAGCCGCCGCCTCGTCGACGTCGAAGCCGATGAAGGCGTCTCCGGAGTAGGCGACTGTCCGCGTCAACTTCCTCGATCGAAGTACGCGTGGGCCGAGCTCCGCCACGATGGCTGCGGTGTCCTCGTCATCGAGTTCGAATGTGCATTCAATCGGCCGGGTCTGCGCGAGGAGCCCGTCTCGGCGGTCGTCGACGTAGCGCCATCGGGGATAGTCGTCGAACTCGTCGAAGGTGCTCGGCACGGGTGCCGGATTCTGGCGGTGCAGCGCCTGCAAGATCGTCGTCTTTCCACTTTCGTTCTTGCCGACGAGGCAAGTCACATCCGGTTCGAAGACGATCTGTCCACTGTCAACGATGTTCCTGAACATTCGGACACGAGCCGACAACAGTCTCATGTTCACATGATGGTCGATATTGGTTTGCTGGATGCCCGAATGGCGGATCTGGGTCAGGACTGTTTGCAAGGGGAAATAATGCCGAACCGATCAGTCGGGCAGCCTCTGCGCTGTCACTGATGTGCAGTTCAGGCAAAGTCGATCTGCTTCCTCACGTCGTTGTCAGTTTCGGAA